>OBEQ010386552.1_pt1 | contig 45621 bp, 44 predicted proteins | sample 1670901 | NCBI WGS metagenome assembly OBEQ01 (sample SAMEA104232315, study PRJEB22302) | groundwater metagenome | biome: forest; feature: aquifer; material: groundwater | place: USA | collected 2011-08-07 | depth 5.4 m
CGGCTCTGCGGGAGCAGGTCGTCGAGCGCGACCGTCTGCTGGCGGATCTGCCGGGCCAGGTGGCGGACCAAGGCCGGCTCCTCCTCGCCCTGCGCGCGGACCTGGATGCGCGGACGGATGAGGCCACGGCTCTGCGGGAGCAGGTCGTCGAGCGCGACCGTCTGCTCCAGGATTCACGACGATCTATCTTGGGGTCGCTGGATGCAGCCTTGAAAGGTCTCCTCGATGGCCGCATCAGCCCCAAGGGGTGGCTGGTCGCACGACTCGAGGGGGCACGGCGTTCTGCGAGGCAATGGCTCCCGTTTGCAGTCCGGCATCGCCTGCAACGTCTGCTGTCGTGGATAGTCGCACCGCGGGGCCTATCGCCGCGGGACGGCAAGCCAACTGCAGCTCGGCCATCAGGCGCCTCTCAGGATGAGGTGTACCGCCAACACCTGCTGAGGCTGAAGAAACCGCATCGGGAAAACTCCGACATCCAGGCCCACCGACAGATGGTGAACGCCGCGATCGCCAGCTCTCGGTTCAACCGCCTCGTCATCTATCCCCCCACGATCCTGTGGAACGAGCACCTGTTCCAGCGTCCCCAGCAGATCTTCCGGACGTTGTCGGCGCAAGGCGATCTCTGCTTCTATTGTTCGGCCAACCCGGCCATCGATCGTGTGGATGGCATACGAGAAATCGGGGTAAATCTTTACCTGTGCAGCGACCTGTCTTTACTCAGTGAGGCGTCCAGCCAACACCCCACGGTCCTCTGGGCAACGCGGCCAGACCATCGAGCCTGTCTGGATCTCTTCCCAACAGCCAGGCTCATCTACGAGGTCATTGACGAGCTCGATGTGTTTCCCCTGGCCTGCGACGCTATGGAGCACGATCACCTTCGTTTGCTGATGGAGGCCGACGTCGTTACGGCCACTGCCGAGAAGTTGCATGCGAAGGTACAGCGGATTCGACCTGACGCGATCCTTTCCCCCAACGGCGTCAGGATCGAGGATTTCCAGATCGAGCCCGGAGCCGAGCCTCCGGCAGACCTCGCCCCGATCGTGCGCCGCGGCCGGCCGATCATCGGCTACTATGGGGCCCTCGCCGACTGGTTCGACTACGAGCTGGTCGCGTTCGTCGCCGAGCGCTCCCCCCAGTTCAGCTTGGTCCTTATCGGACCGGACTATGACCGAACGACCGGGCGGCTACCACGCCTGAAGAACGTTTTCTGGCTAGGGCCGAAACAATACGACGAATTGCCCCGGTACCTCCAGTGGTTCGACGTTGCCACAATCCCATTCAAGGTCAACCGGATCACCGAGGCTACCTCCCCGATCAAGCTTTTCGAGTACATGGCGGCCGGCAAGCCAATCGTGACGACTGCCCTGCCGGAATGCCGACGGTACAAGACCGTTATCGTGGCAGAGAGTCGTGAGGGCTTTAACGCGGGGCTCGCCGAGGCGCTGGCGCGACGACAAGACCCATCATATCTGCAAGCCTTGCGCGAGGAGGCTGCACAGAACAGTTGGAACGCACGAGTTGAAGCAATCATGTCCGCCCTCAGCGAGGCCGAGACTAAGCCTCTCCGCCGGATGACGTGTCCGCAGGCAGGCCCCTCCGCCGGATTGGAAGCGGTGGGGGAGAAGTCGAGCGGCGAGCCATGGCTCGAGGCCAACTGGGGCTTGTCGACCGGACCCGACATACTCTACTTCCCCATAAACCCGTGGGGGTTTCGCTTCCAACGGACCGGGCAGATCCTGCGAGAGTTCGCGCGAGGGAGGCAACGGGTCTTCCACATTGAAATCGGGCAGCCCTCGACCGGGCCTGGACGTCACGGGGCTTCTCCGAAGGTTTCTATGTTGGAGCCGAACCTCTACCAGGTCACGATTGAACTAGGCGCAGGCCTCAACATCTACCAGAAGGAATTCACCCGTGATGTCGTGGAAGCCCTGGTGTGGAATCTCGACCAGTTGCGTCAACGGGAGATGATCGGCGATGCGATCTGTTTGGTCGCGTTCCCTGTATGGGCCCCACTGGCCGAGCGACTGCGAGAGGAGTTCGGCTACCGGATCGTCTACGACTGCATGGACCACCATCGGGGCTTTGGAAATATCGCAGAGCCGATCCTCAGGCTTGAGGAGAAGCTGGCCGCCTCGGCAGATCTTCTGGTCGTCTCCTCAAAAGTTCTCTACCAGAAGCACTGCGCCAGCAATGCGACCACCGTGCTGATCAGGAACGCCGCCGACTTCGACCACTTCCATGCTCCAGCAGACTCCGGGTGGCTCAGAAATATCCCGAACCCAATCATTGGGTACTACGGTGCCATCTCATCGTGGTTCGACGTTAATCTGATTGAAGAGGCGGCCCGTCGGCGGCCCGATTGGAGCTTCGTCCTTATCGGGCACACCCTTGGCGCAGAACTGGGAGGTCTCGCTTCGCTCACGAATGTCCACCTCCTGGGAGAGCAGCCGTACGAGTCGCTGCCGGGCTACCTCGCGGCGTTCGATGTCTGCTGCATTCCATTCCGTCTGAACGATCTTACGCGGGCCACCAACCCGGTGAAATTCTACGAATACCTTTGCACAGGCAAGCCGATTGTTTCGGTTCCTCTTCCCGAACTGGCCGAGCACGCGGAGTGCGTCTACTCTGCGGATGGCCCCGACGAGTTCGTGGACGCGATCGCCAGTGGGCTAGCGGAGCGGGGCGACCAGGCGGCGGGGCGTCGGATCGAGCTGGCGCGGCGCAACACGTGGGAGGTGCGGTGCGCTGACCTGAGGCGGGCCATCGAGACCGTACACCCCAAGGCCAGCATCATCATCGTAAGTTACAATACGCTTGCCCACACCCGCCGGTGCCTCGAGAGCATCCTGCAACATACCGGCTACCCGAACTACGAAATCATCGTCGTGGACAACGGCTCGACTGACAGCTCCTCGCTGTTCCTTGCCCAGGCGGCGTGGCGATGCCCCAGGATCCGAGTCATCACGAACCCGGCGAATACAGGGTTCGCGACCGCTACCAATCAGGGGATCGCCGCCTCTACAGGCGAGTACGTGGTCTTCCTCAACAGCGACACGGTGGTCACGACCGGATGGTTGGCCGGACTGCTTCACCATCTCGAGGATCCGAAGGTCGGGCTCGTCGGGCCAGTGACGAATGCAGTCGCCAATGAGGCGAGGGTGGATGACCCGTACGGCGAGGATCTGGACGCGATGCACCAGTTCGCCTGGTCGTACGTCCAGGCACACCGAGGCGAGCGCTTTGATATCCCCGTCCTGGCGATGTTGTGCCTGGCGATGCGGCGCGAGATCATCGACAAGGTGGGGCTGCTTGACGAGCGGTTCGAGGTCGGGATGTTTGAGGACGACGACTATGCGCTCCGGGTGCGAGAGGCAGGGTTCCGAATTATCTGCGCACGCGACGTCTTCGTCCATCATCACGGACGTGCCTCCTTCAAAGTCCTCGGGGATGAAGAGTACCTGCGGATATTCCAGAAGAACAAGGCCTACTTTGAGGCCAAGTGGCAGCGCCCCTGGGAGCGGCACGTACACGCGTAGAGATTGCGGGAGCCAAGGTAGCGGGGTTCAGGCGTGGCGGAAGAGGTCTGATGATAGTCTTCCGGACCCCTCGAATGGAACAGATCATCGGCACGATCCCGAGCCGGACGCTTTCCCTGCTGCTTGACTTCCCGGGTTGGTCCGGCAGGGTGCTTGACCTTGGGTGTGGAAACGGCAGCTTCGATTATCGGGCCTTCCCGCACGCCAGTGTCGTCGCGGTCGATCGGACATTGACCGACGGGGTGATGTCGAAGCATGCCACTGGCATTGTCGCGGAATCGCGAACGCTGCCGCTGAAGAGCGGCAGATTCGACGTCGTCGTGATGAACCACGTGTTGGAGCATTTGCCTCAGCCGGAGATTATCCTTAGTGAAGCCCGGCGACTTCTACATGACCGTGGCTTCCTCTACGTGAGCATCCCAAATGGCCGTGGGTTCGATGATTGGCTATACCGCAGCCTATATTCCCTCTGTGGATTCGGTAAGGCAGGCCATGGACATATCAATAGGTTCACGTTCGATTCCTTCCTGAAGTTGTCATCCGATATCGGTTTTGAGATCGTCTACTACTGTGATTGGTTTAGCGCCTTTAGCTATTTACCGGACCATCCACGTTGGAGTTGGCTAGGGTGGCTTCAGAAACCGTTTATCGAGATCACGAGATTCATCGATGGGATGTTTAACAGCGACTTTTCCCGATACGGCTGGATGTTCCTCCTCCAGAAGCGATAGCCGCCTTGGCACTGAGGGAAAACGCCGGTAACCTTATGGCCACCAAAGATCACTTTCTTTGGCAGGAAAATAGCTATCTGGGTGGGCTGGCCCAAGTTGCTGTAGCGTCGCTTTGGGGGCTGTTCGTATTGGGAAAGCACCTCCTTTCCGAGTACAGGCGTTCGCCTTGGCTGGTGGATCGCGTAGAACCCGCAATCGTATCTTTGACCTTCGGGGGGCTCGTTTTCTTTGCAATTTTTATTGCCCGCGGATGGGAGGTGAGGAGCGCAACAAGAGGTAAGGTCAGGCTCCCGGCTCGAGGAGGGCTGATTCTGCTCATCCTTTCGGGGATCATCATGGCCTTCATCACCTATTCCATGGCAGAGTGTCTCGTGCTGGCGTGGGTGATCTTGCTGGCGTGGGCTATTGGGAGGGTCGCCAGTAGGTATGCGGAAATCATTACGGGAGGCCATCAGCTTGCCGAGTTTACAACTTCTGTGGGCATCGGCCTTGCCTTGCTGATCTGGCTTACAGCAGCTTTAGGATTCGGTGGGTGGTTGTATCGTGGCGTCATTTACTTTCTCTTGTCAGGCCTCACCTTGCTGCTCCTAAGGCCGATTTTGACCATCATCAGTCAACTTTGGGATGTATGCCATGACCCGAGCCGGTCTTCGGATCGAGAGCCCGATGGCTTTCGTGCGGTTTCCATCAGTCTTTTGGGTGCGCTAATCGCGATGTCGTCCGTGTCGGCGATAGCGCCTGAGGTCGGTTACGATGCGCTCACATACCATCTCGCCGCCTCTAAGATTTTCGCTGAGCAGCACCGGATCGTTGAGATTCCCGAAATGACTCCCTCATACTGGCCTGCCAATGGGATGATCCTCTATACTCTCGCCCAGTTACTCTCCGGCCCCAAGCTGGCCAAGCTGTTTCATTTCAGCTTCGGACTTCTGATTCTCGCCGCTATCTACGTCCTCGCAACGCGTTACCTCTCCGAGCAAGTTGGAATCCGTGCCACCCTCATTTTCTTTTCTCTCCCCCTGGTCTTTTGGGAGTCCGGAACCGCCTACACCGACCTTTCGATGTCATTTTTTTGTCTGTTGGGTATCTGGTTTTTTCTCGATGCTTCCCGAAGAGCCCGACCCGGTGACCTTTATGTCATGGCGCTTTCCGGCCTGGCCTTCGGAACGGCGTTGGGCTATAAGCCGATCGCCTTTGTCATCATGGCTCCCTTGGCAATCGCCTCGCTTATCGGGGCTGCCCAGCGGGGGCCTCAGTCCCTGAGGCGTGGCATTGTTTCCATATTGGCACTGTTCAGCATCTCTGCTATGTTCTCATTCCACTGGTACCTCAGATCGTACCTGTACACTGGCAACCCGATTTTCCCCTTCCTAAATTCTCTTTTTCGGAGTCCCTACTGGGCGGGTCCCGATCTGTTAAACTTCTTCTCCACATTCGGAATGGGGGCGAAACCGCTGGACCTCATAATGCTCCCTTGGAATATTACGTTTTATCCACAGCGTTTCGTTGAGGTGGGAACGTTTGGAATACTCTTCCTGGCCTTCTTGCCCCTGCTCCCACATGCTAAGAGCCTGAGCGGGGCTGGTCCGTGGTTGTTACTTGTCTGCGTGAGCTTCCTGGTCTTTTGGATCCAGACTGGTCAATACGCTAGATATCTCTTTCCTGTCCTGCCACTCATAGCCATCCTGTACTCAGCAGCAATCGTGGGATTCTGCCGGGAACGATTACGATGGAGGCGCCTGCCTGTCTGGATTATTCACGCGGTCCTCGTTGCTACTGTAGTGGAGCAGGCGGCGCTTTGGTTCCCATCGGACGATGCGCGATTCCCATACAGGGTGGTGCTTGGAAAAGAATCGGGCTCGGAGTACCTGGCGCGCGTCATGCCCTCCTCCAAGGTTTGGGCCTATGCTAATGAGCATCTCGGCAGAAGTGCTGTATTGTTGGCCGTTGGTAACGAGTTTACGTTTTTTTCAAATCGTCGCGCGATCCCTTTCGGCTGGTTCTCGGCGGTGTTCACTGCAAGATCTCCCGACTGCTTCTTTGACCTCAAGGCTGAGGAGCATGTAGCCTATCGCGCCCTTCTCCGGTGTGGCTATACCCACATTCTTATTGATCGCAGCAGTCCTTACTTTAAGAGCGGGCAGTTGGATCACACGGTCCTCACCAGAGACTCTTTCTATAACAACTACCTTCAACGGGAGTATGCCTTCGGCGATGTGTCCCTCTATAAAGTGAGGAAGCTCTGATGGAGGCTCCCCGGCGCGTTGTGAGGCTCTCCGTAATCATGCCGGTTTATAATGAACGGGAAACCGTTATGGAGGTCATTCGGAGAGTCAAGGCGGTGGATATTTCAAAGGAAATCATCGTTGTGGACGACGCCTCTACTGACGGGACGAGGGAGATCTTGAAATCGGTCGAGCCCGATAGCATCCGGTTGATCTGCAATCAGACGAACCAGGGAAAAGGCTCGTCCATTCGCACGGCGCTGAAGTTCGCGGTCGGGGACCTTGTGATTATTCAGGACGGTGACTTGGAGCTCGACCCCGAGGACTACCCCAAGCTCGTCAAACCCATCCTTGAGGGAAGAGCCCAGGTCGTATACGGCTCTCGACGATTAGCCCCGACCAGTCCGCCGATCAATCCTTTATTCACCCTCGGAGGGGCCTTACTGACACGGCTCACGAACCTCCTCTATGGCTCCAACCTCACAGACGAGGCGACATGCTATAAGGTCCTGCCTCTCAAGCTCTTGAGGGATATCGACGTGAAGGCCAAGCGATTTGAATTCTGCCAGGAGGTTACAGCAAAGGTCTTGAAGCGAGGCTTCACAATCACCGAGGTTCCGATTCGCTATTTCCCCAGGACCGTCGATGGGGGAAAAAAGATCCGCTGGAGGGATGGCCTCGCGGCCGCATGGACGCTGATCACATACAGGTTCATCGATTAAGGGACCGCGGAGAATTTTGCTCCGTTGAGTGACATGACATTTAGGATTGGGTCGAGATGGGAACACCGAAGACGCTAAGGTTGTCTCAAGCCCGGAGGCTACTATTCGAGACCACCGCGCGGGGGCTCCTATCGGATCTCCTGAGGGCCAGGGCCCAACGCCAGCGATATGGGGTCGGGAGGCGGTTTCACAGGGCCATCCGACAATACCTCTCGGGGCTCGAACGGTATCCCATGTACCAAAGGTGGTTGGAATTCGCCCTCAGCACCAACCTCCGTGGCAAGGAGGTGGCCAGCAAACTTCAACGTTATACTGAGATTCGTGGCAAGCGATACCTGGACATCGGCTGTGCCTATGGCGGCTACCCGATCACATTCGCCGCCGAAGGGGCCGAAGCGGTGGGAATTGACATCAATGGCAGCTTCCTGGCACTTGCCGCCGAGAACGTCAGGGATCAAAGGGCCTCTGTCCTGCTGTTAGAGCGGGACGTGACAAAATCCGACCAGATCTCTGACCTAGGCCTGTTTGATATTATTACCTGTAACGACCTGATCGAGCATGTGGAGGATGTCGCCAACACATTCACCAATATCTCATCGCTCCTACGGCCTGGTGGGCTGCTGTTCATGGAGATCCCGAATGCCTGGTCTGTAGGACAAGTCCTGAAGGATGGACACTATGGCCTCTTCGGCATCACTCTCCTGTCCAGGCCAGATGCCATCCGCTACTTCCGCGAAAGCGGCTACAACGACGAGTATGGAGTCGGGTACTTCCATCGGCTGGAGGGCTACATGGCCTTGCTGGAGGAGAACGGAATCCGCCTGCACGGTGGGGAGATCATCAATAGCTACGACCAACTGGACGAGCGGGTGCAGCGAGTGCGAGTTGCCCTGTCCACCATACGCGCCGATCTGGAGGCCTACCTAGGCCGGGAGGTCTTCTCCTCCCAGACCAAGGAGGCTCTCTCCGGGGTGGTGGAGGACTTTCTGGGACAAGCCGGTGCCCGCGTCGGCGCGTACGATGATGCCCAGGACGAAAGCCTTCGCGATAGGTTAGGCCGAGACCTGATAAGATGCCATGAGATGGAATTCTGGGAGTTGATCGGCTTTAAGCAAGTCGAGCCCGCTTCCTGACTCGGCGAAGAGACAGTGGATCACAGGGTACTCGGACACCCAATGCTGGAACACCTCACGCTGGCTGACCCGATGTCGTATGGCCCGGGACCCTATGGGGACGGGCGAGCCGCCTGGCCAATGGTATCCATCATGCTGAACATACTTGGGGTCGAATGATGACGCAGTCTCGTGGGGTTCCAGCTGAATCGATCGCGCTGCGCGATCGGGATATCATCTATTTTTCCTGCGTCAAGTGGGGCCCGATCAAGGCGAGGCCACAGCAGATCGCGATCCAACTCGCCAGAGACAATCGCGTATTGTATGTTGAACCCATGCTCTCCGTCGCCACCAGGGCCGCGCGAGGCTTCGAGAGCCCGTTTCCGCGACTGGACCAAGTTGGAGATCGCCTGTTCGTATACCGGCCACTGTCCTTTCTTCCGTTCAGCCTGCGAAGCCCACTCGCAAATCGAATCAACAAGCAGCTTCTTCGAAAGTCCGTACAGAGCGTGGCCAGAGGGCTCGGGTTCAGCCGCCCGATCCTCGGGGTCTCTCATCCCCAGCACGAGGTGCTGGTCGGGCGGTTCGGAGAAATCTTCTCCTTCTATGATTGCCACGACAACTATGGCGCCCTTCCAGACCCCAGGGCGAACCCTCGCGTTCTGGCCGGGATGGAGCGGAGGTTGCTCGTCAAGGCAGACCACATCTTCATCAGCTCGCAGGCGCTCCTCGAGCAGATGGACGGGTACCGCGAGAAATGCACCCTGGTGCGGAACGGGGTCATATTCTCCCATTTCGGAAACGGGGCGGATCACGAGGGGGAACTCCCCGCCGAGTTGAGAATCATCCCGCCTCCTATCATCGGGTATGTCGGGACCCTTGGGGGGTGGGTCGATGGGGAGGCCCTGAGGTTCCTGGCCCGCTCCAAGCCGGACTGGTCGATTGTTCTCATCGGGCCGGTGCTTGATCGCGGCCTGTCCAGAACACTTTCGGCCAGTCGAAACATCCATCTCATCGGCACGAGACGCTATGAGGATTTGCCGAGATTCGTGCATCGGTTTGCGGTTGGGTTGATCCCCTTCACGCTCAACAGGCTGACTCGATCAATTGATCCTATCAAGATGTATGAGTATTTGGCGGCGGGAAAGCCCGTTGTGGCGTCTGACCTCCCGGAGGTCCGAAGGTTCGGTGACCTGATCTCGATCTATCGCTCTCAAGAAGAGCTCGTGGACCTCGTGGAGACCAGCCTGAGAGAGTCTGGAGAGGGGGCGGCTGTCCGTCGCAGGCTTGCCGCAATGGAAAACACCTGGGAGCTACGAGCTGCCGGAATGGCCTCCGCCTTGTCTCGACAGTTCCAAAAGATCTCCGAGTCCGCCGGTGAAACGAAGCACGGCCTTCGAGTGGAAGGCGGCAAGGCTCATAGAGACGATGGTTGCCAGTGCGGGTCGCAGCCCGCTCCACCTCTCTGACCCTGCCCGCTAAGCAGTCCCTGCGCAAGCCCCGCTCGCTACGAACTGACGTACACTCTTATGAGCCCGAAATTGACATGGTATTCGGTAATTCTGACTGGCAGATGGTGTGCTAACGACACCAATCACGATTTTTCTTGACAGCAGCTTTCTTGTGGAATAGAAATCTGGCAACATGCGGGTCGGTTTCTTTTGGGAAGTTCGCATTGACAGAATGTTTTCGCCTGTTTGATAAGGAGTGCGCAGGGACGTCGATCGTCTTGGCCTAAGGCCTGAGAACGGATCTTTACATTTCCCCCAACTTGGGTGCGCCCGACGTGAGCGCCGCGCAGCCCACACATGCGCGATGAGGAGGAACGAGCGGTGCGAAACTCAACGGCTTTGATGGTCGGAATCCTGGTGGCGTTGGGGCTCCTCGTGGCTCCTCCGCAGAGCGAAGCCTTTGACAGTTGCAATCTCAATGGATTTTATGGCCTGTCCACCGGGGGCAGCGGCTTTACGGAAGCGTTGGGGAATGTGTCATTCACCCCTCCAGGAAGCTGCACAGCGGTGGGGACATTTAGCGCATCACTGAATCTCAAGGTCCAGGGTCAGGCCCCCACCATTGTGACGTTTACAGGCACCTACCTAGTTGACAGCAATGGGATCTTCAGCCTGAACATCCCTGGCCTCAACATCGTGGGTATCGTCGCGCAGGTTGTTGGAGGCATCGCCAACGCTTTTGCCTTTACAGGAGATTTATCAAATCCGGCTAGCTTCCTTTGGGGATGGGGTGGTAAGACATTCCTGTCTGGGGCGATAGGCCCGACAGGAACGACCGGGGCGACGGGGGCGACGGGCGCGGCGGGGGCGACGGGGGCGCCGGGATTGACGGTGGCCGGGCCGACGGGGGCTACCGGGGCGACGGGCGCGACGGGGGCGACGGGGGCGACGGGCGCGACGGGGGCGACGGGGGCATCCGGAACAGCTGTCATAAACGGCGTCCTCACGGGTGGCTCACATAATATTGCGCTTTCGACCTCAGCTACTGAATTCATGGGACCTGGCAATGGTTTCTCGACTGGCACTGCCACCGACGTCGAAGTCCCCCCCCCGGCGTCGGCGACGAATGGTGTTGGCAACTTGCGGGTGAACTTGCAAACGGCGCCTGGTGGAACTACCGTGCGGTTATTTACAGTCTTACGAAATGGTTTAGCTACCACCGCTATTTCATGTTCCATTACCGGCGCTAATACATTGTGTTCGGACACAACGAACACGGCGACTTACGCCGCTGGGGACCGGTTGTCGGTTCAATCTTCTATTACTAGTGGCGCGCCATTAGCATCTAAGGTTGGCTGGTCACTGACATTCACGCAGTAAGTGGGCGTCGGCTGGTGAGGAAAGGCCCCCGGGCCAATTCGGCTCGGGGGCCTTTCCTCTTTCCAGCAGGCCAACTGGTGACAGGTATGAGCAGCCCGGTGCCCAATCGAGTCCCCACCTGGAGCCATCTCCTGCTGGCAGCGCTCCTTGTGGCCCTCGTCGGCGGGGCCTTCTGGCTCAAGAGCAAACCAAGGCCGGTTATCAGCGGCCCTGCTCGCCTGGAATCGACCGATGCGCTCCTGGCCCTTGGCATCCGCCTGCACAACGCCCAGCAGTACGACGCCGCGTTGGAAGCGTACCGGAAAATCCTCGAGCGCGAGCCCACCCATCCGCAGGCTCACTACAACATCGCCCAGATCCACAACCTCCGGGAGCAGAACGCCGATGCCCAACGGGAGTACGAGGCGGCGCTGCGCACCGACCCGCAGTTTCTGGACGCTCGGCTCAATCTCGGGGTCGTCCTGTACCGGCAGCGGCAGTTCGCTGAGGCCGCCGAGGCGTTCCGGCAGGTCCTGCAGACCTCTCCCAAGCATCCGCTCGGCCTCTTCAACCTTGGGATCACCCTCCTCGCGCTGGACCAGGCCGACCAGGCGATCCGGTGGCTGACGGCGGCCCTGCGTGAGGACCCGAAGCGGGCCGACACCCACTACTACCTCGCCCTGGCGCTGCTGAAGCAACAGCGCCTCCTCGACGCGAGGGGGGCGCTCCAGAAGGCGCTTGACCTCAATCCGCGGCATGCCGACGCGTACGTCGCGCTTTCGACCGTGTATATGGCGCAGGGGGAGCGACGGCTTGCGCTGCAGGCATTGGCCAAGGCGGCCGAGCTGAACCCCCGCCCGAAGCAGTAGGAAAGTGTGGAGGTCTTCCCCTCACCTCATCACTGAGATCGTCTGCCGGGTCGTAGCCCAGAGCGGGGTGGGGGGGCGGTCAGGGCTTCGGGAAGAGGATCGCGTCGAGCCAGGCAAACCGGCGTCTAAACCAGATTGTGGCGAACAGGGTGCAGGCACCGAGGAAGAGCAGGGCGGTCTTGTACGCTGGAGACCGGTACTCGGCGCGGACGTGGTGCACGCCAGCGGGCACTTCCAGGCCGATGAAGCTGGGCGAGACCATGAAGGCTCGAACCTCGCGGCCATCGAGGGCAACCCTCCAATTCGGATGGTAGGTCACCTTCAGGACGAGGGTCGAGGTCTCCTGACACTCGACGCGCAGGTCGAAGCGGCCTGGCATCACCTGTTCCTTGTTGATGGTCCCGCCGCCTGGGCATGCCGGGTTCCCTGGGCCTCCCGACCCCCCGCCCTCGGCGGGGTACTCATACCTCACGAATCTCCCCGCTTCCGGCTCGGCGCTCAACAGCCAGCTTCGGTTCTGAACGAAGAGGCTTGACTGGGAGTCAATTCCCTTCGCCTTCGTGACAGCGGCGAACTCTGCGTAGCCGCTGGTCTCCGTCTGGTATAGGATATACCGGGGTGTCTCCTTGATCCGCCGCAAGAACGCGGGCATGGCCAGGCTGCTCGGCGCAACAACGTACTTCACGTTGAACAGGTTGTAGTGGGCTGGGTTCCGCTCATTGAAGTGCCAGATCAGGTCCGCGTTGAGGGAAAGACTCGAGTACGGCGGCGAGACCGCCACGATCCGGGAGAAGGTCAGCAGGTCGTAGAAGTGGAGGTCGCCGAAGTTTAGCGCTTTTCCCCAACCCTCCCGTAGTCCGGCGTAGGTCCGCCCTGGCGGCAGTTCTTTAAGCACCGCGATGATCATGCGCGCATCCTGGTTCTCGTCGAGCGCTTTTCTCGTCCGCTGTATCCACTGGGTGTTGAGCGCGTAATATCCCTGTCGCTCGCGCAGGGCCGGGACCATCAAGGCCAGGAGAACCAGCCCTGTGGCCAGGGCGTGCCATCGCACCGGAAGTGACCCCAACTGCCGCCAGACCCACTCGCCCCCGAGGCCGATCAGGAGGATCGCCGCCAGATGCACCCCCCCGACGAACCGGTGGAAGAGTAGCCCTTCGTGCATCGGCAGGAAGTCCAGTAACCTTCCCCAGGTGAGCCGGCCAAAGTAGAGCGCGAGCCAGAGTAGGAAGAGCCCTAGGGCCAGCCGCCCCGGGCGCGTTCGAGTTGTGAGGACAGATGCGACCCCAAGCGCCAGCAGCACGGTGAGGACCGGAAGCCGCCCATAGTCCAGCAGGTCACCATTGACCAGCCACGTCAGGATGTCGGGGGCCCCTAAGGAGTCATACTTCCAGCGCTGTAGGTAGGGGCTCGCGCTCAGGTACGCTTTCGAGAAGAGGAATGGGAGCAAAAAGTAGGAGGTGATGATCGCCGACAAGAGACCCACGACAGTCAGCCGAAACAGACGTCGGCACGCGTTTTCCCGGTTCAGGCCGAAGAGGAAGAGCACGAGCCCGGTCATCGCCATCATGTAGGCATACACCAGATGTGACAGGGCCAGCAGGGAGGAGGCGACAACGGCCGCGACGTAGCCCTCGCCACGCTCAATCAGGCGATGCAGGCAGGCGAGCGTGATGAAGGACAGGTGCATTGCCCAGAGTTGGGTGTACATGCCGAAGCCGCGCCATACGTAGCTGTCGTACTCGAAACCGTAGCGGTGGTTCGACGAGAGGAGCGTGGCGCCCGCGGCTCCGATGGCGCCTGCCACCACGGTGAAGCCCAGTCGCCGCATCGACCAGTAGACAGTCAGCGGGAAGCCGAGCAGGAGGAGGTACCGAATCAGGTTGAAGAGCGTGAGGAGGTCCACCCGCTTCAAGAGGAGGCGGTGCAGGAGGACCACCGCCAGGTGCGGAAGGTGCTGGTAATAGAAGGTCAACGGGAAGCCGAGTTCCAGCTCCGGCAGCCAGTGATCAAACGGGTTCTCGCCGCCCGCCAGCGCTTCGCTGATCCGCTGGACGACCAGGTAGTGGACGGCGTCGTCGTTCAGGCTAGGGACCGGGAGGCGTAGCTCGGGAAGGAGGGCGACGGCGTTGAAGGCACTTGGGATAAGGACCAGGAGCAGAAGCACCACTGGCGCCCACCGCCCTGGCGGCCCGCCCACCGTCCACCTGGAATCGCCACACGCCTTGGGGTCTGCCTCCGGCATAGGATCCAGTTCCTCTCGGTGCCTTCGATCGCCGATGCTACATGTGAACGGCCGAAGATGTCCGCCATTTCAAGCTGAGGCGGCACCTGGTACAGCGCCAATGAAGGATCAACTGCAGCCGCAAGGCGTCCATGATGCGAGGGATGAAGGGATCGGATAGTGCTCACGATATTTGGGGCACACTCACGCTTTTCTAGCCTAAGTCGCCATGAGGTGTCAAGCAAAACGGCGAGGCGGCAATCAGCCAAAATCCTATGGTGTCCATACCCTGACATCATCACATGGCCATTAAGCCCTGACGGAATTACTTTGCTACTACACAGCCAGAAAAAAAGCTTGACAGGGACGAATCGAGCATGCTAATCACAATCACTTGGAGACAGAGTAAAATAGCTTTTTTAGTCGTAACAGATCAAATGCTTGTGCGAGGGGGAGGCAGCTATGAAGTCTTTGAAAATGGCCAACACACACTACTACATCACGCTGTTGATCCTGGGAGCATTGCTGATCTCCCTCCCCTTGACAGGCTCTGCCGTTAGCACCTCTATCACGATTGTCGCTACAGACCCGGCCAATGATACGCAACTTCCCTCATTCCCTTTCTCGAACGGCTTTGACACGACCAAGGTGGAGGTCACCACCCTTCCGACCGCCAGCCCCCCGGCGATCTTCGTTAAATGGACCGTGAACACCATCGCTGGGAACGCGGACCCTCCAACGGATGTTTCGCCTTGCCCCGGAAATCCCACCGGCACCTGTAAGGGCGATTCGAACCCGACCACCAGCCCGAACGGTCCCCCGAATTTGCCGAATGAGACAGGTCCTGAAACTTACATCTTAGCTATTCAGCAGGCGAACACTCCAGGCCCAACTGGAACGCCGGTTCCAGTGATCACCGTCCAAGTTCGCTCTGACACCGTATGTCCACCTGCGACTACGAACACCTCGGTTATCACCGGCGGAGCGGGCGTGTCCGTGTTCCCTGCCTGCATTGATTTCACCACCACGCCCGCCAGCTCCTTTACATTCCTCATCCTCAATCCTCAGACCGCCTCTGGCTTCAGCTTCGATAATCAGTTTTCAATTCTGATCAGTGGCTCCTCCAACTCATTGACCGACGGCTTGGGTGAGGACACCTTCCAGAGCGCCGTCATCCCCGGGACAACCACCACGACGACTACCACCACGACAACAACGACCACGACGCTGCCTCCTCCAACGATCCCGACGACGGGCGAGTGGGGGATGATGGTCTTTGCAGCGGCGTTACTTAGCTTCATGGCCTGGATGATCCAGGCTCGGCGTTCTATCAAATAGCCTTCAAGCTCGACCAATCGATACTGATTAGAAAAGCGGGGTTCTGGCCCCGCTTTTTCTTTGGTGGCAGTTCCTTGCTGCACAGTGCCATGCCGCCTATGTTGGAGAGGCCCGACGAGCCCTTGGCAGGCAAGCGCCATGGACGGATGGAGGTTGTCAGCAGCGCCGTCGTCCTCGCTTTGATCTACGCGCTCCTCCTCTGGGAATTCCCACCGTCACTCCTCATCCTGCCCACGATCACGGCGGGCGGCGACACACTTTCTCACTATGCGGCCGGGACATACCTCCGGGAGCACTTACTGCCCCACGGCCGCCTCGTCGGTTGGATGCCAGGCAACTTCGCCGGCTTTCCCCTCTTCCTCTTCTACTTCCCGCTTCCCTTCCTCGTCATCGCTGCGTTGAGCTTCGTCGCCCCCTTTCCGGTGGCCTTCAAGCTCGGGACCGTCGCCGGGACCTTTGGTCTGCCGCTCGCCACCCTTGTCGCACTCCGGTGGATCGGATGCCCCTTCCCCGCCCCCGCGCTCGGGGCGCTCCTCACACTCTGCTTTCTGTTCATTGAAAGCAACACGATGTGGGGAGGCAACATCCCCAGCACGTTGGCAGGGGAGTTCGCCTATAGCTTCTCCCTGGCGCTTCTGGTGCTGTTTCTGGGAGCCCTCTACCGGGGAATAAAAACGAGGCGCCAGGCGTGGACCTGTGGGGTGCTGTTTGCGCTGGTTGGATTCAGCCAGGGCTATACCATGGTCATGGCGGTCGGGCTGGCCGCATTCTTCCTCGTCTTCAACCGCGACCGACTGGCGACTTTCCAATACCTAGTCAGGGTCTATTCGATTGGTGGGTTGCTTCTCGGGTTCTGGCTCCTCCCGCTGATCGTCTACCTGCCGTACACGTCGGGGTGGCCCATTAGCTGGCAGTTCACCTCGGCCCTTGAACCTTTCCCGATCATCCTGTGGCCGGTCCTCGGGGGCGCCCTCGCGACGGCCGCTTATGCCATGAGGCGGACTCCCGGTGCTGGGGGTGATCTGGAATGGGCCAGGCAGGTTCACTACTTGAGCTTTCCGATCGTCCTTGGTGTGCTGCTCTACTCCGTGGCGGCGCGTCTTCATCTGGTAGATATTCGGTTTCTTTCGATGGCCCAGTTCTTCACCACACCGGTCGCTGCGGCTGGCTTGGCGAGGGTATGGAGAGTTTTGCCGCGCCGCTTGCACCTGCTGGCGCTGTTTGCCCTGGCCGGGCTTGTGATCCGCTGGGTTGTCGCGCAGCAAACCTATACCCCAGCTTGGATCGGAACAAACTATCTCGGCATGGAACGGGCCCCGCTCTGGGCTCAGTATCGTGAGCTGAACGCAGCCCTCAGAGGCGGGCCCCGGGACCCGCGGGTGATGTATGAGCACTCCACCAAGCACGAGGGGGCCGGCACAATACGGGCGTTCGAGGCGCTGCCCCTTTTCTCAGGCCGCTCTACCCTGGAGGGGGTGTACCATCAGTCGTCCCTGAGCGCGCCCTTTATTTTTTACTTGCAGTCCGAGCTCACCATGACCCCCTCGTGCCCGTTCCCGCAGTATCGGTGCAGCCCCTTCGCGCCCGATCGCGCCATCCCCCATCTCGTCCTGTTCAATGTCAAGGAGTTCATTGCCATCTCTGACGAGGTCAAGACCGCGCTGGCCGATCAGCCCGGGTTCCGGCGGAAATTGGTCAGAGGGCCGTATGCGCTCTACGATGTGCTCCCTGGGGATGGTCAATACGTCATCCCTTTGCCATTCCAGCCGGCAGTCGTCAGGGACGCGGATTGGAAGCGCCTTGCCTATGCCTGGTTCCAACGGCCGGACTGGTTGGAGGTCCCCCTGATCTTGCTTTCGGGCAGACAGCGTGCGCCGGCGGGCGCGTTGCCATTCCACGGATTGGAAGATGCTCCGGAGAAGATCCCTCTCACTGGCGAGTGCCACGTGGCGGAAGGGATTCAGGAGAATGAGATCCGATTTGAGACCACCTGTCCCGGCCGCCCCCATGTCATCAAGGTGTCATTTCACCCCAAATGGCGCGTTGAGGGGGCCGACACGATCTACCTGGCCTCACCGGCATTCATGCTCGTGTACCCGACTAGGCAACATGTCCGGCTCGTGTTCGACAATCGCTGGCCAGACTACATGGGATGGGCCGCCACAGCGTGCGGCATCCTCTGGCTTATTTCAGAAGGGCTTGCTTTTCCTCTCCGAAAAAGATATAGTCAGCCTCCGCAAGGGGACCCAGGCAACTGAGCATGGCGTGAGGTAACCAGATGAAGGTCTTGCTAGTCAACCCGAGTTGGGATGGGCTGGTGAGCCGTAAGGGGCGCCGGTTCAATCGCGCCTGGCCTCCGCTTGAGCTCTTGAATTGTGCGGCGATGCTGGAACGGGATGGGGTCAACGTCAGCCTGATCGACGCCAGGGCTACCGCCATCCCGCTCGACGCTATTCGCGACGTCGCGGCGAAACATGACCTGGTCTTCGTGACATCCTCTCCGATCGACCGGTGGCAATGTCCCAATCTCGACCTCGCCCCTTTCCTTGCGGTGACGGCCCAGGTTGACCCCAAGCGGCTCCACGTGATGGGCTCGCACGGGACCGTGGCGCCGGAAGAGCTTCTTACCATGACCGGGGCGAGGGCCGTGATCCGCGGCGAGCCGGAATCCGCCGTCCGCGCTCTCTGTGCAGGCGGGCATCCTTCCGAGGTGCCAAGCGTCACCTACCAAAGCGGGGGCACGATTATCAGCAACCCGGAAGGACCAGCGATCGATCTGACGAGCCTTCCGCTGCCCGCCTTTCATCTCCTCGACCTCCGCAACTACCGGTACGAGATCCTCGGCGACCGGTTCGTCCTGCTCGAGGCAACGCGCGGCTGTCACTACCGATGCCACTTCTGTCTCTTGAAGATGTATGGCAATGGCTACCGCAAGAAAGATCCCGAGCAGGGGGTCTATGAGATCACCTATCTGGTTCGCGAGGCAGGAGCCAAGACAGGGTATTTCATCGACCTGGAGTTCACGGCGCTCCGGGATTACATCTGGGACCTGTGTGAGCGACTGGCTCGGGCCAGATTGGCCTTTAAGTGGGCATGCCAGACCAGGGCCGACTATGTGGACATGGGGCTCCTGAGGCTGATGAAGGAGGCGGGGTGCCGCCTCATTCACTTCGGTGTCGAGACCGGCTCAGCTCGAGTCATGGCCACGACGAACAAGCGCATCACGCTGGACCAGATCGAGCAGGGTATTGCGGAGACGAAGCGCGCAGGGATCGATCAACTGTGCTTCTTCATGTTCGGTTTCCCGGGCGAGACTGCGGAGGACATGGAGGCAACGATCGCCTTTGCCAAGCATCTCAACCCGACCTACGCCTCTTTCCATCTGGCGACCCCCTACCGCGGGACCAAGCTCTTCGAAATGAGCGGGTCTTCCGAACTCTTCCCCGAGGTGTTTCGAAAGGAGCACGATCCCGCCTTCCTCCAGGGCATAGCGAGTCGGGCCTTCCGGGAGTTTTACCTGCGGCCGGCGATGGTCTGGTCCCAGCTTCGCAGAATGAATCTGCACCTCTGGCGCCGTCAGGCCGCGCTGTTCTGGAACTTTGTACGACCCGCGCTCTCCTAGGCGTTACTCCCCATGCCCGAGGACCTGCCTGGGCCCAAGCCACACCGGGCTCCGCTGACGATCTTCATCCCCGCTTACAACGAAGAAACCATCCTCGCCACCAATATCGATCGCCTGAGGGCTTACCTCAAGGCCCGGGGCATCGGAAGGTGCGAGATTATCCTGGCGAGCAACGGATCAACAGACCGGACTGTTGAGATCGCCAGCGACTGTGCGCTGGGGCATGACGACCTGCAGGTGATTGTGCTGCACCGCCGAGGTGTGGGCCGTGCGTTCAAAGAGGGTGTGCGCCGCGCGCGGCATGAGTGGTTGATCTGCCTTGATCTCGACCTGACCGTTGACCTGGCCTTCATCGAGTCGGCCGAGGCCCTGCTAGCGACTTCCAACGTCGTCATCGGTTCCAAGCAGACCGGAGCGCAGCAGCGGTCGTGGATCAGGCGGCTGGCGAGTGCCTCCTTCATCGCCTGTGCGCGCTACCTGTTGGGCTTGGAATTCAGCGACTATTCAATCGGGGCTAAAGCTTATCGGAAACAGACAGTGCAGCCCTATCTGGAACGCCTCGCCGACGGAAGTGCCTATGTGGTGCAGCTCGTCGCATGGGCGAAGCGGGACGGCGCAGTCATCACCGAGATCCCCGTCTGGTGTGAAGACCTCCGGAGGAGTAAGTTCAACCTGCCGCGTGAGGGCGTCTATCGGTTCGGCAGCCTTTTCCTGCTTTGGTTTCAAGAACGGGTCATAAGAGGGCGTGTGCCAAGGGAGGGGCCGCGGCCGAGTTAGTGGCCGTCTATTTATTCGTGACCCAGCGCGTCTGCGCGTCCAGGATATCGCCCGGTGATCACAACGCAGAAGATGTACATGGTTGAAGAGCGTTCTCAACGCCCACCAGGCGAGACAATGAAAAACTTCTTCCACTGTGGGTTCGGGGCTGCTGACGAGGCGGGACGACCGGTCGCCCAGCTTTCCCAGCAATGGCCGTTTCAACGATCTGGGTCTCGAGGCGATGCAAGTAAGCGTGGTAATCCCCGCCTACAATGAGGCGCGCCGGATAGGCCCGTCGCTCCAGCGAGTGGTGGACTACCTGCTGTCCCGATACGGGGCGGGCGGGTTCGAGATCATTGTGGCGGATGATGGATCGCGCGATCGCACGGTCGCCGTCGTGGAACAATTCAGGACTCACGCTGCGGAGCTGAGGCTGATCCGCTTCCCGCATAATCAGGGCAAAGGCGCCGCCGTTCGAGCCGGCATGCTTGCAGCCACCGCAGAGGTCGTCCTGTTCTCGGATGCGGACCTCTCCACACCAATCGAGGAGATAGAGGGCGCCTTGAAGCTCCTCGAAGAGGGCAGCGATGTGGTCATCGGATCGCGCGCGCTGGCAGGGTCGCGGATTTTTGTGCGTCAGCATCGCCTGCGCGAGTCAATGGGGCGGCTGTTCAATCGCCTTATCCGAGGCCTCCTGCCGATCCCGTTCCGGGATACGCAGTGCGGATTTAAACTGTTCCGGCGGGAGGCTGCCCATGCCGTATTCCAGCGCGTATGTACCGATGGCTTCGCGTTCGACGTCGAGGCCATCCTCATCGCGCTTCAGTTGGGATACCGCGTTCGCGAGATGCCAGTGATTTGGATCAATGATCCGGAGAGTAAGGTGACCCTGCTGCGCCACCCGGCGCAGATGCTTGTGGACCTCTGGCGAATCCGGCGCGCATTTGCCAGCAGGTCCCCTCAGCGCAGCGTGCGCGAGTGAGGGATCTTGCTCTTGACAGGTTCTGGGTCCCAAGCCCCAGATTCAGGGTTCAAGGCTCGGGATGACATGGAACCCGGCACCCCGGAACGTGGGATCTGATTTTCGGAGGGAAAAAATGATTACCGGCCTCTCGCACGTCTTTTTGCTCGTCACCAACCTCGCTCGCTCGGTTCAGTTCTACCGCGAGCTCCTGGAACGGCCGCCCGCATCTGAAGATGCGCGGCACGCCCGCTTCGACCTCGGCCAGATTTCCCTGACCATTCACGAGGATCTCACGCCTGCGGAGAGATCGATCTGGAAGGTCGATCCTGTGCCGGAGCGACGCGGCTGGGGCGTCTATCTCACGTTTCCAACCGATAATCTCGAAGTGACCTACGGAAAGTTGGCGAGCATTGGGGCCGAAATTCTGACCACCCCTCAGGCAACCCCCTGGGCCACGATGATGTTCACAGTGAAGGATCCGGATGGATACCTCCTGGAGATCTCGCAGCGGCGGTAGAGGGAGGAGAAGGCGGGGGAGATACCAGATCACGGATCAGGCCTTACGGGTCAGCGGCTGGCACAGGAATCCGACGAGATCCGATCTGCAGGAGATAGCGGCCGGTGTCAGGCTCTTCGGTGATATAGGCAGAGAGTTGACGGTACGACTCCGCTGTGAACCGCACCTTGTGGAGACCGCTTCTCACGAGGCAGTAAGGCGTGCCATCCCGGCCGATCCAGAAGGTGGCCGGATCGAATGGCTCAAGGCTTCCGTCGTTGAGCCTGACGAACAGCCGTTCCGAGCCCTCCGCACCTCCGCCGACCTCGATCCCAAGCGCCCGATACGGCGCGTCCTCTACCTCAACGTAGCGCTTGTCCCGATCGACCGCCACCACGTAGCGTCCGTCTTCGTCCTTGCTCAGGTGGATCAGCAGGAATTCCGCGAGACGAGGGTTCATGACCTGTGCCCCCTGGTCATACCACCGCCCCTCTCGATCTAGTGTCAGGGGCGGAACCTGCCTCCACCATTCCTTTTCCATCTAGCCCTCGAAGGTCACTAGACCACCAGCACCAACTTGCCAAACACCTTCCGGTCCTCCATCGCACGCTGCGCCTCAGCGGCTTCTTTTAGCGGGAAGACCCGGTCTACCACCGGCTTGAGCCTCCCGCGCTCCAGTTCCCTCACGATGTGGAGCAGGTCGGCCTTGGAGCCCATGTGGGCACCCATGATCGACACCTGCCGCATAAAGAGATAGCGGAGGTCGGTCTGGACGAGGTAGCCGGATGTAGCCCCACAGGTCACCAGTCGCCCGCCGGACGCCAAGATCGGGATCAGCTTCTCGAGCACGGGTCCGCCCACATGCTCGAAAATGATATCCACCCCCCGCTTGGCCGTAAGGCGTCGCACCTCCCCAACCAGATCCTGGCTGGCGTAGTTGATCCCATCATCGGCACCAAGCCGCTTAGCCTTGCCAAGCTTGTCGTCGGTGCTGGCCGTCGCGATGACGCGGGCGCCGAACAACTTGGCAATCTGGACCGCGGCACTCCCAACCCCGCTTCCGGCCCCCATGACCAGCACCTCATCGCCTGACCTGACCCTCGCGAGAGTGACCAGCATATTCCAGGCGGTCAAGAAGGTCAGAGGGAACGCCGCCGCCGCTTCGAAGCTCATCCCCTCTGGCATCGGCAGGATATTCACCTCAGGCAACTTCACGTACTCAGCGTATCCGCCATCGATCCGGTACCCGCCGATGATCTCATAGGAAGGGCAGAGATTGTCACGTCCAGAGAGGCAGTGGGCACACTGCCCACAGCTAATCCCCGGTGAGACGACCACCCGTTGTCCGGGCTTGATTCGAGTCACAATGCTTCCCACCGCCGCCGCTTCACCGGAGATGTCGGAACCGGAGATGTGAGGGAGCGGGAGCTTGACGCCTGGCATCCCTCCTCTAGCCCAGACATCCAGATGATTGAGGGCACATGCCTTGACCTTCACCAGCACCTCATGCGAGGCGATGACAGGGTCGGGGGCGTCCTCATACTTCAGGACCTCAGGGCCACCATGCTCATGAAATCGGACCGCCTTCATCAGCCGTTCTCCTCATTTTTCCAAGAGAGTGCCATGGTTAACCTCGGACCCGGAAATTCGGTATACGTGTCAAGCCAATCCTGTTGAACCTCGTTGCGGCGGTCTTTCGACACGTCGGCTTCAAGGCTAGCGAACAGGATCAGGAACGGGCGTAATGCGCGAGCAGGATAGCAAAGTCAGCGGCCTCCGTAAAGGGGTTTCCGGGAGGGGAGCAGCCCCCACAAGAGGGCGTGGGCGCGCACGACTCAACCCTTCAAACGGGTGAAGGTTGAACGCTTCGTTGGCTCCAGGAAGTGCGAGCTGCCCGGGTGCCATCGGGAGTGAATAGCAATGGGGAGGGTTCCCGAGAAGCAGGCTCTACAAAAGAGACTAGTGCCGTTCCAACTTATTGCGGCTAATGGCAGCGGTATGCAGCACATACGCCTCTTTCATTGAAGCCTCACTGTTTCGGCGTAAATAGTTGGAACGGCACTAGTCTATGCGGTAGTGACAGCCCCGGCTCTGCCGGGATTCCATTGCAGCGAGCAGGATGACCAGCGCGGTTTGAATGCCGTTACGGAGCCCAACCATAGGATCAGTCACTTCGGCTTTTTCGTAGAATCTGGAGATCTCAAGATCCAGCTCCCTCAAGATTTCATGGGCCCTGTTCAGCCGCTTTGCACTGCGAATGAGCCCCACGTAATTCCACATGGTCTGTCGGATGCTCAGCCAGTCCTGTGCGATTAACGCTGGATCGACTGCCTCACGTTCATATCGCCACTCAGCGATAGGAGGAAAATAATAATCCTTACCTCGCGCAATGAGCTCTCCAGCATGCGCGCCGGCCCGTGTTCCCCAGACCAGGCACTCCAACAGCGATGTGCTGGCCAAGCGGTTGGCCCCATGCAACCCCGAACAGGCAACCTCTCCGACGGCGCGGAGGCGATGCAGGTTTGATCGTCCCCACTCGTCGATGGCGATTCCGCCGCAACTGTAGTGCGCGGCGGGCACGACGGGAATCGGCTCCTTCGTAATGTCGATCCCATATCTCAGACACTGCGCATAAATCCCAGGAAAACGGTCGCGCACCTGATCGGTCGGCTTATGGGAAATGTCGAGATACGCGCAGGGCTCACCCGATTCCAGCATCATTTGATGAATCCCGCGCGCCACGACATCCCGTGGGGCAAGCGATCCATCGGGGTGAAACTCTGACATGAATTCCCGACCCTTGCTATTCACAAGGTGGGCCCCTTCACCACGCATCGATTCAGAGATGAGGAATCGACCGCTGGGGTGGAAGAGCGTTGTGGGGTGGAACTGGATATACTGCATATTGATACAGCGAGTGCCAGCCCGGTAGGCCATTGCAATGCCATCGCCTCGTGCGCCCGGAGGATTGGTGGTGTGCAGATAGACGCGGCCGAGTCCCCCCGTCGCCAGGATCGTCTCTTTCGCGAGGACGGGGAAGATCTCGCCGCTCGCCTGATCTAGCACGTATGCCCCAATACACGTAGGCGGTGTATAGACATCAAGTGGCTCGACCGAATGATGGGAAATCGTGAGAAGGTCGACCGCGGTGGCTGCCGAGATCAGCTTGACCCTTGGATGAGAAGACAGCCTTTCGACGAACGCGCGCTCGATCGCTGAGCCCGTTTGATCCTTGTGATGAAGTATGCGTGGAAGTGAATGCGCGGCCTCGGCGGTCAGATCCCATCGTGTCGAATCCCCTGACGATTCGTCGAACGGAACGCCAAGCTCATCGATGAGAACTTCCTTCACAAGTGTTGGCCCCTCACGGGCAAGCAGCGCTGCTGCCTCCGGAGAGCTTAAGCCTGCGCCAGCGGCGAGGATATCGGCCGCCAGCTTTTGCGGAGAGTCGTTTTCTCCCTGATAGATGATCCCACCCTGTGCCCAGAATGTATTGCTCTCTTCCGGCTGAGACGATCTCGTCACCAGGGTGACCTCAACGTTCCGTTTCGCAGCCGCCAATGCCGCGGCACACCCGGCGAGGCCACTTCCGATTATCAGGATATCCGTCACCATCGCCTTGCTGTTCACTCGAACAATCCTTTGCCCCAACCGCGGTGCTGGATGTGCTCCGTGTCTCCTCTCACGAGCGACATCCTACATGGCCAGAGATGGATTACGCGGGTTGAATTTTGAAACTCATGTCAACAGCTGGAGCGGAATGCGTTAAAGTCCCGATGGATATCCAATCAACGCCGGCCTCTGCAAATCTCCGAACATTTTCGAGGGTAATCCCCCCTGATGCTTCGACCAATACCTTCCTATCGCTGCGGTGAGCACACACAAGCTCCACGGCCTGTCGAACCATATCCGGGTTCATATTATCGAGGAGAATGGCGTCAAGTTCATACTGCAGGGCCTCCCGCAATTCTTCAAGCGACGTGACCTCCACTTCAAAAAACCGGTACGTCCGGCTCTCGGCGAATCTGGCAGCCTCAATGGCCGCACGGACACCACCTGCAATCTTGATGTGGTTATCCTTAATTAGGACCGCGTCATCAAGTCCAAAACGGTGATTGATCCCGCCACCTATTGTCACAGCGTACTTCTCAAACGCCCGCATCCCTGGCGTCGTCTTTCGTGTGTCGACAATTCTCGCATTCGTCCCGTGGACAGCATCAACGAACCTTTTCGTCAGCGTTGCAATTCCGCTCAATCGCTGGAGCAGGTTTGTCGCCACACGTTCACCGGTCAGCAATGCCCGGGCCCGGCCCCGAACCTCCGCCGCCCGATCGCCCTCCCTGAGGTAATCACCATCACGATGGCAACTCTCAACAGCTAAGCCTTCATCCAGAAGGGTGAGCACTTCGACTGCAAGCTCGATCCCCGCCAGCACGAGAGGTGCCTTGGCCACGAAATATGCAACCGCTTCTTGATCAGCCGAAACAATTGCTAGGGTGGTGATGTCACCCCGCCCGGTATCTTCCTCGAGAAATTTCCTAAGGATTTCGCGGCGGGCCGTCGGCGCGAGCGATTGGAACATGACTGGGTGGATCAGGGAGAGGCGTCAGGTCATTTCCAGCATACGCTGGATCGGCCTTAATGCGAGAAGGCGCAACTCTTCATCCAGCATAATTTCTGGCGCACGGTTTCTCATACACAAGTAGAGTTTCTCCATGGTGTTGAGTTTCATGTAGGGACACTGATTGCAGGCGCAATCACCTTCCGGTGGGGCCGGAATGAATGTCTTGTTGGGACAGGCCTTCTCCATCTGATGAATGATTCCGGGCTCGGTTACAATGATGAACTCACTGTCCGAACTCTGCTTCACGTAATTCAGGATGCCGCTCGTTGAGCCAATGTAGTCCGCATGCTGAAGGACACGCGATTCGCACTCGGGATGTGCAAGGACCTTGGCGCGAGGGTGGAGTACTTGGAGCTGGACCAGCTTTCTCTCGGAAAACATCTCGTGAACGATGCATATCCCCGACCACAATATCATGCTGCGGCCTGTCTTTTTGATTAGATACCGACCCAGATTCTGATCAGGCGCAAAAATAATCGGCTGATCTGGAGGAATTTGGTTGATGATCTTTTCTGCATTGCTCGAGGTGCAGATGATATCGCTCATCGCCTTGATCTCAGCAGAGCAATTGATATAGCTGATGACGATGTGGTTCGGGTATTTCTCTGTAAAGGGCCTGAACAGATGCGGCGGGCAGCCTTCTGCCAGTGAGCACCCGGCCTTCAAGTCCGGGAGCAACACCTGCTTTGAGGGGTTCAGGATCTTTGCCGTTTCAGCCATAAAGTGCACACCGGCGAAGACAATCACATCGGCGCTCGTCTTCGCCGCCTGTTGCGAGAGCTGTAAGCTATCGCCGATGAAATCGGCCACGTCCTGAATTTCCGATTCTTGATAGTAATGCGCCAGGATCACCGCATTTAAATCTTTTTTCAGGCGCTGAATCTCTTCTTCAAGGTCGATCAGGGCGCTCAGCTCAGACTCTTCGACGACCGCTTCGACTTCCATTCCTTACCTCCGCAGTTACGGCTTCTCAGGGAGTAATTATACCATAAGATTGCGCGGAGCGCAGGAAGCTAGTTTTGAGTCGAGATCATTGAATCAGGTCGGGAACTTCCATTCTCATAGGCCAACGCCCTGACTGTTGTTGCTTTGCAGGCGCGCCAGAATCTTGTGCCATTGTATAGCACCACTCACCGTGAAGCCCTGCCACGAGATCTGAGTCCCTGCGATACGCGATGAGCGAACCTGCCTCTATCATCGGCTCCTTCGACTCCTAGTTCAAGGTGCGGAGGATCTCGCCCCGCATCTTCCGGAGCCCCTCGGGGCTCATCATGAGAAAATGGCGAACCGTATAACCGCAGGTTCGACACCGCCTGTAGACATAGAGCCAGTTTCCATCCTGCTCCACCTCTCCAACCTGCTCCATGCCTGAGGAGCAGCAATCGCTAGGATGGGGTGGTGAAACAATCCGTTCAGGGTACGCATTGACTGCCACTTTTCGCTCATCATAGTCCACAATGCTTATCATCGACCTTTCTCCTTTTCCCGAGCCTCTCATTAACAGCTCGACGTGCATATATCGCCTCTGCCGTTCAAACCTCGCACTGTTTTTTGGCTGAGTTCCTGATCACCAAAGGACTACATCACATCGAGACACATAGATGTCACCGTAATAAGCAATCACTTGCATAGTTCCTTTTTGACCTTCGATCACTCCCAATATTCCGGAATATACTAACTGGTCAGTACAGAACATTCTACAAAAAAAACGAGAACCTTCAGATACGAATTTTCAATCAGAACTCCCTAACCCATCCTTAGCCCTCCTATACCAACTGGTTGGTATATATACTCCGGTAGAAAAAATATCTTGTCAAGTAAGAAGTGACTCTTGCTTCCCGAATTCTGCTGACCCTTTCGGCCAGCTTGTAGGGATGACTAACGGGACTAGTTTTGGCCGCTCATCAGCTCCTGGTGATCGAATCGAGAGCCCTTCTTCGTGATAACTTGTGGATCTCGCGCGGTCACGTGGCGGACTGTAAAACCGCACTTTTTACAACGTTTATAAATGAAGCTCCATCCCTCTTCGCGCTGTTCACCTCCGATCTGCTCCATCTTCGAGTAGCAGCAGATGCCCGGTGCAAGCGGCGAGATGATCCGCTTCGGATAGCCGTTGGCTGGCTTTTTCTCATCGGTGTATTCAACAATCGTGGCCATGTTGTCTTCTGCTCCCGTAAGATCTATTGGTTCCTGATAGTTATAGAGACACCCAAAGAATTCTGGCACACTCAGTGGAATAACCTCTCGTTCGTCTCACTTCCGTATACGATATGACTCTCCTGTGGGCAGATTCGTTTAGTCAGCCTGCAGTCCGCCATGGCCGACGTACATACGAATATGTTTCTTGAGCTCTTCGAAGCAGCTTTCCAAGACCTTGATATTCTTCTTCACCTTCGTGAGGAGGATCCCGCCTTCGACACCGGCTATGACGAATTGCGCCAGCCGTGTTGGGTCAACATTGTCATTAAGCTGGCCAGATGCCTTAGCTCTTTGCAAGACATTTGCCACTTGGACCCGCCAGCCAGTAAAAACCTCTTGGAACTTCTTTCGAAACCCTTCGTGAATATCACTCAACTCCATGGCCATGTTACCCAAGGGGCAGCCGCCGGAACAGTTTCGCTGCCGATGCACCTCAAGAATGATATTCAGGAAATCATCCACTTGCGCCAGGGGATCTTTATGATTGTCAAAAGCTTTTCCCATGACATGTTCAGAAAAACGCTTCAAGTTGCCCTCTATAATCGCGTAGCCCAACTCTTCCTTACTTTTAAAATAATAGTAGAAATTCCCCTTCCCGACCCCGCTTTCCTTCAGGACGTCGTCGATGGTGGTGTGGTTGAAGCCCTGAAGGTGCATAAGGCGAGAAGCTGCTTCGATGATTTGCTCTTTGGTATTGGACATGGTTCTCCCGAAAGAACTGACTGGTTGGTACAAAGCTACTTTACACGGAAGGATATGTGTAAGTCAAGGAAATACAAGGGGAGTTGATTTTAAAGGGCTAAGAAAGGCGTTTTGGCTCTGCCGGCTTTGCCTAAAAAGGCGCGTCTGCCCAAAAAGTCGCTGAGTTGCCCAAAAAACCAAAATCACATTTTCCTGGGCTTGCCAAGACAACCGCCAAGTCCCACCATTAGGCATCAACACCGACCACGAGAATTGGGATTTCACTACTGCCACGAGGAACTGATGTTTCACCTGCTGGCGGCCTTTGCCCAGTTCGAGCAAGCACTGATCCGGGAACGGGTAGTGTCCTGATTTGGTTTGAGTTCATTACGCCAAGTTGCCGCCTGGGATCGCACACAGTCTCAGGTGGGATTCTTGAGAAACAAATTTTTGATTTGGATTATACGTGTGATGTGTGCTAGAAGTATATGCAGGATGCGCGAGCTGGATATTAGAAGGGCCTTAAGGAAATACCTCAAGGCTACTTTTAACAGCGAGCCGGATACACTTTTCGTTGAAGAGCTTGGTTTGTGCCAAGGCGCCGCACGTGTCGATCTCGCCGTTATCAATTGCGCTGTTCACGGGTACGAAATCAAAAGTGAACAGGACACTCTTGAGCGATTGTCCGCGCAACAGACAATTTACAATAAAGCCCTTGACACTCTCACAGTGGTGGCCACACAACGACATATTGAACGAATCAAGGGCTCCGCTCCCAAGTGGTGGGGGCTAACTCAGGCTGTTTCAGATGGCGATACAGTAACTTTGATAAGGCTTCGAGAGGCTACACAAAACCCAAACGTTGATTGTTTCTCACTGGTTCAACTGCTGTGGAGTGACGAGGTCTTTGAAATCCTTAGACGGCGAGGACTTGAAAAGGGGTTCTCTGGGAAGCCGCGTCGCATCTTATGGGCAAGGTTAGTAGAAAATATACCATCGGATGAGATTGGTGCGATTGTTCGGGATCAGCTCAGAATTAGGGTACGTTGGCGATCTGTCGAACGACGAACTCCAAGTGATGGTTTGTCCCGACTTTTCTCCAAATTGTCGCGTTCCCAGGACCGCCCAATTGGTTCGCGCATCGGTCTATGTACTGATCCCCCCAACTGAACTGAGGCCCACGATATTCAGGCTCCTGCATTAAGCTGCTGCACAAATCTCTGAATTGGTCGAAACCCTGCCGCCTAACTCCACGACCCTTTAAGATTAGCCAGTCCCGATCTGCTGTGTACCGAAGATTCGCACTCATCTGCATGATTCGCGGATCGACTTCTATTGGTTCTGGGTACTGGATCGCGTAATCAGAAAAAGTAGGAAGTCGAGGCAACCTTTGTCGTCTGGCAGCGAGTGTCACCCAAACGGTCCACTCTGCCCTCGGAACTGGCGTAATCGTGTCAGCCGCGAATCCGGAGAGGTTCTGGGGAAAGGCTGAAGCGGAAAATGTAAGAGTTCGCCAGTCAGTAATTGATGGAAGGCTGGCCAACATAGACCGAACGGCCCGACGAATGGCGTTAGCCTGATCAGGTAGGATTGACTGAAAATCTAAAATCAAGTCTACCATGCCGTGAGGAAGGTGAAAGAATCCCAAAAGATCAGTGAGGGCTGCGTCAAGATCTGCTTCTTCCTCGAAATCACTTGTTTGTAATCGAACACCCGCTCCTCGCTGATCCATGTTAATAATATCTCTGATCGCGCTTTGGTATGGCTGATCCCGATCTAGGCCAGTGACCGGTATAGCCTGCACACCTCTCTGGCGAGCAGCATCAAATACAAAGTTTAAAGGGTGTCCGCGACCAGGGATCTGTTGCGCCTCAATAAAAAGAAGATCAATGAAGACCGGGCTGTCAACGCCCCAAGAATTACCAATCCTCTCTGCGACGTTTCTCAGATGATCCTCTGGAGACTTGGCTGGTAACTCCGATTCAAAATCCCATGGTATCGGTGGGATTTCAACGAATGGAGTTAGCCGTGCCTTTGCGGTCGTGGAAAGCTCTTCAAGTGCCCCGTACTCTCCAGCTTTGCCCTTTAGAATTGGAACGTAATGCTTATGGTCGAACATTCCTTCCTCCAGTGGGGCGCAGTTTTTCTACTGTGTCTTGATGGGTTTTTTTCGCCCAATTTTGGCTGTGTCCTTCAGGCGAAACACCGGCAAGGTGACTGTCGGCAGGTTCATTCTTGCGACCATGTTTTGCACGAACTCGCGCCAGTACGGCCAGGCATTGAACACGCTATTGATTCTTGCGAATGTGTTCAACTGCTTTTGCGAGACCCTCAACTCTTTAGGAAGGCTGTATTTAATTTCGAATGCAGCACTAACTGAAACTACTGCATCCTTCTCGGGCTCGACTGGAATGAGTCGTGTTTTGATTTGAGCCAGCACCCAAAAGATGCCCTCATCCTTGTTATATTCTTTGACATTGGCAGACGTGGCGACTTCGAACTTTATCTCTCCGGCCTCCTTTGCTGAGCGAACACTCGTGCTCACGCCTGCTTCCACAAGCCTAATATCCCTGATCTGAACCGCTGCAATAAGTGGTGCGATTTCCTCGAGAGATTCAATTTTTTTGATCTGTTTCTTCACGCTGCTCTTCCGAAAAGCGACACAAGCGTTTCTTCAGACAATTCAGCTTTCTCCCTGGAAATCATCTTGAGGATCACGGGTTGATCTGGCAATCTCCAAGGGACACCTTTGTGCCCGTAATCGTTGAACAAAACCTTGACCTCCTTTTCCATTTGTCGAGGTTTCTCACAGTGGATACGGATACGGCACTCCAAAGCATCAGCAACATCAGCGATCGTTCTCAACGTGAGATTGCGACCGCCAGCCAGAATTTGCGACACGAACCCCTTTGTCTTACCAAGTCTTTCAGCAAGATCCTTTTTGGTGATACCTTCCTTTTCGAGAGCCTCGCTCAAGGCTTCGGTGACCTCCAAAATCAGTTCCTCTTGTCGCAGCAAGCGCCTATTGCTAACCGAGGAGGTTTCAAATGCTTCGTAGTCAGTAAGCTTGCGGCTCATTTCGCACCTCTTTCGATTGAGTCATGTTCTTCCAAAATCCGTACAGCTTTCTCAATGTCAGGTTTTGGCAGGTTGTCTTTCTTCTTGTTATCCAAGCCGTGTGCAATAATAAACCGTCCGCCAGGTCTAAAATCCCCGATGAAGCGAATTTGAAAGCTCTTGCATTCCCAAAGTCCCCGTGCCTTGGGCCCGGCCTTTTCTCCAAGCATTCGGAATTTCTCTCGGTTTAAGATAGGACCGGATTCGGCCAAGCGACGGAAAAGAGCATCTACCTTTGCTTTGTTTTTGTCGGGAAGAGAAAGGTAAACTTCGCGAGCTGGCAAATCACCCCGTGAGTCAACAGCCCACTCGACTGTTCCCCATGATCCCTCTGCTGCAATATGGCAAACATCGTTCGACACCAGCAAGATTTACATATGTGTAAACAGTTGTCAAGTGAAAAATTACCGATTTTATGTCTCTAACTTTAAGTTACGTTGAGAATGTTCAAATTAGGACACTACCCGGGAACGGGTTCGGGCGGGCCTGGCGAACGCCCGGGCGAAGGGGAAGGTGCTGGGGCGGCCGCGCAAGGTGGTGGATGCGGAGACGGTGCGGGAGCTTCGTGAGAACCGGGTCAGTCTGCGAGTGATTGCGAGGACAACCGGGGTCTCGACGGGGGCAGTCAGGCGCGCATTGGCGGATGGGAGTGGGCAGTCGGCTATCTGGTCATATTAGGTAATCCCATGGATAGTGTCTCTTGTATGTCTTTGCTCTTGACAGTGCGCAGCACATTGGGGTATATCTCACGCGATGAAACGAGACCCTTTGCTCACTTCTCGGATCATGGCCACGGTCAGATCCAAGGGCACGGGGCCAGAGATCCAGCTACAAAGCGTGTTGCGATCCCTCAAGCGACGTTGCATTCTCCACCCTCCAGATCTTCCAGGCCAACCACACTTCGCTTTCCCACGTGAGTGCCTCGCGGCGTTCGTCGATGGCGACTTTTGGCATGGTCGTCAGTGGAAGACGCGCGGGTTACGCTCTCTAGCCAGCCAGTTCTCGCGTTGCAACAATCGGATCTACTGGATTGAAAAAATCACGCGTAACATCAGGCGAGATCGGCGAGTCTCACGACATTTATGGAAACTCGGGGGCATGTCGTGCGGCTATCGGAGAGCGACGTGAAGGTAAAGCCTGAGCGGTGTATGCACAGAGATCGGCGCGCGCTGGAGAGAGCCTTGTGAGACGACAGTTGGTGGCGGAATGTTTCGCGGGAATCGGGCTCGTCAGGATGGGTCTCGAGCTCGCCATATCGAACCTGTCGCACTCCGCCCTCGGCCTCGATTTCTATGCCTGGCTGGCCCAGAGGCTTCACCGCGTGTCGCGCATAAACCCGCAGTTCATTACGTGGGCCGCGCTCAAGGATCAATTCGGCTACCACTACGGCGCCATGTTCAAATTCAAGCAGGTCTTCCGCCAGACCCTGCGCTCCGTCAAGACGCAATACCCCGCTGCCCGCTTCGATCTTGACGGCAAGGGCATGACCCTCATTGCTAGTCCGCCCCCGGTTTCAAAGCGCTTTGTCGCCGTCGGTCAGCCCGTGGCGCGCGTGAAGGACCACCAGCCATAAATTTCCAGCCGAGAAACCGCATAACAGGGGGCCCGAGCTCGGTCCCCGGAGGAGTCGAAATAATCATGACAGGAGCAGCGCAGCCAGAAAAACGCGTGAAGCGTAGCCCGTCGCCTATTTATCTGGACGAAGAAGCACAACCGGAACAGGCGAACATCATCTATCTGCGGGGAAGTCGCCGCCGCCGGATCGTGTTCGGCTGGTATGGTGGCAAGTTCTCGCATCTGGATTGGCTGCTTCCCCTGCTGCCGAAATGTCACCACTACTGCGAACCCTTCGCGGGTTCCGGTGCCGTGCTGCTCAACCGTGAACCCGCGCCGGTCGAGACTTACAATGACATAGACGGAGACGTGGTGGGCTTCTTCCGGGTGCTGCGCGACCGTCACGAAGAACTGGTCCGGGCCATTGCCATGACGCCCTTTTCCCGCGAGGAATACTACCGCGCCATCTATGGTTCCATGCACGGAATCAGCGAAGTGGAACGCGCAAGGCGCTTCTATATCAAGGCACGCCAGACCCGCACCGCCCTTGCTCAAACCGCCTCGCTTGGACGTTGGGCGAACTGCAAGGACACCAGCCGCGCCGGCATGTCCGGGGTTGTGTCTCGCTGGCTCGGTGGCGTGGAGGCCCTCGATGATATTGCCCAACGGCTGATCCGCGTTCAGATCGAGAACCGCCCCGCCGTCGATATAGTCCGGCTTTACGATAGCCCCGGCACCCTTTTCTATTGTGATCCGCCCTATTTACACGCTACACGCGGGGACGCCAAGGCTTACGGCTTCGAGATGGACGAAACCCAGCATCGAGAGTTCGCCGAAACCGTTAACGAGTGCAAGGGCAAGGTGGCCGTGTCGGGCTACGATCACCCGCTGATGAATGAGCTTTTCAGGCCGGGACACTGGTTCAAAACCCTGGGCCAGGACAAGACCATTCATTCCACGAAGGGCACCCGGCAAGAAGTGCTATGGACGAACTTCAACCCGGTAAGCCAAGATAGCCTGTTTTAATGGCGACACGACAACATACGCCCGAACAAATCTTGGAGGCCATCCATGACAGGGCCGCCACAACACCTAAGAAAACCGTCATCACCAACGCAGAAATTCGGCAGCGCGTCGATTACGTGTGCCGCTGCATGAGCAACCGCGCCGGGGTGCGCTTGCTCATGTCGTGCCTGCTTGGGAAGCTGCATAATCCTGGGGTTGATCCGCGCAAACCCTATACCGAGATCGGCGGCAATGACAGCTTTTCGGGGCGCACCTACGATGAACGGTTCCTGACCACATTCATCAATCAACATCGCTTACCGGTCAATCCGACAACAGCATTCCTGACGCCGACGCTTCGGAACATCGACCACGCGCTAACAACTGACCGGGAGCTTATCGGCCGGCCCCGCGACCTCTACAAGAAAACCTTGCAACTGCTGGAAGACGTGGCCGAGAACCGGATTGCGGCTGATCTGGTGTTCGTAGAAACGGTGCGCGTGTTGCTCCAAGTGCGGGATGAAAAGCTGAACCGCATAGCGTCCTTGCTTCATACCCTGGAACGCACCGAAGGGGCTTTGCCCCTTTCATCGGAAGCAATCGTTTCCCTGATCGGCCAGCATCTAGCCTGCAAGAACGCCAGCCGCTTGCCGGTGTTGATCGTGGCCGCGGCCTATCACGTGGCCGGAAGCCGCCTTGCGGAAAGCATGTTGCCGCTGACCTCGCACAATGCCGCAGACCTGCAAACCGGCTCAATCGGTGACGTGGAAATCTGCCTTGTGGGGGATGATGCCGTCGTTACCGCCTACGAAATGAAGTTGAAGCGCGTCGCGTTCGCTGACATTGACGCCGCTGTAACCAAGATCGCCAGAGCGCCCAATCGGATCAACAATTACCTGTTTGTCACCACGGACAATATAGACCCGAAAGTGGCGGAATATGCGGCCTCGTTCTACGAGGAAACGGGCGGCACCGAGATAGCGATTCTGGATTGCATGGGTTTCTTGCGGCACTTCCTGCACCTGTTCCACCGCGTGCGCTTGGACTACCTGAACGCCTATCAGTCGCTCGTGTTGAACGAACCGGATTCAGCCGTAAGCCAGAGCCTAAAGGAAGCGTTTCTTGCCTTGCGGCAGGCCGCAGAAAGCGGCGAGTAAACGACAAGTGACGCATGGCTTCGACCGAGTACCGCCTCCTTTCCGAACGCGCGATGCGTGCCGCCGAAAGTCAGTTGAGCCAGTCCTGTGCAGTCATGGCGCGCCTGGTTTCCGCGCACGGCCCTTGCCCTCTCGCAACACGCGACTTCCGCCCCTTTCAGACGCTGGCGACCTCGATCATCAGCCAGCAACTGTCTGCCAAGGCTGCAGATACCATCGAACGCCGGGTGTTGGAGATCGTGCCGAACTTCTCCCCCGCCGGATTCTTGGGCGTGCCCATCGACGCCTTGCGTAGCGCTGGTCTATCATTCGCAAAAGCCCGGTACATCCTCGAACTGGCGAACCGCGTCAATGATGGGCGTCTGGACTTCAGTGTCCTGGTGCACCACTCCGATGAGGACGTAATTGTCGCCTTGACCGAGCTACCGGGCATCGGGCGCTGGACGGCTGAAATGTTTCTGATTTTCGGCTTCAGAAGGCCGGACGTGCTTTCACTCGCAGATGCCGGGCTTCAGCGCGCCGTTCGCCTCCTGTACGGCGACGACGCCGAACTGAAAAGCCTTGGTCAGGTATGGAGGCCCTACTGCTCTGTGGCCTCGTGGTATCTCTGGCGTCACCTCGATAGATGACCGCAACAGGCTTTCCGCCTTGTAGGAAAGTATACACTCCTACAAAAAGTACCGGCCCTATCCGGTTATGCAGCCGCCAGGCGAGGCCTGATAAGTGTTTCAAGCGCGTCCTTCCATCCCGTGCGATGGACAATGCGCTCAAACCCTGCCCCCCGACGGTTCTTGAGCAGCTCCAGACGGCTGAGCTTGCTCAGCTCTTCCCAGTTATCGAACATCACGTAAATGGCGTTTCCGTATTCCAGGTTCTCGAACACCACAAGATTGTCAGCGAACTGCGCCCCGAAGTAGCGCTGAAACCCACTTGTTCCGCTGATGTAGGCGACCGGCTTGAGTTTTTCGAGGAAAGTGTACCGATCCAGCAGTTTTTCCCTCAGCTCTTTGCTGGGTTCCCGGAACTTCGACAAAATATGCGCCAGCATTTCGCTGCGCTCACCGGGGGGAAGAATCTCCCAATAAACCGAAATGGTTTTCAGATACGCCGTGGAGTCCGCATCGGCCGCGAACACATCTGCCGCTCCGGTGTTCTCCTGGAGCAGGTTCAGGTTCGAGAACAGATTCACTTCAAAATCAGCCGCTTGTTTGTCCAGAACCTCTTCCACCCGGAACCCGAAAAGAAAAACGGGACTATCTCCCGGCTCCGTTGTCAGCAGCTCGATAAAAATCTCCAGCTCCTTGGGCGCAATGAACTCGCGCTGATAAACGTCACGGTCCCAGTAAACCTCGTGGCTCCCGTTGCTCCAGTCGCCCCAGTTGGGCGTCTCAACGCTAAAGGTCTTCGTGACCATCGGAAGGTCCCTGCGCACGATCTCCTGCCCCTGGGCGTTCCGCAGTGAGAATGTGCCGAACGTCGGTTCCGGCATGATGCGATTGGGAAACACCGGGCGGTCGCCCTGGATCGACATTCCGAGGTGTTTGTATGTGCCAGAGCCAAGTGCGGAGGCCGAAATCTTCTTCACACACGCTACCATGATCTGATCGCCAGGGATTTTCGAAACTCTTTTTAGGATCGGGTCCGGAATTTTTCGAAAGCTTCTTTTCCAGTTCGGTCTGCTCATTTTCTTACACCTCACAAGTTGTTATTCTCACGGACGTTATGGCCGCGAGGGAGCAGCCTTGGACTGCTCCTAGTACATTGGTGCTCGTTTCCGACATATCATTGACACGGCGATCAAAAAAAAGTTTGTCTGGTTTGTCGATGGCCGCCCCCAGACGAGCATATTAATTATGGGACCTACAGGCGGTAAAATGTTCGGGGAAGCTCAAATGACAACAAAACCTCCGCGCCGCGTACCCGACGAAGTGGCAGCGACGCCTGGGGAGATAGCGGCGGCGATTGAGGCCCTCACGCCTGGCGACTGGGCCAGATTGAAGCGCTCTGCGGATTACCGCATATGGAAGTTGGGGCCGGAGAAGGCCGATAGCAGGACGGCAGACGACCTAATCCAGACAGCGCTGACCGATCTCCTGGTGGACACTCGGCGCTGGAACAAAAGCAAAGTTGGATTGATACGGTTACTCACCGAAGCCATGAGAAGCATATCGAGCAACTGGGCACGGTCATACAAAGAGGCAGAGACAGCCGTGTTGGAAGCTGATCTCCGACGAGAGGACGAGGAAGGCGACATTTTCAGCCCACTGGACAATTTGCAGGAACCGGGTCCAAACCCTGAGCAACGGCTGCGTGACAAGCAAACTCTAGAGCTGATCGATGATTTATTCAAAGACGATGAAAAGGCGCAGATGGTGCTGACAGCCTGGCAGGAAGGGTATGACCCGCCCGGCGTACGTGAGTTTTGGGGCCTATCTCAAAACGAGTACAACGCCATTGTGCGCAAAATCCGCCGACGTTTAGGTGCTGCCGCTTTGACTGCCGATCACGACAGAGGGGGGAACTAATGTCCAATAAGAGAACCGACGAGGAAAAGTTGGATGCCCTGATCGATGCCCTCGGCGACTCCGTTCTTGAGGCAAGCGATGAGGAGATACTGGAAGAGCTTCGCATGAGCGGGGTCGATCCGGACGCCGAAGCCGCGCGCCTGAAAGCCATGATGCTGGGTACAGTGAAGGCATTCCGGCAGCGCGCCTTAGAAGCCGCACGCGCGGCCTACAGCCGTCAAATCGAGCAGATGGAGAAGAAGCCATACCCGATTCCGAAGACGCCGACGGAGCGGCGAAAACTATTCTCGTTTTTTGCGCAGCAGCCGCAGTTTGCGGAATTTGTGACAGCCCAGTACCGGAACCTAGAGGACCTCACCGACATCGACATCGAAACCTATCTTGAGGACCTTGCCGAGCTGGGCATTTTAGAAAAGCTAAACCGTGACAAATCCGATGGAGAATAATGATTATTTCAGGTCTCCTGGCCAGCTTCTCGACGAGCTGGGCATTACAAGCCCAGATGAAATCGATATTGAGGCAATCGCCTTCCACTGTGATGCCACGATCCGGTACCGTCCGCTGACCGGCTGCGCCGCCCGCATCGTCGGAAACGGGAACAACGCCATAATCACGGTCGATTCGAGTTCATCCCGCCCAAGGCAACGCTTTTCCGCAGGTCACGAGCTGGGCCACTGGATGTACGACAGAGGCAAAGCCTCCTTTAGCTGCCAAGAAGCGCAGTTCGCAAAGGAATGGTCCAGGCACAACGCTGAATCACGGGCAAACCGCTACGCTAGCGATCTTCTGCTTCCTGTCTCGCTCTTTAGGCCAAAAGCAAACACCTTCAAGACGATGGACTTCATTGTAGTCAAAAGTTTGGCCGAGACGTTCAGCACGAGCCTTACGGCAACGGCGATCCGACTTGTTGAATGCGGGCCTCTCCCAACAATGCTTGTGTGCTACAGCGATATAGGCCGCGAGTGGTTTGTGCGTGGTTTCAGCGTTCCCGAACAACTCTGGCCCTCGGAAAAGCCGCAGTCAAATACGTACGCTTTCGATTTGCTCAAAGGCGGAACGGAGCGTGAGCTGCAAGGCGAAGTTCCGGCCGAAGCATGGTTCGATCACCGGATCGCCGAGCGCCACTACATTCATGAGCATTCTTTGCGAACGAGCTACGGCGACGTGTTGTCTTTTCTTTGGTGGAAGAACGAACAGATGCTGATCGATCTTGAGGAATACGAGGAGAGACAAGCCGACCGCCGATCAGACGGCCGCTGGGAGGAATAAATGCAGAAGGAACCCAGGGCAGGGCAAGGGACCGCAACGGGCTTTACGCCTTGTAGGAAAGTATACACTCCTACAAAAAGCAACCGCCCTTAGATCCCGATCCTCTCGATGTCAGCCTGCATGCGCTGACAGAGGGCACCGTAATGGACTACGACCAGTCTTTCCATAGCTGCGTGAGCGCGTCAAGAAAGCGATCGCAGTTAGCAGCTGGCCAAGTTACCGCAGCATTCCTCAGCAGGTAATATTGCTCGTTCGCACACACGAATTTGCTCCGATCTGCCTGAAGTATCCAATTGAGACCCGCCACCATCGTGTCTTCGTAGCTTCCACCAAACCTCTTGTTGGGAATATTGTAAAGCAGGCCTTCGAAGAAATATGACGGCGCGATCCCCTCATTGATTACACCATCGTCGACGAGCTTGCCGCGCAGATTCTTTAGGATTCTCACCATCGGTTTGAACCGATTCTTGGTTGCTTGGTGCTTCGTGGTGCAGTTTTCAGAGTGTTGTTGGGGATAGTTCACAACGCGGTTGCCGGTAGAGGTAAAAAAACAAATTCCAAGATCGTATTCCTGTTAGCCATTCCGCCTGCGGCCCTTTCGTGCCCTGCGCGGGGTGTTCCAGTACGGGCTCTTGCACTTTGGGCACACCTTCGGCTCCTGTCCCGTCATCCGAGGCGTCCATTCGTGCCCACACCGTTCGCAGTTGTATCCCGGTCGCGTAATCTGGCCCATGCTTCAGTATAATACCACAAGTATATTATGTCAAGTAAACTAGCAAAAAGAGCTTGACATGGGTATATCCCTTATGCTAATATACTAATAGGTAGAGAATCCAAGGAGGGCTAAACCGATGGAAACACGGGAAGAGCCGGGGGCGATGGAGGCGATGAACGGACGGCAGCGGCGCGGGTTGGAAATCGCGGCCCGGTGCCGCGTGGTACGGCAGGGCCTCGGCTGGTCGGTGCCCTCGCAGTCGGGAGCAGGCCAGTACACCGTCAGGGGCCTTCCTTTCGACATGGACGGGGACGCTCCGCGCTGCACCTGCCCAGACTACGAGACGCGCGCCGTGAAGTGCAAGCACATCATCGCGGTCGAGTACGTCATCGAGCGCGAGCGGAACCGCGATGGCAGCACGACCGTGACCGAGACAGTGCGCGCCACGAATACCGTCCGGCGGACGTACCCGCAGCACTGGTCGGCCTACAACGCCGCGCAGACGAACGAGAAGGACAAGTTCATGGTGCTGCTCCGTGATCTGTGTCGCGGGTTGCCGGCACCGGCGCGGACACGCGGACGTCCTCGCTTGCCCCTCGCCGATGCCGTGTTCAGCGCGGTGTTCAAGGTCTACTCCACCGTCTCGGCCCGACGCTTCATGAGCGATCTTCGGGAGGCGCACGAGCGCGGATTCATCAGCAAGGTTCCGTGCCACAACGCGGTCCTGAACGCGCTGGAGAACCCTGACCTCACGTCGATCCTGCGCGCCCTCATCACCGAGAGCAGCCTGCCGCTCAAGATCGTTGAGGTTGATTTCGCGGTGGACTCCTCGGGGTTCACGACGTCTCGCTTCGAGTCCTGGTGCGATCACAAGTACGGGGTTCCGCAACGCCAGCACACATGGGTCAAGGCCCACCTGATGTGCGGCGTCAGGACGAATATCGTGACCGCCGTAGAGATTCTCGGTCGAGACGCGAACGACTCCCCGCTGCTGCCGCCGCTGGTCAAGGCGACGGCCAGGAACTTCGCCCTCGCTGAGGTGTCGGCCGACAAAGGCTATGCGAGCAAGACGAACACCGAGGTCATCGCCAATGTGGGCGCGACACCATTCATCGCATTCAAGACCACGGCGACCGGCGAAGGCGGAGGCGCGTGGTCGAAGGCATTCGGCTACTTCATGTACCGGCGCGAGGAGTTCCTGGCGCACTACCACAAGCGGTCCAACGTCGAAAGCACCTTCAGCATGATCAAGCGGAAGTTCGGTGACTCCTTGCGGAGCAAGACCGACACCGCGATGGTCAACGAGACGCTCGCCAAGGTGCTTTGTCACAACCTCGTGGTGCTCATTCATGAGATGTACGAGCTCGGGATTGACCCGGTTTTTTGGGCAGATTCAGCCCCTGCCCAAGAAATCCCGGCTTGAGGGGGCTTTATGGGCAAAGCCGGCTCTGCCATACTTTTTTTAGGGACGATCGCTTTAGTTGGCGGGTCCAATGGTGCAATCACTGGAGCCTCGGAAAAAGCGTTAAGCTTCCCTCTTCTTGGTCCGACATGGCCATGGCGTTGGCCGCCCGGTTACTTGATTTCCTCAAGGCGCTTCAGAAGCTTTCTCGCTTGTTCCTGGTGCCGCTTTGCGCTCTCCAGTTTCGGGTTCAGGGCCAAAGCTTGGTTCCACTCTTCAATCGCCTCCTGTAGCTTCTGCTCCTTATAATGACGGATGCCGGCCAGGTAGTGTTGATCGGCCAATTTCTCTCGGGCCGTTTGCATGTAGTGGGCCAGACGCTTGAAGTCGGGCTGCATCCTCCTCAACTGGTCGAACAGCTTTAAGGCCTCGGCGTAGTTCTCCCCTTTCATGTAGGCCAGTCCCTGGTTGTAGTAAGCCAGCTTCTGGTATTCAACCGCCTCGCGCAGCCCCGGTTGCTTCGCGAGAACCCGGGTGAACGCATCGATGGCGGCCAGATAATCCCCCTGACGGAAGAGTTCTGCGGCCTCAGCAAAGCTCACCTCTTCCCCGGATTCCTCTTCTTCCCCGGATTCCTCCTCGGGCGCCGGCTTCGCCTTGGCGTCCTCGCTGGGCTGCGTCCTCGCTGGGGTCCCTCCCTTCCGAAGAGGTCTCGCGAAAGCCGTCTGCTCCCCCAATTGCTCCTCGCTCAGGTAGAGCTGCTCCAGGGCCTCCCGGTTAAAGGGATCGAGGCGCAGGGCGGCTAGGAATTCTCGCTGGGCTCCCTCCTTTTTCCGCTGTTGCAACTGTTCCTTGCCGGCGGCTATATGCCGCCGAGCCCCTTCCCGGATCTTCGCCTCTAACTCCCTCTCTTTCTGCCTCGCCTCCGTCTGCTGAGGGTCGATCGCCAAGATGATTTTCCAGCGCTCGAGGCTCTCCTGAAGGCGCCCATCCTGCTCGAAACGTTTTGCCTCCTCCCGACTTCTTCGCGCGACATCCTCTCGGGTGGGCAAGGCCGGGATCGCGGCGCACGCGGAAAGGGCGAACGCCAGGATCCCTAAGAAGAGTTGACAACGACAGGGCGTTGCCATGGCTCAGTCCTTCACAAAGGTCTCGAGCATCTGGATGAATTTCGTCAAGTCTTTTTCCATAAACACACTGTAGCGCTTCAGCCGGTAGCGATCGATGAAGAACGGGTTGGAGCCCTTCTTGGCCCCAAAACCTACCTGGTAGCCGGCGGCCTTCACTCTTGCCACCACCTCTGGATCGAAGCCCCCATACGGGTAGGCAAAATAGCGCACTTCTGCGCCAACCCGCTTCTGCATGAGATGCTTTGGCGCCACGATCTCCGCATCCAGCCGGGCAGCCCGATCCGCTGGGCTTTCGTTCACCGGGGGCACGGCAAGATTACTGTGGGTCTTAGAATGGGCCTCCACATCGAAGCCCTCGGCCTTCAGCTCGCGCACCTCGTCCCAGGAGAGGGCGTGCTTCCCTCCTCCAATGAAGTCGGTATAGATGAAGAAGGTGGCCGGAAACCCATACTTCTTTAACAGCGGCGCAGCGACGGTCTTCGCCGATTTGTATCCATCGTCGATGGTAATGACCACCGCTTTCTTCGGCAGCGGCTGTTCATACCGTAGGAAGCGGTCCAGTTCATTCAAGGTGATCCCGACGTACCCGTTCTCTTTCAAATAGCGGAGCTGCTGCTCAAACAGCTCTGAAGTGATAGCGAATCGGCTCTTACTGACTTGCTCGATATCGTGGTACGTGAGAATCGGCACCACCTGATGCCCTTCGGCTTCGACCCCTCCTAGCCTCCTGGGGCGAAGCGGGATCACCACAACATCCCCCGCCTTGATTGGCGCCCCGCCCCTGAACTCGGTGATCATCCAGGCCCGTTCGGCGCCCTTCAGGTATTTTCTGGCCAGGCTCTCTGCCGTGTCGCCTTCACGAGCCTCGACGACGACAAAATCTTCGGCTGTTCCGGAGACCTCCCTGGCTTCCTTGACCTCCTGCAGCGCAGGGGCACATGCCGAGAACAGCAGGATGCACCCCACCGGTAGAAGCAGACTAGGTCTCATGGGGCTCCTCCGACATTGAGGGCTCTTTCTTCCCGACGAGAGAAAACACCTCTAGCGATTCGGCCTTTCCCTTAACCTGCAGCGGAGGCAGGGGCTTCACTTGCAGCCGTCCAACGGCGGGCTGCAGCGCCGCTCGGCTGATCAATATCTCCCCTGCCTTGGCGGCGCCGGTGAGTCGCGACGCCACGTTGACCGCATCACCGACGACGGTATACTCCATCCTGGCGGCCGATCCCACGGTCCCGGCAACGACTTCACCCCGGTTAATTCCAATTCCGACCACCACCGGGTCCTTCCCCTCGCTCAGCAGCTTCTGGTTGAACGCCTCGACGCCAGACTGAATCTCGAGAGCAGCCAGAGCGGCGCGGTATGCCTGGTCGGGTTGTAGAGCCGGGGCCCCGAAGATCGCCATGATCGCGTCACCGAGGAACTTATTGATGAAGCCTCCGTTGCGAATGATCGCCTCCGTTGCCAACCCGAAGAACTGATTCAGCATCTCAATAACGACACTGGGGGGTGTATGCTCCGCATAGGGAGTGTACCCCCGGATATCCACGAAAAGGACCGTCACCTCACGCCGGGTCGCCTCAAGCCAGGGCCCGGCCGCGCTTTTAAAGATCATCTCGGCGATCTCTGGACTCACATACCGCCCAAAGGAGTCTTGGAGCAGCTCCTTCTTGCGCAACCCCTCGGCCATCTCGTTGAAGGCAACGCCCAGATCGGTCAGCTCATCCCGCCCCTGCCCTACGCTAAGCGGCGGCAGGCGATGTTGGAAGTCTCCCTGCCCGAGCACCCTGGTTCCCTCCACCAGCAGACGGATCGGGCGTGAGAAGATGATGCTGGTGTACAGCGAGGTCCCCATTCCCAGCCCGATGATGCCGGTCATCAGGGCAAAGATGAACAGGCGGGCATCGCGGAGGCTCCGCCGCAGCCCTACCTCGCTCAGCCCGAGCTGGGCCCGGCCAAGCTGCTTTTTCTGGAATCGCACCGGGGCAACGAACTCCAGAAGCTCCCCCTTTTCCCCGGTGGCTGAAGGCAAGAGGACCCGGCCGATCTGGGGAAGATCATTGTGGGCAAGGACGACCTGGTGAGAGTCCATGATAGCAGCGTAGGCCACGTCCTTGTTGTTTTTCGTTTCTTCTACGAGTGAGTTCAGGGCCAGCTCGTCGCGCTCTAACAGCGGCGTGGAGGCGTTCTCCGCCAAGTGCTGGATAAGGGCTTGCCCCCTGGCGGTCAGCTCCTCCCGAAAGAGTCGCGCCTGCCGCCCCAGCACCACATAGCCAATCACCGCTGTGGTCAGACAGATGACCGAGGTGATCAGAATGGCAAGTTTGACGAGCAGAGGAATGCGCTTATTCTGAAGGAACCGTATCTTCGGCACCTCAGCCTTCATGCCTGACCCATCTACCCTTCTGCCGCCTCGAGATACCGTGGAACGTTTTGTCCTCCCATCGGCGGTTCAGCGAGACTCATCATACCAACCTTCGCCGACATCAGGTCCTCAATTGACATGGCGGGCCGAGATTCGTCTTCCGACACTCTACCTTCGGTTTGACAAGCCATCTTACCATGCTCCCGATCGGAAACGACGCCACCTCGGATCGCTTTGGGCCTGCCCCTCGCCGCCTCGTCTTTCGAGGATCGAGCAACCTAGCGCAGTGAACAGGTCAGGCCATATCATACGACACTGATCAAGTCAAGCGGTTTTGATGCCTGGCTGGTCAGTCCGGCGAGAGCCCGCCACGCCCAGCAGGACGAACTCCAGCAGTCGAATGGTCGCTCTCGTACTTGCACAGATATTGCCACCGAGTGAAAGGCCAGTTGGATCTCGAAGAGACAAGTCTTCAG
>OBEQ010109740.1_pt1 | contig 45610 bp, 53 predicted proteins | sample 1670901 | NCBI WGS metagenome assembly OBEQ01 (sample SAMEA104232315, study PRJEB22302) | groundwater metagenome | biome: forest; feature: aquifer; material: groundwater | place: USA | collected 2011-08-07 | depth 5.4 m
AATTGTTCCCGCCCCTCCATACCGTTCGTACAACTTTTAATGGGTCCGCCTAACCTACCCCGCCTCCAACACCCGAAGTAACCCCAGCTACTGTTACGACAGCCACGCCGGAGATTGTCTCTCCGGTAGTTACTCCTGAGAACTTTGGTCAACGCTTCAAAAATACCCTTAATCGTGTCTGGAACGGAGTCGTCGATTATGCCAAGAATCGACTGATGCCGGTCGAGGTCACCGAAACCGTTAACGGCCAGAAAACCACCCACTGGGAGGCCATCGGCGGTTACGTTCTTGGCGGCACCTTTGGAGCGGTCGAGACGGTCTTGGTCCAAGAGTGGTTACCCGGCGCCGCCCTCGTCAAAGGCCTGGTCAACATCGCCCTTGTCAACGGCTTAAACTATGGGCTCCGCGAAATCTATCGTCGTCGCAAAGAGAAAACTGGAGGAAATATTGAAAAGATCGCCAAAATCGAAAGTGAGCATCAGACCGGCGCCAGATTTGTCAGAAACTTTGCCAATGGGGCCGCCACCGGTGTCATCGTCGCCGGCATCGGCACCGCTGTTCTTGAATCTATCTACCCGAACGTTTTTGGCCACGCCGCGGGAGTAGCCACCGACCAAGTCCATAATGTTGGCGAAAGAGTTGTCCATATTCCGGAAGGACTAGGAGACAAAATCTTACATGTTACCCCGGAACGTGGCTTCTGGGACGAAAAAGTCTTTAGTAGTTGGTTTGGTGGGTCAGAACACTTCCCGAATCAGGAAAATGTCGCTCGTCACATCCTTACCAAGTGGTGGGAGACTACCCACTCTGGTCACAGTTTCCCGACCAGCGTCACCGACCTGAAGTTTGGTTCTTTACCATCCCAGGTTCAGGACGCCCTGCACAAACTCTACAACGCCAATAGTTACTCTGCCTATAATGCCATTAGGCCAGATATTTATCCAGAATTAGCCCAGGTTGGTGTCACCTTCCCATAAATTAATCACTCCATATGAACCCAAAACTCCAAGAAGTCATCAAAACCCTCCAAGCCGAAAACATTCCTTCGGAAGTCGTCGACCGTATCATTGCGGATATTAGCAACGCCGCCTCAGCCAAACTCTATTTTGAACTGACGGCCGTTCTCGAAGACGAGGATTGGCAACAACTTGATAAGTGCAAGGACCAAGAAGAGGCCAACTCTCTGGTCCGAGTTCTGGCAGCCCAGCGTGGTGCCGAAAGCCCCGAAGCCATCATCAACCAATTTCTAGGCACTTTCTCCCAGGCCTTCATCGACAAGTACTATATGGACAAGGCCGCGGCCATGGCCAAACCAGTCGAAACTCCGGCTGTACCCACCCTCTAAACGTGCCTCTTGCCAATTTAGCCTCCAGGGTGGTAAAATCACCCTCGCACTGTTAAAATTATGGCCAATAACCAATTGACCGAGGCTAACGGAGTCGTCACTGAGGCTCTCCCGAACACACAGTTTCGGGTGAAAATCGAAGACGGCAGAGAAATCCTGGCTCATTTGGGCGGCAAGATGCGTCTCTACCACATCAAGGTCATGCCTGGTGACAATGTTCGTCTCCAGCTATCACCTTATGACAACAAAGGCAGAATCATTTTCCGTCTAAAATAAATTTCTCCGTCCCTCAACCATCAGTCTAATATGAAAGTCCAAAGCTCGGTCCAACCACGCTGCAAAAATTGCAAGATCATTAAGCGTCACGGATCGGTTTATATCATCTGCACCAACCCCCGTCACAAGCAGAAACAAGGCTAAATATGGCAAGAATCGCAGGCATTGACCTACCAAATGAAAAAAGAATTGACATTGCCCTTACCTACATCTATGGCATTGGTAAGCACGTTAGCATCAGCATTTTAAGTAAAGTTAGGATCGACCCGGCCATCCGCGTCAAAAACCTTACTGCAGTCCAGATCAATCTGCTCCAAAAAGAAATCGAAACTATGCCCGTCGAAGGAGAGCTGAAGAAAATTGTCCGCGAAAATATTCAAACTTTGAAGCGTATCCAGTCATACCGTGGCCTGCGCCACACTATGAAGCTTCCCGCCCGTGGCCAACGCACTCGCACCAACGCCCGCACCCTAAAGGGCAAGAGGAAGACCGTCGGCGCTATGACCAAGGAGACACGCGAGAAGATGGATACTCCCGCCGCATCTACCCCCACCCCCACTGCCACCCCCGCCGCCAAATAATAAATCTCAAATTTAAAATAAAAAAATATGGCCACCAAACAAGAATCCAAAATCAGCTTCAAGAACGGCAAAGGCAAAATGTACGTCAAAGCCACTTTCAACACCACCTACGTTACTTTCACCGATGATAACGGTAACGTCGTCTGCTGGAGCTCCGCCGGTACCTCCGGTTTCAAAGGCGCCCGCCGTTCCACCCCATTTGCCGCGACTACTATTATCGAAGAAGGCCTGAAAAAAGCCCGCGCCGCCAACCTAAATACCCTCGACGTCTTCATCAAAGGCCCCGGTCCAGGCCGCGACGCCGCCATGCGTGTCTTAAAGACTGCCGGTCTCGACATCAATATGATTGCTGACATTACCCCGATTCCTCACAACGGTTGCCGCCCGAAGAAACCGCGACGTGTCTAAACCATATGGCTAAATACACTGATGCAAAATGTCGTCTCTGCCGCCGCGAAGGCGTTAAACTCTTTTTGAAGGGTGCTCGTTGCTACTCTCCAAAGTGTCCCATCGAGCGACGGGGTGGTCAGATTCCCGGTCAGCACGGCAAGAAACAGGGTCGCCCCAGGCTTTCCGGTTACGGCATTCAGCTTCGTGAAAAACAAAAAGCCAAACGCTTCTATGGCATACTCGAGAGTCAATTTCACCGCTATTATGAGGAAGCCATCAAGTCCCCTCAAAACACCGGCGAAACCCTGATGCAGCTTCTCGAGACCCGTCTTGACAACCTAGTCTACCGCCTCGGTCTTACCGGCAGCCGCTCACTCGCTCGTCAACTCACGACCCACGGTAACGTCCTCGTCGATGGCAAGAAGGTTGACGTTCCTAGCTACTCCGTCAAACCTGGCCAAGTCATCTCCGTCTCTCCTCGGGGAGCCAAGATTAACTTCGTCATCGAGGCTATGAAGGTCGAGAACAACGTTCTCCCCGGTTATCTTTCTAGAAAAGACATCATCGGTAAGCTCGAGCGTTTCCCCAGCCGTGACGAAATCAACGCTGAAATCAAGGAAAACCTTATTATCGAGTTCTACTCACGTTAAAGAATTTATTAATTAAAAATTTAAAAATGATCAAACCGAACTTCAAACTGACCGTTAAGCCCAAAGAGCTTCACAGCGCCGAAATCGTTATCGAACCGTTACCAGTCAATTTTGGTCACACTGTTGGCAACGCTCTCCGCCGTGTTCTTCTCTCCTCACTTCAGGGAGGTGCCGCCATCCGCGTCAAAATTGCTGGGGTGACCCACCAATTTTCCACCCTCGACGGTCTTCAGGAAGACATTCTTCAGTTCATTTTAAACTTGAAACAGGTCCGTTTTGCCCTCGATGGTGACGAAGCCAGCGTCACTCTTTCGGGAAATGGCGAAAAGACTCTTACCGCCGCCGACCTCGATCTTCCCTCCAGTGTCAAAGTAAGTAATCCAGAGCAAGTTCTAGCCCATCTCACTGGTTCCAAGAGCAGGCTCTCCGCCATCATCACTATTGGCAAGGGTACCGGTTACGTCCCCGCCGAGGAACACGCCACTTCCGAAGTCGGTGTCATTCCCCTGGACGCTTCCTTCTCTCCCGTCGTCCGGGCCAACTACTCTGTCGAAGCCACCCGCGTTGGCCGCCGCACCGACCTCGAAAAAGTTCGCTTGCTCGTTATTACTAACGGGACCATCGAACCGGAAGCCGCCGTTCTTAAGGCCGCGAAGATTCTGGCAACTTTCTACACTCAGATTTTTAATCCCACCTTTGAGGCGGTTGAGGAAGGTTCCGGCTCGCTTTTGAAGACTGGTTCAGACCAATCCGTCGAAGACCTTGATCTTCCCACCCGTATCATCAACTCTTTGAAAAAGGGCGGGATCAAGACCCTCGCCGACCTTGCCAGCAACTCCAAAGAGGATCTGATGAAGGTCAAAAACCTCGGCGCCAAGTCTGCCGAATTAGTTATTAAGAAAGCCAAGGCAAAGGGTATCAATCTGGCCTAGTTTATGAAGTTAAATCGTACTTTTAACCAGCGAAAGGCTTTGGTCCGCACCCAACTGAATGCTCTGATCAATAACGGTCAGATCACGACCACGCAGTCAAAGGCCAAACTGATCAAGCCCCTGGTCGATCGTCTGATCACGAAGGCCAAGGTCGGTTCCGTCCACGCCCGCCGTCAGCTCGCCGCCACTTTGGCCAGCGTTTCTTCTGCCAACCGCCTCGTTGACGTCATTATGCCTTTGTTTGCCGAAAAAAAAAGTGGTTTTACCTCGCTCACGAAGATCAAGATCAGAAAGGGCGACGGTACCACTATGTCTACTCTCCGTTTTCTGGCAGAAATCCCTCTCGCAAAGCGAGATCTGGCTCTGCCAGACAAGCCGGTTAAAAAGGCCAAAGAAACCAAGAAATAGACATGACCACCACACTAAAAGCAAAAGAAATTAAGAGAAACTGGCACCTCATCGACCTCTCCGGCAAAACCCTCGGCCGCATCAGCACCGAAATCGCCCTTCTTTTGATGGGCAAACACAAAGCTACCTTCTCGCCGAACATGGACGATGGTGATTTTGTCGTCGCCATCAACGCCAAAGATATTGTCGTCACCGGCAAGAAACTCGCCAACAAAAAATATCAACGCCATTCAGGTTATCCCGGCGGTTTTCGTGAGGAAACCCTCGGTGCCTTGATGATTCGTGATCCCCGCAAGGTGATCGAGAAGTCCGTCAAAGGTATGCTTCCCAAGAACAAGCTTCAGGATCTTCGTCTTCGTCGTCTGAAAGTCTACAAAGACGAGAAACACCCATATGCTCAACAAATAAACCTATGGCCCAAAAGCTAACCAAAAAAATCACTGCCAAAGTTAAGCCGGTTACCAGGCCAAAGGCTGTTACTGTCAATGCTCCCAAAGCCAAGAAATACACTCAGGCCATCGGTCGTCGCCGTGTCGCTACTGCTAAAGCCCGTGTTTTTGAAGGCAAACAGGAGATCATTATCAACGACAAGCCCATCTCTACCTACTGGAGTCAACCAGGACTTGCCTCTCTTTATCTTCGTCCTTTCATTGTCACCGACACTCTGGGTAAATATACCGCGACCGTGAAGGTCAAGGGTTCCGGCACCATCGGCCAAGTTGGCGCCTTCGTCCACGCCGTTTCTCGTGCCTTCGCCGAAATGAATCCGGAAGTTTATCGAAAATCACTTCGTGACGCTGATCTTTTGACTCGTGACCCACGAATGAAGGAGACTAGGAAAGTCGGTCAGGCTGGGAAGGCCAGAAAGAAGAAGCAATCCCCGAAGCGTTAAATTTCACGCCTTCTTTTTGTAGTCTTTCCCTTTGTTTGTCTTTTCCTCCGAAAGCATAGCCATTTGCTAACGATCCATCGGCATGGACGACTCTATGGCAGGGGACGAAGCTGCTGTCAGGATTCTTGTGGAGAATCCTCCCCACCTGTCTTGGTCCAATCCCCACTATCACCCCGATTTTTCCATACGACATTACTTTTCCTTTTGGTATCTTGGCTACAATTTGGTACACTCTCTCGGCAACATCCACTATCTATATATTAATACATGATTCGCGTTTGCGGTTTAGACGAAGTTGGTCGGGGTGCGGAGAATTGAACTCCGGTCGCGCGCACCCCATGCGCGCATACTACCGTTATACTACACCCCGTTGATTTGCCAAGATAACAAACCTGCCTGATTTTATCATTCTTTCGAGCATTCCGTGGCTCTTTTTGTATTTTTTCTCAAATTGTGATGCTTCCTCGATAGTTCGAAATTCCTGATATCCTTCCAAAACAAGGGGTCTTCGATATTTGGTTGATTCTACAGAACCTGAATTATGTTGCCTTAATCTTCTATCTAGATCTGTGGTTGACCCGACGTATCTTTTGGAATCCTTTAAACTTCTCAATAAATAGACACAAGTCACAGTTTAATTAAATCATCTCTGCGCACCCCGCCGGGCAGAGCCCTATGGGCGGCGCCCATGCGCGCATACTACCTGCCAGGCAGAGCCTTCTAGGCGGCGCCGTTATACCCGAGGAGAGAAGTATTACTTGCAAAGATAACCCGAAAGGGTTAATCTAAAAATGTTGACTAATTAAACAAAAACATGCCAAAAAAAGCTAAAGCCGAAAAGACCGTCGCCAAACATTCAGACAGAAACCAGCGTTTGACTGCTATCAAGATCGCTATGGCCCAAATCGAAAAACAATTCGGAGAGGGTTCCATCATGAAGCTGGGAGACGAACAGATAAACAAGAATATCGCCGTTATCTCGACCGGCTCGATCAGTTTGGATCTAGCTCTTGGCGTCGGTGGCCTTCCAAGGGGGCGGGTTACTGAGGTTTACGGTCCTGAAGCCTCCGGCAAAACCACTCTGGCCCTCCATGTTATTGCCCAGGCCCAAAAAGCCGGTGGCACCGCCGCCTTCATTGACGCTGAACATGCTCTCGATCCAAAACGTGCCAAGGGAATTGGGGTGAAGCTCGAAGACCTCCTCCTTTCTCAGCCTGACAACGGCGAGCAAGCTCTGGAAATCGCCGAGACTCTAATCCGTTCCGGCGGTGTTGACGTCATCGTCATTGATTCCGTCGCCGCCCTCGTCCCAAAGTCCGAGATCGAAGGCGAAATGGGGGATTCCGTCATGGGTCTTCAGGCTCGTCTCATGAGCCAAGCTTTGCGAAAAATGACCGGCGCCATCAGTAAGAGTAAGTGTGTTGTTATTTTCACCAATCAACTTCGCGAGAAGATCGGGGTCATGTTTGGAAATCCAGAGGTTACTACCGGCGGACGTGCTCTGAAATTCTACGCCTCAGTTCGCATTGACATGCGCAAGATCGGTAACATTCAGGAGGGGGAGGAGATCATCGGCAGTCGTCATCGGGCCAAGATCGTCAAGAACAAAGTCGCCCCTCCTTTTAAGGTCACCGAGTTCGATATCCTCAACGATGGCGGTATCTCTATTACAGGCGATCTGCTTGATGTTGCTATCAACACCGGCATCATCGAGAAAGCCGGCGCCTTTTTGAAATACAAAGGTAAGCTTTTGGCCCAGGGACGCGAGGCGGCCAGAAAACTGCTGGGACAAAAACAAGAACTCTTCGACGAGATCAAGCAGGCCATTATCGATAAAGGTCCCGTCCATGCCCCAGTCGCCGCAGAATAACTTGAGAGAGACTGCGATCCGTTATTTATCGTTCCGCCCCCGCTTTAAGGCAGAGGTAATCAACCATTTGGCAAAAAAAGCGCTCGAGCGAAAAATCAAAAACCCCTCCACTTTAATTAACCAAATCGTAATTTCTCTAGAAAAATCCGGTTTTCTCAATGACGAAAAACTCCTGGAAAGTTATATTAGGACTCGTCTCCGGGATAAGCTCAAAGGTCCTTACTGGCTGAAGCCACGTTTACTACATTTTGGACTAAACCGCAGCCAGGTCGAGTCGGCCCTCAAGGTTCACGCGGGTAGAGATATTCAGCTGGAAGTTATCCACCTTTTTCTCACCAAAAAAACTCACGGAAACGCCCCCGATTTAAAGACAAAAGCAAAGCTTTTCCGCGCGCTCACCGCTCGCGGTTTTGGCGCCGATCTGGTGTCTGCCGCATTTGACCAAAGTCTCGCAGGGGAGTAAAATAAGCCAGACTAGATATGACCCTTATTTCCTTGCCAAGTCCAAAGAACCTTTCCTAACCTTTTCTCGGAAGCTTTGTCGTATCTGGTCACATTAATATTTGTGATCAATCACTATGTCATTATTTTCCATTCTCAAACCCGGTCTATTTTCTGGTAAACCATCCACCACAAAACCCGAGCCAATAAAAAAAGAAGTTGCCAAGACTGCTCCCGTCCAAGACTTTGCCCAATTCCAATCCCAAGCCAGAGAAATTATTCTAGAAGCAAAGGATGAGGCTATTCGGATCAAGGATCAAGCCATCAAAGATGCCAAGACCAGACTCGAAGAGATTGAAGCCCAGACGAAATCGCTTGCTCAGAAACAACAGGACCTTATTCGCCAGGACGAGCAGTTAAACCGCGGCAGGATTGCCATCGAGGAAGAAAACAAAAATATCGATAAAATCAAAGCCGATCTTTCCACCAAACAGGAGGATCTAGTCAAAAAACTCGAGAAAATTGCTTCTCTCACCACGGACGAAGCCCGCGATATTCTCATCAAAGAAGTCCAAAAGAAATCAGCCTCCCAAATCGCCAAGGCGATTAAAGAAGCGGAGGAAAAAGCCAAAGCTGAGGGTGACGAAATCGCCAAGGAAATCCTCGTCGACGCCATGCGTGCCGGCGCGACCGATTACGTCGCCGAATACACCGTTTCTACCGTTGCCATTCCCGACGAAGAAACCAAAGGTCGAATCATCGGTAAAGACGGTCGCAATATCCGTGTTTTTGAAAAGATGTCCGGTGTCGATATCAGCATGGATGAGACCCCCGGCGAGGTTCGTTTAAGCAGTTTCAATTCTGTCCGCCGCGAAATCGCCCGCATTGCCCTCACCCGTCTGATCAAGGATGGCCGAATCCAGCCCGCTAGGATCGAGGAGTACCTTGAGAGAGCCAAACAGGACGTCGAACGGATCATGTTCCAAGAGGGTGAAAAACTTTGCCATGCCGTCGGTGTTTACAACCTCCCCCGAGAAATTATTGCGATGTTGGGCAAATTCAAGTTCCGCTCCTCTTACGGTCAAAATATGATCGCTCACACTCTTGAGGAAACCCGTATCGGTATTCTCTTGGCCCAGGAAGTCAAAGCCGACGTCGATACCGTTAGACTAGGTTGTCTTCTTCATGACATCGGCAAGGTTATTGATGACGTTGAAGGTAGTCACGTCGAGCTCGGTGTTGAATTCTTGAAGAAATTCAATCTCCCCCAAGCAGTCATCAATGCCGTTGAGCAACACCACGAGGACAAGGAGTTTAGTAGCAAAGAATCAGTTCTCGTCTATATCGCCGACGCAATCTCCGGTAGTCGCCCTGGTGCCCGCCACGAAAACGTCGAAGATTACATCAAACGCCTTACTCGACTCGAGGAAATCGCCAATAGCAAAGAAGGCGTTGAGGAATCATTCGCCATCCAGGCTGGTCGTGAGCTCCGTGTTGTTGTTACTCCGGAGAAAGTCCCTGATGAACAGTTGCCAATTTTAGCGAGCATCATCAAAGACGAAATCCAAAACAGCCTTACCTATCCTGGCACTGTCAAGGTCGTCATCATTCGCGAAACACGCGCCACCGACATCGCCAAATAGGTTTGTAAATTGATAATTGTTTTATTGGGTGGTAGTATCAATCAAATTCATTACCAACATTAATTATTTAGAGGAGGTGACTATCAGTTTATGACCAAACAAGACGCCATCGACACTGTTGCCAAAAAAGCCCATCTCACCAAAAAGGCCGCCAAAGAAGCCATCGAAACTTTTTTCAACGAAGTTATCATCGCTTTGAACAAAGGAGATAAAGTCGTCATTTCCGGATTCGGAACCTTCTACGTCGCCAAAGTTGCTGACAAACAAGTTGTTCCCTTTGGCAACGAAAAAGCCCGCCAAACAATCAAGGGGCACAAAGTAATCAACTTTCGCGTAGGTAAGCCTCTGAAAAAAAAGGTCTGGTAATCATGAAATATTTTGTTAAGACCTTTGGCTGTCAGGCGAATAAATCCGATTCGGAAAGGATCGCCGGCGACTACCAAGCAAGAGGATGTCAAGAAACATCCTCATGGAAGGATGCCGATGAAATTGTCATCAACACTTGTTCGGTCAGAGAACGTGCCGAAGATCGAGTCAGAGGCTTCCTGCTTAACATCGAAAAACATTTTGAAAATAACCCCAAAGTGGCACGACGGCCAAAGGTTATCCTCACCGGTTGCATGCTTCATCACGGCGCCGACTCGTTGAGAAAAAAACTGCCCCTGGTCGATGAGGTTCTCCCCATCAGCGAAGTTGGTTTCAACTCCCCCGCCGTCAGAAAAGACAAAAAACATGCTTGGGTCCCAATTTCTTCCGGTTGTAATTCATTTTGTACTTTTTGTATTGTCCCCTACTCTCGCGGACGCGAGCGCAGCCGTCCATTTTTAGACATCGTCACCGAGGTCAAAGAACTGGCACTCCAGGGTTATAATGAGATTACCCTCTTGGGTCAAAACGTCAATTCCTACGGCTTGGAAAAAGCCGGTATCGGATACCGAAAATTGTTGATGAGTCGAGAAGGTTTTAGTCTTTCCGATATCCCCAGCAACCAATCCGCCTACTTTCCCCCGGATGGCATACCGCCTTTTGTTACTCTAATTAGACAAATTAGCCAAATTAAACAAATTAAAAAAATCAATTTCATGACCAGTAACCCCTGGGATTTTTGGAACGAGTTAATCGGAGAAATTGCTGTGAACAAAAAAATTGACCGCTTTATTCATTTACCAGTCCAGTCGGGTAGCGACCGAATTCTAAAATTAATGAACCGTGGTTATACCAAAGCCGATTACCTCGCTTTAATTAATCGAATTAGATCTCAAATTCCAGATGTGCAAATTGGTACAGACATTATTGTCGGTTTCCCGGGAGAAACTGAGGAGGATTTCCAGGAAACGGTCGATCTGGCCAGAAAAGTTGAATTCAAAATCGCCTTTGCTGCTCAGTATTCACCCCGCCCCGGCACTGCGGCTTGGCGCATCTATCCAGATGATATTCCAGCCAAAATAAAAAAGGACCGTTGGCAAATTCTTGAAGATATCATCAATCAACCAACTCTCAGTGAACGACCAAACATTCGCTAAATCTTCAATATTGATCATCTGTGGATCCACTGGTAGTGGCAAGACCAAACTGGCTTTTCAATTGGCTGGTGATAAACCCACCTCCATTATTTCTGCTGACTCCCGCCAGGTTTATCGCGATCTAGATATCATTACCGGCAAAGATATTCCAAAGGATTTTGTCAAAAAAGGAAACTTCTATGAAAAAGACAATCTTCGTCTCTGGGGCTTTGATCTACTTACACCCAACCAAGTTTTTGACGCCGCCGAATTTTCGAAGATGACCCAGGAAACTATTGCCAAAGAAACCAGCCTTAACCGGAGAGTTATCATTGTTGGCGGTACCGGTTTCTATTTGAAGTCTTTAACCAAACCCGAAACTTTAGCCAAGGTTGCCCCCAACGAGGTTCTTCGCCGAAGCCTAACTAATCTTAGAGTTGAAAATCTTCAACAAAGGCTTTGGGAAATTAATCCCCAAAAGTTTGTCTCCATGAACCAATCGGACGCCAGTAACCCCAGACGCCTGATCAGAGCCATTGAAGTTGCAATAACGCCTGACAAATCTGAATCAAAAGAATTAAAAACTAAACCATTTGAATTTCGCTGGATCGGTCTGAAAATTTCTCTCGAAGAATTAAAGCCAAGAATCGAAAGACGGGTCCGCGACCGGCTAGATCAAGGTGCCATCTTCGAGGTAGAAAACTTGCTCAAAAAATATCCCAATCAAAACCTTCCCATCTATACTACGCTAGGGATCAGGCCGATTATTAGATTTCTCGCTCATGAAATAGATTTGGCTACCCTGGTTGAAGTTTGGGTTACCGATGAAATGAACTACGCCAAGCGTCAACTCACCTGGTTTAAAAAACAACCACAAATATTTTGGTATGATTTAGGTGAGGCAAGCAAATTAACCTTAAAATGAGTACCAAAAAAGTAACCATCGATATTTCCCTAAAAAGCTATCTCCTTGGTGCCGCCGTCGTCCTTTCCATATTTTTCTTCCAGCATATCCTTGGTCTAATTACCCTACTGTTTGTTTCTTTCCTGGTATCCATTGCCGTTGGTCCCCTGGTAAATTACCTTGAATCAAAGAAGATTCCCCGCTCAGTTTCTACATTTTTAATTCTTTTAGTCTTGTTTTCCAGTTTAGTTACTTTAGTTGTTTCATTAATCACTCCTCTAATCAATCAAACCACGGCTTTCATGCAACAGCTGCCTCCTTTAATTGAGAGACTGGCACCATACAACATTAATTTTTCCTCGATGCTCAATCCCCAGATCTCCAGTGCTCCGAGTAGCGTGCTCAAGATTGCGCTCGGCACTTTCTCAGGAGTTTTCACTTTTTTCACATTAATCGTCATCAGCTACTACATGATTCAGAGCAGACCTGGTTTGGAAAGAACTCTAAATAATCTTTTTGGGGAAAACAATGGCGAGATATATTTTCATGCCATCTCTGAATTGGAAGTTCGACTCGGTTCCTGGGTTAGAGGTGAGTTTCTTCTAATGGCTTTGGTTGGGATTTTAAACTACCTAGGGTTCCTGGCAATCGGTCTCACTTCTGCAATACCGCTGGCCGTTATTGCCGGAGTTCTGGAACTAATTCCCAGCGTTGGTCCTACAGTAGCCGCGATTCCTGCCGTGATTGTCGGTTTTTCAATTTCCCCAACCCACGGTTTCCTTGCCCTCGGTCTCGCCATATTAGTCCAACAACTTGAAAACAATGTCTTTGTTCCAAAAGTGATGCAAAAAGCCATTGGTCTCCATCCTGTTGTTACAATTATTGTTCTTTCAGTCGGGTTCAAACTTGGTGGACCGGTGTTGGCCGTTTTAGCTCTTCCAGTCGTCCTTAGTCTTAGGGTCCTGTTTTCCCACCTTCACCGACCAACCAAACAGGAACAGGAAGAAATTCTCTCGGTCTAGTGTTAACAGCTGGCCTCATAAGCCGGATTCTGTTTAAGAAGATATCTGTCTAATGCCTTCGAACCTTAAGTCGTGCCCCGACTTGCGTCGAGACTCGGAAAAGACACCTATGACGACTAATTCGGAAGTTGCAACGGGGCGGGTTACCGCCTCTACCAAGTTACCTTGATAGAGTGTCGCCTGAGCGACCGTTTCATGTTGCTCGTCTCTGTGGCCCTATCGCGCCCCCTCGATTACTCGGGGAGGGGCCTCCTTTCGGAGGTCACCCTGTCTTTTAGTTGTCCGGACTTTCCTCTCGCCTCAGGCGAGCATCTTCCCGGGCCTTCTGTTAACCCCTATATTCTAGCACCCTTGACAAGTAATAAACGGATGTCTAGGATAAAAGTATATGACCGATAACTTTTTGCTCAATGTACAAAACTCTCTCTTTGGCGCCACCACGTCCATTCTCGTTAGCATCGTTTCCTACATTCCCACTCTTCTCGCCGCAGTTGTTGTCTTTGTTATGGGCTTAATTCTCGCCAATTGGCTCAAGGTCATTGTCGTCAAACTTCTGAATGCCCTTCGTCTTTCTGAACTTCTAAATAGAGGCGGTCTGAGGCATTTTCTTGAGAATGCTGAGATCACTCAGAAAATCGAAACAGTCTTGGGCGAGTTAGTCCGCTACCTAACGATTCTTATTTTCCTTGTCGCCAGTATCAACCTACTCGGTCTCCACACAGTCACCCTGGTTCTTAACGGTCTCTTGGGCTACTTGCCCAATATCTTTGCCGCCGTTTTAATTTTCGGAGCCGGCGTAGTTCTAGCTGGTTTTCTAGAGAAGTTGGTCAAAGGTTCGTTGGGTGGCATTGATATCAAGCTTGCTCGCCTAATGGCCAAGTTCACAAGCTACCTAGTCGTGATTTTCGCCATTCTGGCCGCTATTTCCCAGCTCGGGATTGCCAAAAATCTGATCGACACCCTTTTTATTGGATTTGTCAGTATGCTCGCCCTCGCCCTTGGCTTAAGTTTGGGGTTGGGCTCAAAGGACCTAGTCAGAGAATTACTTGAGGATTGGTATAGGAACTTCAAAAAAGACCTGAAGTAGGTCTTCTTAAGTGATCCAATAAGTCACTGGGTCTGGTATTTTCGAAAATGTTCCGTCTTTGTCCAACGTGTTGAATATAGTGGGCATCGCTGTTGCCAAACGAGGGAATACCATGTTTATTTAAAATCCCTTTCACATAATAGTGCCACAGTTTGTAAAAAAGCCCAATATAGCGCTCAATTTCGTAATTATGATCCTCGGCTCCATGAATAAGGTTCTGTTGGTGCAGGGCAATCAGCGTTTCTGCTCTGGTGGACATTGAAGTAAGTAAACATGGGTGGGCAGCGATAATGACGCCTCCCAAATCTATAAAATTTTGTAGGATGTCTTTAGTCTGTCGCTCGTTTAGAGCTTCGGCATAGGTACGCTCGACGACGTTGTACTTTTCAAGAATGTCTGGGACAAGATGTGGTGTAACTCCCAAAACCAGATAATGGCCGCTTATCAAAGATAGCTCAAATCCGGTAATCAAACAAATTCCGTATGCATCCCGTACCCTCTCGGGTTCAAGTTGGGCAACACCGCTAACCGTATTGTGATCGGTGATGGCCAGGACATCGAGCTTCGCCTTACACGCCGCTTCTATCATTTCGGCAGGGGAGTACTTGCCATCGCTGTAATTAGTGTGAATGTGTAAGTCAGCCTCAATTGCCATAGGCATCGCCCCATTATATCGCCAACAAAAAACCCGATTTGAGGCGAACCTTTTGTCGGGTTTTTTGAAAAAGCATCCTATGCTGCTCCAATTTTGAACATTTTAGTTCCACAAACGGGACAGATAGCACGAGCCGCGGGTTTACCATTTTTCATGGTGAGGGTTTCAAACTTGGCGACGTCTCTCTTAGCTCTACATTTTACGCAGTACATTGTCATAACGAACTCACCCCCTTTCGATCCTCAGGTCAATGCTTCAAGATTAACCAAAGCACGACTTCTGAGGCTAGAGCAAGCATAGTGAGAACCACTACCTTTGTCAAGTCAGACCGAAAGTAACTGAATTCATTTCCTCTTTCCAAGGACACTCTCTTCGTCATTTTTGCTTCTTTCATCGCCCCAAATGCCACTTTGAAGCCACTAGCCTTGATTTTTTGAGCCCGAGTTCTTTTTTTTGCCATGGACCTATTCTAGGCCATTTTTGGTACAATCGTAATGTCATGACAGCTTCAAACACCATCTACTTTTTGTTTGGTTTCCTTTCCCTCTGGTTAATTATTATTACCATCCTCTTGGTTCGCCTAATGACCCACTACCAGTCTCTGACCAAGGGATTGGCCCAAAAGGACCTTATTAGCGCCCTTAATAGTTTCATTGCCAAAACCGGCCAGAATCATGAGGCCATTGAAAGCGTCAGAAAAGAACTTGAGAACGAAAAGAAAAATGGACAGCTCCACCTCCAACATTTAGGCTTCAAGCGCTTTAACCCCTTTACCGACACCGGCGGAAATCAGAGTTTTATCCTTAGTTTGCTAGATGAAAATGGTACCGGAGTTGTGATAAGCTCATTGCATAGCCGGGAAAATACTCGCGTTTACGCGAAGCAGATCGAAAAAGGTCGCTGTCCCGACCAAGAATTAAGTAAAGAAGAACAGGCAGTCATCAAAGAAAGTCTAAAATGAACAAAAAACTTTCCTATCTCATTCCCTTAGTTGTCATTTACCTTCTCGGTGTCGGTGTTGGTTACGCATTTTCACCAGCAACGCAATCTGAATTGATGTCGCCGACTGTTCGGGAAACAGCCACAGCTGGAAAAGCTCTGGTTATCATTAACCCAAACGAACCAAAAAATCAAACCTGCCCCTTAAACGGACTTCCTTACACCACCACCGAAAAAAACCGCTGGGATAAGCGTCGCCCCATGGCTGTCATGATTGAAAACCACTCCGACGCCCGACCTCAATCTGGTCTTAGTTCTGCAGATATAGTTTACGAATCAATTGCCGAGGGTGCCATCACCCGTTTCTTGGGCATTTTCTACTGCGACATTGCCGCTACCGACCTGATGGTCGGACCGGTCCGCAGTGCCCGTACCTACTTCCTAGATTGGGCCAGCGAATATGGCAAATACCCTCTCTATGTTCACGTCGGTGGAGCCAATACCCCAAACAAGGCCAACGCCCTGGGACAAATCAAGGACTACGGTTGGGCGGGTGGCAACGACCTCTCCCAATTTGGACTTTCCGTCAAAGAGTGCTGGCGAGACGACTCGATTCTCAAAAAAGCCAATGGCGTCACCAGCGTTCCCACCGAACACACCATGCAGTGCGACACCGAGAGGCTCTATCAGGTCGCTGAAAAACGTGGTTTCACTAATCTCGATCCGAAGGGAGACTCCTGGACCAAGTTCTTTACCCCTTGGAAATTTGGCGCTACCGCTGACGGTGGCAAGGGCAGGCCGGCCACCCATGTCAGCTTTGACTTCTGGAAGGACTACGCCCAGTACCACGTTAACTGGAACTATGATTCCACCGCCAAGACATACCTACGCGAAAATGGCGGTAAACCCAATATCGACAATAATACCGGTAAACAGCTCTCTGCCGGTACTGTCGTTATCATCTTTACCTCCGAGACCGGTCCGATCGACGCTGAGAAGCACATGCTCTATGGCACCACTGGTAGCGGCAGTGGTCTTATCTTTAGTCAAGGTCAGGTCTTTTCCATCACTTGGAATAAAAAATCTCGACTTGATCGCACCGTCTTCACCGATAGCAAAGGTAAGGAGTTTCAATTCGTTCCGGGGAAGATTTGGATCGAAAACCTTGCCAAGGGGAACAGCTCCGTTTCATACCAATAAAGAATTTTTCGCGCCGCGTGATATACTGCATACAATAGTTGTTCATACTATGGCTAAACTATCCGATTTCATGATCAGTCGTGTTCGCGCAAAACTGATCAAAATTTTTCTGCAGTCCCCCCAAGAGATGTATTACGTCCGTGAACTTACTAGAAGCAGTAAAGAGGAAATCAATGCTGTCCGTCGAGAACTCGCTCACCTCCAAGAGGTCGGTATGGTAAAAAGTGAACCTCGAGGAAATCGCCTCTATTACCAATTTCGCGAGTCATATCCGTTTTATCCAGAACTCCTCTCAATCGTCGCCAAAAATACCTCTCTTGGTAAACAAATTATCGACAACCGGTCCAAACTGGGCTTCATTAAGTACGCCTTTCTGAGCAGCAAATTTATCCGTCAGGCAAAAAGAGAAAGCAACGACGTGGATATGGTCATCGTTGGCAAGGTAATCATGCCTCAAGTTGCCCTTATTGTTAAAGAATTTGAGACTGGTCACGCGCTTGAGGTGAATTATTCTTGTATGACCGAAGAAGAATTTTCGTATCGGCTTTCTCGAAAAGATCCTTTTATTACCAATATTCTGATCCAGCCCCGAGTCATGCTCATCGGTGATGATCTGGATCTGGTCAATCAATGAAAGACCAAAAAATCATCAAAACCGGCAACTCGCTCGCCCTTACCCTCCCCTCACGACTGGTCAAGTCGCTCGGTCTTCGCTCTGGTGACTCAGCTAGAGTTGAGATCTCCCTAGATCAAACTAAGATTACCTACTCCTTCGACACGCCCCGTCAGCTAACGCTTACCCCTCGACTAAACCAGCAGTCATAGCTAAAATCATTCTCATGCGCCGATCGCGAGGCTTTCTTTACTTCATCATTTTTATCTCGGTACTTTCGTCTTATTTGAATTTACCAAAAGACATCAGTTTTTCCAAAAAGATCTTAAATAAGGAGTTTCACTTCACCCTCCCGCGTTTCCAATTCAATCTAAAGCTCGGCGACACTACTTTCAAAAGAGACATGAACTTCAAAAAAGGCCTCGACCTCCAAGGAGGCATGCGGGTCACTCTTCTTGCGGACATGACAAGCATCGACAAGGGGCAGCGTCAAATCGCCCTCGACTCGGTCAGCTCGGTGATTAGCCGTCGCGTAGACCTTTATGGTGTGTCTGAGGCCTCGGTCAAGACTTCTGTGGCCGGCGGCCAGTATCGCCTGATCGTCGAGCTTCCGGGCATCGATAAACCCCAGGAAGCCCTTAACCTCATTGGTCAAACCGCGAGTCTTATCTTCGCCACACCGGTCTACAAGACCAACTCCGCTTCTCCCTCTGGACAGCCTCAGCTCGTTGACTTTGCCCCATCAGATTTGACCGGCAACGACCTTGCCGCCGCCGCCGTGACTTTTCAAACTCAAGACCGCCAACCTGCGGTTTCCCTAAAATTCAAAGACTCTGGTCGGGATAAATTTGCCAAGCTTACGAGACAGTATCTAAATAAACCGATTGCTATCCTTCTTGACCGATCGATTCTCTCCGCCCCCACAGTTCAATCAGAAATTACTAGCGGAGACGCCATTGTCACAGGAAAATTTACGATCAACGAAGCCAAGTTTCTGGCTACCCAGCTAAACGCCGGCGCCCTACCAGTCCCCATCAAAATCCTTTCCCAACAGAATATTTCCGCAACTTTGGGGGATGCCTCACTCAATCAAAGTCTAGTAGCGGGTGGCATTGGCCTTGCTATCGTCGTGGTCTTTATGTGCCTTTATTATGGTTGGCTAGGCTTTGTTTCTGTTCTCGGGCTCGCAGTTTACGGTCTGATTACCGCCGCCCTCTATCGATTGATCCCGGTCACTCTCACTCTACCTGGAGTTGCCGGTTTTATTCTTTCCGTCGGTATGGCTGTCGATAGCAACATTCTGATTTTCGAACGTTACAAAGAAGAAATTCGTTCCGGTAGGCCAGGCAATCTTGCCCTCGAGCTTGGTTTCGGCCGCGCTTGGAACTCGATCAAGGACGCCAACTTAGCGACCATCATCACCGGCTTGGTTCTCTTTAATCCACTCGAATGGTCCTTTCTAAACACGGCAGGCTCGGTCAGGGGATTCGCCCTCACCCTGGTCTTGGGAATTCTTATCTCACTTTTTACGAGCATCGTTGTCACCCGCACCTTATTAAGATTTATGTATCAAGGACCCAAACAAAAACCATGATCGACTGGATGAAGTACCGCTATCTCTATATCGCCTTTTCCCTTCTGATTATTGTTCCTGGTCTGTTCTCTCTTTTTTTCTATGGCCTGAAGCTTAGCATCGACTTTACCGGCGGTTCTATCCTTACCCTTTCCGACTCAACCGTCATCCGCCAGAAAGATATTACCCAACAACAAGCGGACGAAATCGTTGTCAGGTTAAAACCGGCAAATAAAGATATCAAACTTTCCTCTTTCGAAACCCTCGGCCCGGCCATGGGGCAGGAAACGGTCAAGAAAACTTTTTATGCCATTCTTCTTGCCTCATTGCTCCTCCTAATCCACATTAGCCACGCTTTTAAAAAGTTGAAGTTTGGTATTTCCGCCATTCTGGCCATGCTCCACGATAGTCTTGTTCTTATTGGCACCTTCTCTCTTCTCGGACACTTCTTCAATATCGAAATCGATCTTCTTTTTGTCACCGCTACCTTAACGGTATTGTCATTTTCAGTTCATGATACCATCGTCGTATTCGATCGTATCCGAGAACTACAACGTCACGAAAGTAGTCTTACTATGTACGAGATGGCCAATCGAGCAGTTTCCGAAACCATGGTTCGTTCATTAAACAATACTCTGACCATCGTTTTTATGCTTTTAGCCCTCGTTCTTTTAGGTGGAATGACGACCAGAAACTTTGCTCTGGCCTTACTGGTTGGTAGTATTTCCGGCGCCTATTCATCACCCTTCACTGCCGTTCCCCTCCTCGCGATTTGGGATGACATCAAAAAGAGGAATCCGTTTAAGTAAATATTCACGAGTATTTTTGCTTGTGTCTTCAAGAACTTCCTCAAACAATTGTTTCAGGACTTGACCCACTTTTGGTCCTGGCTTAATCGATAAGACCTCCATTACGTCCTTTCCATTTACCGCCATATCATTTATTTCCATCGGCTCAAACAGCTGCTCTCCGATTCTTTTTTGAAACTCCATTAAGCGCCAACTAGTTGTCTTACTTCCTCCACCTTTACGATCCCCAATCCGGAGCATAATCATATCGTTAATGTTTTCTTTCCCAACTCTCCTGATAAACCTTCGAATCGAGGCGTCCGTCATTTCTGGCTGATACGCAAACATGTGCCAACGCACTAGCGTCACTAATTTATCTTTCTCCTTCGCCGAAAGACGCAAGTTATCCGCAATTTTTTCTACCATCGTTGACCCAACCACCTCGTGTCCATAGAAAGTGGTGCTGCTATGAAGGGTTTGGCTCGTTTGGCATTTTGGACACACGAGCATCCCGTCCACCATCGCGCCTTCTTTTATCAAAGAGCCACAGTTCACGCAGTGGTATCTCTTTGTCACCGGTTTTCCAATATCGTGAAGTAAGGTTGCCAGCCTCACAATCGGATCGCGTGAGGGACATGCCTCCAAACTGGAAAGCATGTGGTCTAATACATCCAGGGTATGATGACCAGTTTGATCAACCCCACGAGCAATCAATATTTCAGGAACAATAAATTCCATCAATCCCGTCGAAATCAATAGTCGAACCCCGTCTGCAGGATAATTACTGGCGATAATTTTTAAGAGCTCATCCCGCACTCTTTCGTGACTAATTTTAACTAGCAGTGGCGCTTTGGTACTAATCGCTTGAAGCGTCTCTTTCTCGATCTGAAAACTCAATTGTGCTGCCAGTCTAATCGCTCTCATCATTCGCAGCGCATCTTCGCCAAATCTTTCTTCTGGATTTCCCACCGTTTTGACAACCCCGTCTTCAAAGTCCTTTGATCCCCCAACCAAATCAATCACCTCACTGGTGTTCATGACGACCGCACTTATCGTAAATTCCCGTCTAGTTACATCTTCCTCCAACGTCTTTCCCCAAACGATTTCATTTGGATGTCGAAAATCGGAGTACCCCTTCTCCGACCTGTATGTTGTTATTTCATAGACTTCCCCTCCAATTCTCATTCCGACCGTCCCAAAATCGTTCTCATAGTACGGGGAGTATTCTTTAGTTATTTCTTGAATTTCTTCCGGAGTCGCGTTGGTTGTCAGATCACAATTGATTGGTCGTTTGGTCAATAAAATGTTTCGAACACCTCCTCCGACCAAATAGATTTCCTTTTCTGCCTTGGTGAACAGCCCAAAGATGTGGACCAATTCTGGAGGAAAAAGAGCCTTTTCGTCTGGCAATAATTTGCGTCTTTCTGCCATCAGCTAATTTTAACACCGTAGTCCTAGTGTAAAATAGCCTAATATGCAACGTACCCTCGCCACGGAAACAATTAGCAAAGTCGGTCAAACCGTCACCCTCAAGGGCTGGGTCAACACCAAACGCGACCATAGCAAAATCGTCTTTATCGATCTTCGTGACCGAACCGGAATAGTTCAAATAGTCGGAACTGCAGATTTACTTAAGGGACTAAAACCCGAAGAAGTTGTGAGCATTGAAGGTCTTGTCAAAGCCAGACCTGAGAAATTAGTAAACACTGAAATTGAGACGGGAAAGGTCGAAATTGAAGCCCAGAAAGTCACCCTACTAGCACCATCAGCCGAATTACCTTTTGATATGGGCCAGGAGACACTAAACGTCGAACTTCCTACTTTGCTTGACAATCGTTCGCTTACCTTTAGGCATCCTAAGATTCAGGCCATATTTAAACTCCAAGCCGTTGTCATCGATGCTTTTAGAAAAGCACTTCAGGAAAGAGACTTTATTGAGTTTCAGGCACCATCAATAATTAATGCCGTTCCAGAAGGTGGGGCGGAAGTATTTAAAGTTAAATACTTTGATCACGAGGCGTATCTCTCTCAAAGTCCTCAGCTCTATAAATCACTTCTTACAACAGCCTTTGAAAGAGTCTTTAGTGTCAATCAGATTTTTCGCGCTGAACCATCTGTGACAGCTCGTCATTTAACCGAAGCAACCAGTCTAGATGCCGAATTTAGTTTTCTAGAATCTTGGGAAGACGTGTTGGAAATGGAGGAATATGTAGTCCGTTATATGTTCGCTGAAGTTGCCAAACGATGCAAAAAAGAGCTTGCCTTGTTTAACGCAACAATTCCTATGATGCCAGAAAAGTTTCCAATTTTGAAACTTCGTGAAGCACAGGAAATCATTTATAAACGCACCGGTAGAGACTGTCGTGAAGAAAAAGATCTTGCCCCGGAAGACGAGCGTGAGATTTGCGCTTGGGCCAAGGAAGAAAAGGGATCAGATCTCATCTTCATCTCACACTTCCTCACCAAGAAGAAACCATTTTATGTCTGTCCAGACCCATCAGACCCAACTTATGCCTTCAGTGTTGACTTGCTCTGCCGTGGAGCTGAATGGTCTTCAGGTGGGCAACGACTGAGCGATTATCAGAGCATCCTAAAAAACGTCAAAGAGTGGGGATTGAAAGAAGAAGATATTTCCCTTTATCTTCAAGCCTTCAAGTTCGGTTCGCCTCAATTAGGCGGATTTGCTCTTGGGGCAGAACGAATCACAATGCACATTCTCGGTCTGAAAAACGTCCGTGAAGCTTCTATGTTCCCACGAGATATGGAACGCATTGACGTGCGTTTGTCGACCACAAAATAAGATCTAGCTCTGTTAAGATTAGTTCATGAAGCTGCGTATTTCGCCGCTAAAATTTGTCGATCTTTCAATCCTGACAATTTCAGCGATTATCTTTCTGCTGATCCCGATTACCCCCCCAACCAATCCTCCCCAGGTAAAATCGGCCACTACCACAGCCTTGTTAATTCCACGAGCCAAACTCGCCGCCGCCCCAGCCCCAGATTTAACCGCCAACGGCATCTATATTTTTGACCCTGATTCCGGTACTCAAATCTATGAAAAAAATAGCGATGGGCATTTTTATCCCGCCAGTACCACCAAACTTATGACCGCTTTGGTCTCTCTCGGTGCCTACGATCTCAACCAAGTTCTCACTATAAAGTCTGCCGGGGGAGCCCTTGGTTCGGCGATCCATCTGTCCTTTGGTGACAAACTTACCGTCGAAAATTTGCTTTATGGCCTATTGGTCGATTCAGGTAATGATGCGGCAGTGACCCTAGCCGAAAATCACCCGGGCGGGTACTCAGCCTTCATTGCCAGAATGAATCAAAAGGCTCAAGAACTAAACTTAAAATCAACTCACTTTACCAACGTTACCGGCTTGTATAACCCTGACCATTACACTTCCGCCGCCGACCTCACCATTATTGCGCGTGAAGCTATCGCCAATGCCACGATCAGAAAAATCGTCTCGACCAAAAGCATTACTTTCACCGATATCACTGGAACCAAAAAATTTGTGATTGAATCAACCAACAAACTTCTTGGGTTAGAGGGGGTCAAAGGACTGAAAACTGGCTGGACCCCAGAGTCGGGCGAATGTCTGGTCACCTTAGTTACCCGCGATGGAAAAAGCGTCTTGATCACCTTACTTAGTTCGACTGACCGCTTTGGGGAATCAACCAAACTAATCAATTGGGTCTACGACAATTTCGATTGGAAACAGATATAGTTACTTCTTAATCACCGCATCCGTCACCGCGCTGACATAACCCACAAACCCTTGGTCTCCAAGGAAAACATAAATCGGCATCGCATAATTTTGTGATGGGGAGTCAAAATATCCCAAGAGCACCCTACGAATTGCGATACTGCCGGTCTTCGGACTTTTATCTGAGACATAACCCCGACCACTACTAAACTCCTGCCAAGCCATGCCCCCGGTCTTTATTGGATAGGTCCCGCTTTTGGTGTAATCAACGGTTGTATAGTTGTAGTCCAACTTGACAACTCTACTGGTATTGTCACCCGATCCCGACTCAATCGCTCTAATTAACCCATAATCTGGATCCAGTCGGTAAAATGGATAACTACTGACCACTTTTTTCGTTGTACTATCAATCGTATTTAGATTATTTCTGAACAAATCAACTTGGACAAAATCGGCTTCGGATAATGAAATTGTCTGAGTCAACTTTCCCGGAACTGCCTTTAGGTAGGTAACCTTCTGCTCACGATCAACATCATTGGGGAAGAGGTTGCCCCTTCGCAAGTAGTTCATTACGTCACCAATGACTTGCTGATCAGAAGTGAAGTTAGAAAGCGATAAAAGTGCTGGGTTGTTTTGCCATTGGCGTGTCAGGGTAAAGTGACCGGAAACGATATCCATCTGGATTTTAGAGGACAATAGATCCTGATTGGTCCAAACATAAGTAGTCTCATTCAGAATATTAGGATTAAAAGTAAAACCCAAAGCCCTGGCTGTATCAATTCCAGTTTGAGCATCCAGAAAACCACTCCTCTTCGTCGGGGCATAGTAGACAAACATTCTGTCCGGGAATTTAGGAATTATACCAGTAGGTAACTCCAAAGTAAGTTTTGGCCTTCCGGTTTCTTTTGGGAAAATTACCCGAGGTAACAGCCCAAAGTCCATCGTTGGTGGAGGCGGCGGTGGTGGGTTTAAGGCTTGGTAGTATCTAATTGCGGCACCACCCAGAATCCACAAAACAGAAATCGCTACAAATGCGATCGCTCCGTACCGAATAGCCTTTCTGGTAACCTTTGCTGTCTCAGTTAAGCTCGCCATATAATTAATTCAAGTATACTATCTATATTATGAATCAGGCTACAATTCGGACCAGATTTGCCCCCTCGCCCACCGGCTACCTACACATTGGCGGCTTAAGAACTGCCGCCTATGCTTATGCTCTTGCCAAGCACAATCAAGGTCAGTTTTTGCTTCGCATTGAAGATACTGATCAAAGAAGAGAGGTTCCTGGCGCTCGCGAAAAACTATTCGAAATTCTCAAAACGTTCGGTTTGAATTGGGACGAACTCCATATTCAATCTGAAAGAGTCAAAACCGGAATCTATCAAAAAGCCGCCAAACGATTACTCGATGATGGCCATGCTTTTTACTGTTTCTGTAAACCGCAAAGCAAAGGAGAGATCAAAGAAAGCCGCAAAACAAAAATTCAGTTTCGAGACTCCTGCCATTTCTTGACCAAGGTGGAGGTCGATGCCAAACTTGCCGCCGGTGAAAAACCAGCCATCCGTCTGAAGATTCCAGATGGTGAATTTGTATCTTACACAGACTATGTTTTAAGAAAAAAAACCAGTTGGAAAACCGACGTTGTTGACGATGCCATGCTCTTAAAATCAGATGGTTTTCCGACCTATCATTTGGCCGTCGTCGTCGACGATCACGACACGAACATCACCCATGTCTTGCGTGGGCATGATTGGCTGCCGTCCACCCCAATCCACCTCCTTGTTTATAAATATCTTGGTTATTCCATTCCCGAGATCGGCCACCTCACTGACATCCAAGATCCGTCTGGGGGTAAGTTAAGTAAGCGCAAGGGAAACGTTTCAGTCGAACAATTTATCGCTGACGGCTACCTTCCAGAGGCCCTTCTTAATTTTGTCATTCTTCTTGGATGGGCACCAAAAGATAACCGGGAAATGTACACTCTCGACGAGTTTATCAAAAACTTCGACGCAAACGGCTTCCAAAAAGGAAATCCACTTTTCAATATCACAAAGTTGGTCTGGTTCAACGGCCAATATATTCGTCAGAAATCAGACCAAGAGCTTCTTAATCTTTTAAGGCCTTTTCTAAAAGAAAACCACGATCACGACACCCTAATGGAGATTATTCCCCTTGCCAAATCTAGAATCACAGACCTGGCAGAGTTTGAGACATTAACCAAATTTTTCTGGACCCGCCCGAACAACCAAGACCTTAACGATTCTTCCAAAAAATATTTAGCCAACGCATTATCTATATTGGAAAATGTTGATTGGAACAAAGAAGCGATTGAAACCAGTTTAGTCAATTCCGCCAACGAGAAAAACTGGAATCGAGGGGAATATTTCATGACCCTGCGACTCGCGGTTGCCGGTAGTAAGGTTACCCCACCCCTTACCGAATCAATGTTGATCATTGGCAAAGAAGAAGTTCTCGCCAGAGTCGCCCAAAATCTCAAATGATTGATACCCCCACCATCAGTAGCAACGCCATCGCCGCCCTCCAGCGGCGAAGTGAGAATCTAAATAAAAAACTTCGAGAACATAAAGCCGCCAGGAACTTCTTCAAGAGTACGTCTTTACTCGCGCATAAACTTCGCGAAAAATCCACCCGTCTGCTTGCCGGTGCCGGCCTAACCGGGGCACTCTTGATGTCGCAAGTGAATCTTCCCGCACTTATCGCTCCAAACAAAACCGCGGCAATCCAAACGGTCTCAGTTGCCGAATCTCTACAAAACGCCCTTGCCCCCATCACCCCGCATTCCCCAACAAAACTAGAAGACGAGCAAGCCAAAAAGATTGAGGCCGTAATTTATTCATCGACAGGTCTAAGGGCAACGGCGGTTTTGGAAGGTCAGCAGCTCAATCACCAGGCCGGTTATATTGGTTATGAACAGCACCTCAGGCGTTACCCCGGCGATACCATTCTAGATCACGACGATGAACAAATTGCTGGTATTGCTCCTGGTCTTGGTGCCTGGGGATATTTCGCCCGAAGTCAACCAGAATTTACCACTCAAGATTATCTTCGCGAGAAATGGTACTCCGTCGCCCAGACTCTTTATCTACCGAACTGGCAGGCCGATTTTGTCAAACTTCGTGACTGGTATAAATATCGAAAAATCTTGGTCGTCAATCCCGCCAATGGTACCGCTGTCGTAACCGCGCTTGGTGATGCCGGCCCGGCCCACTGGACTGGGAAACAGTTCGGCGGTTCTCCTGAAGTGATGAAGGCCTTAAATCTTCATCTAGGACCACGCAAGGGCCTAGTGCTATTCTTATTCCTAGATGACCCCGACAACACGATTCCTCTCGGACCCGTTACTCAAAAAATAAAAATTAAATCATAAATCGTAATTCATAAATCATAATTCATAAATCATGTCAATAATCTTTTACGACCACCTAATCAACAAAGCCGAGGTGGTCCTCTTGATCGAAAGGTCAGACCAGCCCGAGAATCACAAGGGAAAAATGAAACAGTTGGTTGATGATATCATTCACCAAGGCCTGGTTGAGTACATCCTCCAGAAGCTACACCCTCACCAGCACAACACCTTTCTTTCCCGACTGGAGGCAGCCCCCTATGATCCGGAGTTGATTAATTACTTAAAAGATCACGCCTCCCCCGATATCGAAAAAGAGCTCCAGCAAGAAGCCGAAAAACTCCTCGAGGAAATTAAGAAAGACTTGTCCCAGTAATTACCTCAATCAATTTCCCATGGGTTTCGTCAATCGACCCACTCGCGTCAACTGGAATTAACTCCCAACTTGTTGTTTGTGCGATGAGAGCCAATCTTTGCTCCAACTGAAAGTGATATTTTGAAAGCCGCGACCTCACTCCCTCGATCGTATCGTCAAATCTATTTCTTCCACCTTCTCCTGCCAGTCTGGAGATGCTTTCTGACTCAGGAGTCTCTAGCTGTATTACTTTGATGTGTAAATCCCCCCTGCCCGCCGCATTTAAGACTGTCTGGAATTCTTGTGTTTCTTCAACCGTTCTCATGCCGCCGTCAAGAATAAATCCATCAATCATATCGTCCCGACCCAAACGAAGTGCCAAGATTTCCAATAGCGTTGGGCCGTCCAGATAGGCGTGCTCGGCGAACATTTTTCGACAGGCTTCACCATATCTCGTCTCAAAGTCGTTGGCAGCCAAATCCCGAATGATATCCCCGGTAGAAACATACGGCCTACCCGTCGCTTTGGCTAAACTAAGCGCCTGGGTTGTCTTCCCCGCCCCCTCCGGTCCGATAAAAACGATTATTTGTCTCTCTAGTGTCAATCTTTCTTTACACCCGTCCCTTTCTGTCATGAAAAAATACTATTGCCCGGCGACGAAAAAAACAAGCCCCATTTTGTCGTTATAATGAAACAGTTAACCAAAACTCATTATGGCAAAAAAAATTCCCTCTATTGGTTTGGGAATCACGTTTAGTGATACGCATTTAAATTATCTCAAAATCCCAATTAATGACGCTTTGGATAAGGCTCTGGGTATGGGTTTTCCACATATTAGATTTGGCAGTTATTGGCCGGAGGTAGAAAAAGAACCAGGGGTATACGATTTTTCTGTCTTAGAAGGTCTATTAGATCGGTGCGAAAGAGCAGGACAAGCGGTGATCATGAATGTGGGAGTAAAGTCGCCCCGCTATCCAGAATTTTACTGGCCAACATATTTGGAAGAGAAAAACTTAGGTAGTCCAGAAGCAAGAAAAAGAACCCTGTTGTTTACAAAAGAATGTGTAGAAGCTTTAAAAAGATTTACCTGTATCACCCATTGGCAAGTTGAAAATGAACCACTTGATCCGACCGGTAAAGACGAGTTAGCGGTTCCTTTCGATTTCTTAAAAGAAGAAGTTGAGTTGGTGAGAAGACTTGATGATCGGCCAATACTTCTGACACTTTGGGGCAAGACTTTGAAAGCAAGGGGGTTAGCCCCTAAAATATTGTCGTTAGCAGACGTGATTGGCTTGGATATTTATTACAGGGGTAGTGGAATTTCATATACTTCCTCTGGACCAAGAATAAGTCATGATCGCTTGCGAGCATTCGTCGAAAAATCCCCCATACCGGTGATTATTGCAGAGCTCCAGGCAGAACCATGGGAAGTGGACATAAAAGGATATCTATCAGAAAACCCTAAAAGCATCTCGCCTGAACTCCTGGAAAGTAATTTAAAAAGAGCATCATCTATAAGGGGGGTAACTGAAATTATTTTGTGGGGGTACGAATACTGGTGTTACCGAGAAAGTCAAGGGGATAGTAGATATTTAGAGGTAGTTAAGAGATATTTGAAACCCGAGGAAAATCTTTAACCTTTTACTTGTTGCCGAGCCTGGACTCGAACCAGGAGTATTCGCCTCCAGAGGGCGACGTCCTACCATTAGACGACTCGGCAAAACACCTATATTTTACTACGGGAAGCCAAAATCAGTATGCGGCAATCGCTACTGCAAAGGTATTCTGGGAATAGACACACCCCCAAACGTACTCTCCTCCAGCCAGTAAACCTTTGTGTCCTAAGGTGTGCTCCCAACCAGCTACGGCATCCTGCGGTGTCATGTATCCTACGATCAGAAACTCCGAGAGATTATACCTTTGCTTTATCCAGGCCAAATCAGGCCGGGACAAAGTCGGTTCAAAACCAGAATGGCCGTCCAAGGTTCCTAGAGCTAGTAGTTGGTTTAATCTGATTGAGGCGATCGTACACAACTCGTCTCGTTTCGAAAGGGTACCCACACCAAGTTCCACCCTTCTCTTATTAATCGCGTCCCACAATTCTGGTCCTCCCCATGAGACTATTGGATAACCGCCAGCCCCCAATTTTTCTGTGACCGGGACGGCCCGCCGGGCCAAAATCACCATCACCAAATATGAGTTTCCCTCTTTTTCCATACTTACCCCAACATCCCTAAAGGATTTCTCGTCTAATGTTTTTTTGGCGGATGTATCTGAAAGCCATTTTTCAACCAAACTAGAGTCTCCATATGCTCCCTGCATATATAAATCTCCAATTATGCCCGCCGAATAGTCATTATTTTTCACTGCGTTCTCGCGTGTTAATCCTGTTTTATTGCCAGAAAAATCCTGATTATTTTTTACTACTTCTAGTCTGGACAATGCAGCCCGATCCAATTTCTGATTTCGCGTTAATGCCACCATTTTATTTGCAACTCGATATGAGTTAATCTGATCAAACACATATTGTTCTGTCAGCGGTTTGGGAATAACTTGTTCAAAGAGACTCCGTCGCCACAACACAAAACCACCCTCAACAATTAACAAACTCAATAAAACGATGAAAATCCTTCTCAGACCTCCAGTTTTTGATTTAATTTGTGCCATTGCTCTAGTCGCAGTTTCAATCTCTCGTCGTCATCAATTATTCTCTTCGCTATTCTCATGTGTTCCATTGCTTTTTCATGATCATTAGGGTTAACAGCTTCGGCAATCTTCATATGTGACCCCGACAACCAAACTGCCTTCTCGTACTCAGATGCATCGACGGTAGCAACCAGTTCTTCGAGAGCATCCTCCGCCAACTGGAGCGCCTCCTCATCACCGGCTTTATATAAACAAACATTCATATGCACTTTGTAATCGGCGATCACCGACTTCCGGCTCTGTCTCTCGTCAGGGTATCTTTCCAAAATTACAACCGCTCTTTTATAATCTTCAGCCGCATGGGCAAATTCCGAAAGATCAGCCAAGATTCGTCCGAGGCCAGCGAGGGGAATTGCCAGTGAATATTCATCTCCACCTTGTTCAGCCAAGTCGACACTTGCCATTGCCTCATGTTTCGCCTTTATCAAATATCCCCCATAACCGCTTCGTTCAAAAAGGTGTCGATAGGTCAGTGTTCTCATCGCCTGAATCTCAGAAAAACCCAATTCATCATCTTCCTCTTGGTAAACAATCATCGCCTCATCCTCGAGCTTCAAGGCCAAGAGAAAATCTCCCTTTTCTTGGGCATCAAGAGCCTGTTGGTGGAGCGCGCGGCCTTTTTCTGAGGTCATATCCCAAATTATAACAAGTAATTCCAGTATCAGGTGTAAAATCATCCCCATGCCCGAAGTAATACCTTTAGCTACTCGTCTCCGTCCAGAAAGCCTGACTGATTATATTGGTCAATCCCACCTCGTCGGCCCAAACAAACCGCTCGCCATCGCCATCAAGCAAAAGCATTTATTCTCAATGGTCTTTTGGGGACCTCCGGGAGTCGGCAAAACCACCCTGGCGAGAATTTATGCTAATGCTCTCGACGCCCACTTTATGGAACTTTCTGCCGTCTCTGCCGGTAAAGCTGATATCAAGAAGCTTGTCGAGCTTGCCTATAAAGACAAACGCCCCACCGTTCTTTTTCTTGACGAAATTCATCGTTTCAACAAAGCCCAGCAGGACTATCTCTTACCATTTGTCGAAAAAGGGACCCTCACCCTCATTGGCGCCACCACTGAAAACCCTAGTTTCGAAATCATCGCCCCCCTCCTTTCCCGCTGCCGCGTCTTTGTTTTATCTGAACTGAGTCGTGACGAAGTTAGTTCCATCATCGATCGGGCGGTGAAGCAACTTAACCAAGACCAAAAGGCAAAAATTAAGATTGGCGATGAGGAAAGAGAATGGTTAATCGCTGTCGCCAATGGCGACGCCCGCCAAATAATTAATCTTCTCGATAACTGTTTCCAGCTCTACAAGAAAATTTCTCTAGATACTCTACAAAACGCCCTCCAGTCGCGTTTCCTCCGTTTTGACAAAAAAGGAGAGGAGCACTACAACACCATTTCCGCCTTTGTCAAAAGTATGCGCGCCAGCAACCCTGATGCCGCTTTGTACTACTTGGCCCGCCTTGTTGATTCTGGCGAAGACCCGCTTTTCATCGCCCGTCGGATGGTTATTTTCGCTAGCGAAGACATTGGTTTGGCCCAGCCCACAGCCCTGGTTGTTGCCAACGCCGTCTTTCAGGCCGCAAACACCATTGGCTATCCCGAATGCGCCATCAACTTAGCTCATGGTGCCACCTACTTGGCTCTCGCCAAAAAAGACCGCGGTTCTTACGACGGTCTCCGTGCTGCCCAAAAGGACGTCACCGACTTTGGCAACCTCCCCATTCCTCTAGAGTTGCGAAACGCCCCCACCAAGCTCATGAAAAAAATCGGTTACGGCAAGGGTTACGAAATGTACACCAACAAAAGTTTGCTTCCTGACCAATTAAAAGGTAAAAAGTATCTCCATGAGAAGGAAAACTAAAGAACGTGACTCAAACAAAAACTTGTCCAATTTCTTTTTTGAAATTGGTACCTTACGGAAGCTCGCTCGCTCTCATCGCCAAACTCTTCTCACCGATGATTTATCTGACAACATCTCATCCCACAGTTACCGAGTCACTATGATTGGTTGGTTCTTGGCTCATCTAGAAAAAGCCGATCCCTACAAGATTGTCTCAATGTGCTTACTCCACGACACTGGCGAGAGTCGTAGCGGAGATCAAAATTGGATCCACAAAAAATTCGTCAAAGTTTTCGAAGACGAAATCCACGAAGGTCAACTCCGCAGCCTCCCCTTCAGCCCAGAATTACAAAATTTAAACCGAGAATATCATGAGAGAAAATCAAAAGAATCAATCATTGCCAAAGACGCCGATCTGATTGACCAAATTCTTCTTTTAAAAGAATATGTTTGGCAGGGAAACGAAGAAGCCAAACTCTGGCTCGGTGGAAGTGGAAAGGGTGAACACCTCAATTCTCTTAAAACCAAAAGCGCTAAAAAAATTGCCAAAAAAATCCTCTCCTCCAAACCAAGTGATTGGTGGGCCGACCTTTGGACCAACCAACGTCGCTAGTGCCAGACCGAAAAGACCAAAGCCATCACCAAAATAGCTACCAGTTGGTATCCAGTGTTAATGAGAAACAGCCCCCACTTCTTGCTTCCGAAAATTACCTCGGTCATCTGCACTGGCGCCACAAACCCTAACCAAAGTTTAAATCCCAACCAGAGCGCCTTCCCCATTCCCCAGTAACCCGTCCAGGCAAGCACCTCAAAGAACACGGTTGCCATCACCAACGAACCGATCAAAGAAAGTCCATACATCGGTCCCATGCTCTTCTGCATCTTCTTCATCTTATCCGCGGATAATCCCATCATCTTCATCCAGGGTACGCCCAAAATTGCTTTTGAATACCAGGCAAAACCGACGACCATGCTGGCGATGGCACCGGCGACAACCGCTGCCCAATTTATATTTGTATACATATACCATTATTGTAATAGTTTCACCCCAACTGTCAATCTGGGTTAGAATTAGACAATGATCAAAAAATTCTCGCTTTATTCAAGCATCTTTCTTCTCTGTCTCATCACTCTCGTCTACTATAACTACCAAAAACAACAAAGCAATCTCCGCCAAGCCAGGCAAACTCAGTTTTCAATCGAATTTGAAAAAGTCCCGGAAAAAGTGGTCCCAAATCAGCCAGTCAATTTCTCTTGGAAAGTCAGTGCCCCCGAGTCTTTTTCGACCACTGCTACCGGGATTTACTGGAATTACGAAAGTACCCCATCTGCCCTCACCAAATTCGATTCTCCCAAAGCCGTCTCCTATCCGAATTTTACCGAAGATTATGCCTCCGGACTCTTCAAACTTCCTGACACCTTTGATCTGAATCTTAAATTTCCGCACTCTGGAATTGTCTACTTCCGTGCCTATGCCCTCATTGATAAAGATTATCTCTGGACACAAGAAAGACAAATTGTGGTTAAATAATCATCCAAAGTGAACAAAAGCTCCTTTTCAATCTCATTTTTCCTTATCCTGACCATTCTTACCGTTTTGGTCACCATTCTCCTAGGGAAAAGCTTGATTTTCCGTTAGCAATCAGATACCATATCTGCTAAATCCTATGGCAATAGTCTTAACACCATCCCAAAAACCGGAAGGCAATATTCGTATCCTTCCCCTAATTACTCTCAAGGAAGGAGTAATTTTTCCAGACACCGAAGCAATCCTAACTTTTGGCCGTCCCGCCTCGATCAATGGAGTCAACGAAGCCGTCATCAACAATTCAGAGGTTTGCTTCGTCTCCCAAAAAAGTAGTAAAACCACGGACCCCAAACCGGAAAATCTTTATACAGTCGGGACAATTTGCCAAATCATCAAAACTCTTCCAGTAAATGACGAGCTTCACGCCATCGTTAAAGGAATTTCCCGAGTCAAAATTCATCAGGTTGAAACACAAGGGGGTAAACTTCTTGCCGCCGTCTCTATGCTCCCCGACGTTTCCGAAACCAGTCAGGAAATTACCGCTTTGGTAAACCATGTCAGTAATGAGATCAAAGAGGCAGTCAATCTTGGCAAGAGCAATATCGAGGTGCCAACCTTCATGAAGATAATTAGTAACGCTAGTCCAGTCGAGATTAGTAACCAAGTTGCCTCTGTCTTAAATATCAAAAACTCTGACAAGCAAAAACTTCTCGAAGAAATCAATCTTAGGACAAGACTGGCAAAAATTGGAGAATTCTTGGCCGAAGAGGTGAAAATCCTTCAGATTGAAAAAAAGATTTCAGACAAAACACAAAAGAAGTTCGACAAGAATATGAAGGAAGCGGTCCTTCGTGAAAGAATGCGAACCATCCAGAAAGAATTGGGAGAGTTAGAGGAAGATAATGAAGTCAAAGAACTCAGAGAGAAGATTAAAGCCGCGAAACTTCCCGAAAATGTTTTGGAAAAAACCAATAAAGAACTCGAACGTCTGGCCAAGCTTTCAATCCATAATCCGGAGACGGGCTATATCAGAAGTTGGATCGAAACCATCGCTGAACTTCCTTGGTCGTCTGCATCAGCCAGCAACCTGTCCATTACTCACGCCGAAAAGATCTTGAACGAGGATCACTATGGCTTAGAAAAAGTCAAAGAAAGAATTCTTGAATACATTGCTGTTCTCAAACTGAAAGCTGGACAAAAAAAGGCCGAGGAAAAATCTATCCCCACCATCCTTTGTTTTGTTGGTCCCCCGGGAGTCGGAAAAACATCTGTCGGGAAATCTATCTCCAAAGCCTTGGGTAGAAAATTTGTCAAGATGTCCCTAGGTGGTATGCGTGATGAAGCCGAGATCAGGGGACATCGTCGCACCTATGTTGGTGCTATGCCAGGCAGAATAATTCAATTAATTAAAGACTGCGGCACCAATAATCCGGTCTTCATGTTGGACGAAATTGATAAGGTGGGTAACGACTTCCGTGGCGACCCGAGTTCTGCCTTGCTTGAGGTTCTTGACCCGGAACAAAACGCAACCTTTCAAGATTACTACCTCGATGTTCCTTTCGACCTCTCCCATGTCGTTTTCATCACCACCGCCAATGTTCTTGACACGACCCCGCCGGCTCTTCGCGACCGCTTGGAGATTATCGAGTTTTCTGGTTACACCGAAGACGAAAAATTAAATATCGGGGAAAGATATCTCATTGCCAAGGAATTGATCAACAACGCTCTTAGCAAAGACGATGTCGCTATTCCAACCAAAACCCTCAAGACAATCATCAAATATTACACCCGCGAAGCTGGAGTTCGTAATCTTGACCGCTTAATTGCCACAGCCATGAGGAAAGCCGCCATTAGAAAGGCCAGAGACAAAAACTTCAAGAAAGTGACTATCTCTGAAAAACAGCTAGGAGACATCCTAGGGCCCAAACGATTTACCCACAACCTCGCCGAAAAGTCAGATCAGGTTGGCGTCGCTACAGGGCTGGCGTACACACAAGTCGGCGGAGACATTCTTTTTATTGAGGTCGCCATCATGCCCGGCAAAGGCGTTATTACCCTTACCGGCCAACTTGGAAATGTCATGAAAGAATCTGCCAGGGCCGCACTTTCATACGTAAAGTCACACGCAAAACAGTTGGGTCTTGAATCAAAGGCCATCAACCACTCTGATATCCACATCCACGTCCCCGAAGGCGCTGTTCCGAAGGATGGCCCTTCCGCTGGTCTGGCGATCACCACTGCGATCATCTCTGCCTTCAGCGGCAAGCCTTTCCGAAAAGAACTAGCCATGACTGGCGAGGTCACTCTTCGAGGTCGGGCCCTCGAGATTGGTGGCGTCAAAGAAAAAGTTATCGCCGCCCACCGCGCTGGCATCAAAGAAATTATCCTTCCTAAGGATAATGAAAAAAGCCTCGTCGAAGTGCCCAAGAACATCCAAAAAGATCTCAAGTTCCACTTTGTTGAAAGTATGGACGACGTCATCAAGATCGTTTTTGCGAAATAAGATATACCCCAACTAGTGTCGCTACCACCGAAACTAAACTGGCCATTGGAACCCCTGCTATTTTCCATATCATGCTTTCCAGACGCATTGGTTCAAGTCCAAACCTGATTAAGCCGTAACCCATCAGATAAATACCCACAATAATACCAGGCTTATTATATTTTCTGGACACCCAGATCAAAATAAAGAATAAGAGTAGATCTAACCCGCTTTCATACAAGAAAAGCGGCTCGCCATTTTTTCCCACGATCTCGTTGTTAAAGAAGTTTCCCCACCTTCCAATTGCCTGTCCCAAAGGCACCCCAAAGAAAACCACATCCAACAGGTTTAATAGACTGGTTTTCTTCTTTAACCAAACAAGCCAATAAACTAACAGGCCAACTACCCCTCCTCCTATCGCCCCCCAAATCCCCAATCCTCCGTTCCACAAATAGAAAACACTTTGGGGATTCAAACTATAAACTTCTTTCCACTTATCGATCACATGATAGGTCCTTGCCCCAATAATCCCGCCAACCACTACCCACCAGAAAAGTTTCTCAAGAATTTTTTGATCGAACCTCCTTTTTTCAACTAACCACGTTGATGCTTGAAAAGCCACCAATATAGCCAATCCAAGAACTAAACCGTAAAGATGAAAAGTCAATCCAAACAAACTAATTCCCATATCTTAATACGCTTGCGCGAATATCCATCGATAAGTGGCCGGTTTTCCGCATTTCACACACCGCCCATTCTCCTCCAGAACGTTACCTTTCTCATCAATAAATGGCAGACACCTCGTCGACGCCTTAGTCTCCTCCTTGATTGCCCTTTCACATCCCGAGTCCTCACACCAAAATGCCTTGATAAAACCCCTCTTATAACTCATCACTTTCTTAAATTCGTCATAATCATTAACTTCGCTGGTGAGAGAATCACAGACCACGCTTGCCTTTTTAAACATGTCCTTCTGAATTGTTTCGAGCAATTCCGATACTTTCTCTGCGGTCAGTCCAAATTCAATGGTTACTTTTTCTTGGCTATGTCTTATCTTGCCGGAAACCACTCCGCTATTTATTTCCTTTTCTCCCACGATTAATGACAACGGTGTACCTTGAATTTCTGTTTCGTTTAGTCTAAATCCGAGAGTGTGTTCCGAGTCAAAAATAATTTTTGCTCTAACCCCTGATTGTTTTAGATCATTGAGTAATTTATTTGCAGTCACAATTATCTCACCCTTATCTTCAGTGGGAATAATTGCTACTTGGCAAGGTGCAACTTTCGGTGGCAAGACTAGGCCCTCATCATCACCGTGAATCATAATTAACGCTCCAATAGTTCTTGTCGATAAGCCAAAACTGGTTTGCCATACATAATCGGTTGCGCCAACCTTATTTTGAAACGAAATATTGAAAGCACTTTCTTTCGAGAAATTTTGACCCAGATCATGACTTGTTCCTGCTTGTAGTGCTTTGCCATCAGGCATCATCGCTTCAATGGTGGTGGTTATATCTGCTCCGGCAAATTTTTCTGATTCGCTTTTTCTACCCTTAATTACCGGTATCGCCAAATAGTCCTCGACCAACTTTCGATAAGCCTCCAATCCTCCCATCATCATTTGCCTTGCCTCATCGTGAGTTGCGTGAGCAGTATGAGCCTCCTGCCATAGAAACTCCGTCGTTCTTAAAAAGAAATATGTTCTTTTTTCCCAACGGACGACATTATTCCATTGATTTAAACACAAAGGCAAGTCCCGATGTGATTGGATCCACTTGCTATACATCGCGTACATTATTGTTTCCGAAGTGGGCCTCACTGCCAATTTTTCTTCAAGCTCTTCTCCGCCGCCATGCGTTACTATCGCCAACTCCGGCGCAAAACCCTTCACATGTTCGGCTTCCTTGTTCAGTAACGAGAGGGGGATAAAGAGAGGAAAATACGAGTTTTCCACACCCAAGTCTTTTAGCAACGGATCCAGATTTTTCTGAATGTTTTCCCAAATTCCATATCCATTAGGTCTCATCACCATACACCCCTTGACCGGAGAATAGTCTGCCAGCTTTGCCTGTTGAATTACATCGGTATACCAACGGCTCATGTCTTCAGTTTTTGGTGTCAGATTTTTTTTCGCCATTTGTTGATGATAAGTATAACGCTATGCAAACCTCGTGACTAGGAAGATAAACAAGCTCCCCAAGACGGTCATAGCAATTGTTCTGTACGAAGAATGTTCGCTGTGAGCCTCTGGCAGGATCTCTGACGCACCTATATATAGAAGGAACCCGGCAAAGAAACCGAGATAAAGTAGCATCATTCCGGCTGGAATCGAAAAGAACATGGTTGAAGCCGCTCCGAGAACTGGTGCTATTGCATCCAGAAGCAGAAAAAATACCGCCCTCTTACGGGTATTCTTGTGCATTAGAGCCAGCGATACAGTATTCAGCCCGTCGGAAAAATCATGTGCGATCACGGCAATCCCAATCAATAGCCCCAAAGCAGAAGAAATCTGAAAACCAAGACCGATCCCAACTCCGTCAAGAAATGAATGACAGGCAAGCGCCAGTGCCGATACTGCTCCGACCACCGGATGTTTGTGTTTTCCGTAGACTTCTTCTTGTTCGTGGTGAATTAGTAAAACTTTCTCGAGAACATGAAAAACCAAAAACCCAACTACCAGCGCCACCATCGGCCGAATTGGATCAATGTTTAACTGATTTACCAGTTTGATTATTTCCGGAAAAATATCAAATGAAACAACGCCTAACAACACGCCAGCGGTAAACCCAAGGATCAGATGTAACCTGTCTTGGTATTTAATTCCCACCAAACCTCCAATAAAGGTCGAAACAAAAGTTAATAATGAAAACAAATAAACCATTTAAGTAATTATCCCACAAGCTGGTTCTTGACACGAGTAGAGGTACTATAATATATTCGAATAATCGAATATGAATATCTACCAAGAAGTCTTTGAACTCCACGCCGGTTTGCTGAAAGCCTTGGCTCATCCGAAACGTCTGGAAATAGTCCACTTGCTTCGTGACCAGTCTCTCACTGTCGGCGAAATGCAGGACATGCTAGATCTACCCCAGGCGAATCTAAGTCAGCATCTCACCATTCTTCGCACCGCCAAAGTAGTTATAGCAAAGAAAAACGGCAAACAAATCTACTACCGCCTTAGTCATGGAAATTTCATCAAAGCGAGCGATCTACTTCGTTGTGTTCTCTTGGAAAAATACAAAGATGACAAACTTGCCACCAATCTAAATATGCAAATGGCGGACCTCCTCCCGTCAGAGAAAGACCCGGTTTGCGGAATGTATATCGCCCCAAAAACTGCGGCCTTTGCTCACATTCATCAAGATCGTCCATATTATTTCTGTGCTTCGAGGTGTCTGTCTAAATTTAAAAGTGACCCCGCCAAATACACTATTATTAAAGAAGAAAAACGATGAAGCAGACGATCACCCTCCCCATCCAAGGAATGGACTGCGCCAGCTGTGCTAGTATCATCAGTCGTTCGGTCGCCAAACTTCCTGGTGTTACCCAAAGTGATGTCAATATTGGTACCGAGAAAGGGACTTTTTCTTATGATACTGCCGAAATTTCTCTCGACCAAATCAGCAAAAAAATTACCGACCTAGGCTACGCCTTAGTTACAAGCAACGAGCATGATCATGGTCTCGATCCTTTAAAAAAAGACAAACTAATTCGTCTTGAGAAACAGCGAAAAGCCGTGACCATTGTTCTGCCGTTTTCTCTTGGTATCTTTTTTCTGATGATGTGGAGTATCGCCGCTGGAATTTCCAAATCTATCCCCATATTTCCTGTGCCGATGCGTCTTTTTAATACGTTTTCTTTAATAATTGCCAGTATCGTTCTCTTTGGCTTTGGTAGGGATTTTATCTCTGCTGTTGGCCGCTTTGTAAAAACCAAAACTGCCAACATGGACACCCTGATCGGCATTGGTACCATTTCCGCCTATTTCTATTCAGCTTATATTTTTTCCTTTTCTTCTGCCCCCGCCTATTTTGATGTCGTCGTTGTCATTATCGGCTTTATTCTTTTTGGTAAATATCTTGAGGCCCGCTCAAAAATAAAAACCGGTGAGGCCATCGAAAAACTTGTGTTACTTCAGGCGAAAACTGCCTTAGTTGAGCGCAGTGGGAAAGAAATTGAAATTGCCATTGAGTTAGTCAAGAAAGGCGATATCATAATTGTGAAACCAGGCGCCAAAATTCCAGTTGACGGTGTCATCAAAGAAGGTAAGTCCAGTATCGACGAATCATTCGTTACCGGCGAATCTATGCCAGTCGACAAAAATGTTGGTGAAGAAGTCATAGGCGGCACCATCAACAAACAAGGCTCCTTCAAATTTGTTGCCACTAAAGTCGGCGCTGATACTCTCTTAGCTCATATCATTAAAATGGTCGAAGAGGCCCAAGGGAGCAAGGCCCCGATTGAAAGAATCGCCGATCAGATATCAGCTGTTTTCGTCCCGGTAGTCCTGGTACTCGGGATTCTTACTTTAATCATCTGGTTGGGAGTTGGTTCTTTCTACCTACCGTTCTCCCAGAGTCTCGCTTTCGGTCTATCTTCTTTTGTGGGGATTCTCGTCATCGCCTGTCCTTGTGCCCTTGGATTAGCTACCCCCACCGCCATCATTGTTGGAGTCGGTAAGGGTGCGGAAAACGGAATCCTTATTAAAGACGCTGAGAGCCTCGAGAAACTTCATTCAGTTACTACCATTGTCATGGATAAGACAGGTACCCTCACCAAAGGTGAGCCACAGGTAGTCGATTTCATCAATCACTCTGGAGAAAAAGATAACGAGATTCTAACCATTGCCGCCTCCCTAGAAAAACAATCCGAGCACCCCCTAGCGACGGCTGTTTTAAAATTCGCCGAAAGTAAAAATGTTGGCCTTAAAAAAGTTACTGAGTTTTCTAATCTTGAAGGCAAAGGCATCAAGGGAAATTTACAAAAAGAAACCTACTACCTTGGCAACGCCAAACTGCTTTCCGAAAGGAAAGCCAAATACGACGGGGCAATGGTTTCACAGTTCACCAAGGAGGGGAAAACCCCGGTCTTTCTTATCAAGGGAAAAACTCTTCTGGCCTCAATCTTTATTGCTGACGTCCTCAAGGAATCTGCCCTTCTTGCCGTCAAAGATCTCCATAAACTAGGCCTCAAAGTGATTATGCTTACCGGAGACAACGAAAACACTGCCCGTTTTATCGGAAGTCTTGCCGGGGTCGATGATGTTTTCGCCGAAGTTCTCCCCGGAGAAAAAGCAGACAAAATAAAAACCCTAAAAGCAAACGGAGAATCAGTTGCCATGATTGGTGATGGGGTAAATGATGCCCCAGCCCTAGCTCTCGCAGACGTTGGCATCGCCATGGGTACTGGAACCGATGTCGCTATCGAATCAGCTAATATCACTCTTCTCCACGGTGATCTAAGTAAATTGGTCAAAACCATCCGGCTCTCCAAAAAAACCATGCGAACCATCAAACAGAATCTCTTCTGGGCTTTTATCTACAACCTTATTGGTATCCCGATTGCCGCCGGCGCGCTATATCCTTTCTTTGGAATTCTCCTGAACCCCGTCTTTGCCGGAGCGGCTATGGCTCTCTCATCGGTTTCCGTTGTGACCAACTCATTGAGACTAAAACAATCAAAGATCTGAATTATCTAGTAAAATAAAGACCAACCTATGCCCATAAACACAAATCTCCTCCTAATTTTCCTCACCGGTCTAACCACCGGCGGACTATCTTGTCTCGCAGTTCAAGGAGGTTTACTTGCGGCTGTCATTTCCCCAACCGAAGAAAAAATTGAGAAGAAACTTCAGGCCCAAAATCAAATACTTCCTATTCTATCCTTTCTCATCTCAAAACTAATTGCCTACACCTTGCTTGGCTCACTTCTCGGGCTACTTGGTACTTTCATCACCATCAGTCCCATTGCCCGAGGTTGGTTTCAAATCGCCATCGCTATCTACCTCACCGGGGTGGCACTCTCGATGCTCGACGTCCATCCTATTTTCCGCCATTTCATCATTACCCCCCCCAAATTCCTCTCCCGACTAATTAAAGATCAAAGTAAGAGTAAATCAATCTTCGCCCCAGCCCTCCTCGGTGCCATGACCATTTTCATTCCTTGCGCCGTGACACAAGCCACTGAAGCGATCGCCCTCGCTACCGCCAATCCTCTATATGGCGCCGCCATTATGGCCGCCTTTATTTTAGGGACTACACCCACATTTTTCGCCCTGGGATTTGTTTATTCCAAAGCCGGTTCCTTATTTCAAGCTTGGTTTAGTCGGGTTGCCGCTGTCCTTCTTATTATTATGGCCATCGTCACCCTCAATGGAGGCTTAGGACTTATGGGGTCAATTTATACTCTGCAAAATTTCTACGAAGCCGCAACATTTAGTTGGAGTAGCTCACCCAAAGTCGCCGGAGCTCAAGCCAGCGAAAAATCCGGCGTGCAAGAAATTGCCATTCAAGTCAGCTCATCTGGCTACACTCCCAACAACATCACTCTAAAAAAAGGAATCCCAACCCGACTGGTTTTAACAACCAACGGCACTGGCGGCTGTCTCAGAAATTTCACAATCCCCTCACTCAGACTCTCCAAGCTCCTCCCCCAAGCCGGCACCGAAACATTGGAATTTACTCCCACCAAACAGGGTCCCCTTGTCTTTACTTGCAGTATGGGCATGTATACTGGCACCTTTAATGTAATCTAAGAGAAACAATGTTTAACTTCTTTAACAAAAAACCAATTGAAAACGCCAAGATTATCTCAATCTCCCTGAAAGGACTCCACTGTTCCAGTTGCGCCGTCAACATCGATCTGTCTCTTGAAGATTTACCCGGTGTCATTAATTCAAAAACCAACTACGCCAAATCTATCTCAGAGGTTGACTTTAACCCTGAAAAAGTCGATGCTAAGAAAATAATCGCCGAAATCGAAAAACTGGGTTACCATGTCAATTAAAGTCACCAAAGCCTCTGGCGAGATCGAAGATTTTAACGAAGAAAAGGTCGTCCGCTCTCTTAAGTATGCCCATGTTCCCGACGACGTTGCGCGAGAAGCCCTCGAATATGTCAAAGACAAACTGACAGATAATATCTCCACTCATCTGATTTATACCCACCTCCATGGTTTTCTTCGCCATCGAGACAATCTAAGCTACTCTTTTAATTACGACCTTAAGCGCGCGATCATGCGGCTTGGTCCCACCGGCTATCCCTTCGAGAAATTCGTCGCGAAAATTCTTTCCGCTAAAGGTTTTTCTACCCAAGTCGGTGTGATCCTAAATGGAAAATGTGTCTCCCACGAAATTGACATCGATGCCAGTAACCAAAACGAACACTATTTTGTGGAGTGTAAGTTCCATAATCTTTCCGGCGTCAAAACCGATGTTCAAGTGGCTCTCTACACCCAGGCCCGCTTCGAGGACATCAAGGCTAGCCCTGATCTGGCCAAGCACCATGAAAATCATCGTTCATGGTTAATTACCAATACCGCCATCACCAAAGAAGTCATCGACTATGCTAGGTGTGTCGCCATGCGTGTCGTTAGCTGGGGCTATCCCGCCGAAGGCAACTTGGGAGACATCATTATGGAAACCCATCTCCACCCCATTACCGTTCTCCGGGGCCTAAGCACAAACCAGCAGACCTCTCTCTTTGATCGGGGGATTGTCACCATCGATGAACTCAAAACGTTCCTGACCCGGGAACAACTGCCCCAAAACTTCGACCCCAAAATGGCCGCTGAATTACTCTCAGAAATCAAAAACTTCTCCTAACTAGCCTCAAAGTCTCTCTTGACATATCCCATAATAATGTGGTATTTTAAACAACGGTCCTGTTTCTCGGACCTACTTATGAAAATAAAAATGGTATTCAAGCCACGAATAGTGAAACCACTAGGCATTCTTTGTGCCTCGGTTTTTGTACGCAACAAAAGGTGACAGCTTTAATTCCCCTGTGAACAAATGCCGCGGCATACGCGGCGTTTTAGGTTTTAGACCTAATTCTGCACCTTAACAAGGAGAAAACATGTTCCCCAAGATCTGGAAGCTACTGGCTCCGTTCCACCGGGATTTCTATTTACTGATCCTGATGGCCATCTTTTACGAGCTTTTCAGTGTCGCCGTGAGCTACACCGTCCCTCTGATCGTTCAACTCTTCTCGCTAAACGTCCAGATTACCATTTGGGGGTTCATTGTCGTGGCTATGCTTAGCTTCAACGAAGGCTATATGCGGCTGGACAATATCTGTGACTGGCAAGTCATTACCGCGCTTAATCACCCAATTTACAAGGCCCTGAAGCTTGAAGCGGTTGCCAAGTTCCTGCGCATGCCTCTGATCTGGCACCAGCGCCATAATTCCGGCACCTTGATTGGTCAGGTGAGCGACGGCATTGAGAAAACTCTCGATATCGTTTCCCTGATTGCCTGGGAGTTTATGCCAACCCTCGTCCAGACCGTCATCAGTTTGATTCCGATGCTGTTTTTCTCACCTATAGTGGCCGTTCTTTCTCTCCTAACTTTTATCCTTTTTGCCTGGATCACCCTCATCGGTGAAGAGGAAAAAAAAGATCTTCGGAAAGAACGACAAGACGCCATTGAAAAAGACTGGAAACTCTCAGTTAGCGCCGTCCAGGCTATTGACACCGTTAAAAGTTGTGGTTTGGAAGAATACATGATGAATGACCTGAGAATTATCCAGAACAACATCATCGACCTTGCTCGAAAAGAGCACCACATAGGGGTTTTTATCTTTAATCGTTGGCGCATCCGCCTACTCACGACCGTCAGGCTCGTCATCTACGCCCTCTGGGTAAGCCAGCTCTACCAGGGCACCATCGACGTCCCGAGTTTGATTTTCATCTCGGTTTTGATGGAAAGGCTCTTTGGTTCCTTCTGGCGTTTTGCCAGACTGGCCGACCGAGTCTATGGCAGCTCGGAAGCGGTTTTGCGCCTCATCAATCTGATGGACGAAACGGAGCCGGTGGAAACCGGCCATCAATCGGTCGAGATTACTAGTCCGGTCGAGATCGTTCTTGATCGTGTTTGTCTCGCTTATACCGATGAGTACGACAAAAAGGGGGGTGCGCTCCACGACCTCAGTCTCCACTTCGACGCTGGTAGAGTGACTGCCCTCGTCGGTCTCTCCGGGGCGGGCAAATCCACCGTTGTTGCCGCTCTAATGAAGATGTACCGTATCCAGCGCGGCCAAATCAAGATCGCCGGCATGGACATTTCAGATTGGGATACGAGCAGGCTACTTCAGCTAATTGCTCACGTTCCTCAGGGTGATAGAGTCTACCTGTTCGACAATACCCTTGCTTACAACATTCGTATTGCCAGACCGGAAGCCAGTGAGGAGGAAGTTGTCTCCGCCGCCACCCAAGCGGGTTTACACGACTTCATCATGAGCAAAGAAGCCGGTTATGATACCCTCATCGGTGAACGGGGGGTCCGACTCTCCGGCGGCCAAAAGCAACGAGTGGCTCTTGCTCGGGCGTTTCTCCGAAACTCTCAGATCATTATCCTCGATGAACCGACGAACGCTCTCGATAGTGTCACCGAGGAATTGATCCAAACGAGTCTTCGCGAAACCCTCGTCGGTCGGACTGCGATCATCATCGCCCACCGCCTTAGCACCGTCAAAGACGCAGACCACACCTTCGTCCTCGAAGACGGTACTAAAACTGAAGAGGGAACCCACCACGAGCTAATCGCCCAAGGTGGTTTATACGCCAGAATGGTGGCACTCCAAACCACCAGTGAAAAGCTCGACTAGTACAAAACCAGGCAGTCGTCTCAGGCGACATAAGTCCTGGTTTTTTATTACCCAAAGGTAAAGGCAAATATCTCAATGCCAGGTG
>OBEQ012107542.1_pt1 | contig 45606 bp, 39 predicted proteins | sample 1670901 | NCBI WGS metagenome assembly OBEQ01 (sample SAMEA104232315, study PRJEB22302) | groundwater metagenome | biome: forest; feature: aquifer; material: groundwater | place: USA | collected 2011-08-07 | depth 5.4 m
TAACTTCCTCTTGTTTATTATCTAATTGAACATTTGAAACACTCCAGTTTTCATCAATATTCAATACGATTTTATACAAATCTTCTGGACTCATCTTTTTGCTCAAAATTAATCATTCCACAATAATTATAGTAGAACCAACAAAATGTTAAATTAAAAAGATTGAAATCATACAATAAACTGATTTTAATCATACTTTTTCAAGCTTGTTTTTTGTCATTTTGCTTTTACTAAAAAAATAAAATTCTGAACAAAATTGACAAGGCTATATGATTGAAACGAATACACTTTCAAAAGAAGAATTACTGTTAGAATTTGAAGCTAAAATAGAAGCTGAACAAAAAATTGAACCTTTGGATTGGATGCCAGATGAATATCGAAATCATTTGATTCGTCAAATTTCTCAACATGCACATTCAGAAGTGATCGGAATGCAACCTGAAGGAAATTGGGTAACGCGTGCTCCTTCATTGAGAAGTAAGAAAATTTTATTAGCTAAAATTCAAGATGAAGGTGGGCACGGTTTGTATTTGTATAGTGCTGCAGAAACGCTTGGAGTTAGTCGTGATGAATATATTCAATGGCTTCACGAAGGAAAAGCAAAATATTCTTCAGTTTTCAATTCTCCTACTTTAAATTGGGCAGATATGGGTGCAATAGGCTGGTTGGTTGACGGTGCAGCAATTACCAATCAAGTTTCTTTACAAAGAACGTCTTATGGTCCTTATGCAAGAGCAATGGTTCGAATTTGTAAAGAGGAATCTTTTCATCAACGCCAAGGTTATGAAATCATGTGGAAAATGATGGAAGGAACGAAAGATCAACAAGAAATGGCACAAGATGCGTTGAATCGTTGGTGGTGGCCTGCTTTAATGATGTTTGGCCCACACGATTCTGATTCTCCTCGTACTAGTAATGCGATGAAATGGAAAATTAAGCGTGAAACAAATGATTATTTGCGTGAAAAATTCATTAATAAAACGATTCCTCAAGCTGAATTAATTGGACTAAAAGTTCCTGATGAACATCTTGTTTTATTGGAGAATGGTACCTATCAACATGGAGATATTAATTGGGAAGATTTCTGGAAAAATGTGAATGGAAATGGCCCGTGTAATGAACAACGACTGTCACATCATATTAAAGCACACAAAGAAGGTGCATGGGTAAGAGAGACTGCGTTCGTAAGTGGACAAAATAAGTAAGAAGTTTTTGAAAAAATAGAGATAATGGAAAATCAAGATACACAAGGAGAATTATGGGAAGTGTTCATTCAAAGTAAAGCTGGACAACCTTTCAAACATGCAGGCGCAGTTCATGCTTATGATAAAGAAATGGCAATTGAAAATGCGAGAGACACTTACACAAGAAGAGGAGAAGGAACTGGTTTGTGGGTTGTGAAAAGTAAAGAAATTGTGGCTGTTTCTCAAAATGAAGAAGGATATTTCTTTGATCCAGCGAATGATAAGGTGTACCGACACCCTACTTTTTATGAAATGCCTGTAGGTGTTAAAAATATGTAATCTCAAAATATGGAAGCGAAATTAAAATACTATTTACAAATAGCTGATAATGCGTTGATTTTATCTCATAGGTTGAGTGAAAATTGCAGTAAAGGTCCTTTTTTAGAAGAAGATTTAGCCAATACAAATGTTGCTTTAGATTTAATAGGTATTGCAGAATCTATCTATGGAGAAGTTGCAAAACAAGAAGGAAAAGGTAGGTTAGGTGATGATATTGTATACAGAAGAAAAGAGTCCGAATTTCTAAATGTAATCTTAGTGGAAATGCCTAATGAGGATTTCGCTCATATCATGGTTCGACAATTCTTTACGGATGTATTTCAATTGAATCTTTTTTCAGAATTACGAAATAGCAAGGATGAGTTTTTGAAGGGGATTGCACATAAATCGTTGAAAGAAGTGATGTACCATTTAAAAAGAAGTTCTGAATGGATGTATCGTTTGGGAAGAGGAACGGATGAAGCAAATGAAAGAACTCAAAATGCAATTAATAAATATTGGAAATATACACATGAATTTTTCTTAGAAAGTGTTGTAGATGTAGAGATGCTTCAACAGGAAGTTGGAGTTGATTTATCGATCATCCAAAATAAATGGCGTGCGAAAGTTGAAGAAATTTTTGAATTATCCAATCTTTCAATTCCCCAAACAGATTTTTCAATTCAAGGAGGAAAAAACGGAGTACATTCTGAAAATTTAGGTTATATTTTAACAGAAATGCAATTTTTACCGAGCAAATACCCATATGCAATGTGGTGAGAAAAATGTAGGGACGTAATATTTTACGTCCGTACGTTTTACGTCCGTACATTTTACGTCCCAACCGTTTTTTTATTTTTTCAAAATCCCATACTCCCGAACCTTTATCCATCGATTGTATTTGAAAGATTTTACAGTTTTTTTGAAATTTTCTGTTTTTTCAATTATTTGCCAATTAGTTTCTGAATTTTCAGTAGAACTAGTCGAAGTTTTATAAGATAACCAAACACTTGACGATGATAATGGAGAATTATTCATAATATTTTATTTATAAGTTATTTTCTAGATTTTTATAATTCAACTTTTCTGATTCGTTACAAATCATATTTTAAACCTATCTTTACGGCAAAATAATTGAATAAAATGGCTCAAAAACCGTCCATTCCAAAAGGAACAAGAGATTTTTTACCGTTAGAAGTAGCGCGTAGAACATATATATTTGATACGATAAAAAAGCTTTTTAAAAAGTATGGGTTTTCTCCTATTGAAACACCTTCTTTTGAGCTATCTCAAACCTTGTTAGGAAAATATGGGGAAGAAGGAGATCGTTTGATTTTCCGTATTTTGAACTCGGGTGATAAAATGAAAAAGGCTGATCTTTTGGCTTTAGAAGCGGGTAATTTACCTCGTTTTGCAAATTCATTAGCAGAAAAAGCATTGCGTTATGATTTGACTGTTCCTTTTGCTCGTTTTGTTGTACAGCACCAAAATGACATTTCTTTTCCGTTTAAAAGATACCAAATTCAGCCCGTTTGGAGAGCTGATCGTCCAGGACACGGGAGATACCAAGAATTTTTTCAATGCGATGCAGATGTTGTTGGGAGTGATTCTTTGATTTATGAGGTTGATTACGTCATGTTGATAGATGAGGTTTATACAGCTTTAGGTTTTCCTGATTTTACAATAAAAATGAATAATCGTAAAATTTTATCTGGAATTGCTGAAGTAAGTGGAGAGTCAAATAAATTGATTGACATTACGGTTGCAATTGATAAATTAGATAAAATAGGGGAGGAAGGTGTTGTAAAAGAATTGATTGAAAAAGGCGTTTCAGCTTCAGCGATCGAAAAAATAACACCTTTGTTTTCAATGAATGAAGATAATGCTGCTTCTTTAGCTAAAATGAAAGTTGTTCTGGCTTCGAGTGAAATAGGATTAAAAGGGATTGAGGAGTTAGAATTCGTTTTAAACCAAGTTACAGAATTGGGATCTCTAAAAGCGAAAGTTGAATTTGATGTTACATTAGCTCGAGGATTAAACTACTATACTGGGGCAATTTTCGAAGTGAAAGCAAACGGAGTGAAAATGGGAAGTATTTGTGGCGGTGGAAGATATGATGACTTAACAGGCGTTTTTGGGATGACTGGAATGTCAGGTGTAGGAATTTCATTTGGAGCAGATAGAATTTACGATGTAATGACTGAATTAGATCTTTTCCCTAAAAAAACAGATTTAGGTTTGTCTTTATTGTTCGTAAACTTTGGCGAAATTGAACAAGCTTATTGCATGAAATTGGTACGACAATGTAGAAATGAAGGGATTGATTGTGAATTGTATCCTTCCAAAGCGAAGATGCAGAAACAAATGAAATATGCCAATGACAGAGGTGTTCAATATGTTGCTATTGTTGGGGATGAAGAAATGGAGAAAGGGATTATCAAATTGAAAAACATGGAGTCTGGAGAGCAGGTTGAGGTTACTGTTTTAGAATTAATTGAGAAATTGAAATTTTAGGGAAAAGAATTTTTTATTTTTTTCTCTATTTTCTTTAGAGATGTCCTTTAAAGAATTTTGAGTAATAGCAATGTATTCAAAGCTTATTTACCATTTTTAAGGTATTGTTTAAAGAGTAATTAATAAATAATTTTACGTAAATAACCCAAAACGTAAAATTATGGATGAGTACAGCGATTTTTTATCAGATTTGACAGCATATTTAACTGACCCGCATCGTAAAACACATTATATTTACTTCTTTTCTTCCTTGTGTATCGCTTTAATTTATCTATTTTTCTTTAATAAAAAAACGTCAAAATATATTTTTTATATTTTTAATAAAAATCATTGGATAGGAAAATCTCCATTATGTGATTATTATTTAGTGATAATAAATTCATTAATTAGAGTTTTTCTTATTATTCCTTTTTTTTTAACAGGTGTAAATTTAAGTTTTGATATTGCGAAATGGTTAATGTTAAACTTTGGTGTACCTCCAATGTATGAAGGATCCAGATTGCCAATTATTATTTCTTATACCTTTTCTTTATGGATTTTGGCAGATTTTTCTCGTTTTTTCCTTCATTATTTAGCACACCGAATTCCATTGCTTTGGGAGTTTCATAAAGTTCATCATTCAGCAACTGTAATGAATCCTTTTACTTTATATAGGCAACATCCAGTAGAAATGTTCTTATTTCACATTAGAGGAACTCTCGTTTTTGCCTTAGTAACTGGTGTTTTCTATTATTACTTTTCATATCATTTCGGATTAATTGAAATTTTAGGAGTGAACATAGGCAGATTTATTTTCCTATTTCTAGGGAGTAATTTAAGGCATTCTCACGTACCCGTTAGATATGGTAATTTATTAGAGCATGTTTTTATTAGTCCTCTCCAACATCAAATACATCATAGTATAGACGACATGGATCATCATAAAAACATGGGGTCTCATTTAGCAATTTGGGACTGGATGTTTGGAACTTTAAAAATCTCTGAAAAAGGAAAAACGGAATATCAATTTGGAATTCCAAGTTCTCAAACGGATGATTATGATTCGTTTATAGGTTCGATTTGGATTCCTATTAAAAACAATTATCAACGAATTGTGAAAAGAAAATAACTAGGGTCTGTAAGAAAATAAAGTGAACAAATTTGAAGCAATTATTTTATTCTTTATCAAGGCAAAATTTTCAAGCATAGCAATAGCAACGGTTTAAAATTTTAACGAAGAAAAAGGATAAAAGAATCAGTCAAAATGGGTAAATTATTTACTGACAGATCCTTATTTCTTATTCACTTTGAATTGATATTGCAACGTAAAATATCCACTTATTCCATCTGATGGTAAAATCCCTGGTCCTGGGTAAGCTGTTGCTCTTCTCGTGAAATATTGTTCATTCGTGAAATTATTAACACCTGCTTCCAATTGAAACTGTTTAGAAATAGAATATTTGCTCGAAAAATCAAAAACCATATAGGAAGGTACAATTCCTATTAACGCATCTCCTGAAGGAATTATCGAGTTAGAAGCGTCCGAAAATTGATCAGAATTATATGACATTTGCACTTGAAATGCAAATTTTGAATGTTTCCATTTAAGGCCTGTTTTGAGAATTATTGGACTTACATATTCTACTTGCTTACCAATATAATTTGGTTCTTTGGATTCTATATATTTTGTATTTATATAAGCAAAATTGACAAAAAGATTCAAAGCATGTTTTGAAGAATCGCTAAAAATCCCAATTAAGTCAATTTCGGCAAAAGCTTCTAAACCAACATTCACAGCATTTCCAATATTTGTTCGTTCTTTGTACGTTGTCCCTGGTTTTGGGGCAAGTCCTATTTTGTTTCCATAAAAAACGTAAAACATCGCTAAATCAAACGTAAAATATTTTTTTTGGAGTCCTCTAAATCCAAATTCACCTGTAAAACCAAATTCATCTTTCATTAAGCTGTCAATAACTATGTTTGGATTACTTACACGAATATCTGTGAAATTGATTGCACGATAATTTTGTGTGTAATTGATATATAAAGACTTCATTGGACTGACTTTATAGGAAAGTCCCGCACCTAATAATGGAACATTTCTTTTGACAAAAGATGAATCAAATAAAGTGTAAACTCCAATTGTGTCGTTATTAACAGGGTGAATACTGTATCGTTTATAATAACCATTTGCTGCACTTGTAATGTATTCGTACCTCAGTCCAAAGTTAGCTGTCAATTTTTTATTTATAAATAAAATGTTTTCAGTAAATAAAGCTATGTTTTCAGATGGAAAATCGAAAGATGAATTTTCTAGATTATTTGGATTTTTGAATGAAAAATTAGCGTCATCATCATCAGATGCAGTACCTTGGTTGGAGATAGTTTTACCCTTATAATAACGAGCCCCAAACAACAATGCTCCTTTTGGAGAAGTTTCTTTTTTTGTTAATTGAAATCGCTGTAAATACCTCATTTCTACCCCGCCATTTTTAAAAAGTCCTTGAATTAGATCTCTATTTCCTCCGGGATCAGCTTGGGAAATTTTACCTAAAAACCCTAAAGATTCACGACTCGATTTCATTCCAAATGCTCTGACATTGAAAAGTGCTTTAGATGATATTTCATAATCAAGATGTAACGCTAACATATTCCAATTTACTTGAAACCAATTACGATCACGGTAACTTAATCTAGGATTCTTTTCGAATAAATAATCTGTTAAACCTCCAGCTTGTTGAGAAAGATAGTTCATGTGTGTATATTCCAATTTGACTTTCATCTTCTCACTAATCATATAACCTAATTGAGCAAATCCCTGATGTTGATGAAATGCTGAATTTTCTCTGTAACCATCCCCTTTTTTATATTGATGATAAACTTGGTAGCTAAGTCTATTTTTCGTTCCAGCTATTCGATTAAAAGTACTGAAATAGTCATAACTTCCTCCTGTATTTCTGGTCGTTAATTCGAATGGAGTTGAAGCAGGAGCTTCTTTAATGTTAAAATTTAAGAGACCTCCAAACTGTGTTCCGAATTGAAGTGATGCAGAACCTCTAATAATTTCAATAGATTTTAATGCTTCAAAAGGTGGCGTGTAATAGCTTTCAGGGTATCCTAAAGCATCTGCACTAATATCATAACCATTTTGACGTGTATTAAAATTGGCAGCTCTATTTGGACTTAAACCTCTTCCTCCAATTCCAATTTGAATTCCTGAACCATCACTTTCCCAAATGTTAAGCCCTGGAATTTTTGCAAACATTTCCCTTGGATTGGCTGCTGATTTAGCTCCACTCAAATTTTCTATTTCGATAATTGCATTTGTCCCAGTTGTTATCTGAACACCTTTTATTGGAGGTATAAATCCAACATCAAACTTCTTTAACCTTTCTCCTACAACGGTAATCATTTCAAGTTCAAGATCAATTAACTGCAAATTAAGATTTAATCCTTCTTTAACAATTTTTTCTGTTATTAGAATAATTTCATTTTTATATCCATCTGCTTTTATTAATAGTGTGTCTCCAATGTTCGCAGTTAGTATAAATTTCCCCTTCAAGTCTGTTAAGCAATGTTTCAAATTAGAAGTGTTTTTAATGGAAACATTAGGGATACCAATATTGTTTTGATCTTTAATTTCACCACTTATTGATTGTGAAAAAATTACACAAGTGTGAAATAGAAAATAAATATAAAGTAAGTATTTTGTCATTCTTTGAATTGTTCTAACCAATTACGGTGTGCAAAGTTATAGGGAATTTGAGTTAAATCGTGTTTTTTTGAAAGAAATAATTGGGAAGGTCTTCCGTTTAAACTCACAAAAACATCCGCATGAACCGAAGGATTTTGCAATTGAACCTTTTGATCTCCATAAATTAAAAGTGTATCAGAAAATTTTTTTTGTAAAAATGCTGCATATTGAAGAATCATATCTGGTTGAGTAGACATTTGATCTACTTGATTTGGAGATAAATAACTGCAATTAGGGACTTCAATTTCTCCACCACTTTTTCGATCTTTCACATAAAAAGTAGCTGTTCCTTCTTTATGCATGAGCATTACTCTCCAAGAAAATCGAAATCCCTCTTCGTGCCAAAATAAATTTCCAGGATTTAAAATATATCTAAAAGGTATTAAAAATTGTATACTAAAATAAATTCCTAATAATACAATAACCCATTTTTTAGATGGGAAATTCCTTCTTAAATTTGAGTTGAAGTTTATTTTATGTTTCAATAATCGGGATAAAAATTGAATAATATTTTCGTGAAAAGAAATTGAAAAAAACACTAATGTAGAGAAAATCATTACCCATGGAAAGATACCAATTGGAAGTAAATACCAAGTGACGAAATGAAAAATGATCACTAAAACATAAGCAAAAGGTCTAAAACGGTTTGATAATAAAAAGAATACAATGAATAAGTCATAAATACATCCAAACCAGCTAAATAAATAGGCTACCCATTTTTTAGCTAATAATGAACCAAAAACATTCATGTCTCTGTGAGCTTGTAACCAAATTTTTAAAGGTTGAGCATTGATTAACCAATCGTATTCTAGTTTAGCGATACCTGCAAAAATATAAACACAGGCTAATTGGATTTTAAAAATATCAATATTCCAAAGAGGTATTTGTTGAATTTCTCGAACTCTTTTCCATTTTACGTCTAGTGAGAAAAATCCATTCGCTGGAACAAAAATCAATAAGAAAGAAATTAGACTGATAAAATAATAATGATTCAGGTAATTGGTTTTATCTAAAAGTTCAATATATGTAAAACTAATAAAAAGTAAAATAGTACTCCATCTATAAAATGCACCAAGCATAATACAAAATGATGAAATTGAAAAAAATATAAAAGGAATATACATCCAATTTCCGGGTAAAGGTTTCACCCATTCAAAACCTAAATATCCAAAATAAAATTCCGGTTGTATATACAATTCATTTACCCAACCTTTAGATAAAAATCGAAGTGATCCAAAAGTCATCATTGCGCCAAAAACAATTCTAAACACCACTAAAGGAGCAATAGAAACACTTTTGTAAGGATTGAAAAAATCTTTTAATCGATTAATCACCGTCATTATCTTGGTATGTTATTAAAACTCCAAAAGCAGAGGCCATATCTGTTTTAATAACTACAACCAAATTTTGCATTTTTGTATATAAATCGTTTAATGCTTGGGGATTTGAATTCATTTCTTCTTCAAATGTAAGTGTTAAAAGGTTTATGTCATTAATAATTGAAGAAAATTGCGTATCTATTGATGTTGCAATTGATTGTCTATCTAAAGCTATTAGATAATCATCAAAACCTATTCCTGTCACACCGTTTTTGGTATTACCATTAAAAATACGTTGCAAAGCTTTAACATTTTCTTTTAATAAATCGATTGAAATAGCAGATATTCTAGCTTCAATAAATTCAGGTCGTTGAATTCCTAAACTTTGTTTTCCTATTGGTATTCCCAATTTCGCATTTTTTGCTAATTCGTATGTTTTATTAAATTCATTCACAAATAATGAAAATGAACTAGTAGATTCTGTCCCTGTAGAAGTTTTAAAAGTTGCTAAATAAGATGAATTCCAATTATTTAATACATATGTTACTTCGCTTTTCATTTTTTGAATAACATCTAATCCATATTGAGTATAAACTGAACTATTAATAAAGTAATTCAAAGCATTTACTCGATATAATAAGAAATCTAAACAAGAAAAACCAATAGCATCAACATTTGAAGCCGATCCAAGAATATTACTACTTGAAGCTGCGTTTGTAATTACTTTGTTTGTGTCTGTAGGATAAACTCCAACTGCATTTCGTAAGCCAATATCCATTGCTGGACCAAATTCATACGTGTTTACAGAATACCAACTTTTGTATGCTGTTTTCCAAGAAGTTTTTAATTCTTCTAAATTTGGATCTGTTTTAGCGTTTGAAAACTGCACATATTTGGACTCTAATGCTGAAATATCATTCAATAATTGTTGGTATTCAGGAACAATTAAGTTCGTACCGACATTTGTCAATAAATCTGACTTTTGAAATTCAGTTTTAGGATCTTCTTCTTTATCCTTTTTACAACTTGTAATTATTAAACAAATAGACAAGAGCAAGAATCCAAATATGTGTAATTTTTTCATTTTAGAATGTTTAAAATGTTGTATTAATATTTTGCATCAATTGCAGCTTTAATAGCATTTAAGTCAGAAAGTGTTAAGTTCCAGAAATTTTGACCAAACAATGCAATAATTGCAGTATGCTCTGATTGTGTCAAATTTCGAGTAGCATCTGGAGCATATCTTAAATTCCAAGAAAATGCATAAGCTTCAGAAAGATTATGTAAATATTTAGCATTATCAACACCGAAATTTAATATTGCGTCATCGATATATTTCATTGCTTGGTAAGCACAAATATCTTCCCATGTATTTTTAATTACTAGAATTGCAGCATCTCTATCAGCAATTACTTTACCAGAAATTGCAGCTCTTCCTTTTAAGAAATTATCCATCATTTTTGCATTGGAACCTAAAGTTGTATTTTGAGAATTACAATATTTCCCCCAAAGATCAGTTGGAATTGTTGTTGGGAAATCAATCGCTACTCCAAAATATCCAAATGCTTCATCCCAAGAATGCTCCATTGCAGTGTAATGTTTACCAGCTGAAGCATCAACAGCAGTTGTATTCTCTACATCAATTACAGCTGGGCTAAAATAATTATTCAACGCTTGGTTTAAAAATACAGCTCCCATTAAACCTTTCTCAATAAATTGTAATGGCTCAACTCCATTCTCTGTAAATAAATACTTTGAAGTTCCAGATGTTAATACTCCAGCTGTACCATTTGTTGCAGTTTGTCCATTTGAAACACTCGCTAAAGCAATTAAATCCATGTTTTGTTCAAATAATGTTTGATCAATTGAGAAACATTTATTTTTTAATTGTTTACCAACTGATGTAAATGTAAAATGACCATTTCCATTATCTCCTGTATTAGCAAACATGTCTTTCAATTGTTGCGCATCTAAAACAGCAGTTGTTCCAGTTTTCATGTAAGTTACCATTTCTCTTAATTGATTCAAACGATCTGTTTGACCAGAATAACTAACTGTTGATTGTGATGAACTATTAGTAAAATTATAAGTTGTAGGAACTGTATAAGTTGGTGTCGGTGTCGGAGTAGGTGTTGGTTCTGGTGTTGGTTCTGGTTTATCTTTTCTACACCCAACTAAAACAGCAGATCCAATGAACAAAGTTAAAATTGACTTTTTAATGATACTTGTCATAATGTAATTATTTTTAAATATTATTTAGAATTATTATAAATTAACAGCGCAAAAATAGATACAAAATAATTTTGTCACAATACCACTTTTAAGGTATTGTGATCTTTTTGATTTTAATGTCATATACACCGTTAACTTTAAAACGTATAATTGCAATTTGACTGGGCGTACTTTTTCATTAATATTGTACATTTGTCGTGAAAATGAGTAAGAATATTAGCTTTTTGATGTTGGAGTGTAAAAATTGTTGTAAAGTCAAATGTCATGGAGTTTAATTAATGTTTGATGTTGAATAGATAATATAAAAAATATGAGTAAAAGGATAATAAATAACGAATGGATTTCATTAAACGAAATTGATGTAATTTTAAAAGAAAATAAATTAATTGAATTATCTGAAAGTACGAGAACAGTTATTCAAAAATGCAGAACGTATTTAGATGAAAAAGTTGCTAGAAGTGAGCGTTTGATCTATGGTGTAAACACTGGATTTGGTTCATTGTGTAATACAGCTATTTCGACAGATGATTTGGAGCAATTGCAAACGAATTTAGTTCTTTCTCATGCATGTGGGACAGGGGAGGAAGTTCCTTCTAACTTGGTGAAACGTATGATTTTATTGAAAGTGTTGGGTCTTTCTCATGGTCATTCAGGTGTACAAGTAGAAACGGTTGAACGATTGGTTTTCTTTTTCAATAACAATATTATTCCTGTTGTTTATCAACAAGGAAGTTTAGGTGCTTCTGGTGATTTAGCTCCTTTGGCTCATTTGTCATTACCTTTAATTGGAGAAGGGGAAGTTTATGTGAATGGAGAAAGGATGTCTGCTAAAGAAATGAATACGAAATTCAATCTTCAATCGATTGTGTTGCGTTCGAAAGAAGGATTGGCTTTGTTGAATGGGACACAATTCATGAGCGCTTATGCTTCTTATGCTGTTAGTAATGCGGAGAAATTGTTTAATCAGTTCAATCAAATTGCTGCGATTTCGTTGGAAGGATACGATGGTAGAACAGAACCGTTTGGTATTTCTGTCAATGCGATTCGTAAACAAAATGGTCAAATTGCTGTAGCTAAAATAATGCGTGATTTATTAGCAGGTAGTGAAATTGCGACTCAAGAAAAAGCACATGTTCAAGATCCGTATTCGTTTAGATGTATTCCTCAAGTTCATGGTGCTTCTATTGATGCAATTCATTATGTAAAAGAAATTGTTGAACGTGAAGTGAATGCTGTGACGGATAATCCAACAGTTTTTCCAGATGAGGATTTAGTAGTTTCTGCAGGTAATTTCCACGGTCAGCCTTTGGCTATTTCTATGGATTTCTTAGCGATTGCAGTTGCAGAATTAGGGAGTATATCAGAAAGAAGAGTTTACAAATTAATTTCAGGAACAAGAAATTTACCCGCATTTTTGGTCGCAAATCCAGGATTAAATTCAGGATTCATGATTCCTCAGTACACTTGTGCATCTATTGTTAGTCAAAATAAGCAATTATGTTCACCTGCAAGTGTCGATACAATTGATTCATCCAATGGACAAGAAGATCACGTTTCAATGGGAGCAAATGCAGCTACGAAATTATACAGAGTAATTCAAAATTGCTATACAATTCAAGCCATTGAAATATTAAATGCAACTCAAGCCTTCGAATTCAGACGTCCTTTGAAATCTTCAACTCAAATTGAGACATTGGTTTCGAAATACCGTAAAGAAGTTGCTTTTGTAGAAAAAGATCAATTTTTACAACCGTTGATCGCTAAAAGTAGAGAATTTGTTGTGAATTTATAAATAGATTGAAACTCATCTTTTTGAAATAGATTATTTTGAAAAGATGAGTTATAATAAATCAAACATCCACAATCAACCTTTTTTCTTCTCCCTCTTCAAAAGTTCATAAACAACTAGAATTATAAATGTTAATCCTAGAAAAATATAAATTGAATTTGGGTGTTTTTGTCTAAATCGAACGAGTGTACTGAATATAAAAACAGGCCAAATCAAGCTAATAATATTAATGGAAACAGAATATAGATTTAATTTCTTTAATGAAATTAATCGACTTATTGAACATGCACTGATTCCTGACATTCCTATGAAGATGATTGGAATGAATCCAGGCCAATGTGAGATTCTAAAAAACAAACCTATAAATGTGATGATATACCAAATTATTAAGGAACTCGGTTTGAATTTATGTTCAGTTTCAATGGTGTTGTCGTCGTTGTCGATTAGATCTTCATTCATGGTTTAAATTCAAATAGCACAAAGAATGTTTAATTATAATCTTTGGAGAGATTGTAAAAGTAGATAAAATACTTTAATTTCAATTCAACTTCATAACAAGCCCTAGTTCATGTGTATTTCCAAATGACAAATTTAATACCTTGCCAGAATAATCAAACGCATAACAAACTGTAAACTTTTCCTTGAAATTTATTCCAGCATTTATTCCAAACCAATCATTGGTTCTATAGGAAAAACCAACATTAAACATTTTATTAAATGTGGATGTCAAGTTTATGTCTACAGACATTTGGTTATAACCTGTGTAATAGAACTCATACCTGGATTGAAACCTCGGTGTTAGTGAGATGTTTTTTGTGATATTTACATCATAAGAAATCGTTGAAAATATTTTTCGAGAATTTGATTTATTAATTCCATCAATATAACCTATTCCCAACAACATTTTATCTGTTTTAAACATAGCTCCAAAATTAAAATCGATATAATTTTTTGAAGAATGAGTTGGAATTAAAGGGTCGTTTATAGGGGGTGTGCCGTCTGGAGTAATCCATAAATATTCCTTCTCAATGTTTTTAAAATTAATAGAAGAACCAATACTTAAATTCCCTTTAATTGTTAGTGGAAATTGATAAGCATAATTTATGCTAACTTTATTCTCTTTAAAATAATCGACTTGATAATACATGAAGTTTGCTCCCAGACTATGATGTTTGGATAGTTGATAGTCATAAATGGCATTTAAATTTTTACGACTATAATTAAGCTTTGACCATTGGTTTCTTCCAGTAACTGAAGCATAATGTTTATTAAATAGCCCCGTTGCAGCTGGATTCGTTAATGAATAATTATTCCAAAACAAGGATTGAGGGTTATCTTGTGAATAAGTAGTTGCTGTAATTAAACAAAAGGCAATAAAAAATAGGTGTTTCATTATGTTGTTTTTAATAGTGTGCTAAGGTAATTCTTTTTTAGTTTACAAATAGCATTTTTTTATATTTTATTTTTTAAATATATGATAGGATTCCAATATAATATCAATTATATGCTTTTATTTAATTGACATGTTTCAAAAAAATCATGTAATTTTATATTCTATTGAAGAAAGTATGATGGCTACAGAAAAAAGAATACCAACGGATCTTGAAAATTACTTTGAAGGATTTAGAAATAATATAATTGGAATTGATCAAGAGTTCGTTTCTCCATTTGGAAAAAAGAAAATTATCTATACAGATTGGACTGCAAGTGGAAGATTATACCGTCCAATTGAGGAAAAATTGATGAATCAATTTGGTCCTTTTGTAGCAAATACACATACAGAAACAACTGTTTCTGGGACTTCTATGACGATGGCGTATCACAAAGCACGTCATATTATAAAATACCATGTCAACGCAAGTGAAGATGATGTTTTAATAACGGATGGTTCTGGAATGACTGGAGTAATTAATAAATTTCAGCGAATTCTAGGGTTGAAAGTTCCTGAAAATTTAAGAGCGCATACAAATGTCCCAGCTGAGAAAAAACCGATCGTTTTTATTTCACATATGGAACACCATTCTAATCAAACTTCTTGGTTGGAAACAATTGCAGATGTTGAAGTTGTTCCTGCGACTGAAGATGGGCTTTTCAGCTTAGAAAATTTAGCTGTTTTGGTTGAGAAATACAAAGATAGAAGCATTAAAATAGCATCAATTACTTCATGTTCAAATGTTACAGGAATTAGAACTCCGTATCATGAAGTAGCGAAAATTATGCACGATAATAACGGGGTTTGTTTTGTTGATTTTGCATGTTCAGCGCCTTATATTGATATCGATATGCATCCTTCTAATAATTCAGAAGGATATTTAGATGCTATTTTCTTTTCACCTCATAAATTTTTAGGAGGACCTGGCACTTCAGGTGTTTTAATTTTCAATAAGAAATTATATAAGAACATGATTCCTGATCATCCAGGAGGAGGGACTGTTAGTTGGACAAATCCTTGGGGTGAGCATAAATACGTTGAAAATATCGAAGATCGTGAAGATGGAGGTACTCCTGGTTTTCTTCAAGTCATTAAAACGGCTTTAGCTGTTCAGCTGAAGGAGAAAATGGGAACAGATAATATTCTAGCAAGAGAACATGAAATCGTAGATTTTGTTTTCTCAAAATTAGGTAATGTTTCAAATGTCGTTTTATTAGCTGGTCAACACCATGATCGATTAGGAGTAATTTCATTTTACATCAAGAATTTACATTTCAATTTGGGTGTAAAAATGTTGAACGATCATTTTGGAATACAAACAAGAGGTGGTTGCAGTTGTGCTGGAACGTATGGTCATTTTTTATTACATGTAGACCAAGAAACTTCTCACCATTTAACCGATAAAATTACTTCAGGAGATTTAATCGAGAAGCCAGGATGGATTAGAATGTCGATTCATCCAACAACAACCAACGAAGAGATCGAATTTGTTTGCAATAGTATTATCGAATTAGCTGAAAATTTTGAAGATTGGTCAAAGGATTACGAGTATAACAAGAGAACAAATGAATTTCTACATAAAAATGCACAGCCATTAGAGAAGGAAATGGTTGAAGGTTGGTTTTTATAGTTTTTTTGAATAACACAAAGCCCTGAAAGGGTGTTATCTATTAACGATGGGCGAAGTCCATCGACAGAAGAATTAACTAACATTCTTAAAGCCCTGAAAGGGCGTAATAAAAGTATGGGACAATCACTCATCGAACTGTATAGTTATTTAGGTGGCATCTGAAATAAGTTAGAATGCCAAGTTGTAAAAATAGGAAATATTTAATTTTGAATTCTCATCTATTCTTCCACATTTTAACAGCTCTCATCATCCTTAACACACAATAAGCTAGTAAGATTGTAATTAGTAAAATACGACTTCCTCCTTGTACGTTTGGTGCAACTTTTAAAAATGCAAGTGAATAAGCTAATGCTAAACATGCGATTGCCATAATGGTTGCTGTCGCAATTTTGAAATAATTGAAATTCATGTTATTGTTTATTTTGTTTACAAATTTAGTAATTAATCAGCAAAAAAGGATTTTAACCCACGGATTCAAAAATAAATACATTTTCACATAATTTATTGTTGTGATTGAATTCAGCTATTATTTTTTTGAGATTTTTTTAAATATCGAAATAATTTTGAGTGCTGAATCATAATAAAACGATTTTTCTTTAATTTACACCAAGTGAACATATATTTTAGTCCAATCTACTTGTTCTTTTTCATCATTACTTCTTTAAAAAAAAGTACTATAGACCATGCTATGCAACATTATTTTTCATCGAACTGATAAAAAATCTGTGTATACTTGGACCAAAATATAAATTCACTTGGTATTAGTTTTGAATAGAATTATCGTTTGAATTTAGTTTTATAAAACTTTAAAACCCTGAAAGGGTGTCATCTGTTAACGATGGGCAAAGTCCATCGGAGGAACAAAAAAACTAACATTAATAAAGCCCCGAAGGGGTGTAATATAATTACGGGGTTAATGTCATCTTGGATATTACGCCCATTCAGGGCTTTTATTATGTAGTCTTTATGATTTCATAGGGCTTTGCCCAATGTTTATATATTACGCCCTTTCTGGGCTCTGACTTATCATATACAAAATTCAAATTAAATAAAACATTTAACTCTAGCACCTCAAAATAAAATAATCCTATATTTAGAGCCAAAAAATTAACCTATCGAAAATGAAATACTCAAATTGAAATAAGATCTCACTGGTTTTCCTCCAATCTTTGCAGGCGTCCAAGCAGGCATTAACTTAACAATTCGAACAGCCTCAGCATCACAATCTGGACAACCTGAAACTCCTCTTGCAACTTGTATATTTGAAATTACTCCAGTTTCACTGACAATAAAAGTTAGATAACATCTACCAGATATAGCATCTTCTATTGCTGTTTGTGGATATTTTAAGTTATTCATTAAAAAATCCTTGTATCCAGAAAAATATGCTTGCTCTTCTACATTAGTATATGGGGCTGATTCATTTACTTTTAAATCAGGATTGGGAATGAATCCTTGACGTCCAATCGGGCCTTCTTTTATTTCATGAATATCTAAATCCCTGTCTATAGTGGCTTCTTTCACATTTCGATTCTCACTCACAACTTTAAACTTATCAATTCGAACACATTTCTGGTTTCTATCAAAAGTTGTCAAAGTATAATTCACAATGGTATCCAATGAAAAAAGAAAAATTGGTTTTAAGCATTCTGAACAAGATAAACCTTTACTTGGTTTCCATTTGTAGGTTTGCCCTTCTGTTTGGATAGCATTACTATTTAACGTTTTCGATAATCCATAAGTGGAATCAATTATAATTTTAGGATTTGTAGTGCATTGACTAAACGATAAATTGTTTATAAAAACGATTATTAATACAATTATAAGCGGTATTGATTTTTTATTTACCATTTTTTATTTTGCTGATGATTTATGCTGAACAAATTTAATAATATATCTCAATAATAGTTTTGGATTCATTTTTCAAAAAAAAATCCCCGAATTCCATTCAGAATCGGGGATTTAAACTTTATTTAAAAATTCTATTAATCTAATTTAAACAAAATAGACTGATTGAAATAAGATGCTACTGGTTTTCCATTCACTTTTGCGGGAGTCCATGCTGGCATTTTTTCAATTACTCTTTTCGCTTCAGCATCACATTCAGGACAACCTGCCACTCCTCTAGCTACTTTTACATTACTGATCTTTCCTGTTTTATCAACAACAAAAGTTAAATAACAACGTCCTTGTAATTCTTCTTGGATAGCTGTTTCTGGATAATGAAAGTTCCTCTCCATGAAAGGTTTATAATCAGGAAACTCAGCTGGTTCATCAACATTCATATGGATAGTATTATCTTCTGGAGGAGGAGGTGGAGTAGGATCATCTGCAGGTGGAATACCGCCATCACCTTTTTCACCTTTTTGTTCCTCCATACCAGTTTTACCTTCATTTAAATCTTTCTCAGTTTTAATTTCAGGTTCTACATAATCTTCTTCAACAATTGGAGGAGGAAAAGCAACTGTTCTTTCCATTGGAGGTGGAGGAGGAATAACTGGAGGAGGTATTACAACTTCAACAGGTGCTATTTTTACAGCAATTTGTTTACCAGAAAACTCATCTTCAATAATAACTTTCTTTTTTCCTGATTGAGAATAAATTAATGCACCATAAGCCAAACCTATAGCTAAAACTAAACCAGAAAAGATGAAGATAATACTTTTATCATAATCTCTTCTTATAACATACGCTCCATACTCTCTATTTCTATTCTCAAAAACAATATCATTTCGAGTATTTGAAGTTACTTGTTGCCAACTACGCGCAGTGAAATAGTCGTAAAAAGAAATAATCAATATTAAAACAATTATACTTATAATCATAATTAGTTACTTTTTGGCGTTAATATTGCTTTTTGCAAAAGTTCATTTTCACTCATCAACATATCTACTGGAGCAAGTTGTGATATTTCATGAATCTTTAACTCATCAATTAAATCGATAAATCCTTTACACAACGCTTGATCATCTGTTTTGATTAAGACAGTTAAAGCATGTTTTTTATCATGGTAAAGATCTTCCATTTTAGCATCGTATTGAGCCTGCGTTATTTTTTCATCAAACTTTTGTTTCAATAAAATACTCTTTTTAGCTAAAATGAAATTGTTAGCTTCTGATAAAATCGCACGTACGCTTTTTTTATCTGTACCAAAGTTAGATTCAATCAGTTTTGTATGAGGTTTACCTTCTTTACTTTCATTGTTTGCATTAAAGAATTCTCCTTTGTAATAAAAAATACGTTCTTCTTTTTTATCTTTTGTAATTAAAAAAGTGATGGCATTGTTTATTTTTTTCCCAGGAGGATCTCCAGGCTCTGGTTTTGCTGGATAATTCAACACCATTATCTTAGGAACACTAAATGTAGAAGTCAATACAAAGAATGTTAATAATAAAAAGGCTAAATCGACCAAAGGTGTCATATCTACTCTCGTAGAACCTTTCTTTGCTCTTTTTTTCCCTCCTTTTTCGTGGCCTCCGCCACCATCTCCCATGTCTGCCATAGTCTATTATTTTTCTGTATTTCCTTCCAATGATGTAAGGAAATTTAATTTACAAATTTTTAAATCTCTCAAAGTTTCGATAACGATTTTAGCACTAGCGTATTTTGCTGCTCCATCTACTTTAATAATCCATTTTGTTTCGAAATCATCAATAATAACAGTAGGATCTTTCTCTGAAGCTTCGTCAAATAAGACTTTTTTCGCCGCTATACCAGCATTATTACTCAAAACTATCCAATCTTTTAATTGGTTATCTGTAGAGTCTGTCGGTATTGAGGTGTTTAATCTCTTTCTTTTTTCAGGATTTTCTTCTCTCAATAAAGCTGGTAATTCTTGTATTGTACAAGCAAAACTGGATAAATTACTGAATGCCTTTTTTTGTTCATTTGAAAAAGGAATACCATACTTTAAAGACATATTATTCAAAACTTCAATTTTTGCTTCTGGTGTCGCTTTAAATCCGAAATAAACTTGTCCACCTTTATCGATGGTGATTTGCACCATGTTTTTTGGTATTTCTTTCGAAGCTATACTCGAAGGAGTATCCACTTGAACAGGTTCATCTGAACGGAAGTTAGCCGAAAGCATAAAGAAAGTTACCAGTAAGAAAGCTAAATCTACCATCGGTGTCATATCGATCGTTGGAGAGCCTTTTGGTCCTTTTATTTGAGCCATTTCGTTCTTTTATAATTATTTATACTCGCTTTAAAACTAAAGCAATGTCTTATTAATGTTTTTCAGTAAAATCTTGTACAATTGTAAAAGAAGCTTCATCCATACTGTGCGTTAATTGATCCACTTTAGTAGAGAAGAAGTTGAAGAAGATAATCGCAATAGTAGAAGCGAAGATACCTAATGCCGTGTTGATCAATGCTTCAGAAATACCTGTCGCTAATTGAGCTGTATCTGGTGTTCCACCTGCCATTGCAGAGAACGATTTGATCATCCCTAATACTGTTCCAATTAATCCAATTAAAGTAGCAATAGAAGCACAAGTAGAAAGGATTACTAAGTTTTTAGATAACATAGGTAATTCTAATGCTGTAGCTTCTTCTAATTCTTTTTTAAGAATGTCAATTTTTTGTTCTTTTGGTAAAGTCGTATCAGCTTGCATGTGTTCGTATTTAGTCAAACCAGCCAACACAACATTCGCTAATGAACCTCTTTGAGAATCACATGCATCTTTTGCAGTTGCAATTTCTTTGTTACCCAATAAATCTTGAATTTTAACAACGAATTTATTCATGCTTCCTTTACCTTTTGCTTTTGCAATACTTACAAAACGTTCAATAGAAAAGATGATTACAATGAAGTTGGTTGCTAATAAAAAAGGAACGATAATACCTCCTTTGTATATTACAGCCATAAAATTACCGTTCAAAGGTTCTGCTGTGATGTCTCCATCAACGAAATTTTTTGGATTTCCAAATATTTTAGAATAAACAAGATAACCTATAACCAATGTAAGACCGATTACGATTGAAGATACTAATGAAGAAAAACCTCCTGATGATTTTTGATTTGTACTCATAATTTGAATTTTTATTTTTTAAAGTAAAAGTTTATCCGACAAACTTAATAAAAAGGTTTTGATAAAACCTACAATTTTAAATTTTATTCGGCATTATTGATTAAACGGTATTAATTTTTATTTATTCTGTTTTCAATGTTAAATTGGTGTTAATTTGATGTTGTTTGTGTGTTAAAAAGTGAAGTGCATAATTGTTTTTTTGAACCATAAGAGAAAGTACACTTTCGAAGAACGAATGATAATTCCCTAATGCCCTAATCCTAAACGCGAATAAAGACCTATGCCCCATGCCCGAATATCAATTCCCTATGCCCTAATCCTAAACGCACATAAAGCCCTCAGACCTATGCCCTAATTTCAATTCCCCTTTATCTCAAACTCTGTTCTACGATTCAATTGTCTGCCATCTTCTGTGTTGTTTGAAGTTACAGGTCGTGCAGATCCATATCCTTTGGCTATTAATCGAGGAGCTGTAATTCCTTTGCTAATTAAATAGGCAATTACTGCATCTGCTCTTTGCTGTGATAATGTTTCATTTATTGTTGCTGAACCAGTATTGTCAGTATGACCAGAGATTTCTATTTTTAAAGTTGGGACGTCCTTTAATAATTTAACGATGCGATCTAATTCTCCATTTGACTCCATCTTTAAAATTGATTTACCGACATCGAAAAATACATTACGTAATGATATTTTACTACCAATAGCTATGTTTTTTAATTCAATTATTTTATTAACTAAATTGTCTCCACTTCCAGCTGGAATGTCAAAATTTTCGGAATGAAATAGATAGCCTTTTGCTTTTACAGCAATTCCATAATTTTTACCTGAAATTAACGTGATTATAAATTTTCCAGTCGCACTATTAGTTGTAAAAGTTTCAATTGTTTTACCTGTTGAATTATCAATAATTTCAATTTCAGCTTCAATTGCTTTTTTTGTTAAAGCGTCAATTGTACTACCTTTAAATACGGTAAATGATTTAGAGTGAACTTCAACAGAAGCTTCTATTTGATGATCTTTCATTGGCATTGCAATTGAAGATAATAAGTACTCTTCTACGTCAATAATTGGTTTTTTTTCTGGCCCCCAAAAGGTTACTTTATAGATGTCGTAACCACCTTTTCCGCCAGCTCGATTAGAAGAAATGTATGCAAATTTATTATTGGCAGTAGCAGCAAAAAAGAAATCGTCATAAGGGGTGTTGATTGGATAACCAAGGTTAACAGGTTCTCCCCAAACGCTTCCTTTTTTCTTAGAAACGAAGATGTCATAACCACCAATCGATTCATTTCCTTCTGAAGCAATATACATTGTTTCACCATCAATTGTTAGATAAATTGGACCATCATTAAATTTGGTATTCATTGGAGTAATCGTTGTAGCAGCCAAAAAATCTTGGATCATTTTGTTTTGAGCGCTTGAATTGTACACATCATAACCGCAACCTCTATTGTCGTTATCTCTCGTGAAATAAATACTCCAACCATCTTCACTGTAGGCTGCGAATTGTTCATTTGCTTTTGCAGAGGATATTTGAAAATGAAGAATTTTCGGATCTGACCAAGTTAAGCCTTGTAATTTACTTTCGTAGATATCTGTTTGTCCACCCGAATTTCTGTTTAAAAGCATTTTTGTTCCATCAAAACTTAAGTTACTTGAAACATCGTCTAATAAAGAGTTTACTCCTGCTACTGGTTTTGGTGTAGACCAAACTCCGTTGTTTAAGGATGAAGAATAAATATCTTTATCATATTGACCTAGTTCGTTTGCTGTATGTCCATTTTCTCTGTTAGAAGTAAGAATTAATTCTGAGCCATCAGTAGAAATTGAAGGAGCAAAATCATCAGCTGTTGTATTTAGTTCTGGGACTAAATCTACCCAAGCTCTTATTGGTTTTGCGAAAGAGTTTTTAGCAGCAGTACATTCTTTTTTTCTTTGAACGACGAATTTAGCAAAATCATCTGCTTTTTTATATTCTGTTTCAAAAAGAGCATACGATTTTGCTGCTTCATCGAATTTACCTTCTAATTGCATGGCATAACCATAAAAATAATTTAAAAAAGGATTACACATTGGATCAAGCGTTTTCGCTTTTTTTATGTATTCAATTGATTTATATGGATTACTTGAATTCGCATGACAAGTACCAATTTTAAAATTTAATTCAGCATTATTTGGATTAAATTTTTGAGCAATTTCATATTGAACTAAAGCTTTTTGATAATTGTTTCCTGGACTTTTCACCATAAAAAAAGCATCATTGGCTAATTTGAATGAAATATCACCGAGTGCTAATACATCTTCAATTTTTTTAAATTCTTCTTTTTTATCTTTAAAATTAGAAGATTTAAATTCTACATTTTGACTGTAAAATGACGAACTTATAGCTATTATTATGAGTGTTATATATTTGTTTAACATTGTTTTCATAATTAGTTGTTACAATTTTCTGAATAATATGATTTTCCTAATTCGGCCCCTAAATCTTTCGCTTTATGCCAATCACTGCAAGCGCCTTCCATGTCTCTTAGCATTTCCTTTGCCATTCCTCGGTTTACGTATGCGCTTGCGTTATTTGGGTCATTTGTTACTGCCATATTTGCATATTCTAGTGCTTTTTTATAGTCTTTTTGTTTGAAATAGATAGCACTTAAATTAGAAGCCGCAGCAGCATATTTTGGGTTTAATTGCAATGTTTTTTCAAAATCTTTTTTAGCATCATCTATTTTACCTTGTTCCATTTGAGAAACACCTCTGTTATTATAGGCCATGTAAAAGTTGGGATCCACAGAAATAGCACGATTGAAAGCAGCCATTGCTCCAGTATAATCTTTCATTTTCTTTTTTGTCGTTCCAATATTATTTAAAACGAAAGCCAATTTAGGATTCTTTTTTACCGATTCTTCATAATCTAAAATTGCTTTTGGATAATTATTCATCATTCTGTGACAGCTGCCTCTATCGTTGTATGCAAAAGCAAAACTAGCGTCTAATTGAATGGCTGTAGTGAAGTGTTTTATAGCTTCAGGATAATCTAATTGTAGAAATTTCAATGTTCCAAAATTGTAATATGCTTTAGGGTTTTTCGGATCCAATTGAATTGATTTCGTATAATCAAGTTCAGCTTTTAAATAATCATTATTTCCTTGTAATGCTCTTGCTCTTTGGAAATAAGCTTTTGAATAATTTGGATCGATCGTAATTAATTGATCCAATGTTTTCACTGCTTCTCTAAAATTTCCTGCTTCATTTTCAGCAACTCCTTTATTGTAAAAAGCAGCTGTGAAATTTGGATCCGCTTTTATTGAATTTGCAAATTGTTCAATTGCCCCAGTATAATTTTTTTCACCAAATAATTGGATACCTTTATTATAACAAGTTTGACTTTGAGCCGTTACTGCATTTTTAGAATTCAAAGCTGCGATAGAATCACTGTATGCTTTTTCATGTGGAGTTAATTCTTCCAATTGTGCAACACTTGCAAATGTTACAAACAAGGAGAATGAAAGAAAAAATCGATTTTTCATTTTCATAGTTTAATGTTTTTATTATTTATGCTCAAAATGTTCAAGCATTCTTTAGCGGTTCGAAATTACAAAGTTCTTATGGTTAATTAAAGAATAAGTTTTCAACATTGTTTTGGTGTTAAGTTGATTGCTGGTTATTTTCAAGTTGTTAACGTATGTAAAAATAGGGTGTGATATTTATTTTTAGTTCTTTTTTTTGAGAAACATATCTTTTTCCCATTTTGAAGGATTATTGATGATGTACATTGAAATTCGGTTGTATGCATTATCGTTACGTATGATATGTTCATAATCTTATTTCACCGAATAAATGTGCTCGATCTTGGCAAACCATGGTGATAAAATAGATGCCTTCTTGTGAATAATCGTATCCTTTTAATCGTATCGAACGACGGTGGTGATTTTTGGGTTTGTAAATCATATGATAAATTCTTTTCTACTAAAGTTAATAAATGTATTTAGTTTAACTACTAGTTAATTTTTTTATTTTTTTATTTTTGCATCTTAACGATATTTTATTAGTTTTACATTTATTAATTATTTAAAATAAATCATTGAAAAATTACGAAGCAATTCTTATCGATTCAACTACTACTCATGGACGTCAATCTGGAATATTGACAATTTATGCTGATAGACTTGAATTTTCATCTGAATCAAAAACGCTTAAAATTTCCATAAATTCATTGAAAATTAATGCAGGAGGTGCTGGAAATCGCCTCATCTTTTTTAGTGATACTAACAACTCTGATCTTTCTATTTATACCGATGATAAAAAAGTGTTGAAAAATGAATTTTTAGTAAATAATCATTTGTTAAGAGATCAAATTAAATCATCTAAAAAAGTGGTTCGAAAGATTATATTTAGCTCGCTTTATGTAGTTAGTTTTTTTATACTTCTTTTTTTAGGTGCTTATTTTGCTAAAGATTATTTTGTTGAAAAATTGGCAAATCAAGTTCCGAGAGAATGGGAGAAAAAAGCGGGAGATCAACTTTTTAAAACCATTTCTGGTCAATATAAAATCGTTGAAAATGATTCGCTAAAAAAAGTTTTTTTAGAAGTTTCAAAACCATTAATAGCTCAAATAGAAAAGCAAGGAGTTAAAATAGATCTTTATTTTATAAACGATCCAAGTATTAACGCATTTGCTTTGCCTGGTGGAAAAGTAATTATACAATCAGGTTTGTTAGAAAATTCAAGATCTTGGGAAGAAGTGTTAGGTGTTTTGAGTCACGAATTAGCACATGTAACACGGAGGCATCATATACGTGGAATCATTAATAATATGGGGCTATATGTAATTTTGTCGACTTTAATTGGAGATGTTACCGCATTAGCAGGAACAATCGGAAATTTGGGAGGAGAATTGGCTTCGTTATCGAATAGTAGAGCTTTTGAAACAGAGGCTGATGAAACAGGATGGGGTTATTTATTGAAAGCGCATGTTAATCCTAAAGGAATGATTTCATTTTTTGAAACTTTGGATAAAAAGCATGGAACACAAATGGATGGATATCTATCGTTTATGTCGACACATCCTGAAACGAAAGAACGTATTCAAAATTTAAAAGAAAAAATGAAAGAAAATCCTGTTAATTTCCAATTAATAAAACATGATTTCAATTCTTTTAAAACATCATTTAAATCAAAAATGTAATATAAATATTCAAAGTATCTAATTTAAAACAGAATATACATGAAAATAGAAATTGAAGGGAAACCGGTTTTTGCTTATATGAAAGTTGAGCTTCAACCAGGGGAAGTTTTTATTGCTGAAGCAGATGCGATGGCTACCATGTCGGCCAATCTCGATATGACTGCAAAATTTAACGGAGGAATTTTTAAAGCAATTCTAAAAAAAGTATTTGGAGGTGAAAGTTTATTTATTAATCATTTTACAAATAATACTTCAACACCTTTGTTTTTAACTTTAACTCAGGCTACTCCAGGCGATATCGAAGTTCGAGCTTTGAATGGAGAATCATATTGTCTTCAAAACGGAGCGTATATTGCATCTGATCCAGGTGTGAAATTGGGTGTGAAATGGGCTGGAATAGGATCATTCATAGGAAGAGAAGGACTTTTTAAATTAGTTGTTTCTGGAACTGGGAATGTTTATTTTGGTGCTTATGGAGGTATTATTGAACACGAAGTAAATGGTGAATACATTGTAGATTCAGGACATTTAGTTGGATATGAACCAACAATGAAGTTGAAAGCACAACTATCAGGAGGGTTGATAAGTAGTATTTTTGGTGGTGAAGGATTGGTGACCAGAGTGAAAGGTACTGGAAAGATTTATTTACAAACAAGAAATATTTCGGGATTAGCTTCTTGGGTTAATAGACATTTATAAGATATGATGGAAATGGAAATAAATAATGAGATGACAACTAGATTAGATGTTCATCTTAAACTTCAACCAGGTTCAACTGCTGCTGAAATAAAATTAGCTCCTGGTCAAGATTTTACTGCTGAAGCTGGAGCAATGATTGCTATGAGTCCCTCTATTACGATGACAACTACGACTCACAAAAAGAATTCAGGAGGAATAATGAAAGGAATCAAAAGAATGATTTCGGGAGAAAGTTTTTTCTTGAATCATTACAATGGTGGAGCAAATGGAGGAAGTGTTTGGTTAGGGGCAACTCATGCAGGAGATATGTTTGTTCATCAACTAAAAGGAGATGGATTAATAGTTCAAGGAGGATCTTATGTTGCAAGTAATTCTGATATAGATATAGATTTAAGCTGGCAGGGATTTAAAAATTTAATATCAAAAGAAAGTCTATTTTGGTTAAAAGTGAAAGGGACTGGAACAGTTATCGTTAATTCATTTGGTGCAATATATCCAATTTATATTGATGGAGAGCATATTGTTGATACAGGTCATATAGTTGCTTTTGAAGAAACTTTAAATTTTTCATTAACAAAAGCTGGAAAAAGTTGGGTAAGCTCAATTTTAGGAGGTGAAGGGTTAGTTTGTAAGTTTAGAGGAAAAGGAACTGTTTGGGTTCAATCTCACAACTCATCTTCATTTGGTTCTATTTTAGGATCTAAACTTAAACCAAGATAATTATGGAAACGATAGATAAAAAAGGATTTGATTATAGATTCGACTGTAAACCAGATTATGGGTTTATTACAGTACAAATTCCATCAGGAAAGAAATTAAAAGTGGAAGCAGCTGCGATGGCCACTATGGATACGAACATTGAAATGAAAACAAAATTAAAAGGTGGGTTTTCTCGTTTTCTGTCAGGTGAATCGCTTTTTATAAATGAATATACAGCCAAAAATGGAAATGGACAGATTCAAATAGCACCAGCTTGTCCTGGCGATGTTGATCACGTTTATTTGGATAATCAAGTTATTTATTTGCAAAATACTGCTTTTGTAGCTGCTACAGAAGGCGTAAATGTTGAAAGTAAATGGCAAGGTTTAACAAGAGGATTTTTCTCAGGAGAAAGTTTTTTCTTGATCAGATGTTCTGGTGAAGGTGATCTTTGGTTTAATTCGTATGGAGGGATTTTAGAAATTGATGTTGAAGATGGATATGTTGTAGATACAGGTCATATTGTAGCTTTTACAGAAGGATTAGAATACTCAATTTCAAGAGTTGGTGGATATAAATCATTGTTCTTTTCAGGAGAAGGCTTGGTTTGTCGCTTTACGGGAAAAGGAAAAGTTTGGATTCAAACAAGAAAAATTCAACCATTTATAGGGTGGGTAAATCCATTTAGACCGAAGAAAAGTAAAGATTGACTTCGGCAAGCTCAGTCTACGATCCGTAGACTGAGCCTGTCGAAGTCGTAGTGGTTATAGCTTATTTTTTATTGAAATCGTAGTTTTTGAAATTTCAGACATCCCGCCAATAACATCAACAAAATTGGTGATATCATGTCTTTTTAGAATAGAGGAAGCAACCATGCTTCTGAATCCTCCTGCGCAATGGATAACAAATGGTTTCTTTTTAGGGAATTCAAGAATTCTATTTTCTATTTCATTTAAAGGAATATTAATACCATTTTCGATGTGTTCTGATTCAAATTCACTTTTCTTTCGAACATCAATTATTATCTGATTTTCAGAAATTAAACGATTCGATAATTCACTAGCAGTAATACGTTCAATCGTGCTAACTTCTTTGTTTGCTTTGACCCAAGCTTTAAAACCTCCTTCTAAATAACCTATTGATCTGTCAAAACCAATTCTTGATAATCTTATCAATGCCTCTTCTTCTTTACCTTCTGGACAAACTAGTGCAATTGTATGGTTAAGGTCAGGAATTAATTCTCCTACCCACATGGCAAAGTTACTTTCTAATTCAATGTTTAAGCTATGAGGAATAAAACCTTTAGAAAATTCTGTTACAGGTCTACAGTCCAAGATTAATACCTTTTTATTGTCAATGAAATCTTCAAATTCAGATACTGGAATAGCAATGTCACCTCTTAAAAGAACATCTTCTAAATTTTCATAACCTTTGATGTTTAAAAGTACATTTTTAGGAAAATAGGATGGTGGTGGAGTTAGTCCATGTAAAACAACTTCAATAAACTCTTCTTTTGATAATTCAAGATTTAAAGCGTAATTCGTTCTTTTTTGATTGCCTAAAGTGTCAGTTGTTTCTTTACTCATGTTTTTTCCACAAGCACTTCCAGCTCCGTGATTTGGAAAGACTATTAGGTCATCACTCAACGGAATTATTTTGTTTCTCAATGACTCATATAAATGTCCGGCTAAAATTTCATCTGTTAAATCAGGATTAATATGTTGAGCCAAATCTGGTCGACCCACATCACCAATAAATAAAGTATCACCTGTAATCAAGGCATGATCTTTTCCATATTCATCAATAATTAAAAAGGTAGTACTTTCCATGGTATGACCAGGTGTATGAATTGTACGAATTGTGTAATTTCCAACTTTGAACTCTTGATTGTCCTCAGCAATTATAGCTTCGAAGCCAGGTTTTGCAGTTGGTCCATAAATTATTTTAGCGTCAGTTTTTTTTGCTAAATCTAAATGACCACTTACAAAATCAGCATGAAAATGAGTTTCAAAAACATATTTAATAGTAGCATTATCATTTTTTGCTTTATGAATATATGGATTTACATCTCTTAATGGATCAAATATGGCTGCTTCACCATTATTTTCAATATAATAGGCAGCGTGAGCAATACAACCAGTATAAATTTGTTCGATTTTCATTTTATATTAGTTAAAATAAAGTTAATTACATAAAGATAAATGTAACATATTTTTTCAACTTAAAAGATGTTTTAAAAAAATATTTTTTCAAAAAAATAACATACAAGTTCGACGTTGTTTTAGATTATTCAGTTTTTAATTGTGTTTGATGTACTAAGAGGATTTAGAGTACTTATCCAATACGTTTTTTGAATTTTTATAGTATTATAATTTAATACAATGTATTTAATTTATTACCTTTAACGCACTAAAATTATTATATGTCAAGAGAAGTATATATTGTTGATGGAGTAAGAACTGCAATTGGAAATTTAGGAGGAACTTTATCTCCAGTTCGTGTTGATGATTTAGCTGCAAATGTTATCAAAGCATTAATGGATAAGCATCCTAATTTAGATCCTTTAGAAATTGAAGGGGTCGTTTTTGGTTGCGCTAATCAAGCGGGGGAAGATAATAGAAATGTCGCTCGAATGGCTGGGTTGTTAGCTGGTTTACCACATCAATTAAGTGCTGAAACGGTTAATATTTTATGTGCTTCTGGAATGGCAGCAACTATTAATGCAACTCGAGCTATCAAAGATGGAGATGGAGAAATGTATATTGCAGGCGGTGTTGAACACATGACACGTGGACCTTGGGTAATTTCTAAAACATCTTCAGCGTATGGAAGAGATGCTCAAATGTTTGATTCTTCTTTTGGATGGAGGTTTGTAAATCCAAAAATGGAAGAATTATATGGAGTTGATAGTATGGGAATGACTGCCGAAAATTTAGTTGATTTATATGGAATTGAACGAGAAGCTCAAGATAAATTTTCTGCATGGTCACAAGAAAAAGCTGCTAAAGCGATATCATCTGGACGTTTTTCGGAAGAAATAGTTCCTGTTATTATTTCGCAAAAGAAAAAAGATGCAATCGTTTTCAAACAGGATGAATTTGCACGTCCTGAAACAACAATCGACTCCTTATCAGCTTTGAGAGCTGCTTTCAAAAAAGACGGAACTGTTACTGCAGGAAATGCTTCTGGCTTAAATGATGGAGCAGCAGCTTTATTGTTGGCATCAGAGGAAGCAATTTCAAAACATTCATTAAAACCATTGGCAAGAATAGTATGTGCAGCAACAGCTGGCGTAGAACCACGAATTATGGGAATTGGACCTGTTTATGCAATCGAAAAAGTACTAAAACGATCTGGTTTAACATTGGAGCAAATGGATATTTTAGAATTGAATGAAGCTTTTGCAGCGCAAGTTTTAGCTTGTACACGAAAATTAGGAATAGCCGATGATGACCCAAGAATAAATCCAAATGGAGGAGCAATTGCTTTGGGACATCCACTTGGAATGACTGGTGCAAGAATTTTATACACTGCTGCCTTAGAATTACAAAAAACAAATAAACGATATGCTTTAGTCAGTATGTGTATTGGAGTTGGACAAGGTTACGCAACAATTCTTGAAAGAGTTTAATAGAATTCAACCTTATTGACTTAGTGCACGTTTAAGTTTATTGTACTTGCTTTTATAAAATTTTCAATATGAAAAATATTTTTTTTATAGTTTGTTTTATGCTGATGGTTTTCTCTTGCAAAAAAGAAAAAACTATTTGGGATTCAGACTGGACTACACCAATCGTCAATGATACAATTACTCTAAATAAATTTGTAAATGACTCAACTTTAGCAATTACTAGTTCAGGGTTCTATGAAATGGATTTACATCGCACGCTTTTAGATATAAATCTATTGGGTATAGTTGCTATTCCAGATACTTCTGTAGTGAAAGTTTTTCATTGTCCCTTAAATTTATTAGTTGGTCCGAATGTTCAAATTCCAATAAACCCTATTGGAGATATTACACTAGATGTGGATGATGTAGAATTGAAAAATATAATTTTATCAAATGGTATTATTGATATTGAATTGGGTAATCCTTATGGTACTAATGTAAATTTTGTTCTAAAATTACCTGGCGTTACCAAAGATGGAGTTGTTCTTGAAAAGTCATTTGTTGCACCTCCTGGAACGCCTACAAATCCAGGTATCAAAACAGGTACAATCGATCTTGCTGGCTACACAGCCGATTTAACTGGGGCATTAGGTAGTTCATTTAATATTTTACAAATAAATTATTCTGCTAAAACAGCTTGGGGAGGCCCGTCAATAAATGTAAGTACGAGTGATATCGTCACAGCTAAAGCAACTTTAAGAGATGTAAAAGTGAATTATGCGAGAGGGTATTTTGGAAATAGAATAATTTCAAACACTTCAGAAGCGGTTTTTGAAGCCTTTTCTAAACTAAGTGGAAGTATTGATTTACCAGCTACAAATTTAAATTTGACAATTTCGAATGGTTTTAAAATACCTGTTAAGGCGAAAATAAATTTAATTAGTAATGAGAATTCAGATGGAACGATTGTACCCTTAACTGTAACAGCGCAAAATACATTTCAATTTGGAGAAGCCTTTAATATTGATCCAGCAACTGGTTCTTGGTCGACTCTTCAAAATAGTACAAAGTATCTTAGTTTTAATGGTTTGAACAGTAATTTAGAAACGTATTTAGAAAATTTAGGAGCAAAACAAAAAATAGGGTATGAAATTCAGTTAAACCCTTGGGGAAATACTTCGGGAGGTTGGAACGAAATATTTCCTAATAGTCATTTGAAATTATCGATTGATGCTTCGATGCCTTTGTTAATTGGAGCTGATGGATTGACTATTAGAGATACTTTTGATTTTGATTCTAAACAACAAAATACTGAAAAAACACATATTGTTTCAGGAGAATTGATACTAAAGGCAACGAATGCATTTCCAATGTCTGGTAAAATTTCTTTGGATCTATTAGACCAAAATGGGACATTAATTTATACTGTCAATGGTTCAGAAATACTACAATCGTCTTTGTTTGGTTCAGCAACTTCTTCGAATAGTATTCAAACTTGTGTTTCTGAAATCCATTTTGCACTTCCTGAAGAAATACTATCTAAATTAGAAACAATTAAAAAAGTTTCAATTAAAGCTGAATTTAATACACCAAATTCAAATCCAAGTACAAATACAAATGAACCTGCTTTGATTCCTGAAGGAGCCTTTTTGGGGGTTAAATTAAAAGGAGCATTTAAATTAGAAAATCGGTATTAATGAGAGTGAAAGTTATTTTATTTTTTAGTTTGTTAACGCAATATTGTATATCACAGCAATTATTGCCTATACAATATGATACAACATTTTATTCTCATGAAATTATTTTTTCAGGAATGGGTGAATATAGTTCGTCTTCCTTGAAAAATGAATTTACAGATAAATTAATCAATGGTGGCTACATAACAGATCAAATAAAAAATGCTTCATTCTCGAAACATAAAATGATCAATCGTTTGGGTGTTGATTTAAACACAGAACTGGAATATAGAAACATGAAAGTGAATGCCTTTAAAAAGGAAAAGATTGGTTTTCTTGTAAAAGGAGGGGATTATTTGTTAGGTTCTGCTATTTATACGAAAGATTTATTTGGACTAGGGTTTTATGGAAATTCAAATTATTTGGATCAAACAACAGATCTAGCTGGTTCTCAATTCACATTTATTTCGTTTCAAAAAATCGGATTTGGACTTGTTGATAAAATTACAAAATCAAATTTTTCGTTTAATTTTTATAATATAAGTGATTATTCAAATGGATATTTAAAAGAAGGTAAATTAACTGAAAATGTGGACGGAACAGCTTTTAGTTTACAATTGAATGGAGAATTAAATTCAACTACAGGAAAGTCTTTTTCTAAAGGGATAGGCTTTGGTATTGATATCGATTATAGGATTTCAATGAATTTGAAACCGAATAAAAAAACAGTAGTCCAATTTTTATTTAAAAATATAGGATTTGCAAATTATTTTACAGGCATTCAGAATTATAGAATAGATTCAACCTATTCTTTTGACGGGTTAAAATTGAATCAGATATATGGTGAACATTCCATTTTTAAGGACGATTTTTCAGTTTTGGATACATTAAATATTCAAAAATCAACTCAAAAGAAAACAATGTTTCTACCTGGTTTTTTACAAGTAGGGAAAATTATTGACGATAATTATCAAGGAAAATTTCAATCATTTTTTGGAATTCGATTATATCCCTCACTTACTTTTACTCCTTCCGTTTTTATTGGTTGTCAATATAAAGTAAAGAATTGGTTAGAAGTTGGAACGCAAGGTACAATTGGAGGATTCTCTAATGTTCGATTGGGAATATACTCATCTATTAAAATTAAAAAATGGGTAATTGGAGTCGCTAGTCAAGATGTTTACGGAATGATTTCAAAAAATGGTTATGGTAAATCAATTTTAATCCGATTAAGATGCAAAATTTAAAAAAAATATCTTTTTTCCTAGTTTTCATGACTTCATTTTGGACTCATAGTCAGATTGATTTCTATAAAATATACACCAATAATGGATATGATTTTGGACAAGGAATCGTACAATTAGAAGATAGCAGTTATGTCATTACTGGATCATCTAGTAGTTTTTCAGAAGGTGGATCTCAAGCTTTTTTATTAAAAATAGATAGTCTAGGAACGTATGTTTGGTCTCATCCTTATGGAGGTTTAGAGTCTGAAGAGGGGAGAAGAGTGATGTATAAAAAGAACGAAGGATTATATGTGGCTGGTTATACAAATTCAATAGGTAAAGGTGGATTTGACGCTTATTTATTTAAAACAGATGAGCAAGGGAATCAATTATGGGAGAAATCGTATGGAGGAACAGGATGGGAAAAAGTAAATGATGCAATTATGTTGGCCGATACTGGAATTATGATGGTTGGGCAGACAAATTCAGGGACTTCAGGTAATGAAAATATTTACATTATCAGAACAGATAAAGTTGGAGATACATTGTGGACAAAAAAAATAGGTGATTCGGGAGATGATATTGCTAATTGTATTCGCCCATTAAACGACTCAATTTGTATAATTGGAGGTCAAGTGTTTGATGAAATTACACAAACAACCAAAGCTTTTTTAATGAGCATTAAAACGGATGGAACAATTTATTGGGATCATATTTATGGAAATACTGGCGAGTATCGAATCAGAGATTTGGTAATTGTGGGTGATCATATTAATGCGGTAGGAGATAATTTGAATAATCAATTAACGAATTATGATTTAGATGAATTAATTTTAAAAGTGGATACTTCTGGGAATTTTATTGGTGAATATATTACAGTAAAATTGGGTGAAACTTCACATTCGTTGATCTCAAAATATGGACTTGGAAATAAAGTGTATGTAGCTTATGAAGTTCACAATGTGGATGTTCCTAACCCAACTTTTCCGATAGGAAAAGATTTGTTTGTAGCACGTTTTAACGAAAATCCGATGTATTGGGAAAATGGTTTTGGAATAGCAAATACAGGAGATGATATTGGAGGACAAATGATTTCAACAAATGATGGTGGTGCAATTGTTGTGGGATACAATACATCATTTGGAGCAGGTGGAAATAATGTTTTTGTGTGTAAAATTGGAGCAAATGAAGTTTATCCAATAACGTCAGACGTGCCAGTTGCAAATAGTTTAGTTCAGATTTACGAGAATAATACTGATGAAGAAGTTGATTTTTCGATTTATCCAAATCCAGCAACAAATGAAATAAACATTGAGGTTTCAACCGATTGTAATGAAATAATTATTACAAATATTGCAGGTCAAATTGTTGCAGAGTCAACTCGTGAGTTGACCGTTATGTCAAATTTGTCAACAACAGAGTCGTCTGATATTAGTTCAATAAATCCATCAAAAATTAAAATAAACATTGAGAATTTAGAAAAAGGTAATTATTTTATTACTTTAAAATCGAATCAAGAAACTAGTTGTACTAAAATGATCACGGTTGTTAAATAGTTAGTATCAATTAAATAAAACTATGTATAAGCTGATATTAATTTTCACTTCCTTCATCCTATCTGCTTGTGGACAGCAAACGTTAGACAATAAACAAAATAAGATTTTAGAAACACTAACTAAAGATACGGTTTCATATTACGAAGTTGGAGGTAAAGCTATCTTATTAGGTAAATCAATTAATTTAATTGATTCAGCATTTTATATTTCTAAAAACATTAACGATTATAATGAACAAATAGTTGAAATAGGAGCTATTAGTAACAATTACTACAAACTAAATAAGTTTGACGACTATTGCGACGAATTTAAATATGTGCAAATTAAATGTGAGGATTTCAAAGGTATTGTTGACGGTCGTAATGTTTTTTTTCCAATAAAAAGCTTGCAAAATAAAACTTTAGAATATAATGGGAATAAAATTGAATTTATTGCAACAGAAAATGGAGGAATTGGTGCGGACGACGAAAATGGTTTAACAGGATGTACTATTAACACTCCCGTTTATTTTATTGATAAAAATGCAAAATATGAAGGGGTAATTAAAATGGTAACAAACAATTATTACAATGATGATTTCCCATATCTTGAATTAAAATTTGATGACACGGCAAATGATGAAATTGAAAAAATTGAAGTTAAAGACGGAAAATATTATTTAAAAATAAATAGAAGTTACCAAGAAGGAAGAGCTGAAATATTGATTGAAATTAAAAATAAAAACAGTGAATTTACTGCCGAAATAATAAAATTAGAAAAATTTGAATAATAAAAAAACTGATCGTACATCACCCTAGCACAACGGTCTTAGATGAAAAAAAGTTCTACCATTCAAACGCTTTTTCAGTAAACCATTTATTTTGAACTCGTAAAGTTTGTTCTATAACATCTCGAACGCAATTTTTACCTCCATAAAAGGGTGATTGATAATGAGAAATATGTTTAATTTCAATAACAGCATCCTGTGGACACGTAGCACATCCTACATTTTGCATCACTTCATAATCGGGAATATCGTCGCCCATGTATAGAGATTCTTCATCAGAAAAATTATATTTCGCCTTTAGTTCAGTGTATATTTCTAATTTGTTAAATGCTGATAGACAAACTTCTGAAACACCAATTTCTAATAATGTATTTTTAACTGTAAGCGATTTTCCTCCTGTAATTATTAAAATTCGATACCCCATTTTTGAAGCATATTGAATTGCATAGCTATCTCTTGAATTAAATGTTCGTACTAATTCATCTTTGTAAATACCGATATCTCCATTTGTTAATACTCCATCAACATCAAAAATAAAGGTGGTTATTTTATTTAATCTTATTTTATAACTTGTCATTTTATTTGTTTTTTAGAATAGGTATCAATAATACTTTTTGAAATGTCAGAGTAAATTACTTTTGAATGACCTTTAAGCATTTCTAAGTGATCTTGAATAACTTGCTGATCATTTCTTCTAGCTGGACCAGTCTGAACTTCATACGGAGAAGAAAAAATTATTTTGTTGCTTGTTTCAGCAATCAGAGGTTTTAAATGATTCCAGTTTAAGCCGTTTTCTTCCATATATTCTTTTGACAAAAAAGCCAAATGGTTCATGAAATTATTGATAATCACAGCGGAAATATGAATTTTTTTACGATCTGTAGACGTAGCATAAGATACTTGTGAGCTCAATAATGATGCTAAGTCAAACAATTTTTTCGAAAATGCTGGATTTAAACCTTCGATGAAAAAAGGAACAGATGAAATATCTAATTTCGATTCTTTAGAAAAAGTTTGAAGAGGATAGAATACCCCTAAATTTTCATTTTTAGAATTCGAATCTAATTCAATACTTCCTGAAGTATACGCTATGTTAAAATGATTTGGGATTTTAGAAACAACTTCTTGAATGGAAGAATCATTAACACAAATTAAAATTAAATCGCATGTTGGAAATTGATGAATGTGTTCAATATTTGGACAGTTTAATTGAGTAGCTAATATTTTTGACGATATATTGTTTTTACTATGAACACCAACAATCCTCACTTTATCTTGAAAAGCATTTGCTAAATGAGTCGCCACATTACCTGCGCCAATAATTAGAATACTCTCAATTTTCTTTTCCATAGTCAAAGATATAAAAAAAGACGATAGACAGCTTCGCTTTAAGATGAAAGATCGCTTCGCTCAAAGACTGATGAGTTGTTTTTAATAGATGGTAAATCTCTATGTCTTTTAGTCTTTGATCTTAAAATCTTGTGTCTTTTCTCACCCTTTAATCAATTTTCTATTTACTGTTTTGTCTCCAACGGTTAAAATTACAGTGTAAATTCCTCGTTTCAATGTGGAAATATCAAATACATATTCGCTATTAACAATTGTGTAAGTTACATCGATTTGATTACCTAAAATATCGACGAGTTGAATTTGATCAATCTTTTCATTGTTCGAATTAAGTGTTATTTGATCTTTTGCAGGAATTGGATAAAGTGTAAAATCTAATTTTGGACTATTTTTGATCGAACGCATCGGTGTAAAAGTATATCTACCATCAAAATCGACTTGTTTCAAGCGGTAATAGGATATTCCAACCAATGGTTTTTCATCAATTTGTTCGTATCTATTTTCAATGATACTATTTCCTTTTCCTTTTTTCACACTAATTGTTTCCCAAATAGTCCCATCTTCAGAGCGTTGAATTGCAAAATAGTCGTTATTTTTTTCAGTTGCTGTTATCCAGCTCAGATGTGCTTTTTCATTTTCGATCTTGACATCATACGCAACCATTTCAATAGGAAGTACAATGGCGCAATTTGTCGTTGCTACTGCAGATGATCCTTGGTCTATATTTATTATTTGTGTCACATTGGCATAATTCGTAACTAATAATACATAGAATTGTCCGTTTAAAGTACCTGTTACATCTGCAGTTTCAGTAGCAGATGAAGTATAACTACAATCGATAGGTGCTGGATAACTTGCACATGCTGCTTTAGATGTTGCTAAGGAAGTGTATGGTCCCCACATAGCAAAATCCACATCCGAACCTGCTGAAATATTAATTGAAAGTAAACCTGGATTATCAATGTTTAGATAAAACCAAGTTGGGTTTGGAGTAGTTGATAAACAACCGTAATTAGGACCTACAGCTGCAGAAGTTCCTGTTGATTGTGCTGTAAAAACAGTTGGCGAACCAGAACAGATTGGATCCATGTTGGCACAAGTTGTGTTAGTCGGTGGGGGTGGAGTAGGTAAAATACATACATCAAAAGTTGATGTTTGTCCTGTTGTTGACGTGTATGAGTATATTCTTAAATAATACACCGTATTAATAGTTAATCCAGTTAAATTACTTCCGTTTGGATCGCTACATTTAATATTGGTTAAAGTTCCACAAGTTCCTGAATATATAGAGTGGTACAGATCTGTTGTTGAGCCAACTATGTTGTTTATGTTAATAGATAAGTCGGTTGCAGTTGCTGTAAATTTAAACCAAACATCATCGTCTGCGGTTCCAGAACATCCATTAGCGATAGGAGAAGTTGTAGCATTGACTAAAGTTCCAGCAGTTTGAACTGTACAGGTCGTTCCTGTATTTATTGGAACATTAATTGCATCTGCACATTCATCGTTTGAAGGTACAACAACTGTTACAACACAAATTGTAAAAGTTGTTGTAGCTGGTACATCTGAATCGTAGTCATAAACTCTAACCCAATATGTGTTTCCAATTGTTAATCCTGAAGTTGTGTTCGTTTCAGTTCCACCATCGGTCAAATTATTATTAACACAGATCACAGAAGTTCCAGCACAGGAAACTGAAAAAATTTGAAAAACGGGATTGTAATTAGCAGATCCAACCACTGTAACAGTATGACACGTACTAGTAGCGACAAATTTGTACCAGATATCGTCATTTGCTGTTCCGCTACAACCAGCCAATGATTGAGAGGCATTCAAAGAATTTCCAGTGACTGTTGTACAAGTTGTATTTGGAGTTAGCGTAATTGCTCCTGCACATTCATCATTAGAGGGGGATGCTGGAGAAGTTATACAAATATTAAATGTTCCATCTCCAGTTGCCCCATAATCAGCAACTCTTACATAATAAACAGCTCCGGATGTCAAACCAGTTTGAGTTATAAGTGACATCATACCATTACCATCATCATTACAAGCTAATTGGACACTTCCAGTAGAACAATCAGTTGCTGAATAGAGAGCTAAAACACCATCCGTCATAGTACCAGCACTTGTTGTTATGGTTACATTTCCATTTGCAGGAGCTGTAAAATAATACCAAACATCAGGCGCTCCCCATGTAGCACAAGTAGGAGTGCCAAAATCGGTAGTAAAAGTTGCTCCTACAGTTGTACCAGAAGTATTTGTACAAGAAACGTTAATTGGTAAGGGGGTTGCTGTACATGGAGTATCTCCTTGTGCTAATAAATTAGTAACAGTATAAATTGAGAGAAAAAGTGTAAAGTGTAATCGTTGAAACGGTTTCATTATTATCTAAATAAGTTGGATTAGTAGGGGTAAAGTTCAATATCTAAATAAGTGATTACCTCACCTATTAAGATTAAACAATGGTTGTTAATGTATTCATTTTGAGTTAGAATTGATTCAGATTCAAATTCTGAATGTTTTACTATTTTTAAATTTGGATGTACACTTAGCCAATTTTTAATTTGATTTAAAACATCTGAAGATGTATCTGTTCCGTTGATTGGATCAGAATTACTACTCTTATTATTTATGTTTGAAGTGAATTTAGATAAATCTGATTGAGTTATTTTATCATTAAAGATGATATAATTATCAGCTAATAAATTTATTTCATCTTGTGAAAATGAATTGAACCGCTCTTGAGAAATAAATGCAATTTCAGGATGTTGATGTTGAAATTGGGAAATTTCAATATTTTGAGCTATGGTAAAGTAGTATGAGCACGAAAAAAAGAATAATATTAGTATCTTCTTCATTTTAGAGTATAGTTTAATTGGTCGCAAAGAAACGGTTCTTTTTGTTATTTAACAAATAGTTGAAATAAGTAATTGTGCTGATATTGTTATTCTAAATAGTTATATTGTTTTTAATTAAACGGTTTAGTTTACCAGTTTATTAGTTGATTTTATTGAGAAGTAAATTGGACTGAAAACGTGAATTATTGGTTTCCTAAATTGGTAGTGAAACTGAAGTTTTCGACCAGTGAAGTAATTTTATAGATGAAAAAAAGTTTGATATTTTTATAGTTTGTAAAAATAATTTACTTAATAGTTAATTGTTGTTAAAAAAATGTTTCTTGAAATTACAATATACTTTCTGTTTATATTAAATTGTAAATTTCAAAAAAAAAAGCTACAATCAAATTGTAGCTTTTTTTGAAAAATATGAATAATTATTTTATCCGTGACATTGTTTGTATTTTTTACCACTTCCACAAGGACACAAATCATTTCTTCCAACTTTTGGTTCTGCAATTACGGGTTGTTGTTTTTCTTGTTGTGTGTGTGAACTTTGCATTGCTTGTTCGTAGCCTTCGCTTCCTTGAAATTGAGGCGCTCTCGTTGAAGAAGTGTTTTTAGAGTTTCCATTGTTACCATTTGGCTGATTTACTTGTGCTTTTTGGTAATGATCAATGTTTACCGCCGCTTTATTGGTAGATTCAATTTCTTCTTCATGTGGTATATCTACTTTCATTAAGAATTCTGTTGTTTCCGTATTTAAACGTAATAACATTCCTTTGAATAGCTCGAATGACTCTAATTTATAGACTAATAATGGATCTTTTTGCTCGTATTGTGCGTTGTTTACTGCTGAACGAAGATCATCCATTTCACGTAAATGTTCTTTCCACTCGTTGTCAATCATTCCTAAAGTGATCATTTTTTCAAATTCTTTAGCAATGTGTTTTCCTTCTGTTTTATAAGTGCTTTCAATGTCTAATAACATTTGAATTTCTTTTTTACCATCTGTTAAAGGAAAAGCGATATTTTTAAATTTTCCACTCATTGTTTCATGAATTTGTTTTACTTGTGGTAAAACACGGGAGGAAATTCGTTCGTTTTTACGAGTATAGTGTAAACAAACTTCAGAATAAACTTTTTCTGAAAGAGAGGTTTTGTTCATTGTTTTGTATTCTTCTTCTGTTATTGGAGATTGAATCCCTAAAATTCGAAGCAAGTCTAATTCAAAGTCTTCAAATCCATTTCCACCTGCATGTGAGGTTACGATAGATTCTGAAATATCGTAAAACATATTATCTGTATCTAAATCCAAACGATCTCCGAATAATGCATTATGACGTTTTTTGTATATTGCTTTACGTTGAGCGTTCATTACATCATCGTACTCTAATAGACGTTTACGACTTCCAAAGTTATTTTCTTCCACTTTTTTCTGAGCTCGTTCGATCGATTTAGAAACCATACTGTGTGTAATGACTTCTCCTTCTTTCAATCCCATTCTGTCCATCAGTTTAGCGATACGCTCAGAACCAAATTTACGCATTAAGTCATCTTCTAAGCAAACGAAGAATTGAGAAGACCCTGGATCACCTTGACGTCCAGATCGACCTCTTAATTGTCTATCTACTCGACGAGAATCGTGACGTTCAGTTCCGATAATAGCTAATCCACCTTTTTCTTTGACACCTTCACCTAATTTAATATCGGTTCCACGTCCAGCCATGTTGGTTGCAATTGTAACTGCTCCAGATTTCCCAGCATTTGCAACAATTTCAGCTTCTTTTTGATGGTGTTTTGCATTCAATACTTGATGAGGTAAGCCTTTTTGTTTCAGTAATCCACTCAAATATTCAGAAATTTCAACGGTTGTTGTTCCAACTAAAACAGGTCTTCCTTCCGCTACTAATTTTTCAACTTCTTCAATAACAGCGTTGAATTTTTCTCTAGCAGATTTAAAAACGTAATCATGTTGATCTTTACGAAGAATTGGTTTATTGGAAGGAATAACAACAACATCTAATTTGTAAATGTCCCAAAATTCTTTCGCTTCTGTTTCTGCTGTTCCAGTCATACCACACAATTTATGGTACATTCTGAAATAGTTTTGAAGTGTGATCGTAGCATACGTTTGAGTTGCATCTTCAACTGTTACATTTTCTTTTGCTTCAATTGCTTGGTGAAGTCCATCAGAATAACGTCTACCTTCCATAACACGTCCTGTTTGTTCATCAACCAATTTGATTTTACCATCCAGAATAATATATTCAATTTCTTTTTCGAATAAAGTATATGCTTTCAATAATTGAGAAACAGAATGAATCCTTTCTGATTTAATGCTGTAATCTCTTATTAATTCATCTTTCCCTGCTAGAAATTTTTCTTTTTCAAGATTTTCTTTTTGAAGATTAGCGATTTCTAAACCGATATCAGGCATGATAAAGAAATCTGGATCATCTTTTCCTGATATCAATTGAATTCCTTTTTCTGTTAATTCAATCGTATTGTTTTTTTCATCGATAATGAAGAATAATTCAACATCGACTTTTTTCATGTGTTTATTTTGATCTTGCATGTAGAAATTTTCTACTTTTTGCAATTGCGCTCTCATTCCTGGTTCTGATAGGAATTTAATTAAAGCTTTGTTTTTTGGTAAACCACGGTGAGCTCTCAATAAAGCAATACCACCATCGTCCAACATTTGTTTAGCTTCTTTTTTATCCGCATTTGGATTATTAATAACACTTAGAAGACTTTTAGCGTCTTCTAAACATTGATTTACAAATTTATGTTGTGCGGCAACAATTGTTTCAATACGAGGTTTTAATTCGTGAAATTCATGTTGATCTCCACGAGGTGTTGGTCCGGAAATAATTAAAGGTGTTCTAGCATCATCAATTAAAACAGAATCGACCTCATCGACAATTGCATAATGGTGTTTTTGTTGAACCAAGTCTTCGGTACTTCCTGCCATATTGTCACGAAGGTAGTCGAAACCAAATTCGTTATTTGTTCCAAATGTAATATCCGCTAAATAAGCTTGACGTCTTTCGGGAGAATTAGGTCTGTGTTTATCGATACAATCTACTTTTAAACCATGGAATTGGTACAATGGCCCCATCCATTCAGAATCACGTTTTGCTAAGTAATCATTTACGGTTACTAAGTGAACACCTTTTCCAGCTAGCGCATTTAAATAAACAGGTAAAGTAGCAACTAATGTTTTTCCTTCCCCAGTTTGCATTTCAGAAATGTTTCCTCTGTGTAACACAGCACCACCCATTAATTGAACATCGTAGTGAACCATTTTCCATTCTACTTCTGTTCCTGCAGCTGTCCATTTGTTATGCCAAATTGCTTTGTCTCCATCAATAGTAATACCATCTTTTTTCAACGATAAATCACGATCAAATTGTTGTGCTGTTACGGTTAAATGACCGTTTTCAGCCCATCGTCTTGCCGTTTCCTTTATTACAGCAAAAGCTTCGGGTAATATAGTTTCTAGTGTTTCTTCAATTTTCTCATCAATTGTCAAACTTAACTTGTCAATTTTAGCAAAAATATCTTCTTTATCAAAAATTACTGTTTTAGGATCGTTTGCTTTGGTATTTAATTCTTGAACTTGATTTTCTAAATCTCTTGTACTATCTTTAATAATGTTTTGAAAATAGAGCGTTTTCTCTCTTAATTCATCATCTGATAATGAGTGAAGTATTGATGTAAAATGATGTGCTTTATCTATAAGTGGTTGGTAACTTTTTTGGTCTTTAGCAGATTTGTCACCAAATAATTTTTTTAATAATCCCTGTATCATAATGTTTTGATAATTTTAAGAAGTCAAAAATAGCTTTATTTCTTCTGATTTTGTGACTAAATTGTGTTTTTTTCACATCTTTTTGTCTAAAATTGTTCCAAAATGAATTTTAAGACAGTTTGTCAGTTTTTAATTGAGGGATTTAAGTTGAAAATTGTAGAGCTCAGAGTGATTTTATAGATCATTTTTCAATAAGATTAACCAAAAAAGAATATTGTTTGTATTAACAGGTTATCGATATAATAAACAAAATTATTTTTCTTCGTTGAGAGTTTTTTCGATTTGATCATATATTTTAATTAGTTTTTCAGCGTTTAAATTTTGTTTGTGAAAAATAAATGAAGTGAATAAATTCTGTGATTCCGATTTGTTAATTGATACGTGAATAATTTTGTCAATTTTTATAATTACCTCATGATATTTTGATTTTTTATACCACCTATTAAAAATTTCATGCCTCTTCTTGGCTTTGTCATTTTCAGTTGAACAAATATAAATTAGTGAATTATCAATTTTTTGAAAAAATCTATCAATTATATCTTCGATTGTTTTTGATACTTTTGCATCATAGGGTTCAATTTCTTCTCCAACTTTTTCGACAATTAATTGAAAAATGTTAGAGATTTCTTCACCTGAAATTGTGGAGAAAGTTTCATCAATTATAAAGGCTATTCGATATAGAATATTGTTTTTTGTTATGAAATTATAGGTGTTTGTTATTTCGTCAAAAACGGATTTATAATGGTTTTGCAAACTTAATTCCTTTTTTTATTAATGATTGAATAGATGTTTCGCCTTTGATGTAAGAACGTACAGCTTCCTTATCAGTAATCATTTTATTTACTGATTTTAAAATTGTCTCCTTATTTAATTCTTTTTTCATGTAATACAAATATAGGAATTAAATTTAGGAATAAAAACAAAGTTTTGTTTAAAAATCAATACTCAAAAACAATTCTGACACTTGTATTCGTAATTTTACTCTTGGAACTTTACAA
>OBEQ010950202.1_pt1 | contig 45584 bp, 35 predicted proteins | sample 1670901 | NCBI WGS metagenome assembly OBEQ01 (sample SAMEA104232315, study PRJEB22302) | groundwater metagenome | biome: forest; feature: aquifer; material: groundwater | place: USA | collected 2011-08-07 | depth 5.4 m
AGTCGAAGGGGTATTCTAAAGTTTCGCCCATTGGCGAAACTCATTAGTGGTTACCACCTCTGAGTTGGACTCGGGCAGAGATTATTTGCGCCGAGCCCGCACGAAGGCCCTTAGTAACCGGGGATGACGGCGGGCGTTGACGACAGCGACAATCACCGAACGATCCGGCTCTTGAAAGTAATAGATGGCAAAGTCGCTCTTGGGGATCAAGGCCCGGTGGTAATCGTCAAACTTCACAGAAAAACTCCATGGATTGAGGGCGATTTGATCCGTGGCGGTGAAATAACGTTCGAGGAATTTTTCCCCGCCAGCAAAGAGCCGGGCGGCAAAGTAATCATAGGCGATTTGCATATCCTCGCAGACCTGCGCCAACGCGACAACCGGCTTGCTGTTCACTTGGGGCGGCGGATCGACCTCTTTAGCTCATCCATCGTGAGGGTCGCGACCTGGTCCTGTTCGTAAACTTTCCGCCGCGAGCGGATCAAACGCTTGTGACTGGCGGGGACGGCCATTGTGCTGCTGGCGGCCGAATCCCACAGTTGTTCCGCGAGCTGGAGGCGCTGGCGGGGTGGCAGTCGCTTGAGCTGTGGGAAATTAGCCAGAGTCATGAGCGGAAATTGGTTCAGAATGAGCCTTCCGTCAATTGTAGGTTTCGGCGAGGCAAGCGCTCGGCGGTGGACGGTATTCGGAAGGGGGCACGGTGGATGGTGGACTGTTGACGGAGACAAGAGGCTGTAGACGGGAGGACGGGAGCCGGTGGGGGAAAGTGAGAGTGAGAGTGAAAGGCAACCAGTGAGGTTGGAACTCCGGATGACGCGGATAACACGGATGGGGCCAAGCCATTTAAACGCGGAGGGCGCAAAGGCCGCGGAGGAGATTGGGCGACCGGGAATTTCTCTGCGTGCTTTGCGGCCTTGGTGTAAAATCATAGGGTGTTGGTATAAGATCCCCCCGCTACGAAGCCGGAAACTCGGCTTGACGGCTCTTTCGATATGGCTATTCTGGCTTCATGAAAACGGCCAGCGTGACGCAATCGAAAAATGGACTCAGCAACCTGTTGCGGGCGGTCAAGGGCGGCAAAAGCGTTTTGATTTTCGACCGCAATGTGCCGGTGGCGCGCCTCGAGCCGGTGGCGGCAGGAACATTGCCCGATGACGCCCGGTTGCGGGCCCTGGAGCGACAGGGATTGATCCGACGGCCGCTGACCGCGGGTTCACCCTTGGCCGCACTCAAGACCCCGCGGCCACGGCTCAAACCGGGGACCAGCCTGGTGGCTGCCCTCCTGACCGAACGCGACGAAGCGATCCGATGAAATTTTGGGATGCCTCGGGCGTGGTTCCCTTGCTGGTTGGGGAATCAGACAGCGAGCGGCGGGACGCACAATTGCGGGAAGACCCCGCCATGCTGGTCTGGTGGGGTACGCCGGTGGAGTGCATTTCAGCCTTGCAGCGGTTGGTGCGGGAAGGAGCCCTGACGGCCAGGGAAGCCACCGCGGCCGAGGAACGTCTGCGGCAGTTGGAAGCGGGCTGGATTGAGGTCGAGCCTTCTCCCCAGGTGCGCTTGCAGGCCCATCGTCTCCTGCGGATTCATCCCTTGCGCGCCGCCGATGCCTTGCAGCTCGCGGCTGCGCTCGTGGCCTGCAGCCATGAGCCCGGGGCTTTGCCTTTTCTCTCGGCCGACCAGCGGCTGCGGGAAGCGGCGGCAAAAGAGGGATTCCCAGTGTTTGATTAATCCCAGAAAACTGAAAATCTGAAATCGGAAAAACTGAAAACTGGACGGGGCAACTGTCGGACCGTAGGACCGTGTAATCCTGGAGAACGATCACCATCCAGTGGTGGGTTGGGGGTCTGCTCATCGCAGACCGGGAAAACCGCCTGCGATTGGCCGTCACTGGCGGGAAATTATCAGTTCAGGAGAGTGCAGGTCGGGGTTTATGCCCGACACAGACAGAGTTAGAGTGGGGGTTAAGTTCCTTTGGGAACGGTGATTGAGAGGTTACGGCAAATTGAACGGGCCAAGTGGCGTTTAATTAATCAGTTAATAAAAGGGGGCAAGTCTGCGGTGGGAGGCAGCGGTCACAAAGTGAAAGAGAAAGTGAGAGTGAAGGTGAAAGTGAGAGGGGAAGTGAGAGGGATTGGAACAGTGGACAGTGGGCGGTGGACTGTAGGCGATAGGAACGGGGGAAGGCGGGCGACCTTTCGCCTGCGCTGGGCTTCATCGAGATGAAGTCGTCCCTCAGAGTTGGGGCTGCTCGCGCAACTGTGGCTTGGAACGCCCGGACGGCTCTTGCAGCTTCAGATGGGGAAACCAGCGGGTGAAATCACGGGGATTGCGCGTAACCAGGCCGGTCCGGTTCGCCGCGAATCCGCCAATGAGAATGTCGGCGACGGGCCGCTTGGCCGCCCGAGCCTGACGCTTGGCGGCAACGTAAGTGTTCCAGGCGGAACAGGCCTGCTCCGTGTCCGCCGCCGTCCACGGCTCTCCGTAGGCAATGCCGGCCTGATCCAAGAAGCGCTTTTGCTCTGCCAGGTCGCCGGAAAAAGCGGCCGATAACTCAACCATGGTGACCGGGCAGATCGTCAGCCTCTGAGGCAATAATTTCTGGAGCAGCTCGGCTGAGGGGCGGCCAAAGACGGGATCGTGCTCAAGGACATCGAGAACGATGCAGGTATCGACGACCCACACGGCTACTGCTCTCCCGCCCGCAACTCACGCATCCAACTCGCGGTGCGCCGGGCCGGTCCCCGGTGAAGCTTTTGGGCGTAACCGAGCACGCTCAAGGGGCCGGCGGGTGCCGGCGGGGTTTCGACCGAAACCCGCATTTCCCGGTCGGAGATACGCTGCCAGCGCAGCGTCTGCCCCGGATGCAAATTCATCGATTTGCGGAGGGCAGCCGGCACAGAGATCTGGCCTCTTTCGGTGAGTGTGGAGTTCTCCATGAGTTCAAGCTATCATGTAAGAGTATCATGTCAACCGGGCAAATCGGCGAGCTGGAATTGGTGGGAGAGGATCGAGAACGGAGGCCGGGAGCCGGTGGGGGAAAGTGAGAGTGAAAGGCGGAGTCGTGAAATCGAGTTCTCCGCTACTTCCAGTGGGTAGACGAGACAAATGGTTCAAAAGCCGGAGACTTGATCACTAATGGGCTTCATCAATGGATGAAGCCTTCAAAGGGCAGCTTCGACTGATCGTCTTCGCCAATGGGATTCTGGGGCCTGCTACTCGCAGGCAAGGTATCCCAGTCTGCGAGTAGCAGACTCCCGGGAACTAACACCGAAGACGATGAGTCGAAGGGGTATTCTAAAGTTTCGCCCATTGGCGAAACTCATTAGTGGTTACCACCTCTGAGTTGGACTCGGGCAGAATATCGGTCCCGCACTCACCCATCGAAAACAGCGAGGGTGCGACCTCTTGTAAGCTTGGAATTGATTGGAGTGGATCGGCCAAGGCGGGTTGGCCACAAAAAGCGCAAAAAACGCAAAAGCGGGCCAAGACTTTTTTAACCACAGATGACGCGGATGGGCACGGATACGGAAGGCCAAGACATTTAAACGCGGAGGGCGCAAAGGCCGCGGAGGAGATTCTGCGACTGGGAACTTCTCTGCGTGCTTTGCGCCCTTGGGGTAAAAGCATGGGGTGACAGCGACGAGCTGAAACTCAGCGCCGGCAGGCTGGGCTTGCGGTCGGGAGAACGGACAGTTACCCCTCAACCGCATTCCGATGAGCGAACCGACGGCCAGATTGACCATCCTCACTCCCTGCTTCAACGAGCGGGATAATGTCCGTTTGCTCCACGAGCGAATCGCGGCGGTGATGGGGCCAGAGGCGGCACCGTTGTTGGCTTCCTGCCAACCCGGTGTATGTCCGGGCCAGTCGCCCGGCATAGGAGCGGGGAGCGGAGAGCTGCACTACGTGCATCTCTTCATCGACAATGCGTCGACCGACGGGACGCAGGAGGAATTGCGGAAGCTGGCGGCAGAGGATCCGCGGGTGAAGGTCATCCTCAACCAGCGCAATTTCGGCCACGTGCGGTCGCCGTTTCATGGTCTGCTGCAGGCGCCGGGGGAGGCGGTGATCGTCATGGCGGCGGATGGGCAGGATCCGCCGGATTTGATCCCGGAGTTTATCAAAAAATGGCGCGAGGGCTTCCCGGTCGTCATGGGGCAGAAGGTCAATAGCGCGGAATCGACAGTGTTCTTCGCTTTGAGGCGCGCCTACTACAAGCTGGTGAAGCGGCTGGCCGACGTGGACTTGATCGAGAATGCCACGGGCTTCGGTCTCTATGATCGCAAGGTGATCGAAGCGTTGCGGGCGCTGGATGATCCGTATCCCTACGTGCGCGGTCTGGTCTGCGAGCTGGGCTTTCCGGTGGCACGGATCCCCTATGAACAACCGAAGCGGAAGCGCGGCCTCACCAAGAATAATTTCTACACCCTTTACGACGTGGCCATGCTGGGCATCACCAGCCACTCCAAGGTGCCGCTGCGGCTGGCTACCATGCTCGGGTTCGCGGCGTCGGCGTTGTCGTTTCTGATCGGGCTGGTTTATCTCGCCTACAAGATCGTGTTCTGGGATCGCTTTGCGCTCGGCGTGGCGCCCGTGGTGATCGGCCTGTTCTTCTTCGGCTCGGTGCAACTGTTCTTCATTGGCATCATCGGCGAATACATCGGCGCCATCCACACCAGGGTCACGAAGCGTCCGCTGGTGATCGAGCGGGAACGGATCGGGTAGGGTATCCAGGGGACGGATGACAGCAGAAGGCAGAGGACGGACGAATCAGAACCGAGTCCGGAGGACAATCAAGCGACGAGATGCCAAAACGAGAACAGAAACCAATAACGCAATCCAAGCGGCCAGAGTAAAACCGTAGGCGATGCGCAAAATCAACGGTCCGACATACCGGACCTCTACCTCGCGGGTGGCCGGGGTCACGGGGATCATGACGAGTCCCTGGGGCGACCGCCGCACCTCGGCCAGCCGGCCATCGGCGGTGGCCGCATACCCGGGGATGAACATTCGCGGGGTTTCCAGCCACGCGGCATTCCGGGTGCGCACGGTGGCGCGGAAGGGAAGCAGGGACGTTACGGCCACCGGTCCGGCTAGTGGATCGATCTCCCTCAGTCGGAAGCGGGCGAAGTCGGCGAATTCCGCCGGCTTGGCTCCATCGGTCGGAATATAGCGCAAAGTGAGGGTTTCCTCATCGGAGGATGTGGTCCAGAGTGGAAGGGTGCTGGCATTGGACAGGGCGGTGCCGAATGCGCGGAATTCGCCCGTTTGCGGCAGGACGTATTCACGGGAAAAAGTGCGGCCGGAAATCTGCAGGACGCCGACGTAGGAATGCTCCCCAAACTCGAATTCCAAAATATATCGGTTTCCGGGTTGTAAAACCAGCATCGGGTGCAACCTGAGCACACCTGGATTTTCGTCGATCACCCCGCGGAATTCATCATGGGGAACGATGTGGCCGGTCGGTGAAATAACCGGTTGCAGCGTGTCGGACGCAAGCAGATGCACTTCAGCGCGAGGGTCCATGACGCCGTTTGAGAAATAAGCCGGCAGCGCGGGGAAGAGTCCGTAGGCGTGGTTCATGAGCAGCCGGTTTTCCGGCAGCATCACCTGGACGGAACGCTCGGAGGACGCGGTGCGCTCATTTGCGGCGCGGATGAACTGCCGTGATTCCCATAAACTCCACATACAGGCGAGAGAGAGGGGGAGAGTGAAGGCGATGATGGAAGGGGAGGAGGGTTTGATGATCAATGGAGCTTTTTCGTCTTCTCTTTTCACTACGAGCGCGGCGAGCGCCAGCTGCGCGGCGGCGGCGAGCAGCGCGGCCAGGATCAAGTAGAAGCGGTGCATCGGCCAATAGAAGGTGATGCGCTTGATCTGCTCCGGTAGGTGCGCCCACAGCCAGTCGTTCAGGAGCGGCACGGGCAGCAGTAGGGCGAGCAACCCGAGGCAGACGGTCAGCAGCAGCCGCAATTCCCAGCGGGAAATCCGGCAGGCGGCATAGAGCGAGGCGAGGAAGACCAGCCAGAGCCCATAACCCAGCTGCAAATCGCTCAGAGCGCGGGCATGGTCGCTCACGGGCAGCAACACCGTGGGAAAGACCTCGCGAATGACATTGGTGATTCGCTCTTGCTGCGCGAGACCGGCGCTGACGACCGATGCCACGCCGGGAGTGCTGAGCGAGGCTACCGACACGAAGGGATAAAGCCCGAGCATGACGAAAAGGGCACCACCGGCGCCGGCGCGCATCCAAGCGCCCCGATTGCGGTGGAGCGCCGTGAGTCGCACTGCCTGCACGCACCCGGCAATGAGGCTCATCCACAGGGCAATGGGCGCATGTCCCAGCCAGAGACCGGCGAGCCCCGCCGCAAGTGCTACTTGGACGATGGTGTCATCCCGTTGAAAGGGTCGCACCAGGCCGTAAACGGCGAGCGGGAGGAATGGGACCGTCATCCAGGTCATGTAGAGATCCTGGGTGTAGATGGTGCCGAGCACTCCGGGACAGCTGACATAGAGCACGGCCAGTCCGCAGGCGGCCCAGCGCTGCTGGGGTGCGAGGCGGGTCAGGGTGAGATAGGAAGAGGCCAGTCCGGCAAACCCGCAGACGATGACCGTGGCGTGTTGCAAGGCGAAGAACCCAAGCTGCCGGCCGGTCAGCAGGTCGATCACGCCCGCCAAATGCTGATACAGGGGCGCGACCCGCAGGGGATAGACGGCGCCATTGAAGGCGAATTCGGTCTGGCCGACAAACACCGGAAACACCCCGGCGCGCCACTGGGTGACGAAATCCGCGAGCATGTTCGCATACCAGAGGGCATCGCCCGTGCCGATTTGCCGCCCCGTCATGAACGGATGGAACAGCCAGCAGCCGGTGGCGAACAAGACGAGCCAGCGGGCTAGTTCCGCCGTTGGGAGCTGTTTAACCGAGGACAACACGACTGAGATGGCCACAAAGAGCCACAAGAAGACACCAAAAATCCGAAGCTGTCATTCCGAGACCACAAGCGAAGCCACCCGAACCTTCGGGGTAAATCCAGATGAACCATTTCGCCAGTGTCATCTTGGCGAAGCGAAAGATCCATCAGAACGTTCGCCAACGGGAGTCCTGCTGGATTCTTCGCTTCGTTCAGGAGGATAATTCATTTTGAGAACATTCCCTACACGAACTTCAGTTTGCGGGCGGCGAAGCATACCATGCGGAGCAGGAGCCAGCCATGTTTCCAGCGCTGGATGTTGGTGGTGCCGTAGGTTCTCTCGCGGTAGCGGATGGGAACATCGGCGATCTTGAGGTTCAGCTTGGCGGCTCCGAAGAGGAGGTCGAAATCGCCGAAGGGATCGAAATCGCCGAAATAGGCGCGGTTGGCGGCGAGGCGTTCGTAGTGCGCGCGGCTGAGGACTTTTGTGCCGCAGAGCGTGTCTTTCACGGGCTGGCCGAGAAGCCAGGTGAAGATGAGGCCGAAGGTTTTGTTCGCGCAAAGATTGAGGAATTGCATGGCCTTTTCGTCCATCGGGTAGACGAGGCGGCAGCCGTTCGCAAACTCGGCGCGGTCGGCCGCCAGCACATCGTAAAACTTGGGCAGCTCCTCGGGCGGCATCGTGAGGTCGGCATCCAGGATCATGAGAATGTCCCCGGTCGCGGCAGCAAAGCCCAGGCGAACGGCGTCGCCTTTGCCCCGGCCGGCCTGCTGCATGATTTTGATCTTCAGCTGCGGGTTTTCGCGGGCGACGCGCTGGATCTCGGCCCAGGTTTCGTCGCGGGAATGACCTTCGACGAAGATCAATTCGGTGCCGCTGCCCATCTGCGGCGTCCGCCGGACGGCGGCTTCGATGTTGCCGGCCTCGTTCCGGGCGGGAACGACCACCGAGACGGACATTTGCCTGGCCGGCCGCGGCGGCATCGGCCGCGCGACGCAAAACACCGTCAGGCAAAGCCAGCGCAAAAAGGGCAGGGGAGCGACCCAGCGGTTGACGAGGCGTTCCAACCCCAGGCATTTGACCGGCAGCAGCAGGCGCATCTGGAAATTCAGCGCCTCCCAGTCGGCAAGATGCAGGAGATTACGGATGTCGGTCGACGCCAGCCAGCTGCTCTGCGGCTCCTCGGATTTCAGCCCCAGGAGACGGGCGGCTGAAATAACCGGGCGCCAAACGGAGGAGTGGAAATTGATGACAAGGCGGGTGTTGGCGTGGCAGAGGTCGTGCAATCGTGCCAGCAGTTGCTGGACATCGGCGGCGAGATTGAGCGTATCCGAAACGATGATGTAATCGAATTTTTCCGTGAGGGTGATGAACTCACCGGCTAGGACATGAAGTTCGGCGTCGGGCAAACGGATGCGAGCGGAAGCGATCCGGGCCGAGGAAAGATCCACGCCAACTTTGCGGCGGGCATGCAGGCGGCCGAGCAGTTCGCCGGAGCCACAGCCAATTTCGACCACGCTTGCTTCAGCCGGGATCAACAGATTGTACTGGTGGGCGAGCAGTGCGCGGTAGGAGCGCGCGATCCAATTCAACTTGATCGGCGCGGCATCGTAAAACGTCCGGACCTGCCCGAGATGCGCCTGCGTTAGGTTGATCGTTTCGGAACTCACGGGAAGGACTGAAAGGGAGCGTTCGACAGCATGGCGGCCTCTGAAAGATCAAAAGTGGCAGGTGCATATCAGCGCGGCAAGAAAAAGCCCGGCAAGGATGGCGCGAGTGGGGCGGGGTGTGCGTTCAAAACCTGCACGCATGTGAAACAGGCCGGTAAGGGTGGGGCGGGAAACTTGGGCGAGGCAGGGGTGGTGGAAATGGCTTGAACCTGTCCGGTATCACCCTGATTTGGTGGCACAGTCAGCAAATTCCCGGCTCATGATTTTCACCACCTACTGGTTCATCCTTTTTGCGGGGATCATCGTGCCAGCGTATTGGTTTCTGCCCCGTCCCGGGATGCGGTTGTGGTTTCTGGCAGCGGCCTGTGCCATATTCCATGCCCACTTCGCCGGCGCCGCGGGCATGGCGCCGATCGTGGTGTTGATGATCGTCACCTACGCGGCGGGCCTGTCCCGGCGGGGCTGGATCTGTGGGGCCGCGATGGTCCTGTGCGTGCTGGCACTGTGCTTCTACAAATATGCGCTGTTTCTCATCGGGGCGGCGGTTGAACCCTGGAACGCCCCTCTTGCCGCCACGCTGGCCGTTGATGTCCGCAAGATCATGCCCGGGGCGCCACCATTGGGGGTCAGTTTCTTCGCCTTTGAATTCGTGCACTATTTGTTCGAGGTCAGAAAAGGCGGCGAACCGATTCGCAATCCGCTCAAGTTCGTGCTGTTTTCCGTTTTTTTCCCCTCCCTGGTCGCCGGACCCATCAAGCGGTATGCTCAATTTATTCCAGCCCTGGAGGCGGGCAGCCGGCATGTGAGCCTCGAGGATTTGGCCGAGGGCTTCCGGCGGATCGGGTTGGGTTTTGCCAAGAAGGTGCTGGTGGCGGACAATCTCACCCTCTGTATCGAGATCTACCAGCCGCAGTTCGCCGCCCTGGGCTTCCTCCATCGCTGGCTGGTGCTGGCCGCCATCGCCTTTCGGATACTCATGGATTTCTCGGGCTACAGCGACATTGCGATCGGCATGGCGCGACTCCTGGGCGTGAGGCTGCCGGAAAACTTCGACTGGCCGTATCTGGCGGGCAACTTGCAGGACTTCTGGCAGCGCTGGCACATTTCGCTGAGCAGCTGGATTCGCGATTACGTCTACATTCCCCTCGGCGGCAGCCGGCACGGACCGGTGCGGCGGGTAGGCAACGGGCTTTTTGCCTTCGCCTTGTGCGGGCTGTGGCACGGCCCGGCCTGGAATTTTGTGATTTGGGGGATTTATCACGGAGTCGGGCTCGCCTTTTGTGCGACTTACCGGAGCATCCCTGTGCTGGGACCGGGGATTGCCTGGGTGTTTGAAAAAGAGCCCAAGGCCGGCCTCGTGGTGACACAAATGTTTGCCTGGCTTGGCTGGCTGGTGTTTTTTTATCCGGTTCCCGAGGCGTTGCGAATGGCCCGCCTGCTTTTCACCCTATGAGCGAAAAGGATCAGACTGAATCTCCGCCCCCGCCCCCGATTTTTCGGCCGGTGGCCTTTTTGCTGGGTCTGGTGCTGGGCTTGGCGATGTGCTCGCTGTTCGCCCGGTGGGTGTCGTCACGGGGCTATCATGAAACGTTCACGCGCTTTCATGTGCGCCTCTCCCCGGAGGCGCATTACTATCCGACGATTGAAGAGATGTGTGGGATTGTGCGGGCCCGCTGCCGGCCGGACCAGGTGCTCGTGATTGTGGGGGGTAATTCGATTTTTCACGGGGTGGGGCAGCCGGTCGGAAAGATATGGACCGAGGAATTGCAGCGACTGCTGGGTGACCGGTTCGTGGTCATCAATTTCGCCTTTCGGGGGGCGCTCTGCACGGATGGAGGAGCCGTGGTGGCCGATGTGCTGCGAAAGGAATATCCGCGGCAGATTTATGTCGCCAATGCCGGACCCTTCGGGCCGCCGGCTCCCTACGGGCTCGAACCCTACCGCTACCTCTTCCGCGAGGCGCGCGCGCGCGGATTGCTGGAGGACTTTGGGCCACGCGACGACCTGGTGGCGGAATTTGACCGCCTGAATTATGGAATTTCCTGGCTCTTTGAGCTGCACGGCACGGGACTGCTGGACCGGGTCTTGCGCTACCGCGATCTCTGGAACTGGGTCGGCTACAATTTCTATTTCACCATCAAGAGCCCCCACACGCCCAACCTGCCCCAGGCCATCTGGGCCCGGAAAAAATTCCGCGATGAAGAGGGCGATTACGAGATCACGCCGTTTCGCGACCGGTTTACCGCGGCCAACCGGGCGATCGAAATGAAGATCGTCCGCGGTTTCAGCGAGCTGTTCTACCTGAAGGACGGGCGGGGCGAATGGCAGTTGAATCCGATCCGGAAGGGGAACTTCATGCATTTTGCGCGCGGGGCGGTCCCCGACCAACTCAAGCCCCGGACGCTGATCATGCTTAGCCGCAACAGCCCCTATTATCTGAAAAATCTCACGAAGGACGAAATGGTGCGAGAGGATGCGGCTTACCGGGACGGCGTGGCCGCCTGGCAGGAGGCCGGATACGCGGCCGCGGAATACGGCCGGGCTTTTGCCGAACAGGATTTTGGCGACCGCACCCACTTGACCGCTTCCGGAGGCCGGAAGCTGGCGGAAATCGTGGCTCGAGAGGCCAGGGCGATTGCCGACCGCCTCGGGTATCTCGAAGACAAACTAAAACGATGAAATTCCTCCGTGAATTCTGGCTGTCGTTGCCACCCGGATCGGCCCGGTGGCTGGCGCGCGGCCTGTCTTTGTGCGCCGGCCTGGTTGTCGCGCTGATTCTGAACTATGTGCTTTATCGCATCGGCTTGCCCAGCGCGCCATTTATCTACGTTGCTTTTTAGGTCTTGGCCATTCACGGGTTGCGACGAATTTCGCGGAAGCGAAGGCGGGATTTCTAGATTGCAATGTAATTGGAAATGCCGCGGTCTGCCGATGATGCCCATTAACTTTGGCTTTTTTAAGTCATCTTATGTTCACTTGTAAAATTCTCTCTTCCTGCCGTGGGCTGTTTTGCCTGCTGGCAGTGCCCTTCGCGCAGGTGGTTTTGATGGCGCAGCCGGCCAACACCGCCCCGCTGGTGGAGGACATTTTTCCTGAGCTAAAAACGATCATGGCGAAGGCACTGGGCCAGTCGCCCCAAATGCTCCAGCGCAGCATCGAGCTGGCGCAAGCCGAGGCGAACAAGCTGGTGGTCGGCAGCGCATTGCTGCCTAGTGCAGGCCTCTCCGTTTCCTACTCCAGCAGCACCGCCGCCGTTTCCTCCAATACGGATTCGAGCAGCCGGGCCAGCGGCATCTATTATTCGGCCTCTGTCAGTCAGCCGATATTCCATTGGGGAGCGCTCAAGGCGCAGTCGGAAATCGCCAAGATCGGGGTTCAGCTGGCGGAGAAAAATTTCCAGGAAGCCTACCGCGGGTTGGCGTTGGCCATCCGCCGGCAATACACCGATCTCATCCTCACCAAGATCAGCCTGCGCAATGCCGAATTCGGGCTCAAGATCATGCAATCCAACCTCGCCATCGACGAGGAGAGGCTGCGGACCGGCCGAATTTCCCCCGGGGGCATCATTCCTCCGCGTCTGGCGGTCGATGACGCCCGATTGGTCCGCGACCGCACCGAGGCCGCCCTCGACCGAGGCATCCGCGCCTTTAGCTCGCTGACGGGTATGGCGCCGCTCGACCTGGCGTCCATTCCGACTGACCTCACCCTGCCGGGATTGTTCTATGGCACTGAGTATACGAAGTCCTTGTTGGCGAAATTCCTCAGCACGGATATCGAGAACACCGTTCAGACGCAGATCTACCGCGACTATATTCAGCAGGCGAATTTGAGCTACAAGATAGCCAAACTCCGCCTTTATCCCAAATTCGGCCTCTCGGCCGGTTACAGCCTGTCGAATTCGACCCAAGCGACGTCGACTTCTGTCGACCAGGTGGGCGTGACCAACCAGACGATAACCCTCGCAGCCTCCTGGACGATTTTCGACGGTTTCGCGACCAAGGGCGCCAAGCGCTCGGCCCTCCTGACCAAGCGCACTTACGAGCAACAATTGGAGAATTATTTGCGCATCGCCGGCGACCAGATCGCCGACCTCGAGCGGCAGGTGAATTTTGCGGCGCGCGCCATGCAGCTGGCGGACACCCGCCGGGATATCCAGACCGGCGCGGTCAAGCTGGTGGAACAGGATCGCCTCCGGGGTGTCGGCAGCCAGCTCAACGTCGACTCCACCCGCGAGATTGCTTACAGGAGCGAACTCAATGCCTTTTCAACCCGCGCGGACTTTCTGTCCAAGTGGGCCGAGTTCCTGTCAGCCATCGGCCTCGACCCCGCCCTGAAAAATCTTCCCGCCCGCTATCTCAGCCATGCTAACTAAAATCCTGAAGAGTCCCGTGGTCATCGCGCTGGTGGTCCTCGCTTCGGGGGCATGGGCAGTCGCCTATTATCTGCGCCCGGTGGCGCTGGTGGCGCAGGTCGCGCCCGAGAAGGCGATCAATGCCGTGCCGGGCAGCGTGACGGTTGCCGCGGAATACCAAATGGAGCTCAAGAGCGCGGTCGGGGGGCGCGTGGCCCGCAGCGACCTCGATCTGGGCCGGGTGGTCCACCAGGGGGACTTCCTCGTCTCGCTCGACACCGGCGACTTGGAACTGGAAATCAAACAGATCGAGAGCAACCTCGCCGCCCACAAGCAAAGGATCGCGGTCGGCTCGTCGCTCAAGCTGGAGCTTGAAAACGGCCGGGACGACCTGAAGGAAAAGGAGCGGATGCTCAAACTGGGCGGAATATCGGAAGCGGAACTCACCCGCCAGCAGCGGCTCGTCAAGCAGGCCGAACAGAAGGTGGCCCTTGAAGAAGTCGAAAATGCCCACGCGACCGAGAGCATCTCGAACAACCTCGCGGGCAAGCGCCGCCAGCTGGGAAAAATGACCTTTGTCGCGCCCTTTGACGGCGTCATCTCCCATGTCTTCGCCCGGCCCGGGGACCTGATCGGCGACAACGCGCCGATCGCGACGATCATCTCCACCAGCCGCACGGTCGAGGCCAAGGTCAGCGAGGAGAATTTCTCCGGCATCAAGGTGGGCCAGAAGGCTTCGGTCCGTTTCCTCGGTTATGGCTCCCAGCTCTACGGCGCCTCCGTCATCAAGGTCCTGCCGACCGCCGACGCGGAAACCCAGCGCTACATCGTCCATTTGAATGTCGGCATCGACGCCGACAAGCTGGTCCCCGGCCTCACGGGCGAAGTCACCATTGTGCTCGGCGAGCGCGACGCGCCGACCGCGGTGCCGCGCCGCGCCCTGCGGGGGAACGAGATTCTCGTGGTCAACGGCGGCCGGGTCGAATTGCGCGCGGTTCAGCCGGGCTACGTGGCGATGAACCTGGCCGAGATTCTGCAGGGGCTGAAGCAAGGGGAGCTGGTCATCGTGGAGGAGCTCGATCGATTTTCGCCCGGCGATCGGGTGCGGACGGAACTGGTCGATTCATCCGCGAAGTAAGCCGTCCCGCTCCGACGGTTAGCCTTTCCCATGTCACCGACCCTCCGGATCGCCTTTCGGTTTCTCACCGCCAAGAAACGCGCCATGTTGATGAGCCTCGCCTGCATCATATTGGGCGTCGGCTTGTTCGTGGTCACGCAGGCCACGACCAGCGGCTTCGAGGATTTTTTCATCAAGACCATCCTGGGCACCAACGGCGCCATCAAGGTGGAAGACAGGATTCAGGACACCATCCGCTCGATGGAATCCGGCGGCGGGGGCAGCGGCTCGAAATTCCAGGTGGCGCATAAGGAGGGACGCAAATACATCGAGGGCGTGGAGGAGCCGAAGCTGGTGATGGACTGGCTGCACCAGTTCAAGAACGTGGCCGGCACCTCCCAGGTGCTGACCGGCGCCGCCATCATTCGCAGTTCCTTCAAGAGCGATTCGATTAAAATCTACGGCATCGTGCTGGACAACCACGTCCTGGTCTCCCAACTGGGCAGGCAAATCGTGCAGGGGACCGCCGACGGTTTTCGCACGGAGGCGTCGGGCTCCCTGGTGGGCAAGGACATCGCCGACCGCCTGCAGCTCGCCGTCGGCGATTCATTCATCCTCGATTCCGCCGGCCAATCCCGCCGCTATCGCGTCTCCGCCATTTACGAAACCGGTGTCAGCGACATCGACAAGGAGCGGGTTTACCTGCACCTGCCTGAGGCCCGTTCCCAACTGAAGAAGCCCACCGGAGCCAGCTTCATCCAGATCAGCCTTTTCGACCATGACCGCGCGACGGAGGACGCGATGCACATGGAGGAAGTGCTGCGGCACAGTGCCCGCAGCTGGCAGGTGCGGGAAAAAACGTGGCTGGAAACGTTCCGCGCGCTGAAAATCTCCTCCGGCATCACCGTGTCCGTCTTCACTCTCATCGCCGGCCTCGCGATGTTCAACACACTCGCGATGATCGTCATGGAGAAGACCAAGGAAATCGCTATCCTCCGCTCGATGGGCTACACGCAGCAGGATATCTCATCCATCTTCATCTGGCAGGCCGTCATTGTCCTGGCCATCGGCATCGTCCTGGGCTGCGGCCTCGGTTACCTCGTCACCTACGGGGTGTCGCGGATCCCGCTGAATCTGACGGGCATTTTCAAAACCGAACATTTCGTGGTCAACATGTCGCCCTGGCACTACGTCGCGGCCAGCGCCACCGCCATCGTCATGGTCATGATCGCCAGCCTCATTCCCGCCCGGCGCGCGGCCCGGTTCGAGCCGGGCGACATCATTCGCGGCACTTCCGGATGAGATCTACGAACCAGCAGCAGGGGGCAGGGAGCTAGCCCGGACATTTCACACTCTCATCTCCTGCGCACCCACACACTGTGAGTAAATTCCTCCTGCTTTTGCAGCCTTTGGGCCTATCCGGGCTAACGGCAAAACCGCCCGGCGGTTTTGCTTTTAGCCCGCATTCCCAGCAATTTTCACCGATATCCCGTTACGAACGCCCGCGAACACCTGACCAGAAGCACTTGGAGTATGAAAAATGCGGGCTAGGAAGAGGAAACCTAGCAGATAGCACCTTCGAGAATTTGGAGGTGTGGCAGGATGCGATCGAGCTCCCTGCCCCAAAAGGGGACTATTGAACTCCATGCCCTCCGATTCTTCCCGGTCCCCCGTCTCCGGCCTCCCGGCTCCGGCCTCGCGCTTCCCACCGCCAGGCTCCGCCATCGCCCTTCGCTGCGAGCAACTCCACCGCTACCTCGGCGAAGCCGAGGGCCGCGTGCACGTGCTCCGCGGCGTGTCCTTCGAGGCGCGGCGCGGGCGGGTCACCGCCATCGTCGGCCCCTCCGGCTGCGGGAAGAGCACGTTGCTTTACCTGCTCGGCCTGCTCGACCAGCCCGACGGCGGCTCCATCTGGATCAGCGACCAGCTCATGTCGAACAGCAGCGACCTCGACCGCACCGCCTCGCGCTGCGAGCACATCGGATTTGTTTTTCAGTTTCATTTCCTCATGCAGGAATTCTCGGCGCTCGACAACGTCATGATGCCCATGCGCAAGCTCGGCCGCCTGACCGAGGAACAGATGGCCGCCCGCGCCCGCGCGCTGCTGGGAGACGTCGGCCTGGGCGACAAAACCCACCGCCTGGCCACCCATCTTTCCGGCGGCGAGCAACAGCGCGTGGCCGTGGCCCGCGCGCTGGCCAACCAGCCCGCGATCATCCTCGCCGACGAGCCCACCGGCAACCTGGACGTCAGGAATTCAACCCTGGTCTTCGAACTGCTGACCCGCCTGGCCAAGGAAAACGGCCAGGCCGTCGTGCTCGTCACGCACAATCCCGATATCGCCAACCGCTGCGACGAGATCAAGCCGATGCGCGACGGCGAGTTTGTGCGCTAGCCCGGATCCGCCCGCCATGCCGAGGTCCCGCCTGGCTGCCGCGATCTGGTTCCTGGGCCTGGTGGCGGTGGGCCTGCAAGCGCTCGCGCTCTCATCCCGCTATTTCCAGTCCTGGCTGAGCGCCGATTATATCTACCCGCAGCTGTTCGCCGAGGACGTGCTGGCCGGATGGTATCCGCTCTCCGGCTGGACGCTCAGTTCCGCCCCGTATTTTTTCCCCGACATGGCCGTGGCTATCGCGTTGCGCGCCCTCGGCGGCGTCGGCACGATGTTGCCGGCCTACGTGGTGTTCACCTACCTCGCCCTGGCGGTGCTGGCCGGCTGGTCCCTGGCCAGGGCGACGAACACCGGCTGGACGGCCTGGCTGGCCGGTGTGGCGCTGGTGAATGCCCTGCTGCTCTGGCAACCGGTGTCGGATCATGCGCACTACCTGTGGCTGCTCGGCACGGTGGGCTTCCACGGCGGCGCGATCTTGCTGGGCCTGGCCAGTTTCGCCCTGTGGTCCGGACCGGAGGGAACAGCGCTTTCCCGGCGCCGATCGATCGTGGCGGCGGCCGTGCTCTTCCTCGGCGCGGTCTCCGACACGCTGTTTCTGACCCAGGCCGCGCTGCCGCTGGGCGTCGGCTTGCTCGCGCAGGCGGGCTGGAACTGGGGCGGGATTCGCGTGCGGGCTTACGCGAAATCGCTGCTCCTGGCGCTCGGCCTGGTCGCGGCGGTGCGGCTGGCGCTGGCCCTCGGCGGTTGGTTCAGCTTTTCCAAGGTCGTCCGCTATGCGCCGACGCCCGCGGCCGTGACCCGGGCAACGTCGGATTTCCTGCGGGATCTCTTTGCGACCTTGGTGCCGGGCGCATGGGGATTGGTGGCTGTGGCCGCCGTGGCCCTGGTTGGAGTCGGCCTGATGAGCTGGCGCGAACGCCTGCACCGGCACCCGATGGCATCCGGCCCGAAGACCGCTCTCGGTTTTGCCTTGTCTGGTCTGGCCGCCACCATCCTGCTGCCGTTGCTGACGGCCTATTGGCGGGACGCAAATCACGTGCGCTACATGCTGCCCTGGCTGGTCTACCCGGGCTGGCTGGCCCTGGCCTGGGTGGTGCCAAAAATCGGCCGGTGGGAGGGCGACAGGCGAATGCTCGCCGCGACCGGCTTGATTTGGATCGGCCTGATGGTCGCGGCAGCAACACCGATCCGGCTGAGCGCGCTGAGCTGGCCTTATCCGGAGCGCCAGGCGCAGCTGGACGAGTTCATCACCCGGCACGATCTTCGCCATGGCCTCAGTGACTATTGGCATGCGCACGAGATCAACACCCTGACCCGCACCCCGCTGCGCCTCTTCGCCCTCCGTCCGCAGGCAAACGCCAGTTTCTGGAACAACAATGCGTTTTGGCTCTACGAGAGCGAGGGCGGCCGCCTCACGCTACCCGACTATTCATTCATCATTACCGATGGGTTGGACGAAAACGCCTTGAGACGCCGGTTTGGCGAACCGACCGGGCAGGAGAGGGCGGGCGGCATGACGATCTGGCTCTACTCGGGGGAAGCGCCGCGCCGCATCAGCCGGCAGCTGGACGCTGAAGTGCGACAATCCCTCCGGGGCCGGCCCGGCGAAGAGTTGATTGCGGCGCCGCGGTGAGTTTTGGCACGAAGATCGCTTAAGACGGGAAGTTTCCCGGGGGCGCAATTGAAAGTGAAGTCTTCGCGCTTGGGGTAGCCACAGGCCTCCGTGGGATCGGGGAAGAGCATGGGCGGAGGGCGAGTCAACTTCGTATTGGCAGGGACGCCTGCCGCTACGCCCGAATGGCTCAAGCTGACTTCACTTTCAATTACACCCGTTTCCCGGGACGGATTGGACAATAAGTGCGCGTGTGAACCGGCCGGGCGCCACTAATAGTCGCCTCTAATTCCAGCGCCGACCAAATTTTGTTTTACTTTGGAGTGACGGCTTCTTTCCCTTGGCGGGAATCCGAACCCCATCTACGCAGCATCTACGCACCGTGAGTCCACCTTGTTCGCGCAAATCATTTTTTGTCAGGCTGGGTAGCCTGCTGGCCGCCGCCGGAATCGCTCCGGCATTTTTCGCGAAGTCAGCCGCTGCCGCCACTGTCACCGCCCCCGCCGCGCCACTCGTGTTGCGCCCGGAATCGCGGGCCGTGGCTCGCAAGGAAGGCAGTTACTAATTCGCCTAGCAGCCTGGCGGGCCTTGCCACTGTCCATGTCGAACATATTTCCTAAGTCCGCCAACGCCCTGCCGCTGCAGATCCTGGTTTTCCTGTTCGTGTTGGGCGGCGTCGCGGCGGCCGGAATCACCTATTACGCGACCCCGGCCTATCTGCGGGTCGGCTATCAGCCGGTGCAACCCGTCCCCTTCGACCATGCCCTGCACGCCGGCCAGCTCGGGATGGATTGCCGTTACTGCCATGCCGCGGTGGAAAAGTCCGGCACTTCCAGCGTTCCCACGGCGCAGACGTGCATGAACTGCCACAGTCTCATCAAGCCGGCCAGCCCGCTGCTGGCGGTGGTGCGCGAGAGCTACCAGACCGGCGACCCCGTGCCGTGGGTCAAGATCCACTCGACCCCCGACTACGTCTATTTCAACCATTCCGTCCACGTGACCCGCGGCGTCAGCTGCGTTGAGTGCCACGGCAAGGTCAACGAGATGACCACCGTCTACCACGACCAGCCCCACAGCATGAGCTGGTGCCTCGACTGCCACCGCCACCCGGCCCAGCGCATCCGCCACCCGGAGGATGTCTTCAATCTCGATTCCCAAACGCTCGCCGCCCAGGGCAAACTCGAACAGGCGAAAAGCTTCGTCCACGAATGGAAGCTCAACCCGCCCCAAAGCTGCTCCGGCTGCCACAGATGAAAAGGCTGAAAAACTGAAAGACTGAAAAATTCAAATGACGACGAGCGCACAGATTCATCACGGACGACCAGGGCTGAGCCAGCATGGGCATAGCCAGCGGATCCGACTGGCTGCACGAAGCCGTGGCTTGCGATTTTCAGCCCTTCAGTTCTTCAGCCCTTCAGCTTTTCTGTTCGGCGCGCCCGTCCGACCGATCCAATGAAACGAGTTTTTCACCATCCTCAGCCCAACCGTGCCGAACTGACCGGGCCGAAATACTGGCGCAGCCTCGACGAGCTGGCGGACACCCCGGGCTTCCGCGAGCACCTCGCCCGCGAGTTCCCCGAGGGCGCGTCGTCCCTGGAAGGCGTGGATCGTCGGCAGTTCATGCGGCTCATGGCGGCCTCCTTTGCCCTCGGCGGCCTCGGCCTCGCTGGGTGCCGCCGCCCGGAGACCCACATCCTGCCTTACGGCAAATCCGTCGAATACACCGTCCCCGGCCTCCCGCTCTATTTTGCCACCGCGATGCCGCTGCGCAAATCGGCCATCCCGCTGCTCGCCGAGACCCACCAGGGCCGCCCGACCAAGCTCGAGGGCAACCCGAGCTATCTCCCGCACGGCGGCGCCAGCAGCCTGCTCGCCCAGGCCTCGGTGCTCGATCTCTACGATCCGGAACGCGCCACGAGCCACATCAGGGGCGACACGACGCTGACGCCCGGCCAGGTGAACGACCTTCTCGCCGGCATCAACAAGACCTATGCCGGCAATGGCGAGGGCCTCGCGTTTCTCGCCGACGAATCCGCCTCGCCGACCCGCGCCCGCCTGGTGGCGCGGCTGAAGACGGTTTTCCCGCGCGCCATCTGGTCCGAATACGAGCCCGTGCAGGACGAGCCGCCGGTCGCCGCGGCGCAGGCTGCGTTCGCCCGCAACGTGAAGCCGGTCTACCGTTTCGCGAAGGCGAAACGCATCGTCAGCCTCGACGCCGATTTCTTCCACGCCGAGGCCGGCTCCCTCTACTACGCCCGCGATTTCGCCAAGGGCCGCCGCGTCGCCAAGCCGGATGACGAGATGAACCGCCTCTATGTCGCCGAGAGCGGATTCTCGCTCACCGGCAGCATGGCCGACCACCGCCTGCGGCTCGCCAGCAACCACATCCTGGCCCTGACCGCCGCCCTGGCCGGCAAGGTCCTCGGCACCGAGGCGTTCGCCATTCTGACCAAGGGACTCGATCTGAACCCGCAATGGATCGAGCAGTGCGCCGCGGATTTGTTGGCCAATCCAGGCGCCAGCCTGGTGGTGGCCGGTGCGCACCAGCCCGCGCAGGTCCACACGCTCGCCTACGCCATCAACGCCCGGCTTGGCAACATCGGCCAGACGATCGACTTTGTCGAAATCGAGGCGCCGCCGGCCTCGGCCATCACGGCCCTCGCCACCGCGATCAAGGGCGGCGCCGTCAAGACCCTCATCGTGCTCGGCGGCAATCCCGCCTACAACGCACCCGCCGATCTTGATTTCGGCGCGCTGCTGAAATCCGTCCCGGACGTCATCCGCTTCGGCTACTATCAGGACGAGACCTCCGCGCTCGCCGGCACGCACCTCGCCGCCACGCACTACCTCGAGTCCTGGGGCGATGCCCGCACCGTCGACGGCACCATCGTGCCGGTCCAGCCGATGATCATGCCGCTCTTCAACGGCCTGTCCGAGGTCGAGCTGCTCGCCCGGGTGGCAGGGGAGGAGACGCCCGATGCCTACGCTCAGGTTTTCACCACCATCGGTCGCCTCGCCACCGGCGACGCCAAGAAGGCTTTCGAGAAATTCCTGCACGACGGCCTGCTCGATGGTTCGGCCTACCAGCCGGTGTTGGTCGCCTACGACCCGCAGCGCGCGGGTTCCGTTTTCGCGAACAACCCGGCCTTCGCCGCGCTTTCCAAGGACAATCTCGAAGTCCGCTTCGCCACCGACCACAAGATGGACGACGGCCGCTTCGCCAACAACGGCTGGCTCCAGGAATGCCCCGATCCCATGACGAAGATCTCGTGGGACAACGCCATCCTGGTCAGCCCGCGCCTCGCCAAGGAACTCGGCATCGTGCCCGCCGGCAGCCTGCTGCAGGTTGCGCGCAAGGAGGAGGCCGAATATTCCCAAGGCAAGGAGAACGCCCACGTCTACGATGTCACCCTCAACGGTCGCACGGTGCGCGGCCCGGTCCACATCCAGCCGGGCCTCTCGAATTACACCATTGTCCTCCCGCTCGGTTACGGCCGCACCGTTTCCGGTCACATCGGCACCGGCGCGGGCTTCAGCGCCTACGCGGTTCGCACGTCCGACGGCATGGGCTTCGCCACCGGCGCCAAAATGACCGCCACCGGCGCGCGTATGAAGCTCGCGAACACGCAGGAGCATTGGTCGATGGAAGGCCGCGACATCGTCCGCGAGGCCAATTTCGAGGGCGACGAGGGCTACAAGAAGAATCACGATTTCGTGAACAGCATCGGCATGGAGTCGCACACCCCGCCGGTGCTGGGCAAGGACACCGGCAAGGCTCCTGCGTTCGTCGCCACCACCACGCCCCGCGGCAATTCACTCTACGAGACGCCCAACCTTGACGGCACCCACCAGTGGGGCATGTCGATCGACCTGAACACCTGCATCGGCTGCAACGCCTGCATCATCGCCTGCCAGGCGGAGAACAACATCCCGATCGTCGGCAAGGAGCAGGTGCTCCGCGGCCGCGAAATGCAGTGGATTCGGCTCGACCGCTATTACTCCGACGGCCACGCCGACGCGGAGGCCTTCGGCGCCGAGGGCAACAAGCAGCTGCCGGGCGATTCGGACGATCCCACGGTCTCCCCCCAGGTTTCGATGCAGCCCATGACCTGCCAGCACTGCGAACTCGCGCCCTGCGAGACCGTGTGCCCCGTCAATGCCACCGTCCACGACGACGAGGGCATCAACGTCATGGCCTACAACCGCTGCATCGGCACCCGCTATTGCGCGAACAACTGCCCCTACAAGGTCCGCCGCTTCAATTTCTTCGATTTCAACAAGCGCGCTACCGACGAGCTTTACCTGGGCCCGCTCGGCAAGCAGAGCGACATGCCCGAGCTGGTCAAAATGGTCAAAAATCCCGACGTCACCGTGCGCATGCGCGGCGTCATGGAGAAGTGCACCTATTGCGTCCAGCGCGTGCAGCAGGCCAAGATCGCCCAGAAGCGGAAGGCCGGCGCCAGCGGCGACGTCGAGATACCCGACGGCACCGTCAAGACGGCCTGTCAGCAGGTGTGCCCGGTGGAGGCCATCGTCTTCGGCAACATCAAGGACGAGCACAGCGCCGTCTCCCGCGCCAAGGCGCAGGACCGCGACTACGCCGTCCTCGGCTACCTGAATGTCCGCCCGCGCACGACCTACCTCGGCAAGCTCCGCAATCCGAACCCGCTCATGCCCGATTACGCCGCGCTCCCGCTCAGCCGGGTCGAGTATAACCGGAAGAACGGACACTCCGAGGCCGGCCACGGCCACGGGGCTGGAGCGCAGGCGACCCCGCCCGCGGGCGATCATTCCCACAAGGACGGAGGACACGGTTGATGAGCGCGCACTCCCCCGATCACGCGCCGAGCCCCGCCATCCTCGCCGAGGTCAAACCCGCGATTATCCCTCGCGCCGTGCTGGTTGAACACCATCGCGACTTCCACTGGATCACCGAGAAGGTCTGCGGCATCGTCGAAGCCAAGACCCCGATTTGGTGGTGGTGGTGCTTCGGCGTCGCCGCCTTTGTCGCCTCGTTCACGGTCGCCGGCCTGACCTACCTCGTCGCCACCGGCGTCGGTGTCTGGGGCCACGCCAACCCGGTCAACTGGGCCTGGGACATCGTCAACTTCGTCTTCTGGATCGGCATCGGCCACGCCGGCACGCTCATCTCGGCTATTCTCTGCCTGCTGCGCCAGAAGTGGCGCACGTCGATCAACCGCGCCGCCGAGGCCATGACGATCTTCGCGGTCGTCTGCGCCGCGATCTTCCCGGTCTTCCACGTCGGCCGGATCTGGTTCGCCGTGATGCCGGGCTGGCTGTTCCCGTTCCCGAACGCCAACGGCATCTGGCAGAATTTCCGCTCGCCGCTGGAATGGGACGTGTTCGCCGTCTCGACCTACGGCACGGTCTCCGTGCTCTTCTGGTATATCGGCCTCATCCCCGACCTCGGCACGATGCGCGACCGTTTCACCGCGGCCGGCAACGTCCTCAAGGCGCGCATCTACGGCTTCTTCGCCATGGGCTGGCGCGGCTCCAACCGGGCCTGGAGCAACTACGAGATGGCCTACCTCATCCTCGCCGGCATCGCGACCCCGCTCGTGCTCTCCGTGCACACCATCGTGTCGTTCGATTTCGCGGTGTCGCTGATCCCGGGCTGGCACACGACGATCTTCCCGCCTTATTTCGTCGCGGGCGCCATCTTCTCCGGCTTCGGCATGGTCATGACGCTGATGCTGCCGCTGCGCGGCATCTACCGCCTCGAGGACCTGATCACGCAGTATCACATCGACTGCATGTGCAAGATCACCCTGGCGACCGGCACCATGGTTGGCTACGCCTACTCGATGGAGTTCTTCATCGCGTGGTATGGCGCGAATCCGTATGAAGGCTTCGCGTTCATCAACCGCGCGTTCGGCCACTACGCCTGGGCCTACTGGATCATGATCGGCTGCAACGTCATCACGCCGCAGTTCTTCTGGTTCAAGTCCGTCCGCGAAAACCCCACGCTCGTGTGGGTGCTCTCGATCTTCGTCAACGTCGGCATGTGGTTCGAGCGCTTCGTGATCATCGTCACCTCGCTGGCCCGCGACTTCCTGCCGTCGAGCTGGGGCTATTACTCGCCGAGTATCGTCGAGATATTCACTTTCTTCGGCACCTTCGGCGTCTTCTCGTTCCTGTTCCTGCTCTTCATCCGCTTCGTCCCCATCATGCCGATGTCGGAGGTGAAGGCGGTCATCCCCCAGGCCGACCCGCACGGGTCGGACCACTAGCAGCCTGTTGAACTTTGCCGCTAAACTTGTGCCACCGACGTTGCCCAAAATGTGCCTTGCCAGCGATAGTTTCTTTTTAACCGGGAAATGCGCCCTTTCGGAATTATGGCCGAGAAAGCCATTGACGAAGTGCCCGTGGCAGCGGAATGAACGTCACCTCATGCCAAAGCTATCCCTTAGCTTGTTGTTGGTTTTAGCTGGCAGTCCGCTTGTTGCGCAGGTGGCCCTCATCCGCCATGCGCCGACGTTGAATGGCAGCGTCGAGGGGTCGATCCAGCAGATGACGGCGGAAAGCACGACGCTCAATGGCAGCGCGAGCGTGACGGGTGATTTGTTCGTGCCGGGGACACCGACGGTCCGGCTGAACGGCCATCCCACCTACGGCGGCACCCTCGATGGCACCGACGCGGCGACGCCTGCCAGCCACAAGATCACCCTCAACGGCAACGCTTCGCTGGGCCATGTCGTCCGCCGCACGGATGCGGTGGCCTTGCCCACCGTGGCCGCTCCGCCGCAGCCGGCGGGCACGCGCAACGTCTCGCTGAACGACTCCGGTCAATCGCCGGGCAATTTCGCGACGCTGAAGAACCTCACGCTCAATAGCAACGTCGGCCCGATCGCCGTGCCGCCAGGCACCTACGGCGATTTCACGGCGAACGGCGGCAGCTTCACGCTCGGCGTGGCCGGCGCCACCACGCCTGCCATCTATGATTTCCAACACCTCACCCTCAACGGCTCGAGCCGTCTCGACGTCCTCGGGCCGGTGGTTGTCACCCTCGCCAATGGCATGTCCGCCAACGGCAGCGTCGGCGCCTCGGAAAATCCCGCCTGGCTCACGCTCAACGTTGCCAGCGGCGGCCTCACCTTGAACGGCAACGTGTCTATTTACGGCTATGTCACCGCTCCGTCCGGCACGGTTACGATCAATGGCAATTCGCAGTTGGTGGGCGGATTGATTTCCGACCGGCTGACCATCAATGGTAACGGCTTGCTGCGGCTGCTTGTCCCGCCCACCGCCAACCAGCCGCCGACGGTCGCGCTTACCGCCCCCACCGACGGCGCCACTTTCACTCTCCCTCTCACCCTCACTCTTTCCGCCACCGCCGCCGATCCCGATGGCAGCATCGCGAAGATCGAATTCTTCCAAGGCGCCACCAAGCTCGGCGAAGCCACCACCGCCCCTTTCACTTTCCCTCTCCCTCTCACTTCCGCTGGCAGCTTCACCTATACGGCCCGGGCCATCGACAACCTCGGCGCGACCGCGGATTCAACCGCCGTCACCATCACGGTCACCAGTCCCAACCAGCCCCCCACGGTCGTGCTGACTGCGCCCGCCGACGGCACATTGCTTACCGCCCCCGCCACGGTGACGCTCACGGCCACGGCCAGCGATCCCGACGGCAGCATCGCCCGCGTCGAGTTCCACCAGAATGCGACCAAGCTCGGTGAACTCACGGCCCCTGACACTGCCGGAGGCTCCACTTTCACTTTCAGTCTCACTTCCGGTCTCGCCCCCGGCACCTACCCGTTCAGTGCCGTTGCCATTGACAACCTGAACGCCACCGCAACCTCAGCCGACGTCACCGTGACGGTGGTTGCGCCGAACCAGCCCCCCACGGTCGCGCTGACCGCCCCACTCGACGGCGCCACTTTCACCGCCCCCGCTTCCCTCACTCTTTCCGCCACCGCCAGCGATCCCGACGGCAGCATCGCCAAGGTGGAATTTTATTCCGGCGCAACCAAACTCGGCGAAGCGGCCACGGCCCCATTCACCCACCCTCTCACTCTCACTCAGCCAGGCAGCTACAACTACCTCGCGCGCGCCACCGACAACACCGGCTCCGCCACCGACTCTGCGCCCATCACCATCACCGTTACGGAGGCTCCCGCTGCGCTGCCCTTTATTGCGGGATTCGAGCCGTCCGAAGGCTACGCCCTCGGGCCGGTCAACGGCCAGAAGGGCTGGATCGCCACCAATCCCTCGGTCGTCACCGATGCCGACTTCTCCTCCGGAGCGCGTTCGGTGCTTGTTCCCGCCAACGAACCGCTGCTCTCGCTCTCGCATCCCTTCGATCCCCATCCCGGCGAAAGCGTCGTCTTCGTCGATCTCTTCACGTTGCCTCATGCTGCGGTCAGCGAAGCCGCCTCCCTGAAATTCGTCATGCTCAACACCGCCCAAGTCGCTTTTGTGCGCGACGGGCCCGCGACGGGCAGATTCTCGGTTTTTAATGGCGGCTCATGGCAGCCCACGTTTGCCACCGTGCCGGTCGATGCCGACGGCTACGCTGCCAATTGGGTGCGGCTCACGCTTCGCGCCGACTATGCCACGCACCAATGGGACCTCTACGTCGGCGGCGGGCTGGCCGCGGCCAACCTCGGCTTCGCCGATAACGCCCAAAGCAGCCTTGGCTCCTTCACGCTCACCGGCCAAGCCGCGGCCCACACCCTCCTCGACGACTTCCTCGTCGCTTTCGACAATCCGCTCTTTGACGACGCCGACAATGACGGGATGGAAGACGCCTGGGAAACCACCCACGGCCTCAACCCCGCCCTCAACGACCGCAACGCCGACCCCGACGCCGACGGCCTCACCAACGTCCAGGAATACGTCCTCGGCACTGATCCCAACCACGCCAATACCACCAGCGACCTCGATGGCGACGGCCTGCTGGACAGTTGGGAGCAGCAGTATTTCGGAGGGCTGGCCCAATCGGCTTCCGCCGATTTGGACAGCGACGGAGTGAGCAACCTCACGGAATATCTTACCGGGCGCAACCCCACCAAGGTCGAACTGCCCGACACCACCAGCGCGGTGAATCTCCGCGTGTATTCACCCCAGCGCTGAACCAGCCATCGGCCATGAAGCGCAAAAAATTAGCGATCATCCTCTTCTCCTTTCTGACGTTGGCTTTGCCCGTGTCAGTCTCGGCCCAGTCCTGCGCGAGCGGCGAACCGATTAAATCAACCAGCATTGCATTCACCTCGTTTGAGGGCACGGCGACGCTCATCGGTTTCAGCGAATACACGAGTCCGAGTGCGCCACCGAAGAAATATCTCACACAAACACTCAGTGGCTACTGGCATACAGATAACTGGACCGTCCCAAATTCGCCGACCTGCGGAGGTGGAACGCCAAATGATGTGGACCATGAGGTTTACTCGGGAACCTTCAAATATTCTGCGACTGTCGGCTCTATTAGTAATACACAGAAATACGTATACTGGCGGCGCGAAACCACGACACCGATAGTGATTGATACAACTGGGTCGATGCCGGGAAATTTTTCACCCCGCTATCTCCCTGGTGGCCATTACGCACTTAACGTATTGGCAACCGAAAAGAAATGGGTGTACGACGGTGTATGTCACCAGCCTAGCGGCAGTTTTGGACGTAATGCTAGTGGCACAGTCACTGCTGAACTTTCCACCGAAGACACCGAGGACGATGCCGAGAAGCGCGCCCTGGCCAGTGCTACCTCGGGTACGAGCAACACCGCCTACCGCACCAGTCGCACCACCGGCTTCAGTTTCAGTTTTAGCAAGGTGCATTACGAGGCGACCTTCAACGTCACTTGCGCCGGCGAATACGATGCGGTCGTGACTTATTCCACCAAACCCCACGGCACAGCGACCGCCACCGGCCACGACGTGCAAATTGTCCGCAAGACCCTCCAGCCCGGTGAGCACAAGATAATCGGCGACATCCGGGTTCAGAAAAATGACACCGACTACACCGTCGAGAGCATCGAGCTGCGCAAACCCTGCGCCGCAGTCCCACCCGGCACGCCCGACTTCAAGCTCGAGAGCATCCACGTCGAACTCAGCCTAGGCTTGGGTGCCCGGCAGGGATCCGCTGGCTTCCTCCGCCTCGAAGCCGACGCCATCACCCCCGCGCTCTATACACCCCCCGCGCTCACCGTGGCGACTGCCGACAACGGCGTGGAAACCGTCCGCGACGGGACGGGCGTGCTCCGCCAGATCAAGGCCCCGCAAGCCCTCGCCGATATCGTGACGCTCGATGCCTCGTCCTACGAGGTGCGCTTCTACAATCCCGCCCAGATCGGCGCGCAGGACGCCACCACCAAGATCTATGCCCTCATCGGCCCGCCCTACGTCACTTACAAGTTCGAGAATCCCGACACCGCGCAAGCCACCCGGCTCAAGGTCACCGAAACCCGCGGCTCGATTATCCGCGTCAACGAGTATGCCTACGATACCGGCGCCACCACCTGGAGTCTCAGTCGCGGCAACGGCCTGCGCAAGGAAAGCCTCCTGATCACCACTTCCGGCTCCGACAAGACCAAGACCTCCACGATCCGGGACAGCAGCAACGTCATCGTCAGCCAGACGGCCAAGACCTACCACACCTATGCCTGGGGCGAGGAACTGATCCAGGAAGTGATCGATCCCGCTGGCGCGGCCCTGGCCACGAGCTACGAGTTCTACAGTAACTCTGGGAGTGACGGCACCAACTACGGCCGCCTCAAACTCCGCACCAACCCCAACGGCTCTTGGGAACGCCACACTTGGGACGCTTCAGCCCGCCCGCTGAAGACCATCCGACCCTACCTCGATGCCGTCCCGACCGCCGCCGAAAATCTCTGCCGCGTCACGGAAAGCACCTATTCGGCCCTCGCCGATGCCGACGGCGACGGCATCCTCGAGCAGCTCACCACCACAACCGAAACCACCGTCGGGCAGGAAACCCGCCGCACCTACCGCGTCGATTGGTCCAAGACCGTCACGCTCGGCACGGATGTTTGCACCCGCCGCACCGACATTCGCTGCGTGGCTGCGGGTGCCGCCTGGAATACCCCGACCAATCACGTCACCGAGACACTGCTCTACACTACTGATCCCTACATCGGCCGCACCCGCCGTGTCATCAACCCCGACGGCACCGCGACGCTCACGAGCTACACCCTCGACCCCAGCGGCCCCGGCCTGAGCCCGTCGAACGACCAGCAAACTGCCGTTGTCAAGACCGGCACGCCCAATGCGGCCGGGGACGACGTCACGGACGGCACCCGCACTGCCACTTTCACCAGCGCCCAAGGCCAAGTCACCGGCGAATCCGTTACCGATATCGCCAGCAATCTTACCCTTGGCAGTTGGACTGCCACGCAGTTCGATGCCCTCGGCAGGCCCACTCGCTTCGATCACGCTGACGGCACCTACGAGACCAAGGATTATGCCTGCTGTGGCCTCTCGTCGTCGCGCGACCGCTCGGGTCTGGTCACGACCTATACGTATGACGATCTCGGCCGGCAGACCACAGTGTCGCGGTCGGGCCTTGCCACCCGGACGGCGTACGACGCGGACAGCCGCGTGAAGTCCGTCACTCGCATCGGCAGCGACAATTCCGAGATGGTCCTCCAGACCAGCGCTTATGACCTCGCCGGCCGCCCCACGGAGCAGCGCGATGCGCTCAGCCGCCTGACCGCCACCAGTGAAGCTTTCGACGCCGGCACCGGCCAGACCACCCGCACGACCACGACGCCCGCCGGCACCAGCATCGAGGTGCGCCATCGCGATGGTTCGCAACTCGGTGTCAGCGGCACAACGGTTGCACCGCGGACTTTTGAATACGGCTTGGAAAGCGGCCAGCCCTTCACCAAGCAAATCCTCGTCGGCGACAGCGGGGCGACGACCGAGTGGACGAAAACCTTCCCCGACTTCGCCGGCCGGACCTACAAGACCGTCCTGGCCGATAGCGCGACCACCCAGTCCTATTTCAACACGGTGGGCCAGTTGGTCCGCCAGACCGATCCCGACAGCATCGCGACTCTGTTCGCCAACAATGCCCGTGGGGAACAGGAGGTCACCGCCCTCGATGTGGACGGCGACAGCATCATCGATTACGACGGCACCGACCGCATATCCAAAACCGTGACCACCGTCGCCACCCGCGACAGTTTCACAGTGCAGCGGTCAACCACCCAAACCTGGGAGGTCAACGGATCGGACACGCCGGTCACGGTCTCCGTCGCCGAGCAAAGCACGGACGGCCTCCGCTCCTGGCAGACCACGCGCGGATTGACGACGACTTCCGTCACCACGCTCGACGGCTCCGGTGGCCGCACCGTGACCACCACCGGACCCAATGGCGTTGTCGCCACGCAAACATACCAAGCCAATCTTTTGCAGAGCACCGTCACCTCCCACCCCACGCTCGGCCCGCTCTCGTCCACGACTTATGGCTACGATGCTCACCACCGGCAGATTTCCACCACCGACGCCCGCACCGGCACGACCACGTACACTTATTTCGACGATGGCCAGCTCCACACGGTGACGACGCCCGATCCGGATCCCACTCGCTCGGGTCCGGGTTATGACCCACAAGTCACCACCTTCGCGTATGATTCGGCGGGACGGTTGGACACTGTCACGCAGCCGGACGGCGGCGTGGTCACCACCGAATATTATCCCACCGGCCTCGTCAAAAAGGTTTCCGGCGCCCGCACCTATCCGGTCGAATACACTTACGACATCCAGCTCCGGGTGAAAACCATGACCACCTGGCAGGACTTCGCGGCGGATGCCGGGAAGGCCGTCACCACTTGGAACTATGACCCTCAACGCGGCTGGCTCCTCGGCAAGCGCTACGCCGATAACACCGGCCCGACTTACACATTCACAGCAGCCGGTAGGCTGCAGACCCGCACTTGGGCCCGTGGCGCGATGACGACTTACTCCTACGGCCCAGCGGGTGATCTCACGGGAGTTGATTACTCTGATGCGACATCCGACGTGGCGATTGCTTATGATCGCGTCGGTCGATTGAAGACGATGACCGATGGCGCGGGAACCCGAATGTTGAGTTATCATGCGTCAGGGCAGTTGGAAGATGAAACTTACACCAGCGGTCTTCTTAATGGCCTATCGGTGGATCGCAGCTTCGATTCCCTCCACCGTCTCAGTGGCCTCTCTGCGCTCTCCGCGACCTCCGTGTTAAATCCGGCCGGTTATTCCTACGACGCGGCCTCGCGCCTCAGTGCCGTCACGCAGGGAAGCAACTCGGTAACCTATGGTTACCTCGCCAACTCTTCGCTCGTCGAAAGCGTCACGTTCCGCTCCGGCAGCGCAGTCCGCCTCACCACCGGCAAGACCTACGATTATCTCAACCGGCTCGCGAGTATCGTGAATGCCCCTGCCACCGGTCCCGCCCAGTCCGTGGCCTACACCTACAACACGGCCAATCAACGCATCCGGGCTACAAGAGAAGACAACGCTTACTGGCACTTTGCCTATGATGAGCTCGGTCAGGTGACATCGGCCAAAAAACATCTGCCCGACTCCACGCTTATCAACGGCCTCGACCACGTCTGGACGTTCGATGATATTGGGAATAGGAAGACCGCCACGGTTAATTCTCAGGCTTCAACCTATTCCGCGAACTCTCTGAACCAATACGAGCATCGCAGCGTGCCTGGGTTTGTGGATGTTTTTGGTGCAGCTCAACCTGATGCCACCGTCACGGCGACGCTCGGCACGGCTCTCCCGCAACCGACGACTCGGCAAGGCGATCTCTTCTATAAACAGGCGGCGGTGGATAACAACGGCGCAGCCCAATACGTTCCGGTCACTGTCACCGGCGTCAAGAATCTCGTCGGACCAAATCAGGAAGACGCGGTGACGGAGGTGACGAAGACGGCTTTCATCGCGCAGACCCCAGAGAGCTTCACGCATGATGCCGACGGCAACCTCACCGGTGATGCCAAGTGGACTTACACCTACGACGGCGAAAACCGGTTGATCGCGGCTGAAACAACATCCTCGGCTATCGCCGCTGGCGTCACCAAGCAGAAACTCGAATTCGCCTACGATGGCCGTTCGAGACGCGTTTCGAAGAAAGTCTATGATTGGGTTGGCGGAGCGTGGACCCTCAGCACTTCCCTTCGCTTCATTTACGATGGCTGGGATCTATTGGCCGAGGTAAATGACACTGGTGCGGCCGTCCGAGACTACGCTTGGGGCTTGGATTTGTCTGATTCGCTAGATGGGGCGGGCGGCATTGGCGGGCTCCTCTTTGCCCGCTCCAATCTTCCATCGCCGATTTCCTGTGTCACGGCTTTCGACGGCCGCGGTAACATCATCGGCTACATCGATCTTGCCACCGGCACGGTTTCGGCTCGCCGGGACTATTCGGTTTTTGGCGAGATTTTGGTTGCCGACGGCCCCGCGTCGGACCTGTTCCCCTTCGGCTTCTCGACCAAATACCGCGACAAAGAGACCGGGCAGATTCATTTCGACTTCCGCGAATACCTTCCCGACCCCGGCCGCTTCACCAACCACGATCCATTGGAGGAGCTGGGCTTCGTTCTGCTCACGACGACAGCCTATGTGGGCCTCGATGGGGGGCCGAATCTCTACGGTTTTGCTCGGAACGACAGTCTGAATTACTACGACGTAAGCGGACTCGCCATTGAAACTGCCTGGGACGCGTTCAACGTGGGCACAGGGGCGGTCTCTTTTGGCTGCAACGTTGCAGCCGGTAACGTGATTGGCGCACTGGTCGATGGTGTGGGCTTGGTTTATGACGCCACGGCTACCGCGGTTCCCGGATTGCCGGGTGGCGCTCAAACAGTAATTCAAGTCTATCGGAGCAGTAAACTGGCGCGAAGCATGTATCGCTTCTTGGAGGCGAATCAGAACGCGAAAAACGTGTATCGCTATGCGGTAAGACAGGGGGTTGATCAAGGGCACCACATAATTCCACGGGCGGGTTCGCCGATCAGTTGGACGGATAAAGCCCTTCGCAAGCAAATGGATCAACTTCGCAAGCGTGCGAACAAGGCAGGGTTTGACATCGATGGCGCGGAAAATGGCGTCGCGCTACCAGCAAATTTTCACCAAACGGCAACGACCGGGCAGGAATATTATCGGCGGGTTCTAAATTTTTTCCAGGACGCGAATACACGCGAACAATTCATCGAACGCTCAAGTCGCCTGGCTGACGATCTGTTGAAAGAATCCGGCAAGATCAAATGAACACACACAATATCTATAGACTTTATGCTGACGTGAGAGGGTGTGGAACTTACATGTTCGATGCCTATGATGAGATGGACTATTGGGACGAATATCTAGCTCATCACTTTAAGGGAGAGCCTTTGCCTCGGGATTGGAAGATGCCACGCTACATGCTAGGCGATCCAAAAAAACAGCTTAATGATTTCGTCCATGGAGAAGATCCCGCGCCTTTTGTTTCGATGCGAGCAAAAGTAGCCTTGGAAGAAATCACTGGGGGCGCCGTGCAATATTGGCCGATAGGTGAGATTCAAGGTGTAGGCTACTTCATTATGAACGTCGTTCGGTTGTTAGATTGCCTTGATGTTAAAAAAACGCAGATAGCCTATGCTCCGGATGAACCTGCCAAGGTTCTTGGAATTGATCGAGCTGTATTTGATGCTGCTAAAATTCCGGACGACGTGGCGATTTTCAAGGTGCCGCAATATCCACGGCCGGTTTATGTAGCAGATGCCTTTGTTGACTGCGTGCGCAGACATCAGTTAACGGGTGTTGGCTTTGAGTATCCTCACGACGTTGGCGTGTCGGCCCCACATAACGCCTTCCCGGATCTTCCGATCAGGAAGTGAACCCCACAAGCCAACCAAAGCACGGTGAAGCCCAGCGTGCCAAAGAATGAAAAAACCGTCACTGAACAGCTTCTCAGCTACGAACCTCCCTCAAGGCGGGAGAAAACTCGCCTACTCAAACTAAACATCCCAATGGCTTGCCCACCACGTACCACTTGTCCTTGGTCAACCGGAGGAGCACCCGCTGCCTCTTTCATCAACGATGTGCCCAATCCAAACTGAAGTAGGGATGCGACTGCCCAAGCTATGTTAGCAAACCCTGTTGACTCCCTCGTGATGGTGCAAGCAACCAGACGACTTGTTGCACTTACAAGCCCTCCGGCCGCCTCCACACCCGCACCTGGGCTCGCGGCATCGTCACCTATGGCTATGCCCCTTGAACTTTCTGGCCAAAGCTCGACAAACTCCTAGCGCCATGAAAAAGAACTACGGAATGGTCGCCGCCTTCGACACCCCGTCCGCCCTTTATCACGGCTGTGAAAAGATCCGCGATGCCGGCTACTCGCAGTGGGATGCCATCACGCCGTTCCCGATCCACGGCCTCGATGCCGCCATGGGCGTGCGCCGCTCCAAGGTGCCGCGCTTCTCCCTCGCGGGTGGCCTCACGGGCTTCACCACCGGCATGTCTTTCATCTGGTGGGCCAACGCCTACGAGTATCCGCTGATCGTCGGCGGCAAGCCCTACTTCAGCCCGATGTTCGCGTTCCCCGTGTCCTACGAACTGACGATCCTCTTCACCGCCTTCGCCACCATCATCGGCATGTTCCTACTCAACAAGCTGCCGATGCACTACCATCCCGTCCTCAAGGCGCCGCAGTTCGTCCGCGCCAGCGACGACCGCTTCTACATTGTGATCGAGGCCAGCGACCCGAAATTCAACCCGGCCCAGACCCGCAGCCTGCTCGAGCAGGCCGGCGGCAAGGACATCGCCGAGCTCGAGGAATAAGCGATGCGTTACGCCTATTACACCCTCGCGTTCCTCGTCGTGCTGACGCTCTCCGTCATGGGCTTCCGCGGTCTGCGCTCCTCCCGGCCGCCGATCGAGCTGTTCCCCGACATGGACCACCAGGCCAAATACAAGCCGCAGGCCGCGTCGAAATTCTTCGCCGACGGTCGCGCCGACCGGCCCATCCCCACCGGCGCCGTGCCGCGCGGCCGGAGCGTCGAGGCCGACCCTGCGTTCCTGCGCGCTGACGACTTCCACTACGCCGGCAAGGCCGCCGACGGCACCTTCGCCCGCGGTTTCCCGGTCGAGGTCACCCCGGATTTCATCAAGCGCGGTCAAAACCGTTACATGATCTACTGCGCCCCCTGTCACGGCGCGCTCGGCGACGGCAACGGCATCACCAAGTCTTACGGCATGGTCGCCACGCCGACCTACCACGACGATCGCCTCCGCACGATGCCCGAGGGCGAACTCTTCTACACCATCACCCACGGCAAGAACACGATGTTTCCCTACGGCGACAAACTTTCCCCGGACGAGCGCTGGGCCGTGGTCGCCTATGTGCGCGCCCTCCAGCGCGCCCACCAGGGCAAAATCGACGACGTCCCGGCCGAACAACGCGGAGGGCTGAAGTAACATGAGCGCTTCCACCCTGAGCCAGTCGAACGGGCCGTCTTCATCCTTTCCGCCTCCCGCCAGCGCCCTGGCCGCCAAGTTCCTCGGCGCCGGTATCGTTGGCCTCGCGCTCACGGCCTTGGGCCTGCTGGTTTCGCCCGCGCAGCATGTCGCTCTGTCGTATCTCGTGGGCGTGTCCTATTGGACCGCGGTCGCCATCGGCATGCTACTGCTGGTGCTCATTCACCACATCGTCGACGCCGGCTGGTCGACGGTCATCCGCCGGCAGTTTGAGCATGGACTCTCCGCCTTCCTCTGGCTCGGCGTGCTGTTTCTCCCGCTGCTGATCTCGGCGTGGATGCAGCCCGGTCTCGTCTGGCCCTGGATGGATCTCGGCCACGCCTTGCACGGCGGCCATGGCACCGTCGGCCAGGACATCCTTTACCAGAAGAAAGCCAGCTTCCTCAACCTGAAGATGTTCACCGGTATGACCGTCGGCTTCTTCGCCGTGTGGATCTGGCTCTCCGCCCGCCTGCGCAAGGCCTCGTTCACGCAGGACACGGACGGCGACGCCAAGTGGACGTTCATGAACCGCAAGACCGCGGCCTTCGGGATTCCGCTGACCGCGCTCGCGCTGAGCTTCGCGGCGATCTACTGGATGAAGAGCCTCGAATATCACTGGTTCTCCACGATGTATGGCGTGTGGTTCTTCGCGAACTGCATGCGCGCCGGCCTGGCCTTCGGCGTGGTCATCACCTGGTGGCTGGTCACCCGCGGCGACTACAAGGGCATCTTCAACACCAACCAATTCCATTGCCTCACGGCGCTGGCCTTCGCCTTCGTCGTATTCTGGGCCTACGTGACCTTCTCGCAGTATTTCCTCATCTGGAACGCCAACGTCCCCGAGGAAACTTTCTGGTATAACATCCGTGAGCACGGCGACTGGCTTTGGGTGGGCATGCTCCTCCTCTTTGGCCACTTCTTCGTGCCTTTCCTGCTCTGGCTTTCCTACCGTCGCAAGAGCACCATCAAGCCCGCGCTCGGTATCAGCCTCTGGGTTGCCTTCATCATCCTGGTCGACCTCTGCTACAACATCCTGCCGGCCCTGAAGGATGCCCACGATGAGCCGCTGCCGTTCCTTTCGCTCAACCTGCTGTGGGTGCTCACCTCGACCGTCGGCGTCGGCGGCATCTGTGCCTGGGCCTATTTGCGGAGCTTTGCGACCGCCCGGATCATTCCCATCCGCGATCCCCGCATCGTCGAGTCCCTCACGCATCACGAAGCATGCAGCCCGTGATCCGGCATTATCAACATGGCATTTGAAACTTTGAATTTCTCCCGCCCAACGGCACCGCCCCTTCCACAGGCTGCATTATCGGCATTCCATGCCGTCGGAATGCGGCTAATTGATGGGATCTCCACGGCCCGCAGGATGACGCAAACGGAGACTGATGGGCAGCAGCGGTTTTGTTCAGCGCGCAGCGCTGATTCGGGAGCCTGTCGGCGAGGCGCGTTTGATTCCCCTCAAATATACGGTCGGAAGTTGATTCTCCCTGTCGCGGTCCGACAGGCTCCCAAGCCATGAGCGATTCCGCCAACTTCTCCTTCCCGCACCGCACACCCGTCTTCACCGCGGTCGTGGTCCTCGTTTGCTTCGCCTTCTTCGGCTGGCTGGCGCGGAAAATCTACACCCCGCACGCCTACACGGTGGACAAGGTCGAGGGCGTCAAGACGCCCGGGGAACGCAAGACCCTCCTCACCGAACACCGCGCCAAGGAGCTGGCCGATTCCACCACCTACGGCTGGGTGGACCAGAAGGCCGGTATCGTCCGCCTGCCGATCGACCGCGCCATCGAGCTCACCGCCGCGGAGCACGCCAAGAAATAGCCCGCCGTTTTCATAATGACCCCATTATATCAATACAGTCATTCTGAGCGCAGCGAAGAATCCACGGCCACGAGTGCGGCGTCACGTTCGGACGCATGGATCCTTCGCTTCGCTCAGGATGACATATCATCTCTCAATGTCGTCTAGCCACCCAAGTTCAGATCCGGCCGCCGCAGGCTCAGGTTTTAGCGAAGCGAAAACCTCCCGCACGGAACAGATGGAGATCGATGCATCCGCCAAATGGCCGGTGCTGGCCTTTTTCGGTTCGGCGCTGCTCTGGCTCCTCGCGGGCGGCGTGCTCCAGCTGATCGCCTCCATCCAGTTGCACACGCCGGCCTTCCTGTCCAATTGCGCCTGGTTCGCGCACGGCCGCCTCGCCCCCGCCGCGCAGAACGCCCTCGTCTACGGCTGGGGCATGAACGCCGCCTTCGCCTTCGGCCTCTGGCTGATGGCCCGGCTGTCCGCGATCACCTTGCGGCACGGCGGGTGGCTCTTCGTCGCCGCCAAGTTCTGGAACCTCGCCGTCACCCTCGGCGTGCTCGGCATCCTCGCCGGCTACTCGACGTCCTTCGAATTGCTGGAAATGCCGCGCTTCGTGACGCTGCTGCTGCTCGCGGCCTACGCGCTCATCGGGGTCTGGGCGGTGACCACCTTCAGCATTCGCAACACCGAGAACGTCTTCGCCTCGCAATGGTATCTCTTCGGCGCGGCGTTCTGGTTCCCGTGGCTCTACGCCATCGCACAGGTCATGCTCTTCAAGGCACCCGTGCGCGGCGTCCTGCAGCCGGTCGTCAACGCCTGGTATGTCCACGGCCTCTACGGACTCTGGTTCATCCCGGTCGCGCTCGCCGCCGCCTACTATTTTCTGCCCAAGATTCTCGGCAAGCCGATCGCCAATTACTACCTGGCGCCGCTGGGCTTCTGGTGGCTGGCCTGCGCCACGGCCTTCGCCGGCGGCAGCCGGCTCATCGGCTCGCCCGTGCCGGTGTGGATCCCGACCCTCGGCGTGGTGGCCAACTTCCTTCTCGTCGTCCCGGTCGTCATCATCGTGCTCAATCTCTTCGGCACGCTCTCCGGTTCCTACCGCGCCCTCAGCGGCAGCGTGACGCTCCGCTTCATCCTGCTGAGCATGGCCGGTTTCGTCCTCGCCTCGGTGTTCAACCTCGCGTTGTCGCTGCGCGGCCTTGCGGAGATTGTCCAGTTCACCCTGGTCACGGAGCTGCGTGACTGGCTCATCTTCTACGCCTGCTTCTCCACCGCGATGTTCGGCGCCGCCTACTTCATGCTCCCGCGCCTGACCGAGCGCGAATGGCGTTCGTCCGCGATGGTCAAGACCCACCTTGGCGCCACCGTGATCGGCGTCGTGCTCCTCACCGCCGGCCTGGCCCTCGGCGGCTGGCAGCAGGGCCGCCTGCTCAACAATCCCGAGATGACCTGGGGCGGCCTGACCCAGGCCCTGACCCCTTGGCTCATCGCGCGCACCGTGGGCTTGGGGCTGCTGTTCGTCGGCCACGTCGCCTTCCTGCTCAACTTTATCTGGCTCGCCTGCCCGTGCTGCTCGCAACGCACGGCGCCCGCGCAGTTCCAGAATCCCGCCGACCTCGAACTGCCGGCGGTGAGTTCGCCGAATCCGCCCGAAAGCCCGGCGACGGAGGGCCACCCATGAAGAACGGCCTCGCCCTTTTCCTCTGGGTTTTCCTGACCCTCGCGCTCTCCTGGGCCGGGTTGCTGCTGACCGCGCACCGCCAGTTGGGCGGCCTCGCCCAATACAAGGACCCGGCTGATGAGACGCTTTATCCGCAACCCATGTCCGGACTCGCGGACCAAGGCCGCCTGGTTTACCAGGACCTCGGTTGCGTTTCCTGCCACACGCAGCAGGTGCGCCGCGAAGGCTACGGCTCCGACCTCGCCCGCAAGTGGGGTTCGCGCGGCAGCTATGCCCGCGACTACATTCGGGACAACACCGTCTTCTTCGGCTCGAGCCGCCTCGGACCCGATTTGCGCAACGTCGGCAGCCGGCTCGGCGACAGCGGCCAGCCCGGGGAATACGAGGAGTGGTTCTACAAGATCCTCTACGCCCCGCAGTCGGTCGCGGCCGGCTCCAACATGCCGCCTCACGCCTTCCTCTTCGACGTGCACCCGGTCGCCGGACGCCAGCCCTCGGCCAAGGCCCTCAAGCTGCCCACCCGCTACGCGCCGCCCGCCGGCATGGAGGTCGTGCCCACCCCGCGGGCCCAGGCGCTCGTCGCCTACCTGCAGAGCTTGAAGGACACCTACGACTATCCCGTGGAGAAAAGCCGGAACGCGCCCCCCGCAAAGCCCAAGGAGGGCGGACACTAAGATGAAAGGCAACGGCTTGATTCTGTTCCGTCCGGTGGCGGGCTGTCTTTGTAGGTCGGGGTTTATCCCCGACGGCGGTCCATTGTCGGGCATAAAGCCCGACCTACATCAAACTGAGTCACTATCCGATGAGCGCTGAGCCGAACAAACATTTCCGCCTGGAGCAGGCCTGCGCCAGCGACGACTCCATCCAGCAGGTCCACGCGCAGCTGCAGCGGACCAAGCCCGAGAAGGCCACCGGCTACTCCCTGCTGCCGCTCGCGATCCTCGGCCTCATGTGCTCGGCCGTATTCTTCGGCTCCATTTATCTCGCGCAGAATTGCGTCCGTTTCGACCCGCTCGTCTACAACGATCATGCGAGCCGCGAGAAGCCCGGCGCCGTCAAGATCGCCGCCGCCACGCCGCACGACCTCGGCAAGCGCGTTTATACGACCATCTGCCAGGCCTGCCACCAGCCGGCCGGTCAGGGTGTCCCCGGGGTCTATCCGCCGCTGGCCGGTTCCGAGTGGGTCACGGGCAGCGAGGAGCGCATCATCCGCATCGTCCTCCACGGCCTCAACGGCAAGATCACGGTTCAGGACAAGGAATACAACAATGCCATGCTCTCGCTCGGCGCTGTCCTGAAGGATGACCAGGTCGCCAATGTCCTCACTTTCATCCGCTCGGAATGGGGCAACGCGGCCCCCGAGGTGAAACCCGAGACCGTCGCCCGCATCCGGGCGGAAGCCGCCGGGCGCACCGCGCCCTGGACCGCGGACGAACTCCTGAAGATCGGCAATTGAGCCGAGAGAGGCGAATTTGTAGGTCGGGCTTTACGCCCGACACGTTGAAACCCCTCGTCGTAGAAGCTCTGCTGCCAGGCTGCACCGCGCCGGCGCAGAACCGGGGTCAATCGGCCTTTGAAAAGGCGGACCACGGCGGACAGCTCGGCGGTCTGCCCAAGCGTGACCAAAAGATGTGCATGGTCAGGCATGAGGACGGCACAACGGAGCTTCCAGGATTGCTCGACCTCCAATCGACGAATTTCTGTCAGACAAGATTGGCGAAGTTCGTCCTCGCCGAGAATGCCCGCCGGCCGCTGCAGGCAAATGGTGAGGAAATAATCGGCACCCGGCGACGAATGGCGCCCCCTTCGCAAAGCGCCATAGCCTTTGCGAGGATCCGGCATGGTGTTGGTGAGTTTTTGTCGGGCGTAAAGCCCGACCTACAGGGTGGCGGGGTGTTTTCCGCCCGACATGTTTTGGTGGATGGCTGTTTCGTAGGTCGGGCTTTATGCCCGACATTTCTCGCCTCAGCGCTTTAGGATGCCGCCCATGGCGCCCATGTCGAATTTCTGAAAACCCTCCGGCGGCACAAAGAGCGAATCGGGCAGGGCCCCGGGCTCGATCTTCTTCACCTCCATCTTGAAGGCTTCCTTGCCCTTGGCGTCGCGCGACACGACCCGCAGCGGAAAGCCGCCCTTGCCCTTGAGGACCTCCTCCCACTTCGCGCCCGCCGCGCCACCGCCCTTGCGGCCGCCACCGAACATGCCGCCTCCGCCCATCGGGCCGCCGCTGCCGAGCCCCATGAATGTGCCCAGGCCCGACGCGACCCATAATTCCGTGACCGTGCCCTTGTCCTTCACCAGGATCTGCTCGCAGTCATACCCGAGGATCTTTTCGGTCTTCCCGGTGCGCTCGATGTCGGCGGTCGACTCCGCGGCCTTTTCCATGGCCGTCTCGACCGGCTGTTTGATCGGCATCACCATATACATTTTCTGTTCCGGCATGAGCATCAGCATTTCCAGCTTGGCCAGGTCCATGATGGTGCTCATCGGGTGCCCCTCGGCCGCGATATCCATCCGCACCTTTCCGGCCTTCATGGAGTAGTTCATGTCCTGCATGCGGCCCTTGTCGGCCGTCATGCTGAAGGTTACCTTGCCCTCGAAGGCCTCGGCGGCGGCAGCGTGGATCGCGGCGCACAGGCCGCCGATCGCGAGAATGCGGAGTAGGAGTTTCATGTCCGGCAGAGTAGGGGCCTTCCGCCCCGTTTCAAGTCACGGTTGGACGCTCCTGGACGCCCGGACAGGGAGGTTTGGTGAGAGTGAAAGTGAGGGTGAGGGTGGAGAAAAGCAGCGAGTAGGTTCTGTGCTTTCTGAGCCTTTTGTGGCCACGGCCAGGGGTTGAAACGCGGAAAGCAGAAGACGGAGGGTTCCGAAGGAAAGAAGGAGGGTAAGGAGTCAGAAATTTTCACGGCAGAGAACGCAGAGAGAAAGGGCGCGGCGTCTTTGCGAGCTTTGCGGTTAAAACTGCTTGGTTGGGGAATTCATCAGCGTCGATTAGCGAGTATTAGCGGTTGAAGAATCATGGATGGGCTGAGACCGGTTTACACCAAGGCAGCAAAGGGAGCGAAGGGGGACAGAGACAATCCCTCCCGCCTTGCCTCCGTTGGCTCCTGTGAATGATTCGGGTTCATTTGCGTGATTAGCGGGCAAAATGGGTTATTAGGTTTTAACACAGAGGTCTCAGAGGGCGCAGAGAGGAAAGGCGGTGGGAACTCCGTGCGCTCTGCGTGCTCCGTGTTTTATTCAGAGAGGGCGCAGCAAGACTGCGCCCCTACGTCGAATATCCTTGGGCGCAGCCTTTCGGCTGGCTCAAGGCCCTGAGTTAATCGAACGGGCAAGACTGCGCCCCTCCGCGGGCTGGAAATAAGGTGACCTGGCCGGAACACCCGGTGGCCCCCCGGACGCTCGCTGCTGACGATTGGGCGTAAGGCCCGACCGACAAAGACGGCTTGAGGCCCTGCCGTGGATCGGGCTTCACCGCCCGGATGATCGAAAAGTAGCGCGGTGCTTCAGCCCTCGCCTGGACCAGACGGCATGTTCGGAACGCGGGCTAAAGCACCGCGCTACTCCAAGCCACCGGTCGCCCACGGGCGCTTTTCTCAGACTCGCGCTATCAGGGCCGCCGGCGCGTCCAGAGCGACAGCGGTCAGGGGCTTGCTGGCGTCGGCGGCGAAGAGGTGCAGCAGCGCGAACATCGTGAAGCCGGCCAGGACCAGGCCGATGAAAAACAGGATCGTGCAAAACACCTTGTCCCAGCGCAGGTGCATGAAGAAGAAAATGACGAACATGAATTTCACCGTCGAGAGCAGGACGAGGGCGGTGACGACGAACCATTTCGCGATCGGCAGGGAGACCAGCACGACCTCGACGCCGGTGATGACGGCGAGGATCATCGCGATCTGGATGTAGAAATGGAACTTGCTCGGCTCGTGATGGCCGGCCCCGTTCGACGGGCTCAGGGCAGGGGCGGGGGGGGGGGGGGCGGCGGGGGCGGGGATGGGAAAGAGGAAGTAGCGAGTAGTGAGTAGCGAGTAGTGAGTAGCGGGTAGCGAGGAGGAAAGGCAGAGAAAGAGCGGTGGCGGGAGATGGTGGGGAAAAGCAGGGAGCGCTTGGGGCGGTGGGATTGTGATGCTCGCTACTCGATGCTCACTCCTTCCTGGTTTAAAGGTATTCCAGCAGGTAGACGGCGGTGAAGATGATGATCCAGACGATGTCGACGAAGTGCCAGTAGAGGCCGATGGACTCGACATCGATGGCGTTCTTCTCGCCGAACTCGACGACGGGGTGGCCGCGCGCAAACCAGAAGAGGGCGATCAGACCGACGGCGGCGGCGACGAGCGGCGCAGCGTTGTGCCGCAGGAAATCGGCCGGGGGCAGGCCGTAGATCATCTCGATCCCGCCGGGGACGATCCAGATGAAGGACACGCCCATGACGACGCAAACGGCGGCGAGGTGGGCGAAGTTCACCCAGAGCCCGCCGCCGCTGACCGGCTTGAACGAGCGGACATACATCATGCCGAGCAGCAGCACGCCGATGGCGACGTGCGTCCCGTGCGTGCCGGTGAGCGTATAGAACGTGGAACCGAAGATGCTGTTCGAGAGCGTCATCTTCTGCACATGCACGAAGTGGGTGAACTCGTAGACCTGGCCGCCGAGGAAGATGCAGCCGAAGAACATCGTGCCGAGCAGCATGGTGCGCGTGCTCTTCACGTTGCCGCGCTGGATGGCGTTCACGGCGAGCGCCATCAGCAGCGAGGACATGAGCAGGATGAACGTCGAGAAGGACGTGAGCTCGATGTTGAAGATCTGCGTCGGGACCGCGTTGCCCGGGGGCGGGTTGAGGCGGTAGACGAGATGCGAGGAGATCAGCGCGCCGAAGAACATGCAGTCCGAGGCCAGGAAGGCCCACCATAGGAGCTTCTTGTTCGGGATGCCCGTCGAGGTCGTGTGATCGTGATGGTGGTCGATGTGACCGGTGGCCGCGTGGCTGCTCATGGAAGAAGTGAGAGTGAAGGGGAAGTTTTAACGCAGAGGGCGCAGAGGGGGAAAGGCTGAAGGGCTGAATCCCTGGCATTTTCACAGGAGGTAACGAAGGGAACTGAGACAATCCCTCCTGCCTTTCCTCCGTTGGCTCCTGTAAAATTATCTTTGATGTTCATTCGTGGGTAAATGAGGAGGTGAAAGTGAAGGTGAGAGGGCGAAGGTGATTGGGCAGGCTGGCTGGTTCAGGACACTTTCACCCTCACTTTTCCCTCATCAGTGGTGGCCGCCGCGGGACTCGGTGGCGTTGCCGTCGGCGTCGAGATGGATGTGGTAGCCGCCGGGGCCCTCGAGCGCCCAGAGATAGCAGGACGCGAGGAGGATAACGCCGCCGGTGAGCGCGAGCGGCAGGTGGGAGGCCAGGACCTGCTGGTCGAACAGCACGACCGGATGCCTCAGCTGGGCAAAGTTGTAGGCGCCGGTCAGCAGGCCGGCGGCGGCGAAGAGCGGATACCAGGACTGGTCGGGCATGTGAATGCCGCCCTTGGCTTCCTCGGCCTTGATATGTTCGGCCTTTTCCTGGGCGATCTCGTCCTGGTGGGTCTTTTCATACCACCAGGCATCGCGGGCGTGGACCAGCGGGATGGCGGCGAAGTTGTGCTCCGGCGGGGGGGACGGGATCGACCATTCCAGGGTGCGGGCGTCCCAGGGATCGTTGCCGCACCTGGTGCCCTTGAAGTAGGACCAGATGAGGACGGCGAAGTAAGTGAAGATGCCGACGCCGAGGAGATAGGCGCCGATCGTGGCGAACAGGTTGCCCTCGTTCCAACCCATGTTGGAGTCGTAGGTCCACGTGCGACGGGGCATGCCGTTCAGGCCGAGGAAATGCATCGGGAAGAACGTGGCGTTGAAGCCGACGAAAATCAGCCAGAAGGAGACCTTGCCCCAGAACTCGGGCACCATCCGGCCGAAAAACTTCGGAAACCAGAAGTGGATCGCGGCGAGCAGCGCGAAGGTGGCGCCGCCGATCAGCACGTAGTGGAAGTGGGCGATGACGAAGTAGCTGTCCTGCTGCTGGGCGTCGGCCGGCGCGGCGGAATGCATGATGCCGGAGAAGCCGCCCATCATGAACATCCAGATGAAGCCGAGGGCGAACATCATGGGGACGCGCGTGACGATCCGTCCGCCCCAGAGCGTGCCGATCCAGTTGAAGATCTTGACGCCCGTCGGCACGGCGATGGCCATGGTGGCGAGCGCGAACGCGGCGGGGGCGACGTTGCCCAGGCCGGTCGGGAACATGTGGTGCCCCCACCCGCCGAAGCCGATGAAGCCGATGGCGACGCCCGAGAAGACAATGATCGGGTAGCCGAACAGCGGCTTGCGCGCGAAGGTGGGCAGGATCTCCGAGACGTAGCCCATCGGCGGCAGGATGAGGATGTAGACCTCGGGATGGCCGAACACCCAGAAGAGATGCTGCCAGAGGATGGGCTGGCCGCCGCCGGACACCTCGAAGAAGTTAGTGCCGAAGTTGCGGTCCATCATCACCTCGACCAGCGCGATGGCGATGGCGGGCAGCGCGA
>OBEQ011472756.1_pt1 | contig 45518 bp, 39 predicted proteins | sample 1670901 | NCBI WGS metagenome assembly OBEQ01 (sample SAMEA104232315, study PRJEB22302) | groundwater metagenome | biome: forest; feature: aquifer; material: groundwater | place: USA | collected 2011-08-07 | depth 5.4 m
CAGAAACCACGAGAATGGCGCCGTCCATCTGGGCAGCACCCGTGATCATGTTCTTGATGTAATCCGCGTGTCCGGGACAATCGACGTGTGCGTAGTGGCGCTTCTCGGATTCGTACTCCGTGTGAGCGGTCGCGATGGTAATCCCACGCGATTTAGACTCTGGAGCCTTATCGAGGTCATCGACCCCTTTGCTCTGGGCCTTCATGCCGTGTTTGGACAACACGGCCAAAATTGCCGCCGTGGTGGTGGTCTTGCCATTGTCGATGTGACCGATGGTACCAATGTTCACGTGGGGCTTGGTGCGTTGAAAGACGTCAGCCATAGGTACGTTGGATCCTTACGTATGGATACAAAGAATAAAGATTCGCTTTTGCGAGTGAGCAGATGATAGCAAAGCCAAAATGATTGTGCAAGAGGCCGGGGTCGCGCCCGCGAATTAGTCCTGACCGTCTTCGACCGGTTCCAGATAAAACCGCTCTTCTAAGCTGATTTCTCCGGTCATGGGAGCACTCGGCGGTTCGACGGTGCTCCTCACAGACGGAACCGAAGGGGCCGGCGTGGGCGTCGGGACAACCGTAGGCTCGCGCCGTTCGATCCGCACCGGAATATCGGCCGGGGGAACAGCAGGCGCGACCGGTCCACGCTCCTCGCTCAACCGCTCATACTCCTGAAGCGAAAGGATCACGACCGGCTCCCGACCCGCCGGGTCCGTCACAATCAACGGCAACCCCCGCCGCCGCGCCGTCTCTAAAATGCGTTGCCAAGACATATGGCCCTATCTCACACGAAGATAAGGGAGGAGGCAAGAGGCCTTCTACCTTTCCCACTCCTTCTTTCGCTCCTCCAAACTCTTCTTCAGCGTCTTAATCGCCTCTTCTATGGATTGGTGGATTTCCGTCTTCTCTCTTCGATACGTCACGGACGTCTTTCCGTCCTCACCAAAAATAAACTCCGAACTCTCCATAAAATCCCTAAACGTTCCTCCGAGTTCGTTGATACTTGCGACGTTCAAAGGCTTGCCCATGAGAACAAGCGTCGGAAGGTCCGCGTTGTAATTATGGCTGACTCCCACGATGTGGGCGGGCCGGTCCGGGAAATGCTTGCGGGATATCTGCACCATGCGACGCAAAAAGCGTAAAAAATTTAAAACAAATTCTTCCGGCAACTTGATGAAATCCGCTGGGTTGATGTCGCTTGAATCTACGCCAGGATACTGCGCATGCAGCTCTGCTTTGAGAGCAGGCAACTCTTGCGCGCGGGCGATCCAGATTTTTCCAATCGCGTTCTCATCTTGATAACGAGCGTGATACTTGTTGAACGCCGCTTCTGCTGGATCATTTTTTTCATCAAACCCAAGCCCCATCTGAGGCGCCGTATCCACGATCACAATTTTCTTTTGTCCTTGCTCCTTGGCCTCCTCAATCTTTTTCAGTTCCTGCACAGATAGAATCTCAATGTCTTGATCCCCAACGCACAACTCACGCAACGCGTTGACGATCTCCTCTTCTGTGCGTTGCGCACGCCCGACATTCGAAGAAAACAAACACACAACCGCATCGGGTGGCATCAACCGGATCTCTCCATAGATTTCACGCGCTTTGCTCCGCGCCTGCTCCCTACCCTTTTCCGACAGTTCCTTCCCCTGCTTATCGCCGTGGCGGATGATCTCAAATGAAGTTTCGTGGGTCATAATAAGTTCGTAATTTTCTTGGAGGATCGGATCGAGAGACGGGGGCCTATTTCGGGCTCTTATTTCAATCATAAATCGCATGATCGCCGATCTCATGCAGCACAGCTCGAACGGTTCCTTCAAAAGCAAAAATAACACGAATGCGATGATCGATAGAAAATGCCCAGTACCCGTTCAACTTCCCTGTGAGCTTGTGGGTTTTCAATGTTGGAGCAAATGGATCTTTCAGAAAAATCGATAACCGCACTTCCACAATCTCCCTCATGCTCACGGGCAAACGTTTGGCTGACCGCTTAAAATGAGGCGTGAAGAGCACCTCCATAGCTGACTATTTCCAAAGCTGCTGAGGATTCTTCAAGCGCTTTCCTTTGCCAGCTCGATATTCTCTTTCACTCGTCTGGAGATCCACGAGCAAACGCCCCGCCATCCAATCTCGAATGAGGTGACGAAAAAACTCGCTCTTCGAGGCAAAATGCATCTGCTTGACCCCACGATCCACCTCCTTAGTGAGCTGAACCGGCAATGAAATGTTTACGATGTTACGCATAGAGATGTAATAATAATTATTACAGTACCCTCCCTATGCGACGTGGTCAAATCTAAAAACCCGCCGGATGGCGGATTTTCTTTTCTGTCTTATTTCTTCCCTCTCCCCTCAATAATCGTTTGCGCAACGTTATTGGGGACTTCGCCGTAGTGGCTGAACTCCATAGAATAGCTGGCGCGGCCTTGGGTCATGGAACGCAGGTCCGTGGAGTAGCCGAACATTTCGGAAAGAGGAGCTTGCGCGTTGATAATGCGGGCGCCGGAACGCTCGCCCATGTCCTGAATCCGTCCGCGCATGGCGTTGAGATCGCCGATCACATCGCCCATGAAATTTTCTGGCGTGACGACTTCGACTTTCATGATCGGTTCGAGAAGATACAATCCGGCTTTCTTACACGCCTCTTGAAACGCAAACGACCCCGCGATCTTAAACGCGGCTTCGGAAGAATCCACCTCGTGATAGCTTCCATCTTTCAACGTGACTTTGATATCCAGAAGCGGATAGCCTGCCAATACGCCACGCTGTTTGGCTTCTTGAATCCCTTTGTTGATCGGCTGGATGTATTCGCGCGGAATCACGCCGCCCTTGATCTCATCCACAAATTCATATCCTTTGCCGCGCTCCATGGGCTCGATGTCAATCACGCAATGTCCGTACTGACCGCGACCACCAGACTGACGGATATATTTACCTTCCACATCCTCAGCTTTGTTGCGAATGGCTTCTTTGTACGCGACCTGTGGCTTGCCGACATTGGCTTCGACTTTGAATTCACGCTTCATGCGATCCACGATAATCTCCAGATGCAATTCCCCCATCCCGCTGATGATCGTCTGCAGCGTCTCTTCATCCGTGCGCACGCGGAACGATGGATCTTCTTCCGCCAATTTCTGCAACGCCACGCCCATCTTTTCCTGATCGGCTTTGGTTTTGGGTTCGATCGCGACAGAAATCACCGGCTCTGGAATTACAATGGACTCGAGCACGAGCGGACGCTTTTCCTCACATAGCGTGTGTCCGGTAAACGTGGCTTTGAGTCCGACGGCCGCGGCAATGTCTCCGGCAAAAACTTCCGAAACTTCCTCGCGCTCATTGGCATGCATGCGCACGATGCGTCCGATGCGTTCGCGTTCGCCGGTCGTCGTGTTGATAACGTACGAACCTGCGGCGAGATGCCCGGAGTACACGCGGAAAAACACGAGCTTACCCACAAACGGATCCGCCATGACCTTAAACGCCAAGGCGGCAAAAGCCTCTTCATCGCTCGGATGCAGCTCGATTGCCTGTGCCTCATCTTCCACCGCGTGGGCCTTGGTCGGCGGAATGTCGAGCGGCGATGGCAAATAATCCACAATGGCGTCCAACAAGAATTGCACGCCTTTGTTTTTGAGCGCGGACCCACACAGAATCGGATTGATCTCTCCGGCGATCGTAGCTTTACGCAAACCCGCTTTTATTTCATCAACCGTGAGTTCTTCTCCGGCCAGATATTTATTCATGAGGGACTCGTCATTTTCGGCGACCGCCTCAATTAGCTTGGCACGATATTCCTTGGCCTTGTCCATCATCTCCGCCGGCACCTCGGCCTCTTCGATCTCCTGTCCCATTTCATCCTTATAGATTTCCGTCTTCATGCGGATCAGATCAATGATCCCGTTGAAGTTCGCTTCCGTGCCAATCGGCAACTGCACCGGATACGCGTGCTTGGTCAAACGATCGTGAATGGATTTGACGTCCGCGTAAAAATTCGCGCCCATGCGATCAAGTTTGTTGATAAAGCAAATGCGCGGCACGTTGTGCTTGTCGGCTTGGCGCCAGACCGTTTCGGATTGCGGTTCCACGCCAGCCACGCCGTCGAAAACCACGACCGCGCCATCGAGCACGCGCAAGCTGCGCTGCACCTCGATCGTAAAGTCAATGTGTCCTGGCGTATCAATCAAATTCATCCGCTTGCCTTTCCAAAAACAGGTCGTGGCCGCAGCCGTGATCGTAATGCCGCGTTCCTGCTCCTGCGCCATCCAGTCCATCGTGGCTTCGCCTTCATGCACCTCCCCGATCTTATGCTTCTTGCCGGTATAAAAAAGCACACGCTCAGAAACCGTCGTCTTTCCGGCATCAATGTGAGCGATGATTCCGAAATTTCGGGTATCTTTTAACGAGTACTCGCGAGGCATACGTTACCGCGCAAAATGCGCGAAGGCGCGGTTGGCTTCGGCCATGCGATGGACGTCCATGCGCTTTTTGACGGCTTCGCCCTGATTCTGGGCCGCGTCCATAATTTCAGTCGCGAGTTTTTCGGCCATGGGTTTGCCTTTGCGAGAACGCGCAGCCGTAATCATCCATTTCAATGCGAGTTGCAATCGACGCTCGGTGCGCACCTGCAACGGCACCTGATAGTTGGCGCCGCCCACGCGTTTGGATTTGACTTCGAGCGATGGCGCCACATTCTTCAAGGCCTCTTCAAATACTTCTGCGGCTGGCTTTTGCATCTTGGCTTCCACCACATCAAAGGCGCGATACACGATGGTCTGCGCGGTCTGCTTCTTGCCGCCGTACATGATGTAGTTGATCAGCTTGGCAACCGAAACAGATCCGTATTTCGGATCTGACGCAATCTTTCGTTTAGGGGCTTTTTTTCCACGCATAAAATCTCAAATTATTTTTTGTCCGTAGCCTTAGGACGACGCGCACCATAGAGCGAACGACTGCGACGACGATTGGCCACGCCCTGTGTATCGTACACGCCACGCACGATGTGATAGCGCACACCGGGAAGATCTTTCACACGTCCGCCGCGAATGAGCACGATCGAGTGTTCTTGCAAATTATGTCCCTCGCCCGGAATGTAGGCCGTCACTTCCTGACCGTTCGACAACCGCACGCGCGCAATCTTGCGAATGGCGGAGTTTGGTTTCTTTGGCGTCATGGTGGTCACCTTGGTGCACACGCCACGCTTGAACGCGGCGCCGCGGGAAAGCTCTGTGCGCTTGCGATGAAGCGTGTCCATGGCAAATTGCAACGCCGGGCTTTTGGATTTGCGGCGCGCGATGGTACGCGGATGCCGAATCAACTGGCTAATGGTAGGCATGGGAGAAAAAAGAAGTGGGGCCAATCTATCAGCCATCAGACCGAACGTCAAGGGAGGAGCCACCCGTGTCGTGTAGGCGATATCCGATGGACCAAAAAAATAGTCCTTCAAAAATTTTTTGGTGGCGTGGCATCAAGCTTTGTATTTTTTTTCTCCTTCTTCAACAGGAGAAGATCGCTTGTAGTACTTCGCGATTCCGTCAGCAGCATCATCATGCCAATGAGAAATATCCAGTATTTCTTTGGAAGCATGCGGCAGTTCCATTCCGCTCGGTTCAGGTAACATGGGGAGTTTTTTGAGATATCCAATAAAACTGCGGATTTCAATAATCCGCTTGATGATGATGCCTGGCCGAAGCTCGATCATTCTTCGTAAAAAGTCGTCAAAACCATGGTCGATATCAGTACCGAGGTCCAGAAACTCGGTTTCATCATCTAGCGTATTGCCAAATTCTTCCCACAAAATAGAATTGAGAAAATGTATGATTGAGCCGGATCCAACTAATGGTACTCTGCCGAATGATTTGTCGAACCATATATACCAGCCGGGTTTGGAAGAGCCGTCTGTATTCACCGCTTCAAAAAGCTCTTCAAATGTTTTTGGTGATTTAACGTAAGTGGATGTTTCGGTCGCGTAGCTCCAACTTCTTGGATGGATGGGCTTCTGATGTGACATCATGCGCAACGAATTCAGGATTTCTGAAAAAAACCTTTCGACATGATCGTTCAATAGTTGCTTAATAGGCTCATAATGATCCGATCTATCGAAGATGGAAACTTTGAGTTGACCGGCTCGGAGGCGTTGTCCGATATAGACCTCTGGAATTTCATAAAAATGCATGTTTGGGTGGTGTACGAAATCATAGTCTACGTGTCCATAATCTCTTGCGTATTTCATCACCCCTTCGTTCCCAATAATGGCAGAACTATCGGAGCCAATGATTTGTACATTCCCATCTTTATCAACGAACTTACGACGAGGACATGTTTCAAGAAGAACTTCCGCAACTTTACCGAGAGGGATCTTATCCTTCAACCAAAAAGTTTGTAGAGCATTTGATTCGGCATCCGTATCTGGAGCTCCCGTAAAATGTCTACGTGGCAGCTCCCCATCTCTCCAGAGCAAAAAAAGTGCTGCCAAGGATGTAGATCGATATAATGGAATGAAATATTCTTGCTCCGGTTTCCGTTCTATTTCGTGTGTGACGGGATCATCCGGCCTGGTGCCGGTGAGTGCTCCTGTGTGTTTAAGCACACTCCATTCTGAAAGAAGGGCTTTCAGGGTTCCAGCATCATCAGCTTGCAGAATAAGACTCACTGCTTCCCTTGGGCTCATATCCCATAAGTGCGCGGCTTCTTCGATAATTTGATCTGTTTTCTTCATGGTAAGCAGGGTCCCTTGGTCACCGGTATAGTGCGACCCCTGATTTGGCACTAATAATCTAAGCGCATGCATAAATCTTATTACTTCGACGCGTTCAGACGCATCAACACGAGGTCCTTCGGCTCTAGGCGTTCGTTCCTGCATATTATGTGCTATTTTAGTTCACTGCAGTACATTTATCAAAAAGGAACAAACCACCCGGAAGCAAGCAAGAGCATGGTGAGCGAAAAGAAGGCGACGAGGATCCTCCAGGGGTGTTTGAAGACGAGGCTTCCGAGCGCCAAAGGAAGGGCGACGAGCGCGGTGCGAGAATTGCCGACGAGAATGGGAAACATGGCGTAACCGAGCGCTGGCAAGAAGCGCGTGATGCGCAAAATTTTTGTCATCCCGAGCGAAGTCTGACGGAGCCGAGGGAACCCTTTGAAGGGATCCCTCCGCTCCGCTATCGCTCCGGTCGGGATGACAAAGTCGCCAAGATACATAAAGATGATGAGCCCGGCGCCCACCACCCATCCGAACGGAAGCCCGCGCACGCTGGCCTGCTCGCTTGCGAAGAGCCAGCCGACCAAGATCCAACTTAAGGCACGAAGGGTCGCGAGACCCACTCCAGCCGGAAACAGGGCTCGCGCGTACATGGGCGGCGTTTCTTCGAGCGTCTGCGTCCATAACGCAAACACGACACACATCATCACAGGCCAGCCCAACAGCCACGCGCCCACGATTGCTGCGGCCGCGCAGGTCCAACCAAAATCCGTCAGATCACCAGCGCGGATGAGACCGCTCACCAGCGGACGCGCCGGATCATGCGTCTCGTCTCGAACGCGCTCGTGAAGATCTCGGCGTGCACGTCCGAATACCCACGTTGAAGCAATGACGATCGCAAGCACCATCCACGCAACGAGATTCACGCTGGTGAGACGCACATGCCATCCGCGTCCCCATGCAAACGCGAGCCCGAGGAACAAAGGCCCGAGAAGGAGCACGCTCTCGCGCAAACGCAAAAAAATTTTCCAAGTATTCCCAGACCATGCGCTCGCCTTTCTCCAAAGAAAGAATCCAACGCCACACAATGCCACAAACACTGCGGCTGCAAGGAACCACTCCCCACTCACGATCGCTTCGCCGGCATTGGCCAGCGGAAAACGATCGTAGATATTTTTCCACCAGTATCCGTCCATGTTCAGGAGGACAAACGCGCGTTGGAGCGTGTTGGGTCCGGCGGAAAAGATCGAAACGTCAGCGGGCAGTTTGCTCCAGGCGAGCACAGACGGGATCAGAAAAAAACAGGGGAACACAAAAAATCCTGCTCCCAGCGTGGCCCAGGCTCGCCAGCGATTCTGGGTAAGATGTTTGACCGTGGAAAAACACACCCACAGCATCCCCCACCACACGCAGAACGCGCCGAGCGAAACGAGCGGACGCGGAAATAATCCGCCGGTCAAAATTGAGATGATGGATTCCGGAACATTTAAGAACGGCGACGAAAATTTCCAGCCAAACGTCCAGACGAGGGCGTCGAGAGGAAAGATCAGAAGCGCGATGAGCGTCCACGGGAGAAGCGCCTGCAGCGCCGCGCTCCAAGACACGCGCAAGGCGTACACAAAAAGACTCACCAAAAATAAAAACACCGAAAGGCTGACTAAAGGCTGAAGGATAAGCGAACGCAAAAAATCCGGAGCGCGATCTGACATCCAAGTTTGCAAGAGCGTATGAAGGATGCCCAAGGTCCACGCAAGAGCGATAAGCCCTCGTCCGTACGGGAGCCATCCGGGAAAACGCCGCTCCGAAAACGCCTCGCGCGGGATCATAAGAATTCTGTCATCCCGAGCGGAGTCTGACGAAGCCGAGGGATCCCTTCGATCCGCGACCCGCTAAGGGATCCCTCCGCTCCTCGCAGACTTGTCGGTCGGGATGACACAAGAAAACTCCACAAATACGGAAGTCCCATCATATGTGCAGCAAAAACGAGAACAGCGCCTGCGACGCGTGTGACAGCCATCCAAAGAAGCTGATGGGCGACAAGGTGTCGAGGACGATCAAGAGCAGGAGCAGCATCGGGCCCTGTCTCTCGAGAAGAAACGCAGCGCGACGATAGTTCCAAGCATCGAGCACCGCAAGCAAAGCCTTGGATCCATCAAGCGGCGGCACCGGAATCAGATTGAATAACAGCAACGCAAAATTCAGGAACGCCGCGGAAGACAGCATCACTGTGAGCAGGTTCATGGGCCCAAGCCCAGGTTCTAAAAAGCGATACGCAAACGCGCACAAGGTTCCGACAAGCAAATTCGCCGTAGGCCCGGCTCCAGCCACAAGCACCGGCCCCCAACGCGGATACTTCAACTGATACGGATTGAACGGCACCGGCTTGCCCCAGCCAAACCCAATCGTGACGAGCGCAACAAACCCAAGCAGATCCACATGCGCAAACGGATTCAACGTCAGACGATTGGCACGCTTGGCCGTCATATCTCCAAGCAAATAGCCAGCCAATGCATGCGAGGCCTCATGCACCGAGAGAGACATTAAAAACACGATCACAAAAGCAACGAACGCCAAAGGATCGGAAAATAAGAGGCTCAAAAGATTCATAGAAGTATGATGCCTCGCGTGAGAAGAGGGGGCAAGATGCGGATGACCGCTTGACAGTCGACAAAAAATCTCTTAAGCTGTTTGGTCTGGTTGAAAGGGAGACTTCATGATGAAACGTGTGATGAAACCCGTGTTGGTGTTTTGTTTGGTGACCTTTCTTGTACGTTTTGCACAGGGGGTCTCTGTGACGTCCTATGTGCTGTTCCTGCGCTCGATTGGGATCACCCTTGGGGGCGTGGGCATTCTGGAGGGTGGCTACCGTTTGTTCTTGCTGGCCTGCGAGGTACCGACCGGTATGCTGGCCGACGGCAAGAGCCGTGCCTGGTCCCTGCGCGTCGGGATCGTGATTTGGACCCTGGCTGTCATTGGGTTCGGTTTCACCTACGGCCTGTGGACGGCTCTGCTCGCCGAATGTGCGATCGGCGTAGGCAACGCCTTCATCTCAGGTGCCCAGCAGGCCTGGGTGAAGGATGCCTTAGATCGTGAAGGAGGTACGCCGGATGAACGACAGTTGCGAACGCGGCATGCGTTTGCTCAGTCGTACTTCATCGGATCTATGGGTTGGGCGTTGGGTGGGCTGGCAGGTTCGTATGTCTCTGCCATCATCAGTCTGCGCTCGCAATGGTTCCTGGCTGGGGGCGCCCTCGCTTGCTCTGGGTGGATCATCTTCACTCAGATGGACGATCGCGGCGAGCCCTTCGTTCGCGTGAAGGAGGGTCGAGCCCTGCAGGAGAGTCTGAAGGCGCTTCGTGCGTCATCAGCCTTGCGCTGGATCGTCGTGTTTGTGGCCGTCTCGTTCCTCACCTTGCCTTTCCGTTTGCAGTGGGCGGTGCTGCTCCGTGATCGGTTTGGTCAGGTGATGGTCGGATGGGTCTGGCTCCCTCTGGCCGTGGTCGGAGCCTTCGCGAGCTGGATAGTCCAGCGTATCCATCCAAAACAGGAGAGTCTGTTCCTGATCCTGATTTTGGGGATCACCGGTGTGAGCATTGCTCTGAGTGGCATGCTGTGGAAAACGTCCATCCCTATTTTGGGGGTGGCTATGCTCTACATCGGAACCGGAGTACAGGCCCCATTGGTCGAGATCTATGTCCAGAACCGCATCCAGAGTAGCTATCGAGCGACTTTCGGATCCCTGGTTTCCATGGTCGGTTCGCTCTCCGGAGTTGCGGTCATGGGAATCATGGCTTTGGCGAGTCGCGATCAGCGTATGTTGGATCCGGCCATAGCACACGTCTGGTGTTGGGTAGGAGGCAGCCTGGTCGTTTGCGTGGTGGCCCTCATGATGAATCGTCCGCACCACGATCGTTGACCGCCCGCCCCGTTCTTTCCTTCTCTTCCCCCACTCCTGTCAAAGGAGTGGGCTACGTCTTTTCATACGTCTTTTCCAAACCTTGCCAAAAACCCCGTTCTCCCTTATCCTCCCCACATTCTCGCTCCTGCGCCCTTCTGTCCTTGATAGACTTTACGACATTGATAGGCTTTTGACTTCTTCCTATGTCTCGCATCTGCCAACTCACGGGGAAACGCCCGTTGTCTGTGAACTCTCGCAGTCACTCCAACATCGCCACCAAGCGGCGACAGCTTGTGAATTTGCAAACCGTGCGCATCAACGGTCAACGGATGCGCGTGGCGGCACGGACGTTGCGTACGCTGAAGAAGATGGCTTCACAAAAGCTTTCGGTTTCATCCACAGCGTCCCATTGACGACAAAAATCGCAAAGAAGAAAATACAGGCACAGCTTTCTTTGCCGTGCCTTTAAATCCCAAGGAAAGGAGGAGCACGAAGATGAAAGCAAATCGAATCACGCTCGGTACGCAACGTACTTCGGCGCGTCGGCATTGCCAACGTCGCCGCGTGGCCAACTGCGCTGACGGCGGAATACTGCCAATACCGGCCGGATCCCCCCGCCCGTCCTTCTCTCTTCCTCTCGCTCCTCTCGATCTCATCTGGAGGGGCGTCGTGCTATCTGGCCCAGGATTTTGCAGAAGCCCATGCCGTTTCGTACAGGGCGCGAAAAATATTTGCCATATCCACGCTATCAACCAGAATGCCCATCCCATTGGCCTGAGGGGTCAAAATGCAGAGCTTGTTTCCGGCCACGGTCACAGAACCGGCAAACGGACAACGCGCATAATCTATCAGACGAACTTCAACGCCCTCAGGATAAAACGGGGCTGCTTGGCAACCAGGTTTGATGGCGATCAGTAATCGTCTTTCGGAACGACGAGCCGCAAGTTTGAGACGTTCTGTCTGACGGATCGCCGCAACCTGCAACAAATTCTCGTCAGCGGCATACACTTCCCAAAGCGCTTCTCGCGTGGCGATCATTTCTTCCCGCGCATGATGCAGCGCCTCCTCGCCTTCAAAAAATCGCACCCGCGGCTGATTGCCCGTGGTTTGAAAAAGCGCGAGCAGGTACGGCAAGGTCATCTTGACCGTCTCCTGCTGATCCTGCACGCGCGTGAGCTCGTTGACGGTGAGCGCCATCAAGCGTTGTGGATTTTCGGCCACGAAAAAAACTTTTCCGGTTTTCTCAAAAGAAGAAACCAACCCGCGTGCTTTCAATTCATCCAATAACAGATAGGTCGTGGAACGATTCACCTCGGCTTTTGTGGCGATGATCTGCACGCTGGCAGGCCCCAACTGTAACATCGCCAGATACACGTCCGCCTGTTTGGAAGAAAGCCCCAAGGACACGAGATTGGCTTTGACATCATCGAGCATAGCTTGGAGAGAATCGTCTCACCAACGAGTGAGAAAGTCTAACGTGTGCCGCGCCGTCTCTTCCCAGCGATAGCGCTGCACCCAGTTCAACCCTGCGGCGCGGCGCGTTTCGCGATCTTGCGTATCACTCAAGCAGCGCGTCATCTGGTGCGCGAGCGCATCCGGATCTGCCGGATCAAACCACCACGCCTGCTCTTCGCCCACGACTTCCGGCAACGCGGCTACGCGCGAACAGATCACCGGACACCCGCAGGCCATGGCCTCGAGAAGGGGCAACCCAAATCCTTCGTACCACGACGCGTGAATAAGAGCGCTCGCCGTGGAGAGCAGAGCCACTTTTTCCTCTTCGCTGACGTAGCCGATCTGTTGGATGAAGTCGCGCGCCGGCGAAGCGAGGATGCGGCGTTCAAGCTCTTGCGCGCCGATCCCTGACGGACCGACAAGCACGAGCTGAAACGGATCCCCCATCCCGCGTGCGTACTTGAACCGTTCAAACGCCTGCACCATGGTCTCAAGATTTTTCTTTTTTTCCTTGCGTCCCACGGACAAAAAAAATGGCGTGATGATGCGCAGACGATTGAGTACCGGTTCGCAACTTTCGGGAGAGGCGCGGCGATAGCGTGTATGATCTAATCCAAGCGGGGTGACAAAAATCCGCTCCGGATCCGCGCCGTATGCCTCAACAATCTCCTGCTTGGAAAACACGGACACCGTGAGGATGCGACTGGCGCGTTTGATGATGTCGCGCGTGCTCCATTCAAAAAAACGCCGCGGAGCCGAGGTCGTGATGCCGGGCACACGATTGAAACCTGGATACAAATCCGGCCAACGATGAAAACCCACATCGTGAATCGTGACGACCGTGCGTTTGGGAATCACGCGCGGCAACACGTGCGCTGGAACGAACAGAAGCTCCGGCGGACGACGCCACATCTCATAACTTAAACGGAGCTGCGTCCATAAATACTTCGGCGGCCATCGCAAACGCACTTCATGCCAATTTTCGGGTCCTTGCTCGAGTCCATTGGTCAGAGACGCGTTGCCATACAATAGCCACGAGTGATCATGCGCTTCGGGCAAGGCCTTCATGCCCTGGATCACCTGATAGGCATACCACTCCACCCCTGTTTTCTGCGGACGATTCGCGCGCGAGGCCTCGATGCCGATAATCATAACGAAAGCATATCTGTGATCCGTAATCCAACAAGATCATGTAGTTCAGCGGTGAGACGTAATGCTCTGTTGACGACGTTCTCGACGACTCCACTCATCTCGAATTTTTCTTTGCCATTTGACCGGATCGGTTTTCACGATGTGATGCCAAGCTCCTGCCGTTTCCTGAAAGACGTCCCGTCTCCGGGCAGGCGCGCGCAACAAATGCGACATCTCACGACGAACAAGGCTCAATTCTCGCTCGAGTTTATCGATCTTTTTTGCCAGAGTTGCGGCTCGCATATGATAAAGACGATACCACAAAGTGAATGGGTCTGACAAAACTCACGAAGAAAAAATGCTGCGCTTGTACGCTTCCAAATTTTCGAGCGCGATACCCGTGCCTTTGGCCACGCACAACTGCGGATGATCCGCCACAAAAGCCGGGACGCCCGTGGCTTCGGCGAACAAGCGTTCGAGATTGCGCAGCTGGGCTGATCCGCCGGAAAGCACCATTCCCTTTTGCATCACATCAGCGGACAATTCCGGCGGGGTGCCACGTAATACGTCTTTGATCGCTTCGACGATCCCTTGAAGTTCATGCTGGATCGCATCGGTGATGTCATCGCTCGTAACCGTGACGACCTTTGGCAATCCGCTGATCATGTCCCGGCCCTTCACCTCCATTTCAAGCTTGTCTTCCAGATACAACGCCGAGCCGATGCGGATTTTTACATCCTCCGACGTGCGTTCCCCGATCGCGAGTCCGTATTTGCGACGAATGTGCTCTTGAATCGCGGCATCGAGTTTATTGCCGCCGATCCGTACCGACGCGGAAGACACAATCCCGCCGAGCGAAATCACAGCTATTTCGGAAGTGCCCCCGCCGATATCAATGATCATGTGCCCGGACGCAGAACCAATCGGAATATCCGCGCCGATCGCAGCCACGACCGGTTCTTTGATGATGTACGCGGCCTTGGCTCCGGCGGAAAGCGTGGCATCAATCACGGCGCGACGTTCGGTGGACGTAATCCCTCCTGGCACCGCGACCATCACCTCTGGACGGAACAACCGGAACCCGCCCAACGCTTTATTAATGAAATAACGTAGCATGGCTTCGGTCGTGCGGTAGTCAGCGATCACGCCATCCTTGAGCGGACGTTTGGCCACGATGCTTTCCGGCGTGCGCCCCAACATTTCCTTCGCCTCTTTGCCCACGGCCATGACTTTTTTATCTATGAGCGAGATGGCGACCACGGACGGCTCATGAATAATGATCCCCCTTTTCGGGATGTACACCAACACCGTCGTGGTTCCTAAATCAATCCCGACCTTTTTTCCAAACGTCATAAGAGGGAACGGTTATTCCGACTGAACGGTAAATTCCTGATCTTCGTTGAGAAGCGACGAGATACGATAGGACGTGTCTCCAAACTCGCGAGGATCTTCCGGAGGAGAAGCAGACACTAACGTCTTACCGAAGTTGAGTTGAAGAGTCAAACGTTGATGCGACCCTGGCTGCTTTTGAACCAAAAGATGATACATTGGTCTGCCTGACGCATCGAGCAGGATACTTCGCGGAAGACGATACGTAAATTCGAGGGTACGGGTGTCGCCAGGTTCGATCACCCAAAACGCGCCGAACACGGTTTTACCAAGATCGTGCATGACATCGACAATGCCTGACGCGACGGAGCTGACCAACGCGCTTCCTTCCGGCACATACACACGCACATAATCGCGATAGCGGGTGTAACGCCAGCTGACGGCTTGTGCCGTATTGTGATAGGTGAGGCGCACGGTCGCCAGCGGTCCGGCCGGATCCGTGAGATCCACCTGATACGAAATCTTTTTTTCCATCACGCCGTCGGTTTTCAACGCCGCCAAATTTGCATCCACCACCGCCAAACTATCTTGCGATGTCCCACGCATGCGTCCGCTCCAACGACGCGCGTCAAAAATGGATTGCATTCCCGGATCCGTCAGAAAAAACAATGCTTCTTTTTGTTGAAGCGCCGAAAATCCAAGTTCAAGAAACGCCGGCCAACGCCGAGCCGGCTGCTCAACCAGCCTTTGAACGAGCGCCGCGCCCAAATCCGCGATCACGTCTTTACGTTCTTCGTTCGGAATCCCCTGCTTTTGAAAACCTACTTCTACGGCGTATTGCAACTGATCAAAAAAATGTTCCGGCGTATAGGTCACGCCATTTACCGTCAGCGGCCCCACAAATTCCAGGAGCTGACGGAAGAGCCCGGGCTCAAGCGCGATCACCCCGTCCACGCGCATGGATCCAACGGTGCCGCTTGTCGCGATCCAACCGGATTGATCAAAGAGAGAGGCGATGCGCGTCGCGGCCTGCGGAAAATCCGGGGACCAATTGCTATCACGCAGATACCACGCCTGCACGCCAAGCTCACGACGTAACGGTTCCGGCGGCGGGCCGAGCGTGCTCGTCGCGGCCACACGATCGTAGGCGTACACATCTTTAAAATCCACGCGCGTGAGAGAACCCGCATCGATCTGTACGATCCCGACGGTACCGATAAATCCGCCAGTGGGACGCAGCTCATCGGCATTTTGCAAGAGCACGACAAACGTTTTTGGATAGGGATAACCAAGCATGGGCACCACGACCTCGGCCAAACTCACAAGCTCGGTCGAACGCGCGCGAAACTGTTCCAGGGCTTGCGTGATGGGCAGAAGCACACGCTGAACCGGCGCGATCATGTCCTGTGTGGGAATGCGTCCCCACGCATCCAATGCGAGCAAGGTTTTCTCGCGCGCTAAACGGATCTCCGGTAACGCCTGCTGCACGCTCGCCAAAATCGTACGCCTTTCTTCGCGGCTCAAATCTGCAAACGAACGCCGCGGATCCACGCTCGTGGGCCAGGCGTGGATCGCAGAGATCGTTTGAAACGCGTCATGAATCCGGACCGCGGCATCGGCCAACGCCGTGGCTCCCTCCAATGCGATCGTACTCGCCTGCAGCGCCTGATCCATCCCTTGAAGATAGGTGCCGACGAACGGAACGCTTCGCCAAAAAAAAGTATGCTTAAGACCGCGGCGCGTATCCATCAACTGCTGGCGAGCCTCACTCAAATATCCACGCGCGGATTCAAAATGCGCGGCTGTCAATTCTGCGTAGGCAAGACGAAGAGCGGTACGCGCGCGGACGCCAGCAACCGCCGCTTCGGTTCCGCCATAGATCAGCGGCGCGAAGAGCATGAGCAACAGAAAAAAAATCAACCCGATCCACCATCCACGCCGAAACTTGTGTGTCGATGATGGAGGCAAAACGGAAGGCGGAGCGCCTGCCGGCAATTCCGGAACCGCAGGGCAGATCAAATTCGGGGAAGACATGAACCTATTGTGCCCGACACGTTCCTAGACGGCAAAAGGTATCAGACGGAAGCATGCTTCGCGCGAAACGTTTCGCGCGGGTTGGGCTGGCCGAAGTATTTCAAAAAGTATTTTATCCCGCTCACGATGTGGATCCGCGTGATGGGATTCAAAAATGACAACCAAAAATTTTTTACCTTACGACTGTCGCGCTGATAGTAGTGCATGATCTTCGCGACCGGTGTGTACACCACCCGCGCACCAGCCAGCCACGCGCGGCGACACAAATCTGAATCCTCAAAATACAGAAAGAATCTCTCATCAAAACGACCAATCTTATCGAGCAGATCGCGACGAATCAGAAGCGCGGCTCCGAGCACCCAATCCAGATCGTGTTCCTGGGTGCGATCCAGATCCTTCATGCTGTAGCGATCCACGGCGCGCTTGCCCCACGGGGTTTTGCCTAAGAGGGTACGGCGGTACACCGGGATAAGCAAACTCGGAAAGCGATAGCAGGATTCCTGATCCGTGCCATCCACGTTCAAAAGACGCGGGCCGCTGATGCCGACATCCGGATGCTCTTCCATCCAGGCGATCCATTTTTCCAATTCCCCGGGTTCAATGCGCAAATCCGGATTCAAAAATAAAATAAATTTTCCCTGCGCATGCGCCAACGCAAGATTGGCTCCGGCTCCTAACCCCACGTTTGTCGGTGACTCAATCAGGTGCACCCACGGAAACGAGGTGCGCACGACCTCGGCGATTCCATCCTGCGAAGCGTTATCCACTAATAAAAATTCGTAGCTGAAGGAGGGTGGCGCATCTTGAATGGATTGCAGGAGATGACGCAAAAAATTCACCATCTTAAAATTCACGACCACACATGAAACGAGAGGCGGAGCATCAGAAGAAAAGGGGGTGGACATAGCGACGTTTGCGGAAAAATCGAGGGATGGCTCTTGCGCTCCGCATCCAGGTGACGAGGGCGCGTGGATGGAAAAGAAGCGTAAACGCACCGCGCATCCATCCCCCGATGATCCAGGGAGCATTCCGGATCATGTCGCCAACCGTATCATTCTTCATCTGAAGAAAACAAGTCCCGTACAAAAGCGCCGGAACGCTGGTCTGATGCCAAGCGATGGCATCCCGAACGTGCACGCTCCGCATCCCGAGCACGCGACAGCGCCACAAAAAATCGAAGAGGGCTTGCGCGGAAGGAAGATCCGGATCCAACCACTCCCCTTCCACGGAGGCGCGCGCGAGCGCATCGGCACGGATCAAAAAACCCTGCGCAGGCGGGGCAAACACCTCCTCGATCTCCGGCCCCGCTCCCTGTTCCTCGCCGGCTCCGCGATCAAAAAACGCACGCGATTTTTTGATGGACGTCCCCGTACTTTCCATCGTCGTCGTTCTCTCGATCTCACAACGATCCTCTTCCGTGGGAAGCAGCGTCGCACGCAAAATCGTAGGACCCGCGAGCGCAATTTCCGGATCCCGTCTGCACGCATCTACAAGACGTTCGAGCGCCTCTGGAGCTAGCACCGTGCGTGGTGACAGGATGAAGACAAATCGTTCTGCCAAAATTTCTTTAGGCCACCGGGAAAGCGCGAGCGCGATCGCCTGATTGTGCGCGCGGGCAAATCCTTGATCTCGAAAATTGCGCAACGCAAAAAAATCCGGACCTTCGTGCGCAAGCCATGGCGCTTCCCATTCCTGCGTCGCATGATGCACGACAATAATCTGAAGATCCTGAGAAGTCTGTTTGCGCAACGCCTGAAAAACTTCTGCCGCCGCGTGCGCAGCATGCGACAGCACAAGATGCACGGAAACCGTTTTAGCGTGATCCATGGAGAGGAGAAGCGGACGCGGTGCGCTTGGGCGACACGAGGAAACCAAGTGGCTTGCCGAGCATGAAACGCGTTTGCGCATCAATCGCCGGAATGGCGCCGAACAGGATAAAGGTTACGGGCAAAAGCGCCCACTGCAGCACCATGATCGTATACGCGTACGAACGTGACAACGTCTGCGGACGCGGTGGCAACAGGGTCAGCGACAACCCCGCAGACACAAACAGTCCAATCATCGCGAGACGCATCAACCATTGTAAGGTGAAGGGAGTATTCTGAAAAATGACAAAGGAACGAAAACGTTCGGGAGAAAGAAAAAACGGCAGATAGCCCAAAATAAAAATAAGAAACGGCGCCGTGGCCCACGTATACATCCCCTCGAGCTGCTTGAATACCCAGCCGATCTTTGCGCGGCGCGGAATGAGCGGATCCGACAGGATGTGTTCGATGAGATACGGAAAATTTTCCACGCCCCAGGCCCAGCGACGCAACTGTTTGTACAACGCGACCAATGCCTGCCCATAATTTCCGGTCATCACCGTATCCATGGACACCGGTAGATAAATGGGCGTCACGCGATAGTGGCCGTGATAGTGCGCGAGACCCTGCAAAAAGATGCGCGAGTCTTCAGAGACAATATCTTTTTGCCAGAAACCCACGTCCATCAACATGCGCAAACTCATGGAATGCGAGGAGAAGGTCATCATCCCTTCCGGACGCGCGAGCTCGGTCATGAGCCAGAAGGTCGTGCCAAACATGGCCACGCGCACCGCCGCCGGAGAGGCCCATAAATTATTGTTGTACACGGCGACGGGCTGATATGAACTGCGCGTGGGTTCCGAAATCGTGAGGTACGTGTACGTCAAACAGGAAAAGTATTGCAGATGGACGATCGTATCAATATCAAAAGACGAGACGATCACCTGATCCGGATCCAATCCCAATGCCTGGATCTGCGGAAGGATGGTCTCTCCGGCAAAATGAAGATTCGATCCCTTGCCAGGAATTTCCTCCGGAACATCCGGATGGATCGTAACCCAAAAACGGAAAAACGTGTTCTCACATTCTGCCCGCACCGCATCCACGATCCCCTGAAACCGCGCACGATCGCGCTCCTCTCCAGCCAAGACCACGATCATGCGCGAGGCGGGATAGGCCACGTGGCTCAGCACGCGCAACGTTTCGCGCACCACCGGCAACTCCTCTTTATAGGTGGGAAGAAAAATAAGTTGATACACGCCGTCATAACCAGGCTCGCGTTCGGCATCGGCCTGCCAGTCGCGCTTCAGCGCCCGACGATACCGCCGCCAGGTCAGAAGCGTGAACGGGGTAAAATACAAAATACGCAACAGCCAATACAGATCAAACAGGATCACAAAATAAATCATCCAGAGGGGTTGCCAAAAAGAAAACGCGATCGAGATCACGAATGTCACCCACACCAAGGCGCCGGGCAGAATTTCACACCAACGACGTTGAAGACGCGTCATGGGCGAGGACGAGGCCGTGTGATGTTGGGCTCTGCGTCGTAGAGGGGCGCGACATACGAGACCGCAGGATACGTGCCGGCGACGAGGCCATGCGCGAGAGCGGGTAGATCTTGGGCGTCCTCGACCCGCACGCCGACGAGAGGTTTATGCCACAATCGAGCCAGAAGATTGGCGTAGAGTACGCCGGTGCGCACGGCCGAAAACGAACCCGGGCCTGCCACGACACACACCCCCTCACAAGCCTGAGGACGCACGCCGAGTCGATCTAGGGCGTGTAACAATCGCGAAGGACGACCGACCACGGCGCGAAGGCGAGGACGGACGCCGGATGCGAGCAGCCCCACCCGGCTCTGCAACAAGGTATGGGTATCGAGGAACAACCACGGCATATTACAATTCAGGACGCACGACGACACGTTCATTCAACCGATCCACCACCACATTCTTCGGCGCTTCTAAAATGCCGTACAAAAAACGATCGGTAATATCTTTGCGATACCTAAACTCTTCCAAGGTCATCAAAGAAAAATTCACCTCGGCGCCAAGATCGCGCTCGGTTTCCTGCACCAACTTTTGCAGACCGCGCTTGTCGATCTGTTCTCCCACCACAAAAATATCCACCGGAGATTTTGCCTGTCCCATGAACACGCCAAGAAACGCGAGGTACCGCACATCCCCCATCTTCAAAATTTCCTGATCCAGACGACGCTCCAACAGAAGTTGCGCTTTGATGATCAACGAACTGATCTCCTGCAACAACGGAAAACCTTTGTTGACCGTGTAGTATTTGCGTTTGACCCCAGGACGCCGCCCAGCTCCTTCGATCGGTTCTTGCACAATCACTTCTGAGATCAATCCAAAGGCGATCAAGTTAGCCAATTCGCGTCGCACCGCATTGATTTGGGTCCCCACGCGCCGTGTCAGCTCCCGAACAAAAATCGCTTCGTCCGGATGCCGAAGAAACAGGCTCAAGAGCTTCACCCGCGTTCGCGAACCAAAAAGGTGTTCAAGCATAGACCTTTGTATCCTGCCGGATTGTTCATTGCTTGACAAGCCAGAGCTCCACGGTCTAGACGGAGCCAAGAACACGCGCGTATACTCAAACCAATTACGCATGGCAACCCCTGAGCCACAACTGCGTTTGGCAGAGATTGAAGTCAACAAATCACCGCTTGATGAAAAGATCATCGGGGTGTTTCGGTATGAATCCGAATCGCGCGGCAAACGCGGACCCGTGCTTGTCGTCCTCGCCGAGATCTCTTCGACGCTGTATGTCTACGAACAGCTCCTCGATGTCGTCAATGCTTCGGCGGAGCAGATCCGCCATCTCGTGTCTGCCGTGGATACCGATCCCATGGCGCGCTTTGAAAAATTGATTCAGCGTTTGAACGATGCGATCGCGGATTTTCTCAGCCGCGAACCATCGCAAGTGGCCTGGAACCGCGTCAATATGTTTGTGCTCGAAATTTCGGGCGAGCATATTTGCATCTCGGGTCTTGGTCGCTTGAGCAATATCCTGTTGCAAAAACAAAGCGACGGCTCCTATCGCAGCTTTGATCTGTTCGGTTCCCTCGAGCAACCCGCTGACATCCAACCGGAAAAACCGTTTGCCGCGCTCATCTGCGGCGAGCTCCACGCCGGAGATATTCTCTTTGCCGGCACCTCTAACTTTGAGCGCCTCCGCCATGAATTACAGATTGCGCAACGCTTAAAAACCCTTCCGCCTGTCACGGCGGCTCTGGAAATCCAACAAGATATCGAACGCCAAGAAATCCCGGATGACTTTGCCGCACTCGTCATGGCGAATGTAGCCCTCCCATCACCCGAAGCATTGACGCGCGAAAAAATTTCCGAACCGGCCAAAGAAAAAAGCACGGCCTCGATCGAACGGATGTACCAAGAAGAGCAGACCGCCCAAGCCATGCTCGGCCCGACCATTGCTCCCCTGCCCTCTCCGGCTCCGGCCCAGGCGTGGCAAACACATCTCCGTCAACAGATCCTGACCTGGCGTTCCGCGTTCCGCTCTCCGCGTTCCGCTCTCCGCAGCTGGCTCTCACGACGTACGCCGTTGCGCGATCCAGTGACCATGGCGAGCCTGCGCGGCATGAGCGCGGGACACGGCTCCTTTATCACGCAAAAACACAAACGCACCGCGGCCCTGATCGCGGGCGCGATCGTCCTCTTTGGCGGCGGCACCCTCTGGTATCACCTGGCTCAACGATCGAGCGCCGAACAGGCGGCGTGGGATGCCGCGTATCGCCAGGCCATGGATAAACGCACGCAAGCGGAAACCGAGATGATCTATGGCAATGAAGATCACAGCGTACGCTTGATCGCCGAAGCCGAACAGATCGCGACAAGTTTGGATGAAAAAACCTCGACGCGACGGACAAACCGCGCAAAACTGGAATCTGCGCTGGCCGATGTGCGCACCAAGCTGCGTCATGAAATGCGCGTGGAACAACCGCCCGAATTGCTCGGTCTCCCAGCACGGAATGGAAATCCTCTCCATGCCGTGGCGTGGAGCCAGGGACATCTCACCGCTTTTGATCCAAGCGTGAATAGTCTGTTCATCGTGGATCCAAACACCCATGCGCAAAAACGCCTGGCCTGGCCACCCACGATCGCCGCGCCACACACCGCCAGTCCGATGAAAGACGGCGTTCTGTTCGCGGTTGATCCGCACACGGCTCTGCATCTGGATGCGCAAACTGGACAGCTGGTCTCCCTTCCCTTTGAAGGTCGTCGTGCCACCAGCACCGAGGTCGGCGTAGCCTATAGTCGCCGCTTCTACGTTCTCGATCCCCTAGAAGGAATGATCTGGAAATATACGTTGGGTGCAACCATCGGTTCTGAAAGCGCCTATCTCAAACAAACCAACGCCTCGCTCGCAAAGGCCGATGCTATGACGATTGATACGAGCGTGTATGTCGGATTCTCAGACGGCCAACTCGTGCGCTATCTCTCCGGCGTGCAGGAATCATGGGCTCCGGCTGCGATAGATCCCCCGCTCACGAGCATCACCTCGCTGTGGACCACGACCGAAATCGATCGTCTCGTTGTAGCGGATCCCGTCGGAAAACGCGTGATCGTGTTCCGCAAAGATGGAAAATTGATCGCGCAAATCACCTCGCCCGCGTTCCAAGAGCCCCGCAGCGTCACCGGCGACGACGTCCACAAAAAAATCTATGTGAGTGATGGTTCGCGCGTCTTCAGTTTTGATCTGCCATAACGTTTCGTGTATGCTGGAGGCATCGTTCTCTTTTTTTGATCTTTCTTTTCTCTTCGTACCTTTATGCCCGCAAAAAAAATCGCCAGGAAAAAAATGCACCACGTCACGAAAGTGCCGATGGCTTGCAGTCTGCTGAGTCTCGGACTCGTGTGCGCATTGCTCCTCGGTGCCATGGTCGTGGTCTGGCAGGATGAAACCGCGCGGCAAACAGAGCAACGGGTTTCGACGCAACGCTCGTTGCTTAAACGCCTCGTCACGCTGGAACGCCAACTCGAAATGATGAGCCGTCAAAACATCACCGGCCATGCTTCGATGGCGATTGGGACTACGGAAGCCGCGATCCTCTTTCCCGAAGCCTTGCCCACGTCCTGGAACACGGACGAGGCGACCTCGACCACAGAATACCGCAACGTGAAAAAAGGCATCGCGTTTCAGGTGCCTTACGATGCGTCTTGGGGCGACGGCGTGCATCGCGTGGTTCCGTCTGAAGTAGACAGTGACGAGAAAATTTCGTTTGGTCCGCTCGTCTACTTGTGCGGCGAGGGATGCGGGTGGAATCGCCTGTATCAGGTGATGATTCTTCCAGCCCGCACGGAAACTCAAGCGATCACGGAATTCAAAAATTATGATGTGATCGGCGAGCCGAAAATCATTCACCGTTCCATCTCCGGCTTCCCCATCTTAGATCTCAAGGGCTCGTCCGCCTTCGGTTCGGTGGAACGGATCGAATTTTCCGGAAAAAAATATAACTATCTCTTAACCAAGAGACCCGGGATGCAAGCGCCGGAGGATAAAATCATCCAAGGCATTTTGAAAACCCTCCACTCCATCTAAGACAAACAAAATCCTCCCCGTAGAAATGCGGGGAGGATTTTTGTGCGGACCATTATTTCAAGTTGGCTTTCCCACCGGCATCCTCCAATTTCTTTTTCATTTCGTCGGCTTCGGCCTTGGCAACGCCTTCTTTGATCACCTTCGGCGCCGCATCCACCATATCCTTGGCTTCCTTCAAGCCAAGACCCGTGATTTCGCGCACCACTTTGATGACCGCGATCTTGTTGGCTCCTGCCTCGGCGAGCTCGACATTGAACGAACTCTTCTCTTCTGCCGCCGCTCCTGGCGCAGCAGCCATGGCCGCAACCGGCGCAGCCGCAGACACGCCCCATTTGGTTTCCAATACCTTCACGAGCTCCGCGACTTCGATCACGGAAAATTTTTCGACCGCGGACACGAGATCAGCAAATTTCGCTGGAACCTCCACTTGCGTTGTTTCGTCAGACATAGGATGTGTAGATGAAAAATTAGACGACCCCTCCTGCGCCTTCTTGCTGTTCACGACGCGCGTTCAGCACACGAACAAAGGCTGCGGTCGGGCCTTGGAACACGTTCAGTAATTGACCCAGCAACTGCGCACGACTCGGCAACTTGGAAAGTGCCATCACATACGCTTGATCCACCACCTTGCCTTCAAAAATTCCTCCCACCAACTTGATCGGCGCATCCTTTCCGGCATCCCCGATAATTTTCGCGGGCGCCATCTCATCCCCTTTTCCGAACGCGACCCCGAGCATTCCGGGAAATTGCGAGAAGTCCGCGTCATAACCCGCAGCCTTTGCCGCAAGGCCGAGCAGCGTCTTCTTCGCGACCAGATACTCGACCTCAGCGCCGCTCAACTGCTTGCGCAAGGCCGTGATCTTGGCCACGGTCATCCCCTGATAGTCACTGAAGGCCGCGGACTTGCTGCCGCGAAACGCCTCCGTAAGCTCGTGAATCATCTGTTCTTTCTGCGCACGTGTTTTCGGCATAAGACAGATTATGAAATCACCTGAATAAAATTTTTGGAACAAACAACCGCGGGCAAATGCCGCGGATACGTTCTCACCCGACAAGAATGTTGGGCGTAACGATCCTCGGCAAGGTGATCGTGAGATCATTTGACCTCTCCCTTCGCAAAGGGAAGAAGCCTTGCTGTCTTTGGACCTGAGGTTGTTGAAATGCAGAATAAGCGTTCTTTCAAAAAACGTCAAGACGAAGAAGAAGACTTCCACATCGTCGTTCCTTTGGGACGCATCCGTGTTGCGGTCTTCTTCTCTTCAAAAGGATCAATCTCGATAGACGGCTCTTCCCATGTTCGATCCCCTCCTCCCCACCGATGGATAGAAGAGGGCCGACGCACGGAACGCAATTCCACACGCTCGAGTAAACGCGGCGGGATCTCTTCGATGAACGTGCTCAGTTGATTCAACGTAAACGCATCGTAGCCAAGGGTCAGCGGATAGGTAAGAAACAACCGGCGTTGTGCGCGCGTGACCGCCACATAAAACAAGCGCCGTTCCTCTTCCAATCCACCGTCTTCGTCCAACGCGCGGCGACTCGGAAACGCGCCCTCAGAAAGATGGATGACAAACACCGTCTCCCATTCCAATCCCTTGGCCTGATGAATCGTAGACAAGACGACGCGTTCTTCTTCTGGCGAGACCATCTTCGAGCCAGTACGCGCCGCCGCCACCTCGTCCGAGAGCGCGAGGTCAGACAAAAATCCGGCGAGATCCGGCGTGCTCTCGGCAAACAGCGCCAACTGTTCCAAATCTTCCAACCGCTCGCGCCAATTCGGATACTCGCGTTCCAACAGATCGCGATACGAAGACAGAGCCACGGTGCGAATCATGGCCGCGGGCGATGCGTCTCCGGAGAGCATCGCGCCTGCAATGCGCGTGAACTCTTGCCAACCTTCCTGCGCGCGACGTGGGATCATGATTCCGCTCTCCGGCGCCAGCGCCGCCTGCACATCCGCAACCGCACGAAGCCCTGTCATGATCGCGGTGGCTGAAGCCGCGCCGATCCCGGCCTGCAATCCAAGCACGCGCAACCACGCCACCTCATCGCGAGGATTGTGCGCCACGCGCAAAAAAGCGAGCACATCTTTGATGTGACCACGTTCAAAAAATTTCTGCCCGCCGCGATATTCATACGGGATGTCGCGACGGATCAACTCAAATTCCAGGGTTTGCGAATGAGAGCCGGAACGAAACAGCACGGAGATATTTCGGAGCGCGGAACCTTCAGCACGGAGCGCCAGAATTTGTTCAGCGATGTACTCGGCTTCTTGGGCTGCGGACGCGCACGGAATCAGCCGTGGTTTTTCACCAGCTCCGCAGACGGCGACCAGATCTTTTTCAAACTGTTCGACATTGTGGATGAGCGAGGCATTCGCGACTTCCAAAATTTGCGGGGTGGAACGATAGTTGGTGAGCAATTTGAAGATCTTCGTGCCTGGCCACGTTTCCGGAAACGACAAAATGTTCCGCACATCCGCGCCACGAAACGCGTAAATAGATTGCGCATCATCGCCAACGACCAAAAGATTACCATGCCCGCGCGCAAAACCTTGAACAAGGCGCGCTTGAAGCGCATTGGTATCTTGGAACTCATCAACGAGCACATACGCAAACCGCTCGGTGATCAACGGCCCTTGTACCGGATCATCCAAGAGCTGCGCGAGCGAAGTCAGCAGATCATCAAAATCCATCACGTTCGCACTCCGCTTGCGCGCTTGATACTGACGCGCGATGTCTTCGATCTCGCTTTGGAATCCGATAAAGTTTGGATGCTTTTCTTCCAGCGCTTCTGCCAACGGACGCTGCACATTGCGCGCGTAGGAGATCACATCCTGCAACACGGCTGGCGAAGGAAACCGGCGCGCTTTGGGATCCAGGTTCGCGTCTTTCAGAATGGCTTTGAGCAAATCGCGCGCGTCTTCGGCATCCAAAATGGAAAAGCTTGGCGTGTACCCGAGCGAGCCTGCAAACGAACGCAAGATCCTGTTCGCGATACTGTGAAACGTCCCGCCCCAGATGCCGTGTGCCTCTTGTCCGAGCAAGCCAGACACGCGAGAGAGCATTTCGCGCGAGGCTTTGTTGGTGAACGTAAGCAAGAGAATCGACGCCGGATCCACGCCCTGTTCCAAAAGATACGCCACGCGATACGTAAGCGTGCGCGTCTTGCCCGAGCCAGCGCCAGCCAACACCAAACATGGCCCGTCGCCATGCAACACCACGTCGAGCTGTTCCTGATTCAGCGCGCGGTTGTAATCAATCTGCGGATGAGCTGATCGCGCCGCGCCCGACAAAACGAATGTAGACATTGGGGAACATTAAAACACGAAAGCACGTGGGAGGCTACGAAATTACGAATGGGTACGAAAATACGAAAAACAAATCTGATCATAATACCCTGCGGAGGGGCTCCGCAGCGCGACGGCGCGAGGCACGAGCAAAATTTTAGCAGAAATTTTGCGTACCCGGAGCAGGGTATTATGATCAGATATCCCTAATACCCCGCCCGCCGTTTATTCTTCAGATGCTCCTCAAACGTTTTCGCATACAGCACCTTCCCTTGCTTGTCCGTTAAAAAGTAGCGATAAGGAGAAGGTGTTGGATGCAGCACGGCGTCGATAGCAGAGGATCCGGGATTACAGATCGGACCTGGCGGAAGGCCTGGATGCTGGTAGGTGTTGTAGAGCGAAGGGTTTGCAAGTTCATTTGCGGTCGCGCGATTGCGGGAAGAGCCTGTGATGTAGGCGAGCGTCGCATCGCTTTGCAAGGCCATCCCCTCTTTCAGGCGTCGAAGAAATAGCGCGGCAACGATCTGACGATCCGTATCTTGCTGAACCTCTTTTTCTACGATAGACGCAAGAGTCACGACTTCATCGAGGGAACGGAGCGGCGCAGGAAACGCGAGCGAGGACGTCGCGACACGCTGTTGAAAGGTCTGGAGTTGTTTGCGAATCAATCCTTCGGGAAGCTCATCATCCCACACGCGATAGGTTTCTGGAAAAAGATAGCCTTCGAGCGAACGGTTCAAGGGCAGCAACCGCAAAAAAGAAAATTCCATGCGCCATCGCGGATCAAACGGTGTCGATGTGAGGCCCGTCGAACTCGCGGCGCCGAGCAGATGCGCCTCGTCCTCTAATGTCCATCCTTCGATGATGCGCCAGGTTTGTTCCTGGCGCGCAGAAACTTTTAGAGAGAATCGGCGATGCACGTTTTGTGCAACCTTCCACGCAATGACGAGGACAAGAAGGGACAGGCAAAAACCTCCCACACGAAAAAAGAGTTTCATGCGGAGAGATCGCGTGTGCGTAGAGCGTGATGACCGGCGCGCACCACCAGAAACGCGAGCAGACCAACGCCGATGCCCGCAATCACATCCGACGGATAATGGACGCCGACCGCGACGCGACCAAAGGCGACCAAGCACGCCATGGCAAGAGCGAGCATGCCTCGTCGCTTATCGCCGGAGAGAAACGCAAAGGCGAGCGCAAAGGCCACGGAGCTGTGACTCGAGGGGAAGCTTCCGGTTCGCGGAGGAGGGATGAGCAGATGGATTTCTGGAAAAACCAAAAATGGGCGCGGGCGTCCGACAAAGTGCTCGATGGTTAACGCGAGAAGAAGCGCGACCATCGCCGCCCACGCGGCTTCATACGCCGCATGCCGAAGCCGAGGTCTCCCGCGTTTTCGCAATCCTGTCCACGCGGCGAGAATCGCAAACGTGAAAATCAACCAACGCGCGCACACGATCGAAAAAATTTGACCAGCCGGACTCTGCAGAGCCTCTTGCACAAAATGAATGAGCTCGCGTTCAGAAAGCATGAGATGAGCGTAGCACGAAAAAAACGGTTATAAAACTTTTGGCTTTTGACTTTTCACTTTTAACATTTGTTTTGGTTCAAACGGACACAGATGCGCCACCGGACAGCGCCAGCACTCGGGCTTGCGCGCGCGGCAGATGTCGCGACCAAAGGGCACAAAAATACGATTGAGCGTCCCCCACCATCGACGAGGAACCACGCGCATCAATTCTTGTTCGACCGTCTCGGCCGAGTTTCCGCTCGCCCATCCCAAGCGATGCGCGATGCGAAAAACGTGGGTGTCGACGGCCATCGCGGGTTTTTGAAATCCATACCACAATACGCAGCTTGCGGTTTTTCTTCCCACGCCTGGCAAGGTGAGCAACGCTTCCATCGTATCCGGAACCTGACCGCGATACGTTTCGAGAAGACGCTGAGCAATGCCGCGGAGGAACGTCGCTTTATGACGATAGTAATTAATGGAGGCGATCGCGGGCTCCACCTCTTCCTGCGATGCAGCCGCCAAATCTTCGAGGCGTGGAAATCGCTTCCGAAATCCCGGATACACTTTTAACACTTGAAGATCCGTTGTCTGCGCCGAAAGCACCGTGGCCATCAACGTATCCTCTGGATTCCCAAGATCCACCATCCCTTTTGCTGGATAGCGAGGTTTCAACAGATGCATGATGCGCAAGATGCGTTCGGAAATTTTCATCAGATGAGCGACCGCCCGGTCATTTCTGGCGCCGGCTGAATTTCCAATAGCTTGCACACGGTCGGCGCGATGTCCGCGAGCATTCCCACCGGCGGCGTGAATGAAAGATCGCCGCCCACCACATCGCCGGTCGGTGCCTTCATGCCTTCAAAGGCTTTTGCCACGATGAGGCAGGGCACGGGATTCGTCGAATGTTCTTTGTCCATCTCGCCGGTAACGAGATTCTTGATCTCTTCCGCGTTGCCGTGATCCGCCGTCACCACCACCGCTCCTCCGACCGCAAGCGCCGCATCCACGATCTGTCCAAGCGCGGTGTCCGTGACTTCGCAGGCTTGAATGGTCGCGGCCTCGTTGCCCGTATGACCGACCATATCCGGATTGGCCAAATTCACGGCGATAAAATCCTCAGACCCGGCCGCAATCTCTTTGACGGCGCGTTCCGCGATGAGCAGCGCGGACATGGCTGGCTCCTGGTCATAACTCGACACGCGCGGCGAAGGGATGATCACGCGTTCCTCCCCGGGAAAAGGTTCCTCGCGCATCGCGTTCAAAAAAAACGTGATGTGCGCGTACTTCTCGGTTTCCGCGATATGCAGCTGATGCAAACCGGCGTCGGACACCAAACGCGCCAAACACGATTCCACGCGTTGCGGCGGAAAGACGATCTCCACGGGTAGATCTTTTTCATATTCCGTAAACGTGGCGCAGATCAGATTCTGAATCGCGGCGCGCGGAAATGCGTGGAACGTCGGCAACACAAACGCCTTGGTTAGCTCACGCGCGCGATCCGGACGAAAATTGAAAAAAATGATTCCATCACCATGTCCAACCGTGGCCACCGGCGCTCCGTCACGCGCGATGACCGCCGGGACGAGCTGCTCATCGTAGACGCCGCGCGCGTACGATGCTTGAATGGCCTCACTCGCGCTCGCATACTTCTCGCCTTCGCCAAGCGCCATCGCCGCATACGCGGCTTGCACGCGCTCCCAACGATTGTCGCGATCCATCGCGTAGAACCGTCCAGACAACGAAGCGATAGCGCCGGTTTTTATCTCCGCCATCTTTTGCTCCAAGGCTTGAACGCACTCCGCGCCCAAATTGTAACGCGTGTCGCGGCCGTCCAACATCGCATGCACAAACACGCGTGAAAATTTTTCTCGCGCGCACCAATCCAACAAGGCATACAGATGATCCTGGCTCGCGTGCACGCCTCCGGGCGAAACCAATCCGATAAGATGCAGCTTTCCGCCCATGGTTTGCACGTGTGTCAAAATTTTTTTCAGCGCAGGGTTTTGAAAAAATTCTCCAGATTCGATGGCGAGATTGATCCGCGGCAAGCTCTGATAAAAAATCCGGCCCGCGCCGATCGTCAGATGGCCGACCTCGGAATTGCCGACCTCGCCCCAGCTCAGTCCCACGGCCGCGCCCGAAGCTTGCAAGGTCATGGCCGGATAACTTTCGATGAGACGATGGAACACCGGCATCTTTGCTTTCTGGATCGCGTTCCCTTCTGCCGGAGGCGCGATGCCAAAACCATCCAGCACGATCAACACCACCGGTTTATAGCGCATACGAGGAGAAATCATAAAAGATTTTTCCCCGTCATCTCGACGGGTTTGGCCATGCCGAGAAGCGCGAGAACGGTCGGCGCGACATCTGCGAGGGTGCCTGCCCGCAACCGGTGATGCTCGGCTGCACGCCCGGCCACGAGCAATGGCACAGGATGTGGATTGTGTTCCGTATCGGCCCCGCCGTGCGCAAGCTGCATCTGCTCGATGTTGCCATGATCCGCGGTGACCATGAGCGTCCCATGCTCGGCACGCACCGCTTTCCACACGCGAGCGAGATTTTGATCCAAAGCTTCGCACGCCAGCACGCCGGCGGCGAGATCGCCCGTGTGTCCTACCATGTCGGCATTCGCATAATTCACGGTCACAAAATCATACGGCGCCTCGAGCGCGGAGAGCAGCCGCGTGGTCAATGCATCGGCGCTCATGCGTGGCACTCTATTGTACCGAGGGACACGCAACGAGGGAACGCGTAACCGCTCTTCGCCAAAACGCGCGCGATCCGAACCGCCGTTGAAAAAATAGGTCACTTGAGAAAATTTCTCTGACTCCGCGGCGTAGAGCTGACGATGCCAGCGCAAGGTCTCGACCAAGGTGTTATGAATCTGCCGATGCGGAAACGCGGGCATCACATGATCCAAATCCGAACCGAACTCGGTCAATGTCACGAGGAATAATTCTTTGCGGATCGCGACGCGATGAAACGCGTGCGGCTCGCGGGTCTCAAAGTTGTACATGGCAAACGGCTTGATGAGTTGGCGCGCACGATCGCTGCGCAGATTCCAAAAAATAATAGCGTCCCGATCCTGCACCGGCGCGGCGCACTTTCCCTGATGGCACAGCACGGTCGGCAACAAAAATTCATCGCTCTCGCCACGCGCATACGCTTCGGACAACGCTTGCGTCGGACTCTGCATCGCCACCCCTTCGCCGCGCACGAGTAAACGATACGCCAACTCCGTGCGCTCCCAAAACCGATTGCGATCCATGGCATAGAACCGCCCAATGAACGACGCGATCACAAAACGCGCAGGCAAGATCTTTTGAATCTCCTCGAGCAACGTCAACGCCTGAAACGGATGCGTATCGCGACCATCGGTGATGAGATGCAACGCCACGCGCGGCACGCGTTGCTCGTCGGCAAAACGGATCAAGGCGCGGATGTGATCTAACGAGGCATGACCGCTGCGATGGCCTGTCAACAATCCAACCAGATGGAGCGTGCTATGCTCACGCTTCACGTGCTCAGCGGCCTTGAGGAGAGCGGGATTGTGAAAAAAAGAATGATCGCGAATGGCCTGCGTAATATGCAAGAGATCGCTCGGCACCACGCGCCCGGCGCCGATCGTCGCATGGCCAGCCTCGGAATTTCCGGGCCAACCCGGGGGCAGACCTACGGCTGGCCCATCAGCCCCAAGCAACGTATGAGGATACCGCTTCATCAATCGATGCCAATGCGGCATTTTGGCCTGAAGTGTGGGGTTTCCCGGAGCCGTCTCCGAAACCCCGAACCCATCCCAAATGAGCAATACGACTGGTCCAGCGGACCGGCGCACGGATTTTGATTTCTTAAAAAGAAAAAGAGACATGAAAGCATCATTCATAGTAACGATTCGGTAAGTTCTCCACAAGCAAACGGGCTTGACGGATCCTTTTAGATATGGAACGGAGTATAGGAGACATGCTATTCTTCATTTGAAGTTTATGACCTCTGATCAGAAACTCGATCTCATTCTTTCCTCCGTTCAAACGCTAGAGGATCGTTTCAATAAATTCGAAGGGAGGTTCGATCGACTTGAACAACGTTTTGATGGATTGGAAAAGAGATTCGATGGATTGGAAAAGAGATTCGAACAAGAAATAGGAGGACTGAAAAATGACATAGGAGGTTTGAAGCAAGAAGTCCACGATCTGACGGAGACGGCAATTTTTATCAAAGATCATGGCGCCAGCAAGGAAGATCTCAAAGAAGGCCTCCACGTCATGGAACAAAGACTCGGTCGACGATTTGACGGCTTGGATTTTCGCGTCGGCAATATTGAGTCCACGCTTTTTCACGTTCAGCATCTATTGCCGCAATTTCCCCCAGCCTCTACAAAAACAGCCGCATAAAGCCAAAAACAAAAATACAACAAAAATACGGGACACAAAAATACGGGGGTTGACGAAACCCCCATTTTCCGCTATGGTTCTTTGTTCCTGGAACATAGCTTAGTCAAGCGACTTTCGCTGAAGAAACAGGATTTTTTATCGTGATTCTTCAGGGGATGTCGCAAGACAGCCCTGTGATCTTTTCATCAGGCGTCCCGAGGGGAAACTCTCGGGGCAAAACACCAACAGAAACCTCGCGCCTCGCGCGGGGTGGACCAACGAAAGGAAGGCCCATGGCCATGGCCAACGGAATCATCAATTTTGGTCAGGAGGATACGAAGCGGGTTCAGCCCCTCCTGTCCTTCGGGGTCTACGAACAGATCTTCACGAGCGTGGTGAAGATCGAGTACCGCGACGCGCTGATCCTCCTGCCGGCGGATATGCGGCAAGCGCTCATGGAGGCGGGGAACAAGAACCCCCCTCCGATCATTCCGGAGATGTGGGTGGCCTTCGCGGTTCCCAAGATCCACCGGATGGTCGCGGACCGGATGCGTCCGAATCTGGAACGTCCGGAAACGAACGAGGAGTGGGCCGGACGCTGGGCCGGACTCCAGATCTGTCCGGATCTGTACGACGCGATCCTGGACAAGAACCGCGGCGTGCAGACCTTCGCCACCCCCTACAGGGGGATGCAGAAGGAATTCCGTACCTGGATGCGAGTCCCCTTCCGCACGCTGGTGCGGGCTGCAGCGAATCCGGGACGCGTCGTGTCGGCCGGCCCGGCCTTCGCCTTCGTCCCTCGAGAAGCTCGATCGCGCGAGCTGGGAACGGCCACGTACGTGACGCGACGTGAGACCCTCGTGGGCTACTGCCACGCAGCAAAGAACTACGGCAAGAAGAACCGGATCGGTGACACCCTGGAATGGGTGGCAGAGATCGCGCCGCTCGTGCTCGAGGGCGGACGCGTCATCAGCGTCATCGATGCCCTGTTCTATGAGCTGTTTCAGAACGAGGCGCGCCTCCTGCGCGTCCTCCAGAAGAACCTGATGGACAGCTCGGACGTGTACCAGGAGCTGCGGATCGGCGGCGAAGAGGACGAGGAGGACTCTGCCCTGCACGCCAAGACGCTTCGGAATCTCCTCAAGAGCATCCGCTTCTGCTCGTCGTGCGGATCGCCGCTGCAGCGGAAGACCTCGAAGATCTGCATCTACTGCAAGGCAGATCAGCCGGGTGCACCGGGGGCAGATCAGACGAGGCCCAGGCTCCTTCCGCCTGGAACGCCGTCTTCGACGACGGAAACGGCAACTCCGCCGCAGCCGGAAACGGTCATCATCCAGTGGCCGTGTCCCCACTGCTCGGCGTCGCTCCCGCGGGCCAACTCGCGGTTCTGCCCGACCTGCTCCAAGCCGGTGGCGCAGGCGCAGCAGCCCGCGTCCCTCACGCTGGAGGAACGCGCGAAGCGGGAGGCCGAAGACGCGCGCATCGCCAAGGAGGAGGCCGACGCCTCTGCTGCGACCGCGGACGAACTCGCGCGCATCGAACAGGAACGGGCCAACGGACAGGCGAAACAGGCCGCCTTCCAGACGTGCCCGAATCCGAGCTGCGCGAAGCAGAATCATGTCGGACGCAAGACCTGCGTCTTCTGCAGGACGCGGTTCAGCGGCAAGACGCGGCGTGGCTCCAAGAAGGCCGCGACGAAGACGAACAAGGAGAAGCCCGAGAGTTCGGGCGCGTAGTCCCTTCAACATCCCCTTCGGGGGATACCTCAACTGCGGTAAAAAGACCTCGTCCTGAGTGTTGTTCCCGCAATCCCTTTGTTCATCATCCAAAATGGTGGCCAGCGGGATGGAGGTAGCAGACATCGCGGTGATGTTCTGCCTTCCAGAGCTCTTTGAAAGGAGCAAAAACGTGGTAACTTGCGTACAATGCGTACAAGAAGACTGCATCGACAGCGCGACCGGAAAGCGGACCGAGCTGCCGATCAACCAGGCCGTGTGCGACATGTGCGGGACCGCACAGAAGGCGGACACGTACACACCGGCGACGGGAGGGTCCCCCCTCCAGGCCGCAGCGCCCGAGGTGGCCGCCGCCAACCTCGATCCGCTCACTGCTCTGGGAGAACAGACGCAGGCAGCGACCACCGAGGCGAGTGGAGCGTCACTCGACGATCTGCTTCAGGAAGCCGCTGCAACGGCACGAAGCGAATCGCAGGCGCGTGGCGGTCGTCGCGACGGTCACGACAACCGTCCGCAACGTCGTGGCGAGCAGCCGCGAGCGAACAGGTACGAGCACACTTCTTCCTCCGTCTCCTCCTCCTCCCCCTCCGAACAGCCGACCATGCGGCGCTGCGGCAACTGCCGCGCGCAGTATCCCATCGGCGCCGGGCGCTGCGGCAACTGCCGCGCCCCGCTTCCTCAATAGCGAACGTACGGTCCATTCTCGACCGTGCCTCGCTTCCCCCTTGAGTTAGCCAAATTTTGACACTCAGAGGTGATACAAAAACTCCGATTTAAGGTCGGGGTTTTTGTATTGACAAAATAGCTATCTTAAGGCATAATTGTTAGTCATTTGAGGTTTTCGCCTTCCTCAATGACCTTGGGGTGCACGGTGCACCTTCCGAGTCGTTCATTGAACTGGCGTAGAGAAAGGAGGCAGAACCATGTTCTGCCCCAATTGCCGCTTCGATCAGGCTTCCGTGGTCCCGCCGCCCGTGGCTCCGGGACCGAACTTCTGCCAGAGGGGGGCGTGCGGGATGCGCCGACCCCTCAACGGGGGATGGCTCCCGGCCGCGCCGGCAGCTCCACCGAATTTCCAGGTGGACCCCGCCGGGATCGCCCAGCCTCCGGGCGGCGGCCTCCCGCCGTGGGACGTCCTGCCGGTCGCTCCCGTCGCTCCGGCGATCGCTCCGGTGGCTGCGGCTGCGGCGCCCATCGCTGCGGCGCCCGTGGCGCAGCAGCCCGGAGCGCCGGCGGGGCAGCAGCAGCCCCCTCCGGCTCCGGGGGCACCGCAGCCGGCGCAACAGCCGGCGGCGCCCGCCCAGCAGACCGGGGGCGCAGGGCGCTTCTGGATCGGGGTCGCGATCCCCCTGGCGGTCGTCGCGATCGCCCTGGCGGTCTGGCACGGGCTCGGCGCGTGGGGCAATGCCCCGCGACATGACGACATCGTCGTCGTCACGCCGCCGAGTCCGGGACCCACGGCGCGCCACGTCTCGGCCTGGACGCCGTACCGCGGCGGCCCGGTCGGGAACTGGACGCAGGGGTCCGACGGGATGCTCCGCATCCCGGTCGGACAGGCATCTGCCGGCACGGTGTGCTGGCACCTGCCGGCAGGACCCGAATGCCGGATCCTCGCCTGGGGAAACCCGGCGATCGATCTGGTCATGTCGGGACCCGGGGCGGGGACGTTCTACGTCATCCACCCCGGACAGGCGCAGGTGCGCCGCCCGTAGGCGCGCTGCGCGAAATCCCAAGTCTCGGTCTCATCTCAGCCGAGCGTCGTCCGCTCCTTCCATGAGATGTCAGGTGGCTTCCCTCCTCGGCCCGCCACCGGCCCAGACCCCGATGCATGTGCTCGGGGTCTTAAAATTTCTCCCTCATCAAGGTTGCCAAACCATTTGAGCGCTGATACATTGCTGTCGGTTCGTGATCATCATCGTGATGTCGGGCTATGGCGCAGTTGGTAGCGCGCTTCGTTCGGGACGAAGAGGTCGCGAGTTCGAGTCTCGCTAGCCCGACCAACAAACAACCTTGCATCAACAAGGTTTTTTGCTCCTTCAAATTTTACATCCCCTCAACCGGACTCACGGATTGCGCGCGCTCTTGATCCGGATGATATTCTTCGGCGCGTTCGATCGGCGCACCCATCGCATAGTTCACAAACAACGCCTCAGACAAGTCATCCACTTTTGTGGCCCACGCAGACCCATACAACGCCTGCGCCAACGCCTCGGTCTTCACCCAACGCAACGTTCGCCCTTGCGCCACGGCATACACCTGATCACTGCTTGGTAATTTCAACAGCCGCACGCCCGGACGCGATGTCACATTTCTTCCCAACGGAATCCGCTCCAACGCCGCGTCTTCGATCACGATCAGTCCGCTAAAATCCCGAAACCAGGTGCGATACACCCGTTCATCCGGAAACGCATGGCGCCGACCATCCGGGCCATAGACATACACGGCCGGCCCGCTTCCTTTGAAGCGCGTGCCAGGAAAAATCAACATCCCACCGGTGAGAGGTTCGGCCTGGGCATAGCCACCGAGATAGACCGGACTCGTCAGATCCTCGGCCTCGGGTCCGCGCGCCACGGAAATGTTTCCTCCTTGGTTGATCAAATTCGTACCCGTCGCTTGCATCGCAAGCCCGTCCTCTGGCTGAAGAAAAAAGAAGGTGTTGCCCTTGATGGTCGTGAACACCGGCAACAAGAGATCACCATCGCGTGAAACGATACGATTGCCTTCGAGCAGTAACGCGCCTGTTCCCTCTTGCTCTGATGAGGTTGCCGTCACTTCCAACGCGGCCCCCCGCTGCGCGCGATACAATCCCTCGATGAGATTCCCACGAAGATGATAGGTCGCTCCTGCGGTCAGCACGATGCCGAGCCCGCTATCGCGGATGTCACAGGCGAACACGGTTCCCCCATTTTCCAACATCATGGGGTGGCCATCGATCGCGTGAATGAACGAATTGCTGATCAGCGCTTCCGAACCTTGCATCACAACCCCATCGCCTGCCACGCCGCTGATCTCGCTGTCTTCGATCGTGATGTTCTGGCTTTCCGGCCCAAAAAACAGAGCGGTGGTCGTGGCACTCAACGCCGCGCGTCCGACCCCACTGATGCGCACGCGCTGAAGGTCCACATCTGTGCACGAACCGATCAAACAATGAACCCCATAAGTGTTCACGTCTCGAATCTCCACATCTTCTAAAACAAGATGTTTGGAAGACGCGCCTTTTTGAGAGGCTCGCACCCCGGTTTCACAATCGTGAATTACAAGATGACTGAGCGTAATGTCTTCCACCGGCCTGGTCATGCGCACACAATAGCCACGTGCGGGCGGCGTAATGCCACTCTCGTGAATCTCCAATCCTTCGATACGCAGATGGGAAGCGGCAATCTCGATTCCGTCCCACGGCCCCTGCAAGGCAAACACCGGAAACGTCATGGATTCCGGACGCACGATGATCGGACGCGCCTCGGTTCCAGAAGCGCGCAGAGCCCCGAACGTCGGATAGGTTCCCGCTCGGATGACGATGACATCGCCCGGAGCCGCGCGACGAGAAGCGCCGCCCGGAGTGGCGAACGGCTTTTGCGCCGAACCCGTACCCAACAGATCTGAACCGTTAGGCGCCACGAGGAGCATATGCGTGGAAGTGGCGAGCGCTCCCAGCTCAAACGCCCGCATCGGCACCGAAGCGGCAAGCACAGGATGAAAAAAAAGAAGACCGCCGCCGAGCGCAAATAAAACCAGCGAGAAAAGAATTGTCGTGGAAAATTTCATAGGAGAGGCTGGGTGAGGTTCAGGTTCGTTCATGGTCCTTGTTCTGCATCACCCAAGCCGCGAGTAGGGCTGTGATCGGAACCGTGAACACCAGCCCGATGGTTCCGGCGAGAGAGCGCACCACCTCATCCACCACAGAATCAAAATTCATAAACTTGATCCAAGAACCGCCGAACTGTTTGTAGAGCAAGAGCGTGGACAAGGAGCCGCCAACATAGGCGTAGACGAGGGTGTTAGCGAGCGCGGCCATGTGATCGTTGCCAATCACCATGCCTGAGGTGAACAACTGACGAAAGGAAAGATGCGGATTGGCGCGACGTACCTCGGCAATGCCAGAAGCAATGGACACGGCCACATCTTCCACCACTCCGGCTGAAGCGATGATGATGCCCGCAAACAAAAGTCCGCGCGCGTTCAACAGCGGATTCTTATCAAAGAACAACCGATCCTCTTCGCTGGATAATCCAGAGAGATGCGCCCAGTCTGCAAAGATGAGAGAGATGACATACGCGATAATCGCGCCTCCGATGGTGCCAATGGCCGTGATCACGGTTTTACGATTCCACCCGGTCGCCAATCCGGTGGAGATGAGCGTAAACAGGCCGGACAAGAGAATCGCCACAGGCACCGGATTCATCCCCCGCAAAAACAACGGGATCAACACGTACCCGATCAGCGCGATGGAGATAAGAATCGAAAGCGAAACCTTGATCCCCTGCCAACCCGCCAATAACGCGAGAACCAACACGAACAGAAGAATCAGGACGATCAAGGCACCACGGCGATCAAAACTTTCCAGGTAAAAAGCCGGATCGCCCGTAGGGCCGGGCTGGATAAAGATAACGACCTTGTCCCCCACGACCGGCTTGATCCCCGACGGATTGGAACCGACGTCTGAGGAAATCTCCCGCATCTGTCCTTGAAACGAGCCGGACAAAAAACGCACGCGATACACATCCACCTCATGGCCCGTGGTGCCGGTGCGCTCTTCGCGTGTGCTCACCTGTTCGATGATGGCGCGTTCGTAATTGCCCTCGCCCCGCTCATCCGTGGCCGCGTGCGAGAGGCTCGGCAACAAGCCCATCAACAAAACACCGATAAGACTCAACACCGTGAAGCGATCATGCGTCATACTTTTTTGGTTTTCGTTTTTTGCCAGGGATAGGGTTTGGCATAGGTCTGTTCCGCACGTGCGCATGTTCGCAGCCAGTCGTGCAAAAACGCCGTGGCCCAAACATCATCTCGATTGTACTGCAACAGCGAGGTGAGAATCGTAGGACGCCGCGTCGCGAGCCAACGCTCATACACCCCGATCGAAGCGCCACCGCTCTGCACCTCGCCACTCCACGAGAACCCCAGAAACTTGCAGATGTTTTTTAAACTGTAAAAGTACAATGGAAAGACGGCGTGTTCGCGGGTTTTCTCTTTGAGATCCACCAAACGCGTATGAAACCGACGAAGCCACGGATCCTGCTCATCGCCATAGCGACGCGCGAGAATGAGCAAACGCTCGGATTCATAACTCGCATAATGATAGACGGTGTAGATGTCTGGCAAGCTCGGCAGCCAGGCGAGAAACGCTTTCCACATTCTTTTTTCATCCTCCGGTTTTTCTGCGACAAACGCTTGATAGACTCCGTCGCCCTGCTGCGGCAACCAAAAACCGTAGAGATAGTCCGTGTCCGTTGGCGGATGACTTTCAATATCAAAATAAATTTCCATCCCCTGCGTCTCGTGCGTCCACGGGCGGCGGATGATCACCCGGTCGCGCGACAAAGACGCGGCTTGGCGTTGGATCGCCTGCAACGCGCGCAACGTCAACAACGGAGAAGTTCCTTCCAAAGCCGTCGGATCCATTTCTGCCGCGGCCTCCACGGTGCGGATACCCAACGCCCGCAACGCGCGCAGCTTGGGAATGTCCACGTTAAAAATTAACGCAATGTCATCATGTTCTTTCGCAAGACGGAAGCAGGCGCGCCCCCACGGCGACGTGTCTTCACACGCTTTGCGATAGACCGGCTCCGGACATTCGCCGTGACAAACGCGTTCCAGGGTCCCGACGATCGTATGAAATTCTGCGAGAAAGGTGTCCGCGTCAAACGTCAGCACCTGATGATCGGCGTTCAAGATGGCCGGGTGTGCGGGAAAACGTTTTTGAATGACTTCGAGCAGCACCGCGTAAAATGTCAGCACCGTCAGATGTTCTTTGCGAAGCTCATGCGCACGCTTGATATCCACAGGGAGATAATACCAATCTCCCAACCCGCTCTTTCCCTCATGACGCTTGAGCACATCCGGACGCGCCAACCAATGGCCGTGCAAGAGCCAACCTTGATAAATGACGTCCACGCCTTCGCGCATCAGCGCAAGCGTACGCGCAAAGCCCGTGACCGGATTCGCGTCGCGCACCTCGCGAAACGCTCCGTACTGCGCACGCACGAGCGCGCGTTCGATGGACAAACCTTCTCCCAAACGTTCTTCATCCGCGGCGCTGAGCGGACGGCGATCCTCCGGATTTCCAAAACGCTCCCAATACGGCCAATGGGGACAATGAAAGAAACGGAACAGGTCCGTGGCGGTCACAAAGGACCGAGAGGGCTGCTGATTCACGCGCGGACGCATCTTTCAAACGATAGCAAGAAAGAATTGGGGGAACAAGAATCGACGCTCCGACGTCCCCTCAATACGCATCCGCGAAGACAGGAGCGAGATACCGCTCTGTCGGCGCAAACGCATCGGTCAACGCTGGCGTAGGATGTGCGCGAAGAAACGCATCCACTTTTTCCTCAGACACGAGCGTGATGGCGCGACGATGCGTATCTGGATCAAAGGGCGTGTCGGGTTCGTGGGGAGCGCTCGCCGCTTGCCAAGCCGCAAGATCGATTGGCTCGTCGCTGGCGAGCAAGATGATGGTGTTGCGTCCGCTGTGAATCTCTGATCCGTTTGGCGCCACATACACGTATTGCCACACCCCGCGCAACGTCCGAATCATGGCCGCTAAGAATTGTCCGTACTCGGCGTCGTCAATAATGTTCAGGGCATACACGCCTTGCGGACGCATCCGCGTTTTGAGCAAACGATGAAACTCGAGCGTGGTCAGATGTGTGGGCACGCTAAAATCATTGAACGCATCGCCGAACACCAAATCAAACGAGCTCGTCGGCGCTTGCTCGGCCAGATACATGCGCGCATCTTGGGAAAATGTTTTGATGCGCGTCGTGCGCGAAAGCTCCATCAAGCGATGATTGACCTCGGTCACACCAGGATCAATCTCTGCAACATTCAAGTCCGCGTGCGGATAAAATCGTTCCAAATAGCGAGGCAAGCTATACCCTCCCCCGCCGATAAACAAACTGGAAAATGAGGCCTCACGCGCAAAACGCATGGCAATCACATTGGTGTACACCTGTTCATACCCATAGCCGACCTGATCCGGTTGGTGCGGGTACACATACGAATGCACCAGATGATCCAGCCGCAACACATAATGATAGCGCGCGGGATCGTTCGTCTCGGTTTTGCGATCCACGCGAATGCAATAGTACTGGGTTTCCACGCTGCAAAGTTTAGGCAAGAACACCTCTCCGACCAAAAAAAGCATGACCAGTCCGGCCACGCGGTGTTTCCACAGCGCAACCGGATGCGCGATGATGCTCCCCAAGATCAACAGGCTGATAGCGAGCGCGTCCATCAGAGCCTTGGTTCCCAAAAAAGCAATCAGCACATACCCTGTCGCAAACGTGCCGATGATACTCCCAACCGCACTCGCCGCGCCCAGAGAACCAAAGATCCGACCGGCGCGCGTCAAATCCTGAACCGTGGCTTTGGCAATCTGCGGCGGGATCATCGAGAGCGTAAACGCGGCTGGAAAAAAAGCCACGCACGCAAACCACACGGTTTTGCACCACACGGGCGCAGCCACGCGCGCAAGCCCGCTCCCCAAAACCGGTACGAGATAATTCGCCAATAAGATCGCGGCGCCCGCGCTTGCGATGGAACCGCCGAGCAACGCCGGCGATGGCCGACGATCGCTCAACTCCCCGCCCACGGCATTGCCGAGCGTGATCCCTAACAGCACGGCGCCGATCACGCTGGTCCAGGTGTAAACCGAAACGCCGATATACGGAGCCACGATGCGCAAAGAAGCGATCTCGACAACCATCAAGGCAAAGCCGATGAAGCCGGCCAGCAGGCGTGGAAATCTCATAGACGATCCATCAACGAAAAAGCCGCCGCAAGCAGCAGAAGCGTTGTAGACACGGAAAAAAGAATATGGGTCAGATCAAAAAACATCAGAAATACAAACCCGCTCACGAATGTTCCAAGGATGCTCCCCGCCGCGCCCCACGCGCCGAGTCTGCCAACGGTCGAACCAAGACGCTCGAGGTCAGGCAAGGTGCGCCGAACGATCTGAGGAGAAATCGTGGACAAGAAAAAAGCGGCTGGAAAAAACAAGATGCCGCACAGCAAGGCGCTGATGAGAGAAAAAGGAAGAGACGACATCGCGAGACGCGGACCTATCCAAGCGACGAGCCATGGGAGCGAACCGCTGGCCGCGCTCGCAAGCACCAGCGCCAACGGAATAAAAACGCGAGATTTCGGCGCGCGATCCGCGAGCCATCCGCCTGCCGCGTTGCCGAGCGTGATCCCTAAGAGCACGGCACCGATCACGCTGGTCCAGGTGGACAACGAAGCGCCCACAAACGGCGCAATCACGCGACCAGCGACCAGCTCAATGGTCATCAAACAAAACCCCGCAAAAAAAATCACCACCCGATGAATTCCTCTCATGGGCGGGATTATAACATTTTTGAGATTTCGCGTCCGCCCTACTTTGTCTCGCGATGCAGGATTGTTTTTTTGCAGCTCTTACAAAACTTCATCGCCTCCAAACGGGCTTTGATCGTCTTCTTATTTTTGCGCGTATGGTAATTCACCTTTCCGCACACCGTGCATTGCAGTTTGATCAGGTTATCTTGAGACATAATAATAGAGGTTGGATAGGGAGATGGTGGAGCCGCCTCGCGGGCTCGAACCGCGGACCTACGGTTTACAAAACCGTTGCTCTACCAGCTGAGCTAAGGCGGCGAAGCTCGAAAGATCATAACGATATTCGCTAAATCCGTCAACGGCTCGGCCGCATGGTATGATACGTCTATTCATGTCTTCTTCTGCTCCTGAAACTTCCGCGTTTCGATGGCGAGATATTTTCCGTGCCCTGTGGTTTTTTCTCGAAGGCCATCGAGCGGCTTTTGTATTTTGGACCACCACGCTTTTTCTCGTCTTTTTTTATCCGATCCTCCCGCCGCTCGTGATCGGCAAAATCATCGACTTCTTCACGCACTATCATCCGGGAGATTCTCTGCGCGTCTTCTATCTCTATAGCATCGGACTCGGCGTCACGTATGGAATCGCCTCTCTCATTCGACTCACTGGCAAAAAACATCTGGGCGACCTTGAAGCCGAGGCCACTTACTGTGCAAAAGTCAAAGGGTTCGAACGCCTCTTGGACTTTTCTTTGAGCTGGCATGACCAAGAAAATACCGGCAACAAAATCCAACGCATCCAAAAGGGAATCGAAGCGATCACCGGGATGCGTACACTCATGTCTGAGGAAGGATTTAAAACCCTTTCGACCATCGCGGGGGTAACCGTAGCTTTCCTTTTCCTCAAACCGGCGCTTGTTCTTTTCCTACTTTTTTATTTTTCGATCTTTCTTTCAATCCATGCGAGCTTTTATCGCAGAACGCGGAAAATGCACCAAACCTATAACGCAGCCAAGGAAGGCGCGAGCGGAACCTACTACGAAGGTTTGAGCAACGTGCTCACCATCAAAACGCTCGGCGTCAAAGATGATTTCAAAAAAACGATTGATGACAGGGAACAACAAAGCAAAAAATGGAACTACGCCCTCCGTAATCTCGGCATCAACAAATGGAAATTGTTTCAGCTCTTCAATGGGATCAGCATCGTTGGTTATCTTCTCTTTGTCGGAAAGGAAGTCGCGGCAGGCGCGCTCACCGTGGGCTCCATTTTTATTTTCTATAGTTACCTTCTTCGCCTCATCGAGGCCGCAGGAGACAGTACCGATCTCATCGACCACTGTATCGAATATCGCGTTGCGTTTGCTCGAATGATGCCGATCTATTGGGATGACGAAATTCGAAAAGACGGCCGGCTCCCCTTTCCAAAAAATTGGAAGACGCTGTCTATCAAAAACGGCAACTTCGGTTATGGAAAAAAGGCTCAAGGGCATGAGGTGGGGCTGGCTCTCCATGATCTGGATCTCATCATCCACCGATACGAGAAGATCGGAATCGCGGGCACGTCCGGCGGCGGAAAATCCACGCTCGCCAAACTGTTGCTCGGATTGTATGACCTCGAATCCGGAACTTTCACGATTGATGCGACGCCTTTCAAAGCCATCAAACACGCGGCTCTCACCCAAGAGATCGGGATCGTGCTGCAGGAATCAGAGATGTTTAATATGACGCTGCGCGAAAATGTGACGTTGCTGCGCAAAGGAAGTACGAAACTTTTGGAACAAGCGATGGAGATTGCGCAGCTGCGTCCTCTTCTCGACAAACTTCCTCAGGGAATGGAAACCCTGATCGGAGAAAAAGGGTATCGCCTCTCCGGCGGCGAGCGTCAACGTGTGGGCATCGCACGCGCGATTTTTAAAGATCCGCAAATTCTCGTGCTCGACGAAGCCACATCCGCGCTCGATAGCGCAACCGAGGCACGCATCCAACAAGCGCTGGAGCAACATCTCAAACGGAAAACGGTGATCACGATCGCGCATCGCATCTCTACGTTAAAACAGGTGGATCGTTTGTTTGTATTTGAAGGCGGCATGATCGTCGAAGAAGGACGCTACCACGAGCTCCTGCAAAATTCGCGTTCCGCCTTTTCAAAAGTGTACCAAGCGC
>OBEQ010342097.1_pt1 | contig 45508 bp, 34 predicted proteins | sample 1670901 | NCBI WGS metagenome assembly OBEQ01 (sample SAMEA104232315, study PRJEB22302) | groundwater metagenome | biome: forest; feature: aquifer; material: groundwater | place: USA | collected 2011-08-07 | depth 5.4 m
TGCCGCCACTGTTGCCGGGGCCCTGGGCCGTGCCGCCGGTCTGCTTCCCGTTGCTGCCGCCACTGTTGCCGGGGCCCTGGGCCGTGCCGCCGGTCTGCTTCCCGTTGCTGCCGCCACTGTTGCCGGGGCCCTGGGCCGTGCCGCCGGTCTGCTTTCCGCTCCCACCGCCGCTGTTGCCGGGGCCCTGGGCTGTGCCGCCGGTCTGCTTCCCGTTGCCGCCGCCGCTGTTGCCGGGGCCCTGGGCTGTGCCGCCGGTCTGTTTTCCGCTCCCGCCGCCGCTGTTGCCGGGGCCCTGGGCCGTGCCGCCGGTCTGCTTTCCGCTCCCGCCGGTCTGCTTCCCGCTGCCGGTCTGTTTTCCGCTCCCACCGTTACCGGCCTCACGGCCGCCCTGGCTGGTCGAGGCCTGGCCGGGTCGCTCCCGCGCCTGCGCATCAAAGGACGCCAACGCCAGCAGGGCGATGGCAGTGACGAAAGCGGGACGAAACGGAGACATGGGTGGTCCTTCCATAACTGGCGGGGGCCAAGCTAGCAGGGGCCGGCGGTAAAGCAAGGATGACGCGTCACACCAATAGCGCGCGGCGGCGGCCAATGTTATGAACGTAACGGCATGCTCAACAGCAGGGCGATGGGATGGCCGAGTCCATTCAACTGATAGACCACCCGGCAACACGGCCGGTCGTCGGCGTTGCCGGGTTTGCGGCGGACGGCGCCTCGCTGTGGGTCGACGATGCGTTTGCCGCGGTGCTGCTGTTGGCGCCGGGGGAGCGGCTTGGCCCCTGGCTGGCGCGGCTGACGGCCGACCCCTGCGATTTTCCCTGGCGGGGCTTGGTGGTCGGCAAGGATGGCCGGGCGGTCGAACTGACCTTGGTGCGGCTGCCCGATGGCGGTGTGGTGGCCACCGCATCGGTCTCTCGCGCCGATGACGAAACGCGCTGGCATGCTATCTCGGCATTGGCCTCCGAATGGTTCTGGGAGATGGACGCCGATCTGCGCTTCTGCTCCTTGTCGGATCGCTTCGAGGCGATCACCGGCATTGATCCCGCCGGAGTCATCGGTTACGGCCGGCCGGATTTTGTCGGCCCCCAGGCGACCAGCGACGACGCCGAGCGGCTGGCGCGCCATATGGATGATCTGCGCCACCACCGGCCATTCCGCAATTTCATCTATCCGACCCAGCGCTACACCGGCCAGACGTTGTATTTCCGCATCAGCGGCAATCCGCGCTTTGCCGACGACGGCCGTTTTCTCGGCTATCAGGGCGTCGGTGCGGTGGTCAGCGAACAGGTGGCGTTGCGCGAGATCCTCGAGGAACTGCCGCTGGGTGTGATGATCTGCCGCCTTGCCGATGGGGCGGTGCTGCATGTCAATGGCACGGCGGCGCGCGGCCTCGGTATCGTTGCCGAAGCCGCCGCCGGGACCGTGGCCGATGACTGGTTCGCCGACCGCGCCGACTATGACCGTCTGGTCGCCCGGCTGGATGGCGAGGTGGACGGCGAGCCGCCCATGGTCGAGTTGCGCAGTGGTGGCGGCGGCCGGTTCTGGGCGGAGGCGACCGTCGGCCGGATGGTCTTCGGTGGTCACAACGCCGTACTGCTCAGCTTGCAGGATGTGACCGAGCGCAAGGCGGCGCAGGACAAGGTGGTCGATCAGCTACGTTTCCAGGAGGCGCTGCTCGAGTCCATGCCCAACCCGGTCTATTACAAGGATACCGAGGGCCGTTTTCTCGGCTGCAACGATGCTTTCTGCCGCTTCCTCGAATTGCCGCGCGAGGCCATCATCGGCAGCACCTCGTTCGAGCTGTCTGATCTGGCGCTGGCCATGCGCCACCACGAGACCGATCTGGAGGTGCTGGGATCACGCGCCCTGCGGGTCTATGAAATCACCAGCGAGCGGCGCAGCGTCATATTCTACAAGGCGCCGTTCTACCGCAGCGACGGCTCGTTGGGTGGGCTGGTGGCGACCAATGTGGATGTCACCGAACAGAAAATGCTGGAAGCGGCGCTACGGGCTCACAGCAATGACCTGCGCGCCATCCTCGAAGCCAGCCCGATCGGCGTGATGATCACCGGTCGTGACGACGGCTTGGTGCGATTCGCCAACGCCCGGGCGGCCGAGATTCTCGGCTTGGCGCGCGGCGCGCTGGACCAGGCGCCGATGGACCGCTTTTTCACCGAGTCGGGCCGTGCCGCCGAGTTGCTGGCGGCGCTGGAGGGCAACGGCCGGGTGCGTGACGGCGAGGTGCGGCTGAAAGGCGGCGGGGCGGAGTTCTGGGGGCTGGTGTCGCTGGAGGCGGTGACCTTCGACAGTCAGCCCGCGGTGCTGGCCTGGGTCTACGATATCACCCAGCGCAAGGCCGCCGAGCTGGAATACCGCAAGCTGTTTCTGGCGGTGGAACGCAGCCCGGCCTCGGTGGTGATTACCGACAGCACCGGAGTCATCGAATACGTCAATCCGCGCTTTACCCTGACCACCGGCTTTACGGCGGCCGAGGCCATCGGCAGCACGGCACGGCTGTGCAAATCGGGGACGACCTCCGATGCCGTCTATAAGGATCTGTGGACGACCATCCTGTCGGGGCGCAACTGGCGTGGCGAGCTGCTCAACCGCAAGAAATGCGGCGGGCTGTATTGGGAACATATCGACATCGCTCCGATTACCGAGGGCGAGGGTGTCATCACTCATTTCGTTGCGATCAAGACCGATATCACCGAGCAGAAGCGCGCCGCCGAGGCGCTGATGATCGTCAAGGAGGTGGCGGCGGCGGCGCAGGAACGCCTGATGGACGCCATCGAGACCTTTCCCGCCGGTTTCGCTCTGTATGACGCCGACGACCAGCTCGTGCTGTCCAACAGCCATATGCGAACCACCTATGCGTTCGCGGAAGACATCACCGGCTTGCCGTTCATTGATCTGCTGCACTTCGAGGCCGATCAGGGCATCACCACCGCCGACGGCGCCAGCGGTGACGAGTTCATCCGCCGCCGGCTGGAGTACCGCGCCGATTGCCATGGTTCGCTGGAGCTGTGCCTGCCGTCGGGCCGCTGGCTGAGTCTGCGCGAACGGCGCACCGGTGATGGCGGGACCGTCGGTATTCATACTGATATCACCGACATCAAGACGGCTCAGGTCTCGCTGATCGCCGCCAAGGAGCGGGCCGAGGACGCGGCCCGCGCCAAGTCCGAGTTCCTGGCGATGATGAGCCACGAAATCCGCACGCCGATGAACGGCATCCTGGGCATGCTCGAGCTGTTGCGCGACACGCCGCTCAACGAGGAGCAACAGGATTTCGTCGCCACCGTCCAGTCCTCCAGCCAGGCGCTGCTGACCATTCTCAACGACATCCTCGATTTCTCCAAACTCGAGGCCCGCCAACTGGAACTGGACAGCATCCCCTTCGACCTGATCACCCTGTCCGCCGACATCGCCGCGCTGATGACCGCACGGGCCGAGGAAAAGGGCCTGGGGCTGCTGCGTCTGGTCGGGCCGGATACGCCGCGCTGGGTGCGTGGCGATCCGGCGCGGCTGCGTCAGGTGCTGCTCAACCTGCTGAGCAACGCCATCAAGTTTACCGAGTCGGGAGAAATCCGGCTGGAGATCGCGCCGTTGCCGGGGGGCGAGCCGCAATTGCGCTTCGCCGTGGTCGATACCGGAATCGGCGTTTCGGAACGGGCCTTGTCCAAACTGTTTTCCGAATTCGCCCAGGCCGATTCGACTATCTCCCGGCGCTTCGGCGGCACCGGCTTGGGGTTGGCGATCTGCCGCAAGATCGTTACCCTGATGGGGGGAGAGATCGGGGTTCACAGTACGCCCGGTCAGGGCAGCACGTTCTGGTTCGTTCTGCCCCTGGCCGCGACGGCACCGCCCGCAGCCGTCAAGGTCGAGCCGGTGGTCGAGGGAAAAGGGTCACGCATGCACGCCATGAAAATTCTTCTGGCCGAGGACAATCCGGTCAACCAGAAGGTCGCCACCGCCCTGCTGGCCAAGCAGGGCCATACGGTGACCGTCGCCAAGGACGGTTTCGAAGCGGTCGCCGCGGTCTGCGATGGCGATTTCGACATGATCCTGATGGATGTGCAGATGCCCGGCCTGGACGGCTTCGAAGCGACCGCGCATATCCGCAAGCTGTCCGATGACCGCGCCAAATTGCCGATTATCGCCATGACCGCCAATGCCCTGAAGGGCGACGACGACCGCTGTCTGGCTGCCGGCATGGATGATTACGTCGCCAAGCCGATTCAGCCGCAGGCGCTCTATGCCGCCCTGGAACGCTGCATCGCCGGTCGAGCCGCCGGCGGTGTCCGGCTCGACCATGGCACCCTCAACCGCCTGAGTGATCAGGTCGGCGCCGAGGTCATGCTCGATCTGATCCGCGACTATGCGGACAATGCCGGTGGCCCCTATCTGGACAGTCTGGTGGCGGCGGCCGCGGCCGGTGACCTGAACGGAATCAACCGCTGGGCCCACGACATCAAGTCGCTGTCGGCCACCTTCGGACTGGTCGACGTCGCCAGTCTGGCGCTGGACATCGAAGTTGCCGCACGCGAAGGCCGGACTGCCGACGCCATCCCGCCGGTCAACGAACTCGACCGTCGCCTGAGGGCCGGTATTGGCCTGCTCAGGACGCTGTATCCGGCGGCGTTCGGATAGCGCTCGCCCGGATGGCGCTCAGGGTGGTGCGGGTGCTGATGGCCTCGGGGTCGACGCGCAGCTCGATCAGCGCGGCGCGGCCGGCGGCACGGGCGCGGGTGAAGGCGGCGGCGAAGTCTTCGGTGCGCTCGACCACCTCGCCATGGGCGCCGTAGGCACGGGCCAGGGCGGCGAAGTCGGGGTTGACCAGGGCGGTGGCCGAGACGCGGCCAGGATAGCGGCGCTCCTGGTGCATGCGGATGGTGCCGTACATGCCGTTGTTGACCACCAGGACGATGGGGGCGAGGCCGTACATCATCGCGGTCGCCAGTTCCTGGCCGGTCATCAGGAATTCACCGTCACCGGCCCAGCACAGCACCATACGGCTTGGCTCGGCCAGTGAGGCGGCGATGGCCGCCGGCAGGCCGTACCCCATCGCCCCGTTGGTTGGCCCCAGTTGCGAGCGGAACCGGCGGAAGCGATGGAAGCGCTGTGGCCAGCCGGTGAAATTGCCGGCACCGGTGGTGATGATCGCATCCTCGGGCAGGGTGTCGCGCAGCCACACGGCGATTTCCCCCAGATGCACCGGGCCGGGACAGGGGTCGGGCCTGAGACCGTCGAGATAATCGGCCCGCGCCGCTGCCCGCCACTCGGCCCACGGCGCCGGATCGACCTGGACCAGCCGGCGCAGGCCGTGCGCCGCCGCCGCCACGCCGCAGGCCAGGCCCAGGGCCGGGCGGAACACCTTGCCCAGTTCTTCGGCGGCGGGATGAATGTGAATCAGCGTCTGGTGCGGCACCGGCGGCTCGACCAGGGTGTAGCCCTGGGTGGTCATGTCGCCCAGCCGGGCGCCGATCACCAGCAGCAGATCGGCCTGGCGCACCCGCGCCGCCAGCTTGGGCGATACCGACGTGCCCAGCTCGCCCACATAGGCCGGTGAGGTATTGTCGATCATATCCTGACAGCGGAACGAGGTGGCGACCGGCAGGCCGGCGGCTTCGGCGAAGGCGGTGAACGCCTGGGTCGCAGCCTCGTCCCAGCCGGGGCCGCCGATGATGGCCAGCGGCCGCCGCGCCTCTGACAACAGCGTTCGCACCGCCGCCATGTCGGCCTCGGACACCGCGCCGGCCGGAGGCGGGCAGGGGGGAATGTCGGCGACCGTGGCGATCTCGGTCAGCACGTCCTCCGGCACCGCCACCACCACCGGCCCGGGCCGTCCCGCGGTGGCGACGATGAAGGCCCGGGCCAGCACCTCGGGCAGACGGGCGGCGGCATCGACCTCGGTCACCCATTTGGCCAGGGGAGCGAACATCAGCCGGTATTCCACCTCCTGGAACGCCTCGCGCCCCCGACTCGGCCGTTCGACCTGACCCACCAGCAGGACCATCGGCGTGGAGTCCTGCAAGGCGGTGTGTACGCCGATCGCGGCGTTGCATGCGCCGGGCCCGCGGGTGACAAAACAGATCCCGGGACGACCGGTCAGCTTGCCGTAAGCCTCGGCCATGTAGGCGGCCCCGCCCTCCTGCCGGCAGGTAATCAGGCGTAGCGAGTCGCGCCGGTCGTGGGCAGCGTCGAGCACGGCGAGGAAGCTCTCGCCCGGCACGCAGAACACGGTGTCGACACCGTGACCGATCAGGGCATCGACAAGAATCTCTCCGCCGCTGCGGGCGACGGGCTGGAATGCGGTGCTCATGGTCTCTCCGGCGCGGGCAACGGGGCGTGCGCTCATGCTGGCCCCGCCCGTCGGCAGGGTCAAGCCGGCGGCTGGGGAACCCGGTGCCCGGCCACGGCGTTGGTGGCCATGGACCCAGTGGGAGAAGGCCGATGCGCAGATCCTGGACGGTCGCCATGGTGGTCGCGGCAACGCTGATCGGGCCGTTGCCGGCCCCTGCCGAACCTTTGCCGGACACCACCACCTACCAGCCGACCGTCTCCGAGCGGCTGCGTCTGGCCCAGCGCCAGTTGCAGGCCGCCGCCGTGCGGCTGCGCAAGGCCCAGGACTTCGGTGGCATTGAGGCCAACCAGCAACTGGACGCCGCCCGGCAAAGCGCCGATCAGGCGGCCGGCAATATCGAGGAGGCGCTGATCCGCCTGCACCAGACCCCCGACGGCGATGCCGCACGCCAAGCCATCCGTGATGTCCGCATGAAACTGAAAGGCACTCAGGAGGCCATGGCCGGCGCCCGCATCGACGCCCCCGACGCCGCTATCCTGGCCCTGCGCGATCTCATCCGCGCGACCCAGCAGGTGGAAAGCGCGGCCCAACTGGCCGGGCGGCCGGGGAGCGGGGGAGCGGGGCGGAGTCAGTAGGGGAGGCTTGCCTGCTGTTGCACATCAGTCTATATTTGTGCAACAGACAGGAAAGGCCAGGATCATGGCAGTACAAGCCTCCCCTCACGACGATGGTGCTGCCCGCGCGAAGCCGCGAGCGGCGGCACTCCGCCATGACGCGGTGATGACGACCGCGAAGTCGGCCGGGTTGCTGGACGAAAAGGACGGTCGGATCGCCGGTCGGGTGCCTCAACGGCTTGTTCAAGCGGCCAAGGAACGATCCGGGATCAGGTCGGACACCGATCTGATTGAATATGCCTTGGCCAAGGTGGCGCTTGAAGACGACTTCGGCGAACGGCTCCTGGCCCGTCAGGGCAGCTTGCCGCGGGATCTGGATCTTGAGTTTTGACCTTGATGTGATGCTGCGGCGGCTCAAGCCACTGCGCCGCACCACACCGTTATCCCGCCGGTCGGATCAGGAACTTTCCTTCGTCGAGAATGCGCCGCCGGCCGGGGGCGAGGTCATGCTGGATACCTGCGTTTATATTGACGTGCTGCAAGGCCGCTCCCCGGATGGGGTGGCCGATCTGCTGCGAAAACGCGTATGTAACCACTCGGCCATCTGTCTGGGAGAACTGACCCACCTGCTGGGTCGCCTCCATCCCGACCACCCCGGTACGGCCAAGGTTTGCGCCGAAGTCTCAAGGGTGATCGCCGACATTCCGAAACATCGCTTGGCTGCGCCAAGCCTTCGCGCCTTGGCCGAGGGTGGCGTTCTGGCCGGTCTGCTGACGCGGTTGGCGGGGGAGCAGGCCCAACCTGTGTACAATGATGCCGTGCTGTTCCTCCACGCTCTGGAACAGGGGCAAATCCTGGTGACCCGCAACATCAGGGATTTTGACTTCCTTCAGCAACTCGTGCCAGCGGGTCGCGTTCTCTTCTATCGGCAGGTCTAGCCTCCACCATTCGCCGCGCGTCCGTATTCGCGGCGCGTCAGGCATTCCCTTGGCCGGAAAATGGTGGTCTATAGGGGCGTGTCACCAAGGAGAGGGATCAGGGTGTTCGAGACGCTGTGGGGGCGGCTGATGCAGGGGTGGGTCGACGGGGTCCGTCGACTGGCCTGGATCGTCATGGCCGCGACGATTCTGGTAACGGTGGGTCTGGGCTGGTATGCCGCCGGGCATCTCGGCATGAACACCGACACCACCGACATGCTGGCCGAGGATCTGCCGTTCCGCCGCGCCAATGCGGCGATCGAAAAGGTGTTTCCTGCCACCGGCGACCTGATCCTGGTGCTGGTGGAGGCCGACGGCGCCGATCTGGCGGCCGATTCGGCCCAGCGGCTGGCCGGGGCGTTGAAGCCGGGGGCCGGCTGGGTGCGCAGCGTGTCCTATCCGGCGGCTGATCCGTTCTTCCGCAAGAACGGCCTGCTGTTCCTGTCACCGGACGACCTGAACGGTCTGGTCGACGCCATTTCGCGCAGTCAGGGCATGTTGGCCAAACTGTCGGCCGATCCGTCGCTGCGCGGTCTGGCCGAGGTGCTCGGCCTAGCGCTGGACAATCTGGCGGAGGCGGGCGGGGCGCAAGGCAATCTGGCCGACGCGCTCAACCGCATGGCCGAGGTTGCCGAGGGTCAGGCCGCCGGCCGGCCGGCGACGCTGGCGTGGCGCGAGATCATGGCCGGTCAGACGGCCAGCCCCGAGGACCGGCGCCAGCTTATCATCGTCGACCCCAAGCTCGACTTCGCCTCGATCACTCCGGCCGGCGCCGCGATGGACGAGATTCGCCGCACCGCCGCCGAACTGGGCCTGCCCGAGGCCGGGGTGCGGGTGCGCATGACCGGCGGAGCGGCCATGGCCGCCGAGGAACTGGCCAGCGTCGAGGTCGGCATCGGCTGGATCGGCGCCATCTCGTCGGCGGTGGTGGCGCTGCTGCTGTGGGGCTGCTTTCACTCGGTGCGGATGGCCATGTACACCTTCGCGACGATGATCGTCGGTCTGGTGTGGACCTTCGCCTTCGCCGCCGCCGCGGTCGGTCATCTCAACCTGCTGTCGGTCGCCTTCGCCGTGCTGTTCGTCGGCCTGTCGGTGGATTTCGGTATTCATTTCGGCGTGCGCTATCGCGAACAGGTGGCCTTCGGTCATGGTCATGCCATCGCCCTGCGCAACGCCGCGGCCAAGGTCGGCGGGGCCATGGCGCTGGCGGCGCTGGCTGCGGCCATCGGCTTCCTGTCCTTCCTGCCGACCGACTATGTCGGCCTGTCCGAGCTGGGGCTGATCGCCAGTGCCGGCATGGCGGCGGCGCTGATCGCCAATCTGACCGTGCTGCCGGCGCTGATCACCCTGTGGCCGGCAGACCGTCCGCCGCGCCAGTCGGCAGAGCGCGGTCTGGCCGACCGGCTGCGCGACGGCGTGCTGACCTACAGCCGCGCCATCGTCCTTGGGGCGCTGGTGCTGGCCGGGCTGGCGGCGCTGCTGCTGCCGCGGGCGCATTTCGATTTCGACCCGATCAACCTGCGCGATCCCAATTCCGAGTCGGTGGCGGCATTCCGCGATATTGCCGCCGACCATCGGGCCACACCCTACACCGTGTCGATCCTCGCCCCCACCCTGGCCGCCGCCGATGCCCTGGCCGCCCGGCTGACGGCTCTGCCCGAGGTCAAGGAGGCGACCACTCTCAGCGAGCTGCTGCCCACCGACCAGGAGGACAAGCTGGCGGTGATCGGTGACCTGACCCAGTTCCTGCTGCCGGTGCTGACCGCCGAGCCGGTCGCCCCGCCATCGCCGGAACAGCGCAGTGCCGCCACGGCCCAACTGGTGGCCAAGCTGAACGCGGTGCCGTCCGACAGCGTGGTGGCGGCTGCGGCGCGGCGGCTGGCTGCGGCGATGACCGCCAACCGCGCGCTGGAGCGGCTCGAGTCGGCGCTGCTCGGTTCGCTGCCGGCCCGTTTGAAGGAATTGAAGGAGGCGCTGGGGGCCGCGCCGTTCACCGCCGCCGAATTGCCGCGGGATGTCCGCGACATGATGCTGGCGGCCGATGGCGAGGCGCTGATCCGGGTGTTTCCCCGCCACGACGTCCGCGATCCCGAGGTGTTGCGCCAGTTCGTCCGCGCCGTCCAGGGGATGGCGCCGGAGGCCGCCGGGCCGGCGGTGACCATCGTCGAGGCCGGCGCCGCGGTCGTGCGGTCGTTCCAGCAGGCGTCGCTGACGGCCCTTGCGGCCATCGTCCTGATGCTGCTGGTGGTGCTGCGCTCGCCGCGCGATACGGTGCTGGTGCTGACGCCGCTGGCTCTGGCTGGAGTGCTGGTGGGGGCTGGCTCGGTGCTGCTGGAGTCCCCCTTCAACTTCGCCAATGTCATCGTCCTGCCGCTGCTGCTGGGATTGGGCGTGTCGAGCGGTATCTATATCGTGCTGCGCGACCGTGAAATGCGCGCCGCTGCCGCCAGCGGCGCCGAGGTGCTGCGCACCGCGACTCCGCGGGGTGTGGTGTTCAGTGCCCTGACCTGCATCACCTCGTTCGGCAGCCTGACCTTCTCGGCGCATCCCGGCACTTCGAGCATGGGGCTGCTGCTGACTCTGGCCTTGACGCTGGCTTTGTTGTGCACTCTGGTGCTGTTGCCGGCCTTGTTGCATCTGGTCGGGCATCCTCCGGCCATCCCCCCATCGGCAAGGGGCTCGACGGAGGGCGCGAAACGCGCTAACCAGACTCAACCAGCAACCTTCTGACGGCCAAGATGACAGCCTCCGCCTCTGCCGACGCCACGTCCCACAAAAATTCGATGGCGGCACTGACCGTCGCCGCGATTGGTGTGGTGTTCGGCGATATCGGAACCAGCCCGCTTTACGCCATGAAGGAAACCTTCGCCGGGCCACATCCGCTGCCGATTGATGACCTTCATGTGCTGGGCGTGCTGTCGCTCATCTTCTGGGGCATCACCATCGTGGTGTCTCTGAAATATGTCATTGTCATGATGCGCGCCGACAATCGCGGCGAGGGCGGCACATTGGCGCTGCTGGCGCTGCTCAACCATGTGGTGGCCGGCAATCGTCGGCTGGTGGGGCTGGTCGGTGCCCTGGGCATTTTCGCCGCGGCGCTGTTCTACGGCGACAGCATGATCACCCCGGCCATTTCGGTGCTGTCGGCGGTCGAAGGCATCAACGTGGTGGCGCCCCAGCTTGAATATTTCGTGGTGCCGCTGACCATCCTGATCCTGCTCGGCCTGTTCCTGATCCAGAAGCGTGGCACTGCGGCGGTGGGCGTGCTGTTCGGCCCGGTCATGGTGCTGTGGTTCGTCACCTTGGGCGTGCTCGGGGCCCGCAACATCATCATGAACCCGCATGTGCTCTATGCGCTCAGCCCGCACCATGCGGTGAACTTCTTTATCGCCGAGGGCTTTACCGCCTTTCTGGCGCTGGGCTCGGTGGTGCTGGCGGTGACCGGCGCCGAGGCGCTGTATGCCGATATGGGCCATTTCGGCCGCTGGCCGATCCGCGTCGCATGGTATGCGCTGGTGCTGCCGGCGCTGCTGCTGAACTATTTCGGCCAGGGTGCACTGATCCTGCTCCATCCCGAGGCGATCGAGAACCCCTTCATCAAGCTGGCCCCCGCCTGGGCCGGCTATCCCATGGTCGGGCTGGCCACCTTCGCCACGGTGATCGCCTCGCAGGCGGTGATCTCGGGCGCCTTCTCGGTCACCCGCCAAGCGATCCAACTCGGCTATCTGCCGCGCATGACCATCATCCACACCTCCGAGCGGGAAATCGGTCAGATCTATCTGCCGTTTCTTAACTGGACGCTGGCCGGCTTCGTCATCGCCCTGGTGCTCGGCTTCCGCTCGTCGTCCAACCTCGCCTCGGCTTATGGTGTGGCGGTGACCGGTACGATGCTGATCGACACGGTGCTGATCGGTCTGGTGATGACTCTGATCTGGGGCTGGAAGGGCCGGCGCACCGGTATTCTGATTGCCATATTCGCCCTGGTCGACGCGGCCTTTTTCCTCGCCAATGCCACCAAGATCCCCTATGGCGGCTGGTTCCCGCTGGCCATCGGCATCGCCATCTATCTGCTGCTGACCACCTGGAAGCGTGGCCGCGGCCTGCTGCTGGCGCGCATCCGTGCCGACGCCATGCCGGTCGACACCTTCTTGGGCGCCCTGTCCGAGCGGGTCATCCGGGTGCCGGGCACGGCGATCTTCCTGTCGGGCGCCGCCGACGGCGTCCCCGCCGCGCTGCTGCACAACATGAAGCACAACAAGGTGGTGCACGAGCGGGTCATCCTGCTGACCGTGCGCATCGAGGATCGGCCGTTCGTGCCCCAGGAAGAGCGCATCGAGGCCATCGACCTGGGTCAGGGCTTCCGTCGGCTGAAACTGCGCTACGGCTTCATGCAGGATCCCAACATCCCGCGCGCCCTGGCCAATGCCAAGATGGACCAACTGGGCTTTTTCTACGAGCCGATGACCATCTCGTATTTCCTTGGCCGCGAAACCATCATCGCCAGCCCCAAGCCCGGCATGGCCATCTGGCGGGAGTCCCTGTTCGCCTGGATGGCCCGCAGCGCCACCACGGCCATGGTGTTCTTCCATCTCCCGGTCAATCGGGTGGTGGAGTTGGGGGAACAGATCGAGATCTGAGGCACCCTCTCCCGCCAGCGGGAGAGGGGCTTATACCGATGAGCCTGAAGGCTCATCTACGCCCTCGCCGGGCGCGCTCCGCGCTTGGCCGCCGCCGCAATGGCGGCTGGAGCGTGATCCAACCTGATTGGATCACGCTAAGCCTTACCCCCCGATCAGATTGACGATCCGACCCGGCACATAGATCACCTTCTTCAAGGTGTCGCGGCTGACGCGCGAGGCGATCGGGCCGCGTTCCAGGCACAGGGTGACGATGGCGTCCTGGTCGAGCCCGGCCGCCACCTGCACCGTGTCGCGCACCTTGCCGTTGACCTGCACCGCCAGGGTGACCATGTCCTCGGCCAGCAGCGCCGGATCGGCTTTGGGCCAGGAGACGGTTACCAGCGGCGTGGTATGGCCCAGGCGCTCCCAGATCTCTTCGGCGACATGCGGGCCGAACGGGTAGAGCAGGGTGGCGAAGGTTTCCAGCATTGCCGGCGGCAGCTTGTCGATGCCGGTCATGGCGTTGACGTATTCCATCAGCGCCGACACCGCGGTGTTGTACTTCATGCGCTCGGTGCGCTCGTCGACGTCGCGCATGGTGCGGGCCATCAGGCGGCGCTGGTCCAGGGTCGGCTCCAGGCCGGGGGCCAGCTTTTCCATCAGCGCCCAGGCCTTCTTGAGGAAGCGGTGGACACCGATCACGCCCTGGTCGCTCCACACCGCGGTCTTGTCGAACTCGCCCAGGAACATCTCGTAGACGCGGAACGTGTCGGTGCCGTAGGTGGTCACCACCTCGTCAGGATTGACCACGTTGCCGCGCGACTTCGACATCTTTTCGCGGTCGCCGCCCAGGATCATGCCGTGCGAGGTGCGCCGCTGGTAGGGCTCGGGCGTCGGCACCAGGCCCTCGTCGAACAGGAACTTGTACCAGAAGCGCGAATACAGCAGGTGCAGCGTGGTGTGCTCCATGCCGCCATTGTACCAGTCGACCGGCATCCAGCGCTTCAGCAGTTCCGGGTCGGCGAAGGCGTGTTCGTTGTTGGGGTCGATGTAGCGCAGGAAGTACCAGCACGAGCCGGCCCATTGCGGCATGGTGTCGGTTTCACGCCGGCCCGGCCCGCCGCAACAGGGGCAAGTGGTCTCGACCCAATCGGTAGCGTTGGCCAGCGGCGAGATGCCGGCGCTCGACGGGCGGAAGTCCTGGACCTCGGGCAGCAGCAGCGGCAGTTCCGACTCAGGAATCGGCACCCAGCCGCAGGTCTCGCAGAACACCAGCGGAATCGGCTCGCCCCAATAGCGCTGACGGCTGAATACCCAGTCGCGCAGTCGGTAATTGACCTTGAAGCGGCCGAGGCCCTGGTCCTCGAGCCAGGCGGTCATGGTCTTGATCGCCGCCGGCACCGCCAGCCCGTCGAGGAAGCCGGAATTGACCATCACCCCGGTTTCATTGTCGGTAAAGGCGGCCTGGGTGACGTCGCCGCCCGACACCACCTCGATGATCGGCAGGTCGAAGGCGCGGGCAAAGGCCCAGTCGCGTTCGTCGTGACCGGGCACCGCCATGATCGCGCCGGTGCCGTAGGACATCAGCACATAGTCGGAAATCCAGATGGGGATTTCCTGGCCGGTCGCCGGATTGACCGCCATCAGGCCGTCGAGCGGCACGCCGGTCTTGTCGGTGACCAGCTCGGCGCGTTCCAGATCGGACTTGTGCGAGGCCTTGACCTGATAGGCGCGCACCGCATCGAGATTACGCAAGCAGTCGGCATGGCGCTCGATCAGCGGGTGTTCAGGCGCCACCACCATATAGGTCGCGCCGAACATGGTATCGGGGCGGGTGGTGAAGACGGTCAGCACCTCGTCGGTACCGGCAATGCGGAAATCGGCCTCGGCGCCGTCGCTGCGGCCGATCCAGTTGCGCTGCTGCTCAATGACCGGGGTGATGTAGTCCACCGAATCGAGATCGGCGATCAGCCGGTCGGCGTATCTGGTGATGCGCAGCATCCACTGTTCTTTGTGGCGCCGCACCACCTGGGTGCCGCAACGTTCGCAGGCGCCGTTGATGACCTCTTCATTGGCCAGCGCCGTGTTGCAACTGGGACACCAGTTGATCGGCACTCCGGCCTTGTAGGCCATGCCCGCCTTGAACAGGCGCAGGAACATCCACTGGGTCCACTTGTAGTAGTTCGGGTCGGTGGTGTCGACCTCGCGCTCCCAGTCGAACGACAGGCCCAGCATTTTCAGCTGGCGGCGGAAATTGGCGATGTTGTCTTCGGTGGTGATGCGCGGATGGATGCCGGTCTTGATGGCGTAGTTCTCGGCCGGCAATCCGAAGGCGTCGAAGCCGATCGGATACAGAACCTCGAACCCCTCCATGCGCCGCTTGCGGGCGATCACGTCCATGGCGACATAGGAGCGCGGATGGCCCACATGCAGCCCGGCGCCCGACGGGTAGGGGAACTCGACCAGCAGAAACATCTTCGGCTTGTCGCTGCGCGCATCGGTGCGGTAGTCACCGCGTTCCTGCCACCGCGCCTGCCATTTCTTTTCAATCTCGTGGTAGGAATAATGCGTCATCGTTGATCCCATCCGTCACTACGCCGATCCGCGCCCTCGCAGATAGCCCCAGAGGGGGAAATCGGTCAAGCACCGCTTCGGCCAAAAAAGAAGCCGGTGCTGGAAGCCAGCACCGGCTTAGGATGTATGCACGCAGGAGAACTGAGGTCAGGGATACTCCGTTCGTCGATCTGCGGATTTGATGTTGGTCAAAGGTTGAGTGGAATGGGGGGAGATGGCGGGCCTAAGCCTGCCGCGCGTCGATGATGCCGCGGCGGACGGCGCGGGTCTTGGTGAACAGCTCTTGCAGCTTGTCGCCCTCGCCCCAGCGGATGGCCCGTTGCAGGGCGGTCAGGTCTTCGGTGAAGCGTTGCAGGATTTCCAGCACGGCTTCGCGGTTGTTCAGGAAGATGTCGCGCCACATCACCGGATCGGAGGCGGCGATGCGGGTGAAGTCGCGGAAGCCGCTGGCGGAATATTTGATCACTTCCTGTTGCAGCGAGTCTTCCAGCTCCGTCGCGGTGTGGACGATGGTATAGGCGATCAGATGCGGCAGGTGCGAGGTGATGGCCAGCACCTGATCATGGTGCTGCGGGTCCATGATCTCGACCTGGCTGCCGACCTGACGCCACAGCTCGGTGACCTTGTCCACGGCCGCCGGATCGGTGCCGGGCGGCGGTGTCAGGATGCACCAGCGGCCCTGGAACAGCTCGGCGAATCCGGCGTCGGGGCCGGAATGCTCGGTGCCGGCGATGGGATGGCCGGGGACGAAATGGATGCCATCCGGCAGATGCGGCGCCACGTCGCGAATCGCCCCCTGCTTGGTCGACCCCACATCCGAGACGATGCAGCCCGGGGCCAGATGCGGCCCCATGGTCCTGGCCACGTCGCCATAGGCGCCCAGCGGCGTGCAGATCACCACCAGATCGGCGCCCTTGACCATCGCGGCAATGTCCGGCGAAGCCTCGTCGACGATACCCAGTTCCAGCGCTCGCGCGCAGGTCGTGGCGCTGCGGGACGCGGTCACCACGCTGCCCACCAGACCCTGCTGGCGCGCCGCACGGGCCAGGGATGAGCCGATCAGGCCGATGCCGATCAGGCACATGCGGTCGAACAGCGGGGCGGTCATGGGGGTCTCCTTTGATGTCATGTCTGTTGTGTCATGGTTCCAAGGCTGGTCCCACGCTCTCGCTCCCCTCCTCGTCATCCCCGCGAAAGCGGGGATCCATACAGCGGCTCCGCAAGATCGGACGTCAAGGCCGCTGGATTCCCGCTTTCGCGGGAATGACGAGGAAAAGAGGAAACCTTACCCCACGAACTCACGCAACGCGTCAATCAGCGCCTGGTTTTCATCGTCGCGGCCGACGGTGATGCGCAGGCCGTCGGGCAGGCCGTAGCCGCCCATGGCGCGGACGATGATGCCCTTGGCGCGCAGGAAGGCGTCGGCGCGGCGGGCGCGGCCGTCGTCGCCGAAGCGGACCAGGATGAAGTTGCAGACGCTGGGGACCACGGTCAGACCCAGCTTGGTGACTTCATCGCTCAGCCAGCCCAGCCAGTGGTCGTTGTGGGCCTTGCACAGGGCGGTGAAGCCGGTGTCCTCGATCGCGGCGAGGCCGGCGGCCTGGGCGGCGTTGGAGACGTTGAACGGGTTGCGCACCCGGTGCAGCACGTCGGCGATGTTGGGCGGGCAATAGGCCCAGCCCAGGCGCAGGCCGCCGAGCGCGTGGATCTTCGAGAAGGTGCGGGTCATCACCGTGTTGGTGCCGGCGTCCACCAGCTCGATGCCCGGCGTGTAGTCGTTGCGGTCGACGAACTCGGCATAGGCGGCGTCGATCACCAGCAGCACCTTGTCGGGCAGGCCGGCGCGCAGGCGCTTCATTTCCTCGGCCGGGATATAGGTTCCGGTCGGGTTGTTGGGATTGGCGACGAAGACGATGGTGGTGCGCTCGGTCACCGCCGCCAGCAGCTTGTCCACATCGGTGGTCAGGTTGGTCTCGTCGGCGGCCACCGGAGTCGCTCCGGCGGTCTTGGCGGCGATCGGGTACATCAGGAAGCCGTGTTTGGTGTACAGCACCTCGTCGCCCGGGCCGGCATAGGCGCGGCACAGCAGGCCGAGCAGCTCGTCCGAGCCGGCGCCGCAGACGATGCGGTCGGCGTCCAGGCCGTAGCGGGCGGCGATGGCCTGGCGCAGCTTCGAGGCGCCGCCGTCGGGATAGCGGTGCAGGTCGGCGGCGGTGGCGCGATAGGCGTCCATGGCGCGCGGGCTGGGCCCCAAGGCGCCTTCGTTCGAGGCCAGCTTGATCACCCGGGTTACGCCGGGCAGCGCTGATTCGCCACCGACATAAGGGCTGATATCCATGATCCCGGGGCGGGCAACGGGTGCGTTCATCGTCGTCGTATCCATCTCAGGAGGCCGTCGGGCCTTTGGTCAGTCGGTCACTTCCTCGGCCCGCAAGGGTACGGCATAGCCGCCCAGCAGGACCACCCGCTGCACCGGCTCGCGCTTGTCGGTCAGGCGGGCGAGGCGCGCGTCGTCGGGGGCGACATAGCCGGCCAGTTCGACCAGATGCAGCCAGAAATCTCCGTTGTGGTGGGTCGAAGCGAACTGGGTCGGCTCCAGCCCGGCAGCACCCAGGGCGGTGCGCAGCCGCGCCCGGCTGACGTCGGCCGGAGTCTCGACGGCGATCCAGGTGCGGTCGTAGCCGGTGGCGTCCTGGGGCAGCCGGGCGATGGCCAGCGCCTCGATCCCGTCACCGCGGCCGGGCCCCGGGCCGAGGAACGGCAGCCGGGAGATGATGCGCGGAATACCCGGGGTCTCGGGCATCAGGCTGATCCACCACGGTTCGACGTCTTCGCGATCGGGCATCGGCAGGATGCCGACGGTCGCATGGCCGTCGGCAACCGCCCGGACAACCTGTCCGACCGAGCGCAGCACGGTGGCATTGGCATAGGCGCCGAACTGGTCGCGCGCCAGCTCAAGATAGCCGGCGCCGCGCTCGGGCATATAGACCGCCAGCGAAAATTTTCCGTGGATGGCGAGGAGCGCCCCCAGCATTTCGTTCCACAGGCGCACCAGATTGACGCGCGGAAAGCTGCCGTTGTGGCGGGCGATCAGACGGCGGACGATTTCGGCCTGGCGGCCTGGCCGTAGATAGCCGGCATAGTTGGCCAAGTTCAAATCGCCGAGTTGCGCCACCACGTCGGTGCGGCGCATGATCAGGTCATGGATCGCATCGTCGATTCGGTCGATTTCACGCCGGATGTCTTCCGGATTTTTCTGCACAGCCATACCCACACACGCCTTGAACACGCCCCCGGGGACGGGGAGGCATAGTAGTATGCCGATGCCTGGGCGAAATCAAAGAAAACGTTGACAGCGCGGGCCCTCACCCCTAACTCATCGAACTCCGTCGAGGAGAGGTCAACAAACGAGCGGATGAACGCCACTCAATCCCCTTGCGCCCCCGCAGCGGGGACACATGTCGGCCACACCGTGGTGTTGGGCGCCGACCGTCCGTTACGTCTGGATTCCGGCGTCGAGCTGGGACCGGTAACCGTTGCCTATCAGACCTATGGCACACTGAACGCCGATCGCTCCAACGCCATCCTGCTGTGTCATGCCCTGACCGGCGACCACTATGTGGCCGATCCGCACCCCATCACCGGCAAGCCGGGCTGGTGGAGCGACGTGGTCGGGCCGGGCCGGGTGCTGGACACCGACCGCTATTTCCTGATCTGCTCCAATGTGCTGGGCGGTTGCATGGGCACCACCGGGCCGAAGGAGATCAATCCGGCCACCGGCGCGCCCTGGGGCCTGTCATTCCCGGTCATCACCATCGGTGACATGGTGCAGTTGCAGGCGCGGCTGCTTGATTATCTCGGCATCGACCAGCTTTTCTGCGTCATCGGCGGCTCGATGGGCGGCATGCAGGTGCTGGACTGGGCCGCCAACTATCCCGAGCGGGTGTTCTCGGCCGTGCCGATCGCGACCGCCTCGGTCCATTCGGCGCAGAACATCGCCTTCCACGAGGTCGGCCGTCAGGCGATCATCGCCGACCCCGACTGGTGCGGCGGCGACTATCTGGCGAAGAACACAAAACCGGTGCGCGGTCTGGCGGTGGCCCGCATGGCGGCGCATATCACCTATCTGTCGGAACAGGCGCTGCACCGCAAGTTCGGCCGCAACCTCCAGGACCGCAGCTCGTTCGGCTACGGCTTCGATGCCGACTTCCAGGTGGAAAGTTATCTGCGCTACCAGGGCTCGACCTTCGTCGAGCGGTTCGATGCCAACTCCTATCTCTATATTACCCGGGCGATGGATTATTTCGACCTGGCGGCGGAGAATGGTGGCGTGCTGGCCAACGCCTTCAAAGGAACCCGGACGCGATTCTGCGTGGTGTCGTTCTCCAGTGACTGGCTGTTCCCGACCCCGGAAAGCCGGGCGGTGGTTCATGCGCTGAACCGGGCGGCGGCCAATGTCAGCTTTGTCGAAGTGGTGTCCGACAAGGGGCACGACGCCTTTCTGCTCGACGAGCCTGAATTCCATGCCACCCTGGCCGGCTTCCTCAACGGTGCGGCGGCCCATCGCGGCCTGCCGGTGAAGGCGGTGCCATGAATCTGCGTGACCTGGGCCGGCTGATTCGCGTCGATCTACAGATCGTCGCCGACATGATCGACGAGGGCGCGCGGGTGCTCGACGTCGGCTGCGGCGACGGCGCGCTGCTGTATTTTCTCGACCGCAACAAGCGGGTCGACGCCCGCGGCATCGAATTGTCGATGGCCGGCGTGTCGGCGGCGGTGGCGCAAGGGCTGTCGGTGATCCAGGGCGATGCCGATACCGACCTGAAGGACTATCCCGACCAGGCTTTCGACTATGTGGTGCTGTCGCAGACCTTGCAGGCGACCTGGGAGCCGCGGGAGGTCATCAATCACATGCTGCGCATCGGCCGGCATGCCATCGTCTCGTTCCCCAATTTCGGCCATTGGCGGGTGCGCTGGCAGCTTGTCACCCGCGGCCGTATGCCGGTCACCGGGGTGCTGCAGCATCAATGGTATGACACGCCGAACATTCACCTGTGTACCATCAAGGATTTCGTCGCCCTGTGCCGCGAACTCGACATCACCATTGAGCGCGGCATCACCCTGGACAGCGAGGGTAACATTCTACCCTGGGACGCGGGGCGCCCGTTGGCCAATCTTCTTGGCAATCAGGCGGTTTTCCTGTTGACGCGGCGTTAACGCTCTACCACTTACATTTTAACGCAACTAAAGATTCAATGCGACGAGCATTGGGTGTATCGTGGCTCTACCGTGGCGAGGAGGGGCGCACATGCTCGTAAAACTGTTCCAGATGGCTTTCTCCAAGGATCGACGTCGGTACGAGCGTTTTTCCTGGACCGGGACGGGCATCGTGAAGATTGAGGCCGCAACCCTGCGCGGGCGGGTGCTCGATATCAGCCGCGGCGGTTTCCTGTTCCGTCCGACGCTGCCGCCGCCGTTTCTTGGCAGCCCGAACCTGATCATGACCGTGAAGGGCGTCAGCCTGTCGGCGACCATCCTGCGCCGCAGCCAGCGCGGCCTGCACTGCCGCTTCGTCACGACCCTGACGGTGGCGGAAATGCAGGCGCTGAAGGCCATGCTGCTGGTGGATAGCAGCGAAGCCGAATTGCAGGAGGCGCCGCCGCTGGTGGTCCGCGCCGCAGGACAGTCGCCGTCCGACACTCCCCAGTCGCCCGAGATCGTAAGCTAGCGTCCCCGCCGGGCGCGCTCAGGTGCGACCGCAATGGCCGCCGGTCGCACCATGCGTCACATTTGACGTGCGGCGCTCCAGGGCGCTTCAGCCGTAGACCCGGGCGAAGCGGTTTTCCAGGAAATCGCCGAGCGCCACCTGTTCCTGCCGAACAAAGCCGGAGGGCGGCAGAAGGGCGTTGCGCAGCAGATCGACCATGACGCAAGCCGCCGAGGCGGTGGTTTTCTGGATGGCGGACCGGCCGGTCGGGCCGATATCGCCGTAGACCTTGCGCACCCAGCTTTCCTGGGACAGCAGGCCGTCGCGCCGGCCGGTCACGGTGACGAAGATCAGCACCACGTCCTGACGGGTCACCGGCACCGCGTGCTCGATGACGTCCTTGAACATGTCGCGGCGTTCGCACAGGCGCAGATCGCGCGCCAGCATGACGATACGGCTGCGGTGGCCAGGATAGCGGACGGTCTTGTAGTTGAGATTGCGCACCCGCCCGGCAAGGGTCTCGCACAGCGAGGCGACACCGCCCGAGGTGCTGAAAGCCTCGTAGCGCACCCCGTCGAGTACGAAATCTTCCAGCCCGTCGAGCGGCGGCACCTCCATGACCCGGCCCTCGTGGATCGCCTCGCAGGGGTTGCAGTACTCGTTGATCAGGCCGTCGACGCTCCAGGTCAGGTTGTACTTCAGGGCGTTGTCGGGAAACTGGGGCAGGGCGCCGACCCTGAGTCGAACGTCGTGCGGTTCGTCGAAGCGATTGACCAGATCCATGGCGACGATGTCGACGAAGCCCGGTGCCAGGCCGCATTGCGGGACAAAGACGGTGGCGGCGCCGTCCGCCAGGGCGCGGATACGCCGGGCCGTCGCCACATCTTCGGTCAGGTCGAAATAATGCACCCCGACCTTGGCGCAGGCCTCGGCAACGGTCAGGTTGAGGAAGTAGGGCAGGGCGCTGACCGCCATGTCCTGACCGTCGAGCAGGGTGACCAGAGCGAACGGATCGGTCACATCGACCCGTGCCGCACTGACCCCATACGGCGTTCGCGCCATCAGCGCCGACGGCTGGCTATCCGCCAGCGTCACCGCATAGTCGCCGCTCGCCGCCAGCATCTCGGCAATGGTCACGCCGATCTTGCCGGCCCCGAGGATGACGATTCTGCTCATCGCGTCTCCTTTCGCCCACCCCTTTCGATGTGGCGTGGCGCTCTCGGTGTCTCAAGAGCGGCAGGCCGAATGGGGGTGGGCGATCGGGCGACGCTACCAGACGTAGCGCTTGGCGCAGGCGATCAGTTGCGGTACTGCCGCCTGGGTGCCATGGAGGGTGAAGCTCCAGGATTCGTTGCCGTCGTTCAGCGTGATCTTGTTGCCGTCGGCGATGGTGTTGAGCAGGCTGCGCGAATAGTCGAACAGGATCAGCAGCGTATCGGTATCCTCGGCCTTCACCTTGACCCGTTGCTGCCAACTGCGGTCGATGGTCATGTCGACATTGAAGACCGCGCCGCGCTTCATGTTCCAGCGCTCGGACACGAACGACAGCGCCAGGCCGTTGTTGCCGATGCCGATCACCACTGCCGCCTGATAGCCGCCGCCGGCATCATAGACCGACGACATCATGCAGGCACCGTCGCCGTCATATTCGACTTCCCAGCCACCGGTGACCGTCCGGGCTTGCGCCGTCGGCGCCGCGAGAACGAGGGAAAGCAGCACGGTTGCGAAAATAGAAAGTGTTCTCATAAGTCCCCCCAATGAAGTACGGGCAGAGTCGGATCAGCCGTCCAGCCGGTATTGCCGCTGGAACTCCTCCAGCGCCAGCATCGCCCATAGCAGCTTTTCATGATTGTGTCGGCCCTGTTCGTGTTCGGCCAGGGTCCGATCAAGGGCGCCGGGCTGGTAGAAGCCGGCGCTGCGGCAGGACGGGCCGGTCAGCATGTCGCGCAGATAGTCGCGCGCCGAGCCGCGGAACCAGTCGGCGACCGGCAGGCGGAAACCGATCTTGGGCCGCTTGAGAATGACCTCGGGCAGCATCGGCGCGGCGGTCTGGCGCAGCAGCCATTTGGTCGTCCGGCCGCGGATGCGGTAATGGTTGGGCAGGGCCGAGACCAGCGCCACCAGACGGTGATCGAGGAACGGATTGCGCGCCTCCAGCCCCTGGGCCATGGTCATGCGGTCGCCACGCTCCAGCAGATTGTCGGGCAGCCAGACCTGTTGATCGGACAGCAGGATGGCCCGCAGGGCGTCGGTGCCGGCCGGGCGGCGGGGCGGCAGGCTGGGAAAGCGGGTCTGGGTCAGGGCAGCCTGATCCTCGGGCGACAGGGCGCCGAACCAGCGGGCCATGCGCTCGCCGTGAGGAACGCAGCCGAAACTGGCCATCAGGGTCTTGAGGCGGCGGAACCGCCAGGGCAGGGCGCGCACCAGCGGCGCCACCACGGTCCGATGCAGCAGCGGCGGCACCACGGATTGATAGAGATCGGCCCAGGGCTCGAACATATGCTTAGGGTAACCGCCCAGCACCTCGTCAGAGCCCTCGCCGGTCAGCACCACCTTGACCTCGCGCACCGCCAACCCGCTGAGCAGGAAGATCGGCAGGTCGGCCGGTTCGGAGACCGGGGCGTCACGATAGGTGGTGGCCTGGGGTAATGTCGCCATCAGGTCGGCGGCGGTGAATTCGGTATCCAGGTGCTGGCAGCCGAGATGCTTGGCGACCTGCCGGGCATAAGGCAGTTCGTTGAGCGCGGCGTCGCCGAAGCCGATGGAGAAGGTGCGGACCGGGTGGTTGGAATGGCGGGCCATCAGCGCGACGATCGCCGAAGAATCGAGCCCGCCCGACAGAAACGCGCCGAGCGGCACATCGCTGATCATGCGGCAGCGCACCGCCTCGTCGAGCATCCTGGCGAAGCCGTCGAGCGGCTCGGCCGGTGCGGCGGCGGCATCGCGCGGTGCGGCGTCGGGCGGGGTATACCAGCACCATTGGCGGAGTGAGCCAGCACGCCAGATCGCGGCATGGCCGGGCGGCAATTTGCGGATGCCGGCGAACAGGGTGGCCGGGCCGGGGACGAAGCGGAAGGCGAAGAAGCTGGCCAGACCGTCGCGGTCGAGGCGACGCTCCACCCAGGGCAGATCGAGCAGCGACTTGATTTCCGACGCGAAGCCGAGAGCGCCCGAAGTCTCGGCCAGAAACAGCGGCTTCTTGCCGAAGCGGTCGCGGGCCAGGAACAGCAGATCCTGCGATGGATCCCACAGGGCGAAGGCGAACATGCCGACCAGACGCGGCAACAGAGCCTCGCCCCATTGACGGTAACCGTGCAGCAACACCTCGGTATCGCTGTGGCTGGTGAACTGATGGCCGTGGGCTTCCAGCTCGCGCCGCAGTTCGAGGTAATTGTAGATCTCGCCGTTGAAGGTCACCGCCAGCCCGGCCGGTCCGGTCATCGGCTGGGCCCCACCCCCCAGGTCGATGATGGCCAGCCGGCGATGCCCCAGGGCCACCCGCAGCCGGCCGTCGTCGCTGGTCAGATGAGCCTCGCCGCGGCCATCGGGGCCGCGATGGCTCAGCCGATCGGTCATCACCCCCAGCAGGTTCTCCGGCGGTGCCGAATCGGCTGCGGCGATCCATCCCGCCAGACCGCACATGTCAGGCCACCTCCGCCGCGACGCGCTCAGGCGCGCCGATCAGGTCGCGATAGACGTTCAGATAGATCTGTTCCTGGCGGTCCCAGGCGAAATGCTCGATCAGCCGCGCCCGGCCGAACCGGCCCATGGTGGCGCAGCGCTCCGGGTCGTCGAGCAGTTCCACCGTCAGGTCGCCGAACTGGCGGGGATCGTTGTTGGTGGCGTAGACCGAGGCCTCGGCCGCCAGCAAGCGGCCTTCGATCAGATCGAATTGCACGATGGGCAGGCTGAACGCCATATATTCCAGCACCTTGTTCATCGACAGCTTGTCGTTGAAGGCGTTCTTGGGATCGGGGCACAGGCCGATATCGGCGGAGGCCAGCAGGCGATAGAAGGCCGGGCCGGTCAGGTAGCCGGTGAACTCCACATGGTCCTGAAGCCCAAGCTCGTGACACAACTCCTGCAACACCGGCATTTCCGGTCCGCCGCCGGCCAGCACGAACGAGATATCGTTGCGTCCCAGGTCATGCACCATATGGGCGGCGGCTTGCAGCAACAGGTCGAGACCGTCCTGTTTGCCCATGATGCCGATATACAGCGCCAGGAAACGCCGGCCGCGCTTCAGCGCCGGATCGGGGGCGATGTCGGGCAGGCGCTTGAGATCAAGGCCGCTGCGGACGATGCTGACGCGCTCGGCGGGTACGCCATGACGCTCCTCGGCCAGACGGCGCAAGCCGTCGCTGGTGGTTACGACATGGTCGGCGCACCGCAGCGACAGCCGCTCAGCCAGTCGCGGCAGCCAGGTCACGGCGCGCAGCCTGGGGAATTTCAGGGCGAACAGGTCGGCGAAGGCGTCGTGATGGTCGAACACGAAGCGGGTGCCGAACAGGGCGCGGAACAGCACGCCGATGGCGACGATATCGTCGGGTGGATTGCAGGCCTGGATGACGGCGAAGCGATGCTCACGCCACACCCGCCAGGCGAGGCGGAATTCCCAGGCCAGCGCCCAGCCGTATTCCAGCACGAAGCCCAGGGCGCCGCGCGCCTCGAACGGCAGCGCGTGGCGATAGATGCGTACGCCGTCGCGTTCCTCATAGGCGGCTTCATAGCCGGGCGCCTTGGGGCAGATCACCGACACCGGATAGCCGGCACGGGCCAGCGCCGTCGCCTCCTGCCATACCCGACGGTCCAGCGGAACCGGCAGGTTTTCGACAATGATCAGTACTCCGTTCGCGCGCTCTCGAAGTTGCGTCATCACCCCTGCCCTCCGAAAGTAAGTCTATTAGAGGACACACAGGAGTGATACAAGCAAGATCAAAGGTGGGAGCAGCATCTGCCTTGTCTGATCATGTAACATCCTTGAAATACCCCGGAGGAGTAGTGCTGAGCCCGACAGTTGTATATATTACTCCGGGTGGCAGCGATGGGCGCGGCGGGATGGGGCGGTTCGCCCGCTATGTGCAACGCGCCGCCGCCGGGCAGCCTGACGGCCCGCGTCTGGTCATGCTCGACAGCTACGGGCCCGGCGCCTTCTGGGCGATGCCGGTCTGGTTTGCGCTGGCCTGCCTGCGCCTGATCGGCCTGTGCCTGTTCGGGCGGGTCGATCTGGTCCATCTGCATACCGCCATGAACGGCAGCGTGCTGCGCAAGCTGATCCTTGCCGCCCTGGCGCGCGGGTGCGGCGTGCCGGTGGTGCTGCATATCCATGGCTCGGATTTCCATCTGTTCGCCGATGCCCTGCCGGGTTGGCTGCGCCGCCTGATGATTGGCCAACTGGCCAGATGCGCCCGTATCGTCGCCCTCGGTGCCATGTGGCGGGAGTATCTGGTGGAGGGGCTGGGGCTGGCCCCCGATCTGGTCACGGTGATCCATAACGGCGTCCCGTTTCCCGAGACCCTGCCGCAGCACGGCGACGGCCCCTGTACCATCCTGTCGCTCGGCCAGTTGGGGCCGCGCAAGGGGACGCCGGAGCTGATCGCCGCACTTGGCCGTCTGGCCGATCGGCCGTGGCGGGCGGTGCTGGCCGGCGACGGCGAGGTCGAGCGCAGCCGCGACTCGGTGCGCCGCCTCGGTCTCGAGGACCGGCTGCTCCTGCCCGGCTGGGTCGATGAACCGGAGGCCCGCCGCCTGCTCGACGAGGCCGATATTTTCGTCCTGCCATCGCGCACCGAAGGCCTGCCGGTGGCCCTGCTGGAAGCCATGGCCGCCGGTCTGGCGGTGGTCACCACGCCAGTGGGCGCCATTCCCAGCGTGGTCGAGGACGGCGTGACCGGCCTGCTGGTACCTCCCGGCTCGGTCGATGCGCTGACTGCGGCGCTGAGCGGGCTGCTGGACGATCAGGGCCGGCGGCAAGGACTCGGGCAGTCCGCGCGCCAGTTGATTTATGATTCGTTTACCATAAATAGGACAACACAAAGGTTATTCGGTCTCTATGCCGAAGTGTCGTGCCGTCCCATGAGCCGTGAACTCCCATGAATAGTATCGCCGTGACCCCTGTCCCCAGCCGCACCAACGATCTGCCCTTGCTGTCGCCGGGGGTGCTCCTGCTGGTCATCCGCCTTACCGATGTGCTGGTGATTGCCGGCGGCGGCATGCTGTCGTACTGGCTGCGCCACGGCTTCGAACCCTTGCCGGACATCTATCTGCTGACGTTGTGTCTGGCTGCCATGGTGGGCGCCTATGTCTTTCACTTCGCTGGAATCTATGCCTTTCCGCGCATCGACCGGATCGCCAACCAGCTCGCCCGTCTGACCACATGGTGGGTCGTGACCGCCCTGATTCTGCTGGGCATCGCCTTCTTCACCGGAACCTCGTATCTGTTTTCACGGGTCTGGCTGGCGTTCTGGATGCCCACGACGATCCTTCTGTTCGCCGGATCGCGGGTGGCGGTTCGCATCTATATCCAGCACTGGCGGAAATCGCGGCTGTTCGTCCGTTATGTGGCCATCGTCGGCGCCGGCGATATCGGTGCGTGGCTGGTCAAGCAACTCCAGGTCGACAGTGTCGAGCCGCTTCAGGTGGTCGGTATCTTCGATGACCGCATGGCCCGCTTCACCGAGACCCACCCGCTGCATATCGACGGCACCGTCGACGACCTGATGAAATTCGTCCGTCAGCACCGCGTCGACATGGTCGTCGTCGCCCTGCCGTCACAGGCCGAGGGGCGGCTCGACTACCTGATCGAGAAGTTACGCATGCTGCCGGTTGAGGTCCATCTGTGTCCAGGCCGGATCGGCTACAATCTGGAGCGCTCGAAGGTGGTCAGTATCGGCGGTGTGCCCCTGCTGCGCGTGGTGCAGCGGCCGCTCGACGAATGGGGCTGGCTGGTCAAGACGGTGGTCGATTTCTGTCTGGCCTTTTTCGCCCTGGTGGTGCTGGCCATCCCGCTGCTGCTGATCGCCCTGGCCATCAAGCTGGACAGTCCCGGCCCCATCTGCTTCCGCCAGGAACGCACCGGCTTCAACGGCCGTATTTTCCGCATCTTCAAGTTCCGCTCGATGACCCTGCAAGCCTCGGCCGCCAGCGAGGTTCAGCAGGCGACGCGCGGCGATACCCGGGTGACCCGGCTGGGCCGATTCCTGCGGCACAGCAGCATCGACGAATTGCCGCAATTGCTGAACGTGCTGCGCGGCGAAATGTCACTGGTCGGGCCGCGTCCCCACGCGGTGCAGCACGACGACAAATTCGCCCGGATCATCGGCGACTATCCCGCCCGCATGAAGGTCAAGCCGGGTATCACCGGCTGGGCTCAGATCAACGGCCTGCGCGGCGAGGTCAGCACCCCCGAAGACATCGCCGAGCGGGTCCGTTACGACCTGCACTATGTCGACAACTGGTCGGTGGCGTTCGATTTCAAGATCATGCTGCTGACCGTGGTGCGCGGCTTTTTCAGCCGCAAGGCTTATTAGAGCGTGATCCGATCAGGTTGGATCACGCTCCAGCCGCCATTGCGGCGGCACCTGAGCGCGGCGCTGGTGCTGATGCTGTCGACGGGCACTGTTCAGGCGGCTTGCCGGTCGGACGGCGATTGCCTTAACGGAACGGTCTGTCTGTTCTCGCGCGGTCGCGACGACGGCGCCTGCGCCAAGCCGCAACAGCGCATCGAACTGCCCAACGACGCCCAGGATATCACGGTTCCCTTGCGCAACCGCACCACCACTGGCGCCGCCTGCCAGTTCACACCGGACTGCCTGCCGGGGTATCGCTGCTACAAGCGCGGCGGCGAGGTGCACGGGGTGTGCCTGCGGCCGCAGTAGGGGCCGTTAGTGAAACAGGTTCGACTGTCCGATTGAGCGAGTTGGCAACAGTGGCGTTGCCAGTGCCGCCAACTCCATCAGGCTCGCCTGATCGTCGGCACTGGCCCAGTTCAGCAGTTGGCAGCCCTGATGCTGGGCAACCTCGAGTGCCGGGCGTGCATGACGTTCCGCGTAGGCCGAGGCAAGGTAGACCAGCCGCGCCTTGGTCTGACTCGCACCGAACAGCATACGAGCCTGTTCCAGGATCAGAGCCGAAACGCCGACCTCGCTGATGGCGCGTCGTAAGGAGCCTTCATCACGCGTGATGTCGACGGTCTCGACGACGTGGAACAATCCGTTCTTGAGGACTAGGTCGGCCTCCATGCCTTCGCCGACTTCATACTTGGGCACGATCCGATGATCGTCCAACGTTTCCCCGGCTCTGGCCAGAACCCCCCGCACCTTGAAGGCCCTCTTTACCTCGGCCAGAAGGCTGGATCGCTTGCTGCTCGATTGTTTCGGCGCTGGCTCAGGCTCGACCAGATCGCGGAGCAGCGACTCCAGGCGGGCTTCGTATTGGCCTTCGAACGCATCGAGCTTGCCAAGGGGCGACAGCGCATAGGATCCCAGCCGCGACAGCATCTGATAGCGGGATGCGATGTCCGTGCAGCCGTTGGCGCGTGCATATTCATCCATGCTGGCGAATCTGGCGGCGATACCGCGGAGCATCTCGGTATCGATGGCGGCGGACATCGCATGGACCTTGTCGAGCCGCTTGGCCAAGCGGACATCAATGCCGTCAGGCTTGAACACCAGGGCTCCGATGTTCAGCCGTTCCCCGCGCGCGTCAGCCGGCGCGAGGCGAATAACAGCGAAATCAAAGAAGCGATTCATCTTGCAACCCCTTGCGAAGCGATGCCAGGCGAACGCTCCGCCCGGACCACCAATCCAAGAATTCGGCCTGACGCTGAGGCGCAAGCCAGTCTCTCGGCATTTCCTTAACAAACTCCTCAATTGTTTCCGTTGACAGTGCCGCCAAGCGATCAAGGATACTCTCGGCTGCGGCCAGATCAAAGCCGTGCTTGTTGCGAAGAATCCGGCCGCACACGCGCGTATACGAAGTTGGGGCCGGAAATTCAAGGAAGGGCCACGACCAGAACAGCCCGCGGCCGAAATCGAACGCGAATGGCCGTGGCGTGAGGCCGTCCTGTATGAACATATAGTTCCCGAAATGCCGATCCTCGTTGAAAATCATCATATCGAAGGCATACAGCTTCGACAGGAAGGACGATAACGGAACCAATGAAGCTGACTCGATCGTCTTTTCAAGATAGGCTTCGGTCCGTATTGTATCCGCCAAGCCAATCAGCTTCCGCGATCCGAACAGGACCATGTCATCCGGCGCCATGAGGCAACTGATTTGAGGAACGGCCAAGCCGACCTTGCCGGCGATGCGGCTGCATAGCCATTCACTCGCTCGCACGGATCTGCCGGCAATGTCACGCTTGACGACATAACGGCAGCCATCGTCGGCTTCCGCCTCTGCCACAGCGTCGGCGGCCCCTTCCGGCGGCGGATCCAGCCGGAGAATTCCTTGGGGGAACAGCTGACGCGCACACAATTCAGCCGGCGTAGTAACCAATGACGAGGCCCCTGCGACAAAAACGATCGCGCCAACTGGGCGCCAGATCATGCTTTCGCAATAAAGGGGAATTACATCGTCCGGTCAATCGCTTTCATCGTTTAAACTCCGTCCCCTATCCCTCGATCCGCTCGTGTTCCTTGAGGTTTTGCGCGGCGGCCCGGTCGCGGGACAGCAGCCAGATCAGGCCGCCGGGCAGGCCGGTGACGATGACCACCAGACCGAACAGGATGGACAGGGCGAGCGAGCTGTGTTCGGGCACGCCGACGAAGCCGAAGGCGGTGATCATGGCGGTTTCGCGCACGCCCCAGCCGGCAATGGAAATGGGCAGAATGGTGATGAGGATCACCGGCGGCACCAGCACCAGACAGTCGACGGCGTCGACCGGCAGGTTGAGGCCCATGGCCAGCAGATAGACCACCGCCGACAGGTTGATATGGCCGACCACGCACCATCCCAGTGTCCGCAAGGCGTTGCCGGGGCGGAGGAAGGTCAGGCGGGCATCATTGGCCAGCGTGACCAGCCCGCGCACCAGCTTCCAGCGATGCAGGGCCTCGGGCAGGCGGTTGAGCATCGTCAGCACCAGAATACCGACCACGCCAAGCACGCTCAGCACCGGGAACACCCAGATTCCGGGCAGATCGGGGATGCGTGACAGCAGCAGCGGCTGGGTCGCCGACACCAGCACCACCAGACCGAACACGGTGGCGATCCGCTCCAGCGCAACGCTGTTGATGGCCGCGGCCACGGACAGGCCGGCGCGTCGGCTCATCCACATGCGGATGGCATCGCCGCCCACCGCCGACGGCAGGGCCAGATTGAAAAACGAGCCGATCCAGAAAATACGGGTGGCCTGGAGGACGCTGAACGAGGCGCGGATGGCGCGGATGACCGCGGTCCAGCGGACACCGCCGATCGGCACCTGCAACAGCAGCGCAGCGGCAGCCGCCGCCAGCCAGCCGAGATCAATCTGCTTCGCCTCGTTCCAGGCGGCGGCGAAGTCGATCTTTCCGGCAAGATAGGTGAACAGGGCAGCCGTCAACGCCAGCTTGACGACCCAAGGCAACCATTTTTTCAGCATCAAAACCTGCGCTCGTGCCGCATTTGCGGCGGAGCTTTAGCACATCCGTCCCGGGGCCGCCATGAGTTCGCACAGCCGATCGCCGTGCTCCCATCACCAAAGTCTCTGGACAGATGCGGCAAATCCGCCAATAGTCGCACGCAGTCTGGGGGATTGCGCGTGCTCGATATTCGGCCCGTTCTTTATGTCAATGGCCTGTTGCTGCTGGTCCTGGCCGCGGCGATGCAGTTGCCGATGACCATCGAATTCCTGTCCGGCCGTGCCGACTGGCAGGTATTCTTCGCGTCGTCGCTGGTCACCGGATTTGCCGGCGGCGGGCTGGCGGTCGGCAATCAGGGGCGCCGGCCGATGTCGCTGACGACGCGTCAGGCCTTTCTGCTGACCACCCTGACCTGGGTGCTGCTGGCCGGGTTCAGCGCCTTGCCGTTCATGTTCTCGCAACTGTCGATGAGCTTCACCGACGGCTATTTCGAAGCCATGGCCGGTTTGACCACCACCGCCTCGACGGTCATCGCCGGGCTGGATGACGCGCCGCGGGGCATTCTGCTGTGGCGCGCCCTGCTGCAATGGCTGGGCGGTATCGGCATCATCGTCGTTGCCGTCATCATTCTGCCGGCGCTGCGCATCGGCGGCATGCAGATGTTCCGCATGGAGGCGTCCGAGAAAAGCGACCGCATCAAGCCGCGTATCTCGCAGATCGCCATCGCCATCTGCGTCGTCTATGTGATGCTGACCGCCCTGTGCACGGTGGCGCTGACGGTCGCCGGCATGACGTGGTTCGAAGCCACCTGCCACGCCTTCACCACCCTGTCGACCGGCGGTTTCTCGACGTCCAGCGCCTCGGCCGGACATTTCGCCAGCCCGCTGATCGACTGGATTCTGGTGGTCTTCATGGTGCTGGGCGGTGGCACCTTCGTGCTTTACACCACCGCATGGCGCGGCGACCGTCGGGCCCTGACCCAGGACAGCCAGATCCGCTGGTATCTTCTGTTTCTCGCGTTCTTCTCCGGCCTGCTCGGCTTCTGGCAATGGGCGGTGAATGGCGTCGGCGCTCACGACGCCTTCCGCACCGCCACCTTCAGCGTCGTCTCGATCGTCACCACCACCGGCTTCACCACGGCGGACTATTCCAGCTGGGGCGGCTTTCCGCAGATCGCCGTGTTCATCCTGACCTTCATCGGCGGCTGCACCGGCTCGACCTCCGGCGCGGTCAAGATCTTCCGCTGGGAGGTGCTGTTCGCCATGGCCAGGGTCCATCTGAAACGGCTGGTGCTGCCCCATGGCGTGTTCATCATCGACTTCAACAAACGGCGGGTGACCGATGCGGTGATGCGCTCGGTGCTGGGCTTCCTGGCGATGTACTTCATCACCTTCGCCGTGTTGTCGCTGTCATTGACCGCGGTCGGCCTGGACCTGATTACCAGCATCAGCGGCGCCGCGACCACGTTGGGTAATGTCGGTCCCGGGCTCGGTCACCTCATCGGCCCGTCGGGCAGTTTCCAGCCGCTGCCCGATGCCGCCAAATGGCTGCTGTCGGCCGGCATGCTGCTGGGGCGGCTCGAGTTGTTCACGGTGATCGTGCTGTTCCTGCCGGCGTTCTGGAAGGACTAGGGCGATGCGTGAACCATCCCTCGACCTGCGGCCCATCTTCCTGATCGTCGGCCTGCTGCTGACCACCCTGGCCTTGGCGATGCTGCTGCCGGCAGCGGTCGACGCCCTGGCCGGCAGCAGCGACTGGCGGGCTTTCCTGGCGGCCTCGGCCATCACCCTGTTCTTCGGCCAGGCCATCATGCTGTCGAACCGGACCGGCAGCACCCGCCTGTCGACGCGGCAGACCTTCCTGGTGACGGGGTTGGCCTGGGTGGCGGTGGCCCTGGCGGCGGCCCTGCCGTTCATGCTGTCCAGCCTGCATCTGACGCCCACCGATGCGGTGTTCGAGGCGGTCAGCGGCGTCACCACCACCGGCGCCACGGTGATTCACGATCTCGCCAAGGCGCCCCCCGGCATTCTGCTGTGGCGCGGCATCCTGCAATGGCTGGGCGGCTTCGGCATGATCGTCATGGCCCTGACCGTGCTGCCGACGCTGAAGATCGGCGGTATGCAGATCTTCCGGCTGGAAAGCAGCGAGGCCTCGGACAAGGTGATGCCGCGGGCGGCACGGGTGACCTCGGGGGTGTCGCTGATCTATTTCGCCCTGACCGCGCTGCTGGCAGTGGTGCTGTGGCTGGAGGGCATGACCGGCTTCGACGCGCTGATCCATGCCATGACCACGATCTCGACCGGCGGCTTTTCCACCAGCGACTACTCGCTGATGCTGATCGCCACGCCGACCATGCAGGTCACCGTCATGATCGGCATGGTCGCCGGCGGCCTGCCGTTCCTGGCCTATCTGCAACTGCTGCATGGCCAGACCTGGGCGGTGAAACGTGATCCGCAATTACGCTGGTATGGCAGCCTGCTGCTGCTGGGCGGCGGCGCGGTGTCGCTATGGCTGTGGGTATCCTATGCCCAGGAGCCCGGCACCGCACTGCTGCACGGCTTTTTCACCGCTACCTCGATGATGACCGGCACCGGCTTCGTGGTGGTCGACTACAACCAGTGGGCCGGGCTGCCGCTGGCCATCCAATTCTTCCTGATGTTCGTCGGCGGCTGCGCCGGATCGACCGCCGCCGGTATCAAGGTCTTCCGCTTTCAGATCCTGCTGGCCAACGCCCGGGTCCAGATCCAGCGCCTGTTGTCACCCCATGCCGTACTGATCCCCGACTACAACCGCAAGCCCATTCCCGACCATGTCGCCGAGTCGGTGATGGGCTTCCTGTTCGTCTACGCCCTGGCTTTCGCCGTCGTGGCGATGGCGCTGGGCATGCTGGGGCTGGATCTGATCACGGCGCTGTCGGCCGCGGCCTCGGCGATCGGCAATATCGGCCCCGGCATCGGCCAACTCGGCCCCCTCGCCACCCATGCCGCCCTGTCCGACCCCGCCAAATGGCTCCTCTCCGCCGCCATGCTGTTCGGCCGGCTGGAGATGTTCATCATCCTGGTCATCTTTACGCGGGCATTCTGGCGGGGGTGACTGGCTTCCCCTCCTACCCCACCATTTCGTTCGCCATCTCCAGCACCGCCCGCACCACATGGTCGGCGCCGTCGGCGATCTGGGAGATGGTGGCGTCGAGCATGTAGCAGGGGGTGGTGGCCAGCTTGGCCTTGCGGTCGATGACCACCTCGCCATGACCAGCGGTGATGTGATGGGCGCCCATCTGGGCCAGCGCGGCGGCGGTGCCGACGTCGGAGCCGATGGTCACGTCGACCGCCCCCAGCACCTTGGCCATGATCGCCGGAGAGATGCACAACGCGCCGATCGGCTTGCCGCGCTCCCGCATGGCGGTGACGGCGGCGGCGACGCCGGGCTCGACGGAGCAATCGGCGCCATCGAAGGCGAAGCTCGACAGGTTCTTGGCGGCGCCGAAGCCGCCGGGGAAAAGGATGCCGTCGAAGTCCTCGGCCTTGAAGCTTTTCAGATCCTTGATATGGCCGCGGGCGATGCGTGCCGACTCGACCAGGACGTTGCGGGTGCCGTCGGCTTCCTTGCCTGTGAGGTGGTCGACCACATGATGTTGCGGTATGTTGGGGGCGAAGCACTGCACCGCAGCACCTTGGCGATCAAGGGCGAGCAGGGTGAGCACCGCCTCGTGAATCTCGCTGCCGTCATAGACTCCGCAGCCCGACAACACGACGGCGATCCTTAGCGACTTGGTCATGGGGATCCCTCCCTGGTATCAATGGCCCAGCGTAATGACCAACCCAGGGGGCGTGCAAGCCATCTTCCGGCAGAGCCCCCTTGGCCCCATATATCCCGAGCCGCATGTCACGACGGAGCCTCAGCCGATGTCTGAAAACACCGCCTACGCCCAATTAGAATCCCTGTTCGGCCGCTTGGCGGTGATCGACGGTGTGCTGAGCGTGCTGCAATGGGATCTGGCGGCGGTGATGCCCGAGGGCGGCAACGCGGCGCGGGCCGAGCAGTTGGCGGCCATGCGCACCCTGCGCCACGAGATGATCACCCGGCCGGAGATGAGCGACCTGCTCGACGCTGCTGCCGGTGGCGCACCGCTCGATCGCTGGCAGGCGGCCAATCTGCGCGAGATGCGGCGCGACTGGGTGCATGCGGCGGCGCTGCCGGCGCGGCTGGTGGATGCGCTGTCGCGGGCCTGCTCGGCCTGTGAGATGGCCTGGCGTCAGGCGCGGCCAGCCAGTGATTTCGCTCAGGTGGCGCCGCGGCTTGACGAAGTCCTGCGCCTCACCCGCGAGGCGGCCGAGACCAAGGCGGCGGCGCTGGGTGTCGAGCCCTATGACGCGCTGCTCGACCAGTATGAGCCGGGCGGCCGCATCGCCGAGATAGATCAGGTGTTCGGTGACCTTGCCGCCTTCCTGCCCGGCTTCCTCGGCGAGGTGCTGGAGCGCCAGCGCTCCGCCGGCGAGCGTCCGGCCGGGCCGTTCCCGATCGAGCAGCAGCGGGCGCTCGGCCTGCGTTTCATGGAGATCGTCGGCTTCGACTTCCATCATGGCCGACTCGACGTTTCGGCCCATCCGTTCTGCGGCGGCATTCCCGATGACGTGCGCATCACCACCCGTTACGACGAGCGCGATTTCATGCCGGCGCTGATGGGCGTGCTGCACGAGACCGGCCACGCCTTGTACGAACAGGGCCTGCCCAAGGCGTGGCGCGGCCAGCCGGTCGGCGTGGCGCGCGGCATGAGTCTGCATGAATCGCAGTCGCTGCTGATGGAGATGCAGGCCTGCCGCTCGCGCCCGTTCATGGAGTTCGCCGCGCCGATCCTCGCCGAGGCCTTCGGCGGCAGCGGTCCAGCCTGGAGCGCCGAGTCCCTGCGTCGTCAATATGTACGGGTGCAGCCTGATTTCATCCGCGTCGATGCCGACGAGGTGACCTATCCGGCCCATGTCATCCTGCGCACCCGCCTGGAAAAAGCCATGCTGGCCGGCGATCTGGCGGTTACCGATCTGCCCGGGGCGTGGAACGAGGGCATGAAACAGTTGCTCGGCCTGGACGTGCCCGACGACCGTCGCGGCTGCTTGCAGGATATCCACTGGTACGATGGCGCCTGGGGCTATTTCCCCACCTACACCCTGGGGGCCATGACCGCCGCCCAGTTGTTCGATGCCGCCAGACGCGCCGACCCCGACCTGCTGCCGGCCATCGGCCGCGGCGACTTCAAGCCGCTGCTCGGCTGGTTGAGGGAGGCGGTACACGGCAAGGGTTGTCTGCTGGCCACCCGCGACCTGATCACCCAGGCCACCGGCCGCCCGCTCGACCCCAAAGTGTTCGAGGCACATCTTCGGGCGCGGTATCTCGGGGAGGATGAGAACGCGTAGGCGGCGACTGCAAATAATCAAGGCAAGTGGTCGATCGGTGATATCGAAATACGCCCCTGTGCGCTCCCTGCGGTCGGAGAGATCGCAGGTAACGCAGATGAACACGGATATCAACGGATGAACGCAGATAAGGTGATATCTGCGAGCAGGCGAAGCGTTTTGTTGTAAATTTAGAATCTATATCGGCACATCATATTTAATGTAGTTAAAAATACTCATGGTACCGGCGGTTGTTTCCTGGGCGGCAAACGGCGGTTCTGATAGATGCATCCGTGTTTATCCGTGTTCATCTGCGTTACCTGCGCTGCAAGTCGCCTCGACACCGCAGAGCGTCAGGTCCGATGCCGCAATTATTTCCGGTCCTCGCCTACCGTCCGCACACCGCCTTGGTGTTGAGCACATAGGTGCACCAGCCGGGAGTCGGCTGGGTGCGGACGTCGCGTTCGATGGCGGTTTTGCAGCCGACATCCTCGAACAGCACGGCGGTGGCGCCGGATTTGCACACCAGCACCGTGCCGTGACCACCGCGCACATCGACCTCGAGATAATAGTTTTCGAAGCCGTCCAGCAGGCTGGGATCGCGTTCGCGCAGGCGCTGCATCACCAGATATTGCGGTGAGTCCTCCAGATCTTCCAGCAGGGCGATGCCTTCGGCGAATTTGGCCAGGGTCATGACTTTGGGGGCCAGCGCGGCCATTTCCTGGGACGTCTGAGCGGCGGCGGGTGCGGCAGCGGTCAGCAGGACGGCCAGGCACAGGGCAAGGACTCGGGTCATCGGTTCAGCTCCAGAAGACCAGGGCGCCGCCGGGGGTCGCTTCGCCGGTATCGAGGTTCCAGTCGGGACCGATCGTGGCCAGGGCGGTGTCGTCGTGATCGAGCACCGCCGCGCCGACCGACCGCCACACCGTCTGGACATTGGTCAGCACGCGGTCATAGATCGCCGCATAGTCCATCGGGCCCTTGGGCGTCTTCAGATTGGTCAGCCATTTCGCATCGGGCGGATCGGGGTAGACCGCCGCCTTGTCGGCCAGCATGTGGCGGGCGAAGGGAAACAGCTTGGCGCCGCCGATGGTGGCCAGGGACAAGGCGCGGACAAAGCCGGTGTGCCAGGAGTCGATGCGCTTTTCCAGGGTGCTGCTGTCCCGGGTTCCATGGACGGCGCGCAGCATGGCGGCCCACAGGGCCTTGATGTCGGCATCAAGGCCGCCCTTGCCATCGCCGCATTTGCCGATGGTGGCGTCAAGATGGCGGGTGTCGATCACCTTGCCCAGGCCGAGCGTGGCATAGACATGGCCATCCTGGTTCATTTCGCAGACGCGGTGCTGGGTCTTGTTCTGCGCATAGGCGCCGACCATCAGGTTGACCATCGGATGGATGGTCAGATCGGTACCGACATGGGCGGCATAGCCGAGCAGCCAGGCCAGGCATTTGACCTGGGAGTCGCCCGACATGGCGCGGACCAGACGGATACCGGCGCGGATCATCTCGCCGCCGCGGTCATTGTGCATGGCGTCGGCCCAGGGGGCATCGCCGCTGCGGAACAGGCTGTCGAGGCTGGCAAAGCCGAGATAGGGATAGTCCGGGCTGACGCTGCCCAGTTCCATGAATTTGTAGTGGGTCAGCAACCCACCGGCGACCTTCCGTGGAAACAGGTCCAGCAGTGTTTCTGTTTCGGACAAACGCGACACGGCCGTGATGTGGGCATACCCTCCCGCCATGACTTCCTCCCCTGAGTTCTCCTCAGGATAAGAAATGGCGGGAGAATTGCTACCACAAAATGCCTATTTATGCAGGATCTTCGCGACCCGGTTCTGACGCAGGCGATAGGCGTCGGGCATGCCCTTGCCCAGCAGCGGACGCAGATACAGGCGGAAGGCGTCGGTAACGTCGGTGCCGTTGTCGGCGATGAAATGATCTTCCATCACCCGGGTCTTGCCGGCGACGGCGGCCAGCGGCATCAGCCGGTAATCCACCGAGTAGAAGCCGGTCCGCTCCAGCACGATCGAACCGTCCTGATCGCCCCACATGGCGTATTGCACCGCCTTTTCGCCGACCTCGCGGGCCTCGCGCTGGTCAACATCCGAGACGCAACCGACGAAAGAGCGCTGGAGATAGCCGAAGGTATCGCCGCGCACGCGCTTGATGCCCAGTTTCTCCTTGATCTGCTCGCACAGCAGATCGGCCAGGGCGCCGGTGCCGGACAACTGCACATTGCCGTGGGCGTCGCGCTCGACCGACTTGGCCAGCTTGGTCACGATCGGCTCGCCGGTTTCGTCATGAACGCCTTCGGACACGGCGATGACGCAGCGGCCGTACTTGTCCATGGTCGCGCGGACGTCCGACAGGAACTTGTCGACGACGAATTTGCGCTCGGGCACATAGATCAGGTGCGGGCCGTCGTCGGGGAACTTCTTGCCAAGGGCGGAGGCCGCGGTCAGGAAGCCGGCATGGCGGCCCATCACCACGCCCACATAGACGCCGGGCAGCGCCCAGTTGTCCAGGTTGGCGCCCATGAACGCCTGCGCCACGAAACGCGCCGCCGAGGGGAAGCCCGGGGTATGGTCGTTGTGGACCAGATCGTTGTCGATGGTCTTGGGGATATGGATGCAGCGGATGGCGTAATCGGCCTTTTTGGCCTCTTCCGAGACGATTCGCACCGTATCGGACGAGTCGTTGCCGCCGATGTAGAAGAAGTTGCGGATTTCGTGCGCCTTGAGAACTTTGAAAATCTCCTGGCAATACTTCAGATCCGGCTTATCGCGAGTCGAGCCCAGTGCCGACGAGGGAGTCTCGCCGACCATCTCGAGATTGTGTGTGGTCTCCTGGGTCAGGTCCAGGAAGTCCTCATCGACGATGCCGCGGACGCCATGAAAGGCGCCGTAGACCAGATCGACACTGCGGAATTTGCGCGATTCCAGCACCGCGCCGACCATGGACTGGTTGATCACCGCGGTCGGCCCGCCACCCTGGGCGACCAGCACCTTACCTTGCAGCATCGAACGACCTCCTCAGAAACATTTTTCGGCCGCCCCACTCACCTTGGGGTGGGGTGCAGCCTTCAGGGAACAGGAATACACCCAACCCGCAGGCTTTTCTTCCCCCGAAAAGGTGGGCCTCCTCTAACCTTGTCGGGCGCGGTCCATCCGGGTGGCGCCGGGGTCGTCGGGTGATGGATCTCCAGCGGCCATTGCGGCCGCGGCCAAGCGCGGAGCGCGCCCGGCGAGGGCGTCTCTTTCGACAAGAGTATACCGTCCCATACCTCGGCCGGATGGACGCGGGCGTTGCAATCCATTATCATGCGAATCGACGTTTGCGGAGCACCTCTCATGTTTGCCGACAATACCCTGACGCCGAAGGAAGCCGTGCGCCTGTGCGCGCTGGGTCTGATCGCCGATGCGCCGATGCGCTACAGCGTGCTGGCCGGGGCGGTGCGCCACTTCATCAGCCGTATCATGGGGCCGTCGCTCGATCTGCTCGGCCTGTCGGTGGAATTGCTGCGCTACGAGGGTTTGGTCGCCGCCGTCGAGGGCGAGGGCATGGAGGACGACGCTCTGCTGGCCATCTCCGACGCTGGCCGCCGCGAACTCAAGACCCTGCTGACGGCCCGGCTGCGTCCGGCCAGTGACCTGTCGAAGCTGATCGTCGCCCTGAAACTGCGCTTTCTCCATCTGCTCAGCGCCGAGGAGCAGCGCGGTCAGGCGGAAATGCTGATCGACGCCGCCGAGGGTGAACTGAACCGCCTGCTCGACCTGCGCCAGCATCAGTCTGAGGAACCCGGCCCGCTGGTCGCCTGGCTGGATCACGAGATCGGTCAACTGGAGGCGCGGCTGGCGTGGTTCGAAGGTTTTGCTGACCAGTTGTAGGAACGCATCCCGCCTCTTTTCGCCCCTCTCCGCCGGTGCTAGCTTGCCGGCCATGACCAGCCCCACCGCCCCCAAGCCCGCCGACGCCCCCGAGGCGCCCGCTGCCACCACGACGACTCCGTCGATGGCGCAATTCCTGTCGATCAAGCGCGACCACCCGGACGTGCTGCTGTTCTACCGGATGGGCGATTTCTACGAGATGTTCTTCGATGACGCCGTGACCGCGGCGGGGGCGCTGGATATCGCGCTGACCCGGCGGGGCAAGCATGGCGGCGAGGATATCCCCATGTGCGGCGTGCCGGTGCATAGCCACGAGGCTTATCTGTCGCGGCTGATCCGGCTGGGCCACAAGGTGGCAGTGTGCGAGCAGTTGGAAGACCCCGAAGAGGCCCGGCGCAAGCGCGGCTACAAGGCGGTGGTCGAGCGCGGCGTGGTGCGCATCATCACCCCGGGCACGCTGACCGAGGACGGGTTGCTCGACGCCCGCGCCCATAACCATCTGGCGGCGCTGGCCGAAGCGCAAGGAACCCTTGGGCTGGCCTGGGTGGATGTCTCGACCGGCGATCTATCGACCCAGCCGGTCCCGTTGAAATCGCTGGGGGCGGCGCTGGCCCGGCTGTCGCCCACCGAACTGCTGCTGCCCGAGCGCCTGCTCAGCCAGCCGGAACTCTTCGAATTGTGGGGCGAGTGGAAATCATGCCTCACCCCGCTGCCCTCGGCCCGCTTCGATTCGGAGAACGGCCGGCGGCGGCTGGAGACGCTGTATGGAGTCGGCGCCCTGGATGGCTTCGGTGCCTTCGGTCGGGCCGAACTGGCGGCCGGGGGGGCCCTGGTCGACTATGTGGAGCTGACGCAAAAAGGCAAGCTGCCGCGCCTGTCGATTCCGCGGCGGCTGGCCGATGGTGCGGTGATGGAGATCGACGCGGCGACGCGGCGCAATCTCGAGCTGGTGCAGACCCTGAACGGCGACCGGCGCGGCAGCCTGCTGTGGGTGCTCGACCGCACCGTGACCGGGGCGGGCGCCCGGCTGCTGGCGGGACAACTGGCGGCGCCGCTGACCGACCCCATGGCCATCGACCATCGCCTCGATATGGTCGAGTTTCTGGTCGAGCGCCATCCGGTGCGCGGCAGCCTGCGCGACAGCCTGCGCCGCTGCCCGGACATGGAACGGGCGCTGTCGCGGCTGTCGCTGGGGCGCGGCGGCCCGCGCGACCTGTCGGCGATCCGTGACGGTCTGGCCGAGGTGCCGGGCCTGCGCGAGGCGCTGAGGGATGGCGGATTGGTCCCGCCGCCGGCTGGCATCCTGGAAGCGGTCAAGGGCCTGGGTCATCATGGTGTCCTGGTCGAGCGGCTGCGGCGGGCGCTTGCCGACAGTCTGCCGATGCTGGCGCGTGACGGCGGTTTCATCGCCGCCGGCTACGACGATGCCCTCGACGAGTTGCGTTCGCTGCGCGACGAGAGCGCCCGGCTGATTCGCGGCTTGCAGGAGCGTTATGCCGCCGAGACCGGCATCGCTTCGCTGAAGATCAAGGAAAACAACGTCCTCGGCTGGTTCATCGAGGTGCCGCCCAAGCAGGCCGACCGCATGGGCACCGGCTTCATCCACCGGCAGACCATCGCCAGTTCGGTGCGCTTCACCACGGTCGAGCTGAGCGAGCTGGAACAGAAGGTGCGGCAGGCGGCACAGAAGACGTTGGCGCTGGAGTTGCAGCTTTACGACGATCTGGTGCGCGAGGTGACCAGCCGGGCCGACGAAATCGCTCCGGCGGCGCGGGCCATCGCTGCCATCGACGTGGCCGCCGGTCTGGCCGATCTGGCGGTGGAGCGACGCTATGTCCGCCCGGTGGTCGAGGACTCGTCGGCGTTCCGCATCAGCGGCGGCCGTCACCCGGTGGTGGAGTCGACTCTGCTGGGCGGTGGTCAGGCCTTCGTCGCCAATGACTGCGACCTGGGACTGACGCAACGGCTGTGGCTGGTCACCGGTCCCAATATGGCCGGTAAATCGACCTTCCTGCGCCAGAATGCACTGATCGCGGTGATGGCGCAGATGGGGTCGTTCGTGCCGGCCGAGGCGGCGCGCATCGGCATCGTCGACCGCCTGTTCTCACGGGTGGGCGCGGCCGACGATCTGGCGCGGGGCCGCTCCACCTTCATGGTCGAGATGGTCGAGACGGCGGCCATCCTCAACCAGTCGGGACCGCGGGCCCTGGTGGTGCTCGACGAGATCGGCCGCGGCACCGCCACCTTCGACGGGTTGTCGATCGCCTGGTCGGTGGTCGAGCACCTGCACGAAACCAATCGCTGCCGCGCCCTGTTTGCCACCCACTACCACGAACTGACTCATCTGGCGTCCAAGCTGCCGGCCCTGTCCTGCCACTCCATGCGGGTCAAGGAATGGCAAGGTGATGTGGTGTTCCTGCACGAGGTCGGCCCCGGTGCCGCCGACCGCTCCTATGGCATCCATGTCGCCAAGCTGGCCGGCCTGCCGCCCGCGGTGATCGAGCGGGCGGCAGCGGTGCTGGAAATCCTCGAAAAGGGCGACCAGTCGTCGGCGGCAACCCGGCTGGCCGAGGATCTGCCTCTGTTCGCCGCCGCCACCCGCGCCATCTCCCGCCCCGCAGCCGCTCCCGCTGCGGGACCGTCACCCGTCGAAGACTCGTTGCGTAGCATCAATCCCGACGAACTCACCCCCCGTCAGGCACTCGACGAGCTGTACCGGCTGCGCGGGATGTTGCGGTAGGGCGGCCAAGCGCGGAGCGCGCCCGGCGAGGGCAGTTTCTTATTAGACTCAGCCACATCTTGGCGCTGGTCCTTCCACGGGGTATCATCCTGCGCTGAACAGGAGCGGGCCGGTGACGCAGAGGATAGAGGTGGTTCGGTTGCTGCGCGGTTCGGCGCCATTGCTGGCATCCATGGCGGTGGCGAGCGCGTTGTGGTTTCCGACGACGGCGCTGCTGACACGCTGGTTGCCGTTGAGCCCAGCCGGTCAGGACATGGTTCAGGTTGTCGCCGGCATTCTGTTTCTGACAGTCGGCATGGTGCTGATCGCGGCGGCCTATGAACGCCGCGCCATGACGGTGCGGCGGGTCGCGGAAGGTCTGGAGAACCAGTTGATCGAGCGCGACGAGGCGCTGCTGCGGGAAGTCGAGCAGCGCGCCCGTGACGACGAACGCTGGCACGGCTGCGAACAGAAGCTGCGCGATCTGGCGGATCTGGCCAGCGATGGCCTGTGGGATGCCGGACCGCAATTGACGCTTCAGCACGCCTCGCCGCGCTTCGCCGAAGCGGTCGGCCTGCCCGAGGACCAACTGGCCGGACGCCCCTTGGCCGATCTGATCGACGACCCCAGCGGCCGCCTGTTCACCCGCATGATCCCCGACCGCCTTATCATCCGCGGTCTGCCGGTGATCCTGCGGCGGCCGAGCGGCGACGGGCTGGCCCTGTTGTCGGGGCGTCCCACCTATACCCTGAGCGGCCTGTATTCCGGGTATCGCGGAACCTTGCTGGACATCACCGCGCGTCAGGCCGAACGCGCGGCCACCGAGCAGGCCATGCAGCGGCTGGAAACGGCGCTGGCCATCGCCGGCGCGGCGGTGGTCGCCATTGATGCCGACGGCGTGGTGACGTTCAACAATTCCGAGGCGGCACAATTGCTGGGCTGGGAGCCCGACCAACTGGCCGGACGGTCCTTTGCTGTAGCGATCAAAGGCGGCGAGGCGCTGGCCGGCGATCTCATGAAACGGGACCGTGTCGCCCGCAACGGCGAAACCTTTCATCGTCGTGACGGCAGCGTTCTGCCGGTCGACTATGTCTGTGCCCCCTTACAACATGGCCATGCCCTGACCGGCGCGGTCGTCACTTTCCGTGGCGTCACCGAGCGGCTGCGCAACGAGCGCGAATTGCTGGCGGCCAAGGATCGGGCGGAACGGGCGACCCAGGCCAAATCGGAATTCCTCGCCAAGATGTCCCATGAGCTGCGGACTCCGCTCAGCGCCATCATGGGCTTTTCCGACCTGATGCTGGGTGAACTGTTCGGTCCGATCGGCAACGAGCGGTATCGCGAATATGTCGGCGACATCCGCCAGTCCAGCGAGCACCTCCAAGCCATCATCGACGACGTGCTCGATCTGTCGCGCATCGAGTCGGGTCATCTCAAGCTGGTGGAAAAGCCGGTGGATGTGGCGGTGGCGGTCGAGGAGGCGCTGGTCATGGCCCGCACCGCCGCGTCGCGCTGCGCCGTTGCCGTCAGCAACAATGTGCCGGGCAACCTGCCGCGGGTCCGCGCCGACGACCGCCGGCTGCGGCAGGTGCTGCTCAATCTGCTGTCCAACGCCGTCAAATTCACCTCGGAAGGCGGTCGCGTCGACATCACCGCCGAGATTACCGGCGACGGCGCGTTGATCCTGCGGGTTACCGATACCGGCATCGGCATCCCGCCCGAGGATCTGCCCAACATTACCCAGGTGTTCGTGCAAGGCAATCTGGCGGTGGCGCGCAACCATGCCGGTGCCGGCCTGGGCCTGCCGCTGGCCAAGCATCTGGTCGAACTGCATGGCGGCCAGTTGACCATCGACAGTGCCGTGCAGATCGGGACCACCGTGACCGTCTGGCTGCCCCCCAGCCGCCTGGTGACCGAGAGCGATCCGGTGCCGGGGGGTGCTCCTCAGCCGACCTACAGTGCATGAAGCTGTCCTCTCCCGCTGGCGGGCTCCGGGATGTACAGATGTTGCAAATGCGAATTATAGAATAACTCGTCATCCCAGCGAAAGCTGGGATCCAGCCGGCTTTCGGACCAGTTCCAGGCTGGGCAAGATGCTGCGATGGCGAAGCCAGTCGGGGTCTTCTGATGTGGCGGATCAGGCGTCAAAGCCGCATGGATCCCA
>OBEQ010757207.1_pt1 | contig 45491 bp, 34 predicted proteins | sample 1670901 | NCBI WGS metagenome assembly OBEQ01 (sample SAMEA104232315, study PRJEB22302) | groundwater metagenome | biome: forest; feature: aquifer; material: groundwater | place: USA | collected 2011-08-07 | depth 5.4 m
ACGCGTCCCTGTCAGAAAGTTGTCACACCGTTCGCCCTAACAGGACGAAGCGAACGGTGTTGCGCGGTCACGGCGTGCAGCGAGCCGGATCCGTACACGGGAGGCACGTCCCCATGTCCACGAGCCGGTTCGGCAGCGAATAGCGCCGTCCCGGCGTTCCTCGCGGTTGCAGGCAGAGGCGCACCTGCAAGGTCACGTCGCGATCGTCCACGCGGCCATCCGCGTAGGTATCGCGCCGAAAGATCCGGACCCCTCCGCAGCTCGCGGCGGTCGGGACTCCTCCGTCCATCGTGGCGCACGGCATGTTGGGCGTATCGAGCGCCCCGGAGCATGCCGCACCCGTGTCGAGGTAGCCGCCCGTTGCCTCGGGCGTCACCACGATGGCCGTGGTGCTCGGCGGCGAGGGGAAGACGGGGCTTCCGGCCGAGTTGAAGATCGCCGGCTGCCGCGTCGTGCCCGTTCCGCACGCCGCGAAACGCGAGGAGTCGGTGATCTCGAAGCGGTATTCCACCGTCGAGATGACCGCCGCGTCCGTGCCTGCGTCGGAACCCGCGTCCGTGGCGGGGAAGCAAATCCCGCTGACGCAGATGTTCCCCGTGCCGCACGTACGGCCGCACGCGCCGCAGTTCAACGCGTCCGTCTGCAGGTTGCGGCAGGTGCCGGAGCAGCCGGTCATCCCGGTTGCGCAGCACGAGCCGAACGAGCAGGCGGTGCCTGCTCCGCACACGTTGCCGCATGCGCCACAGTTTGCGCTGTCGCTCTGCATGTCGCGACACGTCCCCGTGCAGTTCGTCAACCCGCTTCCGCACGCCGGAGCGCACGAGGAGAAGTTGCAGAACTGCCCTGCCGCGCATGCGTGACCGCACGCGCCGCAGTTGCCGGGATCGAACGCGAGGTCGACACAGACCGTGCCGCACGCGGTGGTGAACCGCGGGCAGACCAGCTGGCACGAACCGCTCCGGCACTGGTAGCCGGAGGCGGTGCGGCAACGATTGCCGCAGGCACCGCAGTTCGCATTGTCGCTCGTCGCGTCGACGCAGCTCGTGCCGCACACCGTCGCTCCCGTGGAGCAGATGGTGCCGCACGCGCCGGCGTTGCAGACCTGCGTGGATGCGCATCGGATGCCGCCCCCCCCGCAGTTGTTGCCATCCGTCTGCGCGTCGACGCACGCGCCGCCGCAGGCCGTCCGTCCGGACGGGCATTCGCATGCCCAGTTCCGGCAAGACTGCCCCGTCGCGCACGCGTTGCCGCACCAGCCGCAGTTGCTCGCATCGGCGCGTGTGTCCACGCACCGACCGTTGCACAGCGTCTGGCCCGTCGGGCACTGGCACCGCACGCCGCTGGTGGCGTCGTCGATGCAGCTCGTCCCTCCGGTGCAGACGCGGCCGCAAGCGCCGCAGTTCGCGTTGTCGGTCCGCGTGTTCACACACGCGCCGCCACAGGCCGTGAGGCCCATGGTGCAGATCGCCTCACAGCGGCCTGCCGCGCACACCTGTCCCGTCGCGCATGCATTGCCGCATGCACCACAGTTCGCGCTGTCGCTCGCGATGGTCGTGCAGCGTCCCGAGCAGATGGTCTGCCCGTGGACGCACTCGAGGATACAGCTGCCTCCGTGGCAGTTCTGTCCCGTCGTGCACGCATTGCCGCAGCGACCGCAGTTGCGCGGATCGCTCGCGAGGTCGACGCAGATGCCACCGCAGAAGCTGGCCGCCTCGCAAGAGGTCGACCGCCCGCAGCGACCCGCGATGCAGGTCGTACCGATGTCGCACGCGTGACCGCACGTACCGCAGTTGTTGCTGTCGGTCGTGAGGTTGTGACACGCGTCCGTACAGGCGGTGAAACCCGTCTGGCACGGCCGCGCGCACGCGCCGCCGAAACACACGAGACCGGTCGCGCACGCGTTGCCGCACGCGCCACAGTTGTTCGCGTCGATGTGCGTGTCCACGCACGCGCCGCCGCACGTCGTCTGACCCTCCGGGCACATGCTCGGAGGCGGAACGATGCACGTTCCGCTCGAGCACACCCGGCCGGTCGCGCACGTGTGACCGCAGAACCCGCAATTGCGGGCGTCGTTCGCGGTGTTGGAACACGCGTCGACGCCGCAGGCCGCGAGACCCGGGGAACACGCGATCGCGCACGCTCCGTGGCTGCACACCTGACCGACATCACATGCGTGGCCGCACGTCCCGCAGTTCGCCGCGTTGACCTGCGTGTTGACACAGTATCCGCTGCAGAGGGTTTCGCCCTCGGAGCAGACACTCACGCACAACCCGCCGACGCACGACGTCCCGCCCGCGCATGCATGGCCGCACGCGCCACAGTTCGCGTTTTCGACGCGCGTGTCGCGGCAGTTGCCGCCGCACAGGGTCTGGCCCGCCGAGCACCGAGTTGCCCCGGTGTCGAGGGGGAGGCAGCGGCCGCCGCGGCAGACTTCCGTCATGCCGCATGCGTTGCCGCACGCCCCGCAGTTGGTGTCGTCGGTCGCGATGCTTGCGCATCGGCCTCCGCACACCGCCTGCCCGTCGACGCACGCGAGCCGGCACGCGCCGAGCACGCATGTCTGCCCCATGGGGCACGCGTTACCGCACGCGCCGCAGTTCGCGCGATCCGTGAGCGTGTTCGCGCACGCGCCGCCGCAGACCGCGAGGTCTGCCGGGCACGTGGCGGCGCACCGGCCGGACAAGCAGCTCACGCTGCCGCCCGTCGGTGCCGTGCACGCGTTGCCGCACGCGCCACAGTTGGCACGATCGGTCATGAGCCAGGTGCAGCCTTCGCTGCAGGTGGTCTGACCGATCGAACACGGCCGGGGGACGTCTTCCCCCATGCCCATGCCCGTGTCCTCGCCGATCCCGTTGTCGGGCGGCGGGGTGTACGTGTCCGGAGGGGGCACGTACGTATCGGGCGGAGGCGCGTACGTGTCCATCGGCGCGGACGCATCCGCGCCGATGAGATCTCCGATCTTGGCCGGCGCGCACGCGCCGAAACCAAGACAGAAGACCACGACGATGAGGCTCGTCGCCAGCCGATCCCACTTGCTTTCTTCCATGACTTCAATTCTCCTGCCGCGAGACCGTCGCGGCGCGGTTTGTGAAGGCCCCGGCAAAGGCCCGATATTTGTTTCTCGGGCCACTGCCTTCCGTCCGAGTGCCGAATGAGAAGAGGAACCCCTCTGGATTCTAAGGTTCCCCGTCTTATTCAGCACTCGAACGCTCTGGAGACGTAACAGACAACAACGAAATTTATTCCTACAAATTATCAAAAGAACTTTCTTTACACCCTGTGAGACGACCTTTTGTAAGATCATCTCATTAGGGTGGCCGAGTGAGGGATCTCGGCCCAGTAGAAGTTTCGCGACGCGTCCCTCACGCGTCCCTGTCAGAAAGTTGTCACACCGTTCGCCCTAACAGGACGAAGCGAACGGTGACGCGCTTCACAGCGCGGTGTCCACCTCCTCTCCGCGAGGGTGCGGGGTGGGCGGGGGCGGGGATTCGGCCGCGGCGCGCGCTTCGCGCAGCGCCGCGATCACGTCGGCCCGCGGGTTCAGAGCGAACCCGCACCCCACGGCCACGTGGCCGTAGAAATCCGCCGACGTGCTGGAGCCAAGGGCGCCCCAGCCGATACCCGCGTTCAGCTCGCAGGCGCCGTAGCTCGCTTGCGCGAGCGGGCCTGCGATCCACCCAAGCGACCCGGCCTCGATGGGACGCTGCCCCTCGATGACCCTGGCGGTCAACTGGTGGTTTGTCACCCACCCGCCGACGCCGAGCCGCCAGAGTCCGCTCTGCCACCCGGCGGACACCCGTCCGCCGAAAAAAACCGTCCACGCTCCCAGCCCTTCCAGGCGGGAAGCGCCGGCCGTCGCCGCGAGCGCGACGAACGACTGGTTTGAGGGGTTCCACCGCGTGTGGACCACCCCTCCGAACCCGGGAACGAAAGTGTAGCGCCCGAAGGCTGCTGACACCTCGCCCCCGACCGTCGTGACCGGTACGAGTCGGGCAAGGGCCCCGATCGCCCTGCCGTGCGCGGCGATCACGCGATCGCGCCGCGCGTCGCCGGCCTCATTCGCGGTGGCGCGCGTCTCGAGGGTGGTTGCCCGCCCCTCGAGCGCAGTCGTTCGGCCTTCGACCGCGGTGACCCGCTCGATGGCCGATTGGAGGCCGGCCTCCAGATCGTCCACCCGGAATCCGAGCGAACGCGCGAGGCCCAGTGCCTCGGTCGCGATCGCCGCGGTTTCGGCGAGATGCTGCCGCGCTTCGGCGATGTCCGCCTCGGCACGGCCCATTCGGCCCTGGAGCACCGCGATGGCGCGCCGGTCCGCAGCCTCGCGTGCACGCAGGACGGCGACGCGGCGCACGAGCGTACGGTATTGCTCCGTACGCACGAGACCGAGCGCATCCTGCGCCTGCTGCCCGCCGCATTGCGGCTGCGGGTTGCAGGCAGGCACACAGATCGTCACGGCCGGATCGGATCCCGGCACGCCCGCGACCGGATCGGTTCCGGGCGGGCATTGCATTGCCCGGGAACGCACGGCCTCCACGGCCCGTGCCAGCCCGCCGATGGCCACGTTCGTGGCGTCCGGCGTGGCGTCCTCGTGCGCCTCTGCCACGTCCGACGGATCGTTGTCCGTCGTCGCGGCGTCGGCGTCGATATCCTGCGCAAAGCCCTTGCGCGGGGTTGCGATAAATGCCATCGCGAGCACGACGAAACCCGTCGCCGGTCCCACCAGGTGGGGGTTCTTCCTTGCTTCCACTTGCTTTCTTCCTTTTCCTTCCTTATGAGCCCTGGCGAGGGGCCGGATTTCCGGGCCACTCGCCGCCATTCGAGTGCCGATCTGAACGACGAACATCCGGTAAATACCGTTAAAAATTCACGATGATTCGTCACTCAATTCAGCACTCGAATGCTAAAGGAAATTTTTTTTTGAAACCCAGGACAGAGCCTGGAGCCGTCCCGTCTCCGCTTGGGGAAAGGAGGAAGATCCCCCAACCAGGCCGGAACGGCTCCAATATCCGTCATACCGCAAACATTCCTCTTTCATTATTTTAGGCACACTTCTCACTAAAAGAACGTATGAATGTATCAAAAAGTGACCCATCTGTCAATAGGTCACCTACTGAGAGCGGACGCCGTCTGCCCCTATGACCACTCCCCTATTTTTGCTCCCATCTTAGCCAAAATCCATCCTAAACCGAGCAAAAATCCGGCTAAGGCTCCGATCAAGGCATTTTGCAGGAACCGTGGCTTGGCAAACCACGGAGAGTCCAAAGGCGAGTCAACCACCTGCACTCGGACGTTATAACCAAAGTAGTTTGGCGTTTCGAGAGCCAGCTCACGGGCAGCCGCATCCACAAGAATCCTGGCCTGACCACGTTTTGGATGAAAACCCGAGAGCGCCATGATTCCCGTGCCAGGCACCAACTGGGTCTCAACAGATTCCTTCCATAATTTCCGTCGCTGATATTCATCCGTCGGAAAATAGGAGGCATCAAACCCTTGAGCTTGAGCCAGCACATTATTAAAATAGGTTGTCGTGTAAATCAGCTCAGACAAATTCGCGGCAATCCGCTCCGTGGATTTGATGGCCGTATACGGATCCAACCCAGCGGCATTGGGCTGGGTGATCAGCACGCGCATGGTGGAGCCGTAACGCAACGGCGAGGCCAATGAAAAGCCAAGCGCCACGAGTGCGCCGATCAACGCGAGCCAGAGAGGCCAGCGCCGGGTGTGGGAGAAAGAATGAGACATACTTATTTCAAAAATTCGCTCGTGAGTACGGAACCTAAGATGACGGAAACCTCCAAAAGCTTTCCTTGGCGCGTGATGGTGAGGGTGACACGCGTGCCAGGATGATACGAGAGCAAACGCTCCCCCACATCTGCGGTCCCATCCAGGATATCACGTTCGATGCGTTCGATCACATCTCCCTCGCGTAAAACCTTGCTGCCGGTCCGCACCCACGCTCCTTGGCGAGGTATCTCCGTACGCGACCGTTCAAACACGCGCGCGGCCAGATCAAGGGTGCGAATGCCGAGGCTGGCATGACGAATCTCGCCAGAAGAAAGCAGAGAGGCCAAGGACCCGCTGATGTTGCTGGCCGGCACCACGCGCCATCCATCCGCGGTGAAGGTTTCCAGGAGTCCGATCAGACGCCCTTGCGTATCCCACACGCCGCCGCCGCTCCAGAACGAACCCGCATTTCCCGAAACCAAAAGACGACGCGTGGCGCGCTCGCTCGAGGCGATCTCAACTTGATGGTGCGCACGCAAATCCAAGACGGTTTCGGGTTGAAGACGCTTGGCGCGCGGTTCGAGCCATACAACAATCCCATGCGCCAGATCTTCGGGATGAACAAATTCTGAAGCCGGAAGATCTGAGGCTTCAATTTTCAAAAACACCACGTCCGTGGCTTGATCGCGAATCGCCTTGGTCAACGGATACGCGCGACCGTTCCACACAGCGGCAAGATCGGACACATGGGCGCCGTTGAACGCTTGCGCCGTAGTGATCAGCCAGCCGTCTGCCGTGACCGTGATCGCCGCGCCCACCTCTCGCTCGCCAACGGCAACCCCTTCATCCGTGGGTTTGGAAGGATTCCGTCTCACAAGCGTCACGACCGGAGACAAACGGCGCGCGATGAACGCCGAAGGATAGAGCGGCGAAGCTGCTGGCCGTTCGATCGGCACCACCTCGACGCGCGGCTCTGTAGTGGTCGAGGCTGCCACGCGTTCTAAACGTTGACGCAACGCGGTCTCCAACTGAGCGATCTGCGATGGGACGTACCACATCGCAACCATCCAGCCGGCTCCCGCGCCTCCAAGCAAGGCCAAACCCATCCCGATCCAAAAACGCGACGTACGCATACCACGAGCTTACGCCCAACGAGCCGTGAATAAAAGAGCGACAAATCCAGCGAGCGCGAGCACCCCTTCACTCCACGCCATCTTGAAAGAGGGTTGGGGCTGATAGGCATAACGCCGGATGCGCATGGGCAAACACAAGAGGAGCGAAGCCAACGCGCCCTGCACGGCCATGCTCACGGGCAAGAGCAATCCCAACAATCCGATCTGTCCGCCGAGCAGTCCGCCTAACAGCATCCAGCGTCGGCGATGCGTGCGATGCGCGTTGGGATGCGTGGTTAAAAAATAGAAACTGGCGCCAAGCAAGATGAAGCTCGCCACGCTCACCCACGAACGCATCTGCAAAAACACCCCGAGACCGTGCCAGGTGGAAGCCAAAAAAAATCCCGCGACCGGCACGAGCGCGATGTTAAAGCGAGAGAGCCCGTTGACCGGATAGCGCGTGGGATCGTACAGGAACAGAAACAGCAGTTCGAGAGAAACAAGCGGGATGAGCAAAAACACGAGCGAGGTCACAAAGCGCGTCAGAGAACCCTCGACCAAGAGAAAAGCAAAACCCACAATGGCGAGGGTCACAAAACTCGGCGCCATTTTTTCCAACGTGTCTCGCCAGGTGAGCTCGCGCCAAGCCATGGCACAAACGGCAAAAAATGCGAGCGCCCACACGATCACCAATGGCCACGGATAGATCAACGCATCGCGCCATTGCCACGCACTCAAAAACCCAGCCACGCCGGCGATGAGCCAGGGGGACAGGCGCATGAACAAAAATTTCATACACGACAAGTCCTCACGGCATGCGGCGAAAACGGAGGATTTCGACAAGCGCAACCGAGGCGGCCGTAGCCACGGGGATGGAAAAAATGGCGCCGACCGTTCCGAAGAGTTTGGCGCCGACCATGAAGGCCACCAAACTCACGATGGGATTGAGTCCCACGGCGCGCTGCATCACCTTGGGCACAAAAACATTATTTTCTAACTGCTGAATAATAATGATGACGCCCAGCGTGATCAACCCGTGCGTCAAAGACACGGATAATCCCAGGATCACAGCCGGCACCGCAGAAATAAAAGGCCCGATGTAAGGAATGAACTCGAGCAAGCCGCCGACCAGCGCCAACAGCAAGGCGTATGGCAAATGAATGAGAGAGAAACCGATGAAGTACAAGATGCCGATGATCAGGCCGAGGACCAACTGCCCGCGTAACCAGGCACCGAGCTTGTCCACCATCTGCCACACCAGCCGCGCGGCAAATTCCTGATATTCAGCAGGCACCAAATTACGAAACAGATTTTTGGCCGCCGATTCTTCCAAGATCATATAAAAGGACAGCACGAGCACGGCGAAGAAGCCCACCACCCCGCCGAACACGGTGTTCAAGACGCCCATCACGCCGCCGAACAGGTCGGTTTGCCCCTGCACGGCCGTCGAGAGCTGTTGCAATCCATGTGGTTCAATGAGACGCTTGAGAAAGTCCATGGCTTGCGAGAACGAAGACGAGACCTCGCCATAGGAACTGACAAAAGAACGAACTTCGTCTAAAATTGCAGGCACGAGCAAGGCAAAGGCCGCGAGCATGATCCCAAAAAGCAAGAGATAAAAAGCGAACACCACGAGAGCTTTGGGGATGCGATGCGCCTGGGCCCACCGCGCCAAGGGATAGACCACGCCCGCGAGCAACATTGCGGTAAACACGGTCAGCAAAATGTCGCGGATCAACCACGCGATTCCGAGCGCGATCAAAATCGCACAGGTGCGCAAGATCGTGCCGGTGGAGATGCTCACCACTCGCGTTTGAGAAGAAGACGACGACATACCTCTCAGTAGAATAGCAAACAAGTCTCTCTGATGAAACCCTACGCCGACCATCGCAAGGCGCGCTACCACTACGAGATCCTCGAAACCTTCGAGGGTGGATTGGCGTTAACCGGCCAAGAAGTCAAAAGCATCCGCGAAGGAGGGGCAAAACTCGAAGGAGCCTATCTGCGCCTGATCCGAGGAGAACTGTGGCTTGTGGGCGCGCGCATCGCACCCTATACCAAGAGCACGCCAACCGCGGATTATGATCCGGAAGCGCCGCGCAAAGTGCTGGTGCGACAGCGCGAGCTACGCGTTTTGCTTGGAAAAACGCAGCAAAAAGGCTTGACACTCATCCCCTTATCGTTCTATCCTAAGGCCCGACGCATCAAGATCTCCTTCGCGCTCTGCCGCGGTCGTAAGGCTCCGGACAAGCGAGAAAAACTCAAAGCTCGTGATCTCATGCGTGAAGCGTCACGGGGATGAATCAGCATCGACGACGTGTCCTTCACTTCTTTGCAAGCCGAGTGCGCTCGTGCGCTCGTACCCACTCGCGAGCACCATGACAATTGCCAACGTCATGTCAAAAGTACGGAATGCCCTCGCTTCGGCGTTCAGCGTTCCGAGCTTTGCTCCGTCCTTCGCCTAAGATCTTCGGATCTTCAGCCGAACGATGGGCCGATCCCCTTTCCTCTCGTCTCATGGGGTGAGGGATGATCGTCATAACCTATGAGGCTTGATGATCCGCGCGTTCTCCGCAGATCCTGACCGGCTCGAGAACTCGGCTCTTCCTTGTCCGTTCATGGACGCACCGAAGAGCGACGTCCCGCCCCTGCGGCGGGAAAACACGTGAACCACGCTTGTGAACGAAAAGACGTGAAGACCTGTTCGGACGGGGGTGCGATACCCCCCATCTCCACCAAAAAAATGCGCATCCATCATCGCCGCCGTGGCGGTTACATCAGAAAGCCCGAGGGACCCGTGTATCGAGCCAACGAGCAGATCCTCGCACCTGAAGTGCGCGTGATTGATGAGGAAGGAAAGATGGCAGGCGTGTTGAAAATCCCAGAAGCGATCGCGTTGGCCCGCGAACGCGGATACGATCTCGTGGAAGTCTTCCCCAAAGCCGAACCGCCGGTGTGCAAGTTGCTCGACTTCGGACAATTTAAATACCAAAAGGAAAAAGAGATGCGCATCCAAAAGGCGCATGCCAAGAAGGTGGACACCAAAGGCATCCGTCTGTCGGTGAAGATGGGATCGCATGATCTCGACATCCGCCGCGAACAAGCCGAAGGGTTCCTGACCGATGGCGATAAGATCAAAATCGAGATCCGTCTGCGCGGTCGAGAAAAGGAACACGGCGAGATCGCCTACCAACGCATCCAGGATTTCATCAACCAGCTCACAAAAAAATACGCCCTTACCATTGAACAGCCCATCACAAGAAACATGGGAAATGTCTCCGCCATCGTGGCTCGTAAATCTTGAAACATCTATGCTCAAAACCCACAAAGCCATTGCCAAACGCGTACGCCTGACCAAGACAGGTAAACTTTTGAAACGCAAAGGCGGACAGGATCACTTCAACAGCCGCGAAAGCGGAAAGGTCACCCGCAACAAGCGGAGCGACTTGGCCGTCTATTCGACGTTCGCCCGCAGCATGAAGAACCTCATCTAAACCTCCAACCTTTAACCTTCCCTCCTATGCCTCGCGTGAAACGTGGAACCCATCGCATCAAACGCCGCAAGAATATCCTGGCCCGCACCAAGGGCATGATGTGGGGGCGTAAGAGTAAGATCACTCTCGCCAAGGTCGCAGCCACTAAATCCGGCGCCAATGCGTATCGCGATCGTCGTTTGAAGAAACGGGACAACCGCGGTCTCCAACAGATGCGCATCAACGCGGGCGCGCGTCTGCATGGCACAACCTATTCTCGATTGATGGCTGATTTAAAAAAGCGTTCGATCCTCCTCGATCGAAAAGTCTTGGCACAGCTCGCGAGCGAGCATCCGGAGATTTTCGCCAATCTCATCAAAGGTTAAACAAAAGGGGTGGGAGTATGTTATCATGGAGATCATTCCTCTCTTATGCGCGAATCTCTCCCTCTGCCACCTCTTCCGGATCTCGAAGAACACCCCAAACAAGGGCTACGTTTTCGATCTCATCACAAAGAACAGGACGATGGTCCTGAGTTGACCTACGGAGAACCCACATCCGTGGATGATGAGGGTCCTGAGCTGACGTACACGGAAGAAAAAACGGATGACACGGATGTTTTTCCGGCCATCATCCGACAACGCACCCGAAATTTTCATCTTGAAAAATCCTTGGCTGAAGTCCCGACCACGCCGCTTCTGCGCGAAGAACGACGACAACAATTCGCAGCTCATCGTGAACATTTGAAACAAAAAGCGATGCGCGTCAAACGGGAATTGACCGAGCTCTCTCTGACAAGAGCGCAGAGTGGGCTCTCCCCTGCGGAACGGATCAAAAAAAATTTGGCATTGAGACAAGAGCTCAAACGTCTCTCCGAACAGATCAAGGCTGCTCCGGAAGAAGAACGGCTGGCTGGTCTTCCTGCAGAAGAAGAGATTCGAACGCGTCTCACAGAAATCGAGAAAAAAATTCAGCATACTCCCAAAAGCCTCAAAGCGGTTGTCTCGGGTTTGAAATTGGATAAAGAGGAGCTGGAGAGTCAGCTCCCGCGAGAGGAAGGTTCGACGTCCGATCATGAGGCGCTGTTTCAAAGTTCCGACGCGCGCAAAAAACAGGAAGAACGATTGCACCGTGCTCCCACCGAAGAACAACTCCAACGGTTGGAACGGTTTGCCGCGGAAAAAAATCGTGTTGAAGCAGAAGAACGAAAACGTGTTGAAGCAGAAATGAAAGAACTGCAAGAGCTTGGTCAAGTGGCGGAGACTCAAAAACAACTTGCTGAAGCTGCGGAGCATCAAAAAAAGATAGCTCGCCAAAAACGCGCGATCCAAACCTGCACCGAGGAACTGGAACACCTCCAGGAAACGTATCGTCAACGCTATGGAGGAGAGTTGGTACGTGCGGCTCAAGGAGAGGAGGGCGCGGGAGAGGGACTGGTGCGCATCGGAAGACAGATCCTTGGATTTTTCAAAAGAGAAAAACCGGATCTCTCACGCCAAGACCTGATCACAAAATACCGACGAACGTTGGATGATCTGGCCGTGGGAGAGGATACGCTCTCCCTGTTGCAGACACATACGCCGGAACGCTTCCCTCGTCCTTTGCATCTCAAGCGCGTGCCCTTACCCAAAACACGCATCGGAGCCGGCGGTGGCGGTGAAGGGATTGATTTCACGGATCTCTTGGGACGCAAAACAACCGACCGTGTTTTGGAAGAGCGCGAAGAGGAAGAAGGCAGGGAACGCGCGGATCGGACTGAGGCTCGCGCCGAGCGGATGGTTGGCTCAGAGTCTTGGATCGAAAAACTAGAACGCGCTTCCTCATTAAACGCGCAGGAGGAACAAGCCCAACGTGAAAACGTCGAACGAGAAACCTTACGCACGATCCTTCTCGCTGGTCGTACGCCGGATCAGAAACCGATCAACTCCAAACTTTTCCATCGCATCCAAAACATCGTCCATCTCCCTTTTATTTCCGAAGCCGAGATGAAACGGAAACTTCCGAGGGAACAACGGCGCGCGGTTGAGGGGTGGGGGAAATTTCTCAAAACCGTAGTTGAAAAACGCCTCGCCTCTCCGCGAGGATCTGTGGAACCGTTCATCCAGCGCTTTCAAGAAGACTCCATCGAATCGGCCCTCACGCATTACGCTCTTACGTTAGAAGCGCTAGCCCTTCTTCCTCATCGCACCATGGATGCGCGCGTGCGCAAGCAGCTCATCGAGGAATATGTCAACACCCTCTTGATCAGCCACCGCACATTAGGTTTGAGCTCAGCGGAACAAAAACGCTTTGACGATGTGTTGAAGCTCTTGCAAAAAGAACCCTCTGCTTCACGTCCCTCTCAAACTCCGCCGATGCAACGCGCGGCATAATCCGTATGATGGAATCTTTGCGTGAAGAAACCCCGCGTACGCCACGACGTCGGCCTCCGCGCGAAAACAGAGAACGCAGGCTCCCCCCTGTCGAAAAACCAACCCCGCCCCCTTCTCCCGCGCCTCCCTCTCGCCCTTCTTTGCCGCGCGCCTGGGGTACCGTTAGCGATGTGTGGAAGCGTCCTTTGTATGCGAGCTTTGGCATCGGCCGCTCCAAACGCGAGGAAAGCGAGGTCGCATCTAAAAAAACCGAGGCCGCGTCTGAGGCTGCCCCTGAAGTCATGATTTCTCCTGTCCCCTCTTTTGAAGATGCCGCTTCCTCCTTGCAGGTCGCTGAAACCTCTCTGGGAGAAATAAAAAAGACGTGGAGTGAAGAAACGTTCTCCCGACATCTCGCCACGGCCAAAGAGGCGCTGCACAAAACAGAAACCGCCATAGAACATCTCCCACCATCCGACGCGGTCGAAAAACTTCGCAACGATTTTCGGTCTGCGCAAGAGATGTTGCGCGAAGTTGTGCACGTGCAAGCGCTCACGCGGCGCATTCAGGCTCAAGGAGAAGAGATGGATTTGGCGGAAACGCGGTTTGAACCCGCGCATCGTTTTGATACGTTCTGGAAAGAAAAGCCGACGGAGCAAATTTTTCCCGTCGTAGATCCCGGCGACGTGTCTCGCGACATGGCCTGGGTTGCCAAACGCTATCAAGCGGAACAGGAAATCCTCAAAGAGAAAAAAGCAGAACGTAAAAAGAAAAAGAAGGAACTGGCCGCGGCGATGGAAGGTCTGCAAGATTTGCTGTATGAACGCACCGGAAAAAATTTCAGCCAAGAAGATATTGAGGACATGAGTGCGGGTCTTCAGAAGGTTCCCCCTCAAGCGGAAGAGAATGTCTTCGGCAGAATGGTGCGCTGGGCCACAAGAAAAGGGCCGTCGTTCAAACAAGAACTCACGGGCTACCAAAAATTACAAGAAGATCTCGATGGCGTAAGCGCAGACATCAAGAGACTGACCCCAAAGGATCTCGGCGCAACCGTCGAGAGTTTGGAGCGTGCGGAAGCCGAGGACGCTGAAAATCTAAGAAAAGCGCGCGCGCGGAAAGAGAAGCTTAAGGAAGCTCCGGTGCAGAACGTCAAAGACATTCAAGCTCTTGGTCGCCTCGCCTTGAGCGAAGAACGTCGTCGCGCGCGAGGGAGTACGCAAAAAGATCGACAAACGATCGAAACGCAAATCCAAATGGAAACGGCGCGCCACCGAGAACGCCTGCTGAACCAAGCTTTGCAAGAATGGGAGGAAGAACGTTTGGCGCAAGGGGTGATGGAAAAACCAACGGAAGAAGACATCCAAAATCTGCAAGACCGAATCGACCGCGAGCTGGCCAAAGAACATCGAGACACCTACGCGCAACGATTTGAGGAAAAACTTGATCCCTTGAGCAGTGCGCAGGCGTTCCTGAAAACTATTCAGGCCGAAAAGGATGCGTTTGCCAAACCAGAATTCCGCCAACAGTTTGCGCGTCTCCGTCGCGTGATCGAGGAAACGCTCCAATCCAAAGAAATGGATCCAGAAGCGGTGAGCTATCGTCGAGAGTTGAGCTCCCTGTTGCTCATGCCTGCCTGGGAAGCGTTTGCCAAACAGATGGATGCTCAAGCCAAGACGCGCGTGGAAGAAAAATTTTTCGCCCGTGAAGAACGACGCCGGGCTCCGGAAAAACCGTATGTGCTTAAAGCCCAACCTGATTTTGATACTGAACCGTTTCCTTGGCAGTTGTCTCCGTCGCGTCGTCCCAACAAGGTTGAGTCTTACCATATCCAGGATTCCATCCAAGAAGAGGAGGACCCCCTCCCGCTCGTGAGGCGCAAGAAAGAAAAAAAAGAACAGCTATTGGCGTTTGATAGCGCCCTGGAGATGATCCCATCCAAACGGAATGAAGATCGAGGATTTGTGACCGCAACGGCCGCCGGCGTCTTTGATGGGGTCTCGAGCGGCGGAGGAGCCGAGGCCGCGCAAACCGCGCAAGACATTTTTGAAAAAGGCCTAGCCGTGCTTGAGGCTCTGCCACTTGGTCTTTCTGATCAAGCATGGATAGAGATAATGCAACGCTTGTTTGAGAGAGCCAACCGCGCCGTGTATGAACTCCTCACAAATCAACAACGGCGGGATCGAACCGGGGCCTATAAGGAAAAGGATCCGCCGACTCTGACGACCGCTTCGGTGGTTCAGATCCTCACGATGCCGGATGGGAGAACCCTGGCGTTGATCGGCAATACCGGAGACAGCCGCATCTACTTGCAAGATCTGAACGGACGCATCTTTGCAGCCACGGTGGATGATAATCCTGTGCTGCAATCCGATGATTTTGAAAACGCTGAGCAACGTGTGCACTTTCAAAATCTGATCGGAAGGTTAGATAGCATCAAAGATATTCAGAATGCGGATCTGTTGCGAGAACGCGGGCTGAACGAGGAAGACATCGCTTTCCTCCAAACAGAAAAGACCCAAACCATCGTCCGAAACTATTTCAGATTTCGTAACGTCGTGACAGAAGCTCTCGGAGCCAAGGCGACTCTCTCTGCCCATGTCCGTTTGATAGATCTGAAAAATATCCGACGCGTGATCATCATGTCCGATGGGGTGCACGATCAAGTGAGAGACGATCAATTGGAACAGGAACTTCAAGACAAGGAGGAATTCACGGCTGAAGCCATTGGGGAAGCGCTCTCGTCTCTCGCGGATCGCTCGATCGTAGAAAATCAGACGCGTTCAAAAGGGAGAGATGACATCTCCGTGGCGGTCATTGATGTGCAACGTCAAAAAGGAGAAGCTCGCCTTCCCCTGTTGGATGCGGCGGAATAATCTAGACTTTCCTGGTTTGGACTTCTTCCAACACTTGTGTGATAAAGATCGGCTTGTCAATCAGCTGTTGATCCTTCTCGCCGCGACGACGCACGGTCAGTGGGCCGCCTTCCATTTCTTTGTCGCCGACCACGAGCATCACCGGCACTTTTGATTTTTCGGCGGTGCGGATTTTTTTGCCGACAGATTCGGTGGAATCGTCTACTTCAACACGAAAGCCCTGCGCCTCAAGCTCACGCGCGAGCGAACGCGCAAACTCCACGTGACGATCAGCCACCGGTAACACCGCGATTTGCACCGGCGACAACCAGAGCGGAAATGCGCCGGCGTAGTGTTCGATCATGATGGCCATGAATCGCTCGACCGAACCGAGAATGGCGCGATGAATCATGACCGGACGTTTTTTGGTTCCATCCGCATCCGTGTATTCCAGACCAAATCGTTCGGGTTGATTGAAATCAAGTTGAATCGTGGCAAGTTGCCATTCGCGACCAATAGCATCTTTGGCGATGAAGTCGAGCTTGGGGCCATAGAATGCGGCTTCACCGTCCCCCACTTCCACCGTGACACCCATGTCTTCCATCAGATCAGCTAATGATTTTTCTGCCGAGCTCCAGGCCGCATCGCCTCCCAAATATTTTTCCGGATGTGTGAGATCGCGCACACTTAAACGTACGCGATGGAACGACATGCCAAAGGCCTCATAAAAACGACGCGCGATCTCATAGATCGCAAGCGCCTCATCGTGAATCTGATCTGGACGGCAGAACACGTGCGCATCATCCTGCGTGATCGAACGCACGCGCGTGAGCCCTTGCAACTGGCCGGTGTTTTCATCGCGATACACGGTCGTGACCTCGCTCATGCGAATCGGCAGATCGCGATAGCTGCGCGGACGCGAGGCGTAAATCTGCGTGTGATGCGGACAGTTCATGGGCTTGAGCACAAACGTCTCGTCTGTTTTTTTGCTCGACACATGAAACAGATCGTCTTCGAATTTGTCCCAATGCCCGGAAGTTTTATAGAGATCAGATTTGGTGATGTGCGGAATCCATACGCGCTGATAGCCGTACGGCTTCATCAATTCCCAGACAAAATCCGTGAGCGACTCACGCAACGTCACGCCCTTTGACGTAAACATCGGTAAACCTGATCCGACAAGTGAAGAAAACATGAACAGATCAAGCTCCTGTCCCAACTTTCGATGATCACGCTTCTCGGCTTCTGCCATCATGGTTTGATGGCCTTTCAGCTCCGCTTCTGTCGCAAAACACAGTCCGTAGATCCGTTGCATCTGCGGGTTCGTGTCTTTGCCGCGCCAATACGCGCCAGCAATCTTGGTGAGCTTCCACGCGCCAATGTCTTTGGCTTCCGTAACATGCGGGCCACGACACAGATCGATAAACTCGCCCGTGCGATACAGTGTGACACTGCCGACATTTTGCGGATCCACATCCTGCGCTTCTTCTGCGCTGACTTTGGTGGTGCCCTTGGTTTTCAAATCCGTAAGCAGCTCTCCTTTATACGTTTGGCCGAGTTCACGAAACAAGTGGATCGCGTCATCGATAGGCAATTCCTCGCGGACGAACGCGGGATTTTGTCCCACGATCTTGCGCATCTCTTTTTCAATGGCCGCAAGATCCTCCTCCGTGACGCCGCGTCCAATATCAATGTCGTAATAAAATCCGTTCTCGACCACGGGGCCTACGCCAAACTTCGCTTCCGGAAACAAACGTTTGACGGCCGCGGCCATCACGTGAGCTGCACTATGCCGACGGGTTTCAATGGGGATCATAGGAAATGAAAAAGGATGGGTAACGGATGATCCTGACGGACGATCCTGAAGGAGGGGTGACACGGCGAATATTTTTACTGTCCTGCGAAGTTCGACGCAGCGGGAGCAGAAAAATGTTTGCCGTGGCAGGACCCCGACGTCGTTCCGGCAGATCCCCAAGGATTCGTATCGAATGATGACAAACCAAACAAACGAACGCAAGCCACGGTTCACCTCCTCCACTGTTCAGGTTGACTCCCAAACACACCACCCTTACGGTGAAGATTCCCCTTTGGGGATTTTATTCTTAGCTCATCCATGCCCATGCCACATTCTCTCCGTACGTTTTTTTCTTTTTATTCACGTCGCATCTCTCTCATGCTTTTGGGAGCCACGATGCTCTGGGTCTCGCCGCTTGCGTACAGCGTCGTCGAGGCCAGAACCGTATCGCCCCCGATCCACCACGGACGATTTCACGCAGCAACGTTGCGTCATCGCCACCATCATCGACAACCCGCACCTGTCCCCGCACCAAGTCCGACGCCAACGCCGACCCCTGCACCAGTGGTGATCCCCGTCGAACCACCGACGCCTTCACCAGCCCCTGATCCGAGTCCGACGCCCGCGCCGATACCAACCCCCGCTCCCGCTCCGACACCTGTCCCCACACCTGTCCCCGTTCCCGCTCCCGCACCGACCCCGATCCCTGTACCTAGCCCAGAACCCACCCCAGTACCTGTCCCCACACCTGTCCCCGTTCCGGTGACAAGCGTGGCGCCTTATGATCTGGGGTCTCCGATTCTGCAAGAAATTTGGGTGGATGGAACGAATGGAAACGATAACGCCAACGGCTCACGGAGCGCGCCTTTGCGCACGCTCGCGGCCGCGTGGCAACGCATTCCGCAAAACCAAACGCTGACCGGAAGCGGGTTTCGCATCTTAATGAAGTCAGGAACCTATGGCGATGATGCTATTCCTGCGAACGGCTGGATGGAGGGTCGTATGGGAACCGCGGCTGCGCCGATTATCATCGAGGCCGCTGATGGCCCGGGAACCGTCACGCTTCCAAGTTTGAACGTCTACAACGTGCAGCATCTCGCGTTGATTGGTCTGCATCTCCATGCCGGTGGCGGCGATGTGTTCCATTGCGAAAAGTGTGATGTGCTTTTGATCCGCAATTCACGTATTGAAGGGCCGCGCGGCGGACCTCACGAAACCGTGAAGATCAACCAATCGCAACACGTCTATCTGGAGAACAACGACATCTCCGGCGCCGATGACAACGCGATAGACTTTGTCGCGGTGCAATACGCGCATGTGACCGGCAACAAAATCCACGAGGCCAATGATTGGTGCGCCTATGCCAAAGGCGGATCCGCAGACGTGATCTACGATAACAATGAGATCTACAACTGCGGCACTGGCGGATTCACGGCCGGACAAGGAACGGGCTTTGAATTCATGATCGCGCCGTGGTTGCAGTACGAAGCGTATGGGATCACGGTCACGCACAACGTGATCCACGACACTGACGGCGCAGGACTCGGCGTCAACGGTGGATACAACATCTTGATGGCCAACAACACGCTGTATCGCGTGGGCCGTCGCAGTCACACCATTGAAGTCGTGTTCGGCCTGCGCGGATGCGATGGCGACACGGCTAAATGTCAAAATTATCTGAACCAGGGCGGCTGGGGCATTGCCTCAACCGGATATGAGGAACCGATTCCCAACCGTCACGTGTTCATCTACGACAACATCATCTACAACCCGTCCGGCTATCAGAGCGGTTACACGCACTTTGCGATCTACGATCCACGCACTGCCGGAAGCGGAAGCCACATCCCAAGCCCGGCGCGTACGGACACGGATCTGCAAATCCGCGGCAACATCATCTGGAACGGCCCAAGTGATTATCCGCTCGGCATAGAAGACAACAGCTCCGCGTGTCAGGCTTCCAACCCGACGTGTAACGCTTCGCAGCTCCGCGCCGACAACGCCATCAACACGGTTCAACCCGCGTTTGTGAATGCCGCGATCGGAAACTTCCTTCCGACCTCAGGCAGCAACATTCTCGGAGCAAGAACCTTTGCGCTTCCAAGTTTCTCCTGGAACGACGTGCTGAACCCTTCCACACCGCGCGTAGACAATGCGTTGGCAGGGACGATGAGTCACGCAGGAGCGAAGTAACGGAACCCCCTCTTGCTCCCCCTTCGTAAGGGGGAGAATAAATCGAGAAGACCGAGCCTCCGGGCTCGGTCTTCTGTGTCTCCGACGATCTTCTATCTCACTTGCACGAAGATCGTATTTTCGTTGAGCGTCTCTCCGCTCTTCTTGTCCTTCACCGTGACGATGAGGCTGTAGGATCCAGGCTTCAGCGTCTTGGGAAGTTTGTCTTTGACGTTGGCGTTCCAGGCTGCGCCGGCTTTCACGGTTCCTGATCCGCTCGAGTGCTGAACGGTTTTGCCGTCTGCGTCCACGAGCTCGCGCGTGATCGCCACGCTCTGCGCCTTGTTCGTGGTGTTGCCGTAGCTATACGTGAACTGCAAGGCTTGTCCTGGAGCGAGAGCTGCACCGTCTACGATCCCGCTGAAGCTCACGCCTGCGGTGACAGGACCGCTTGGCGCTGCCGGGGCTGGTGCAGGAGCGACCGGAGCTGGAGCGGCTGGGGCGGGTTTTGTCACCTTCCCCACCTGCACGCTCATGGTTTGTTTGCTCAAAACCTTGCCCTTACTATCCATCACCGTGACACGAACCGCGTAAGCGCCGACCTTGAGAGACTTAGACAAAATTTCTGAAACGCTCTTGTCCAACGCGGCGCCGGCTTTGAGCGTCGCTGTGCCTTTTGAGGTCTTCACTACCTTGCCCTTGGCATCCACCATTTCACGCAACAGGCGGACAGATTGAGCTTTGCCTGAACTGTTCACGTAATGATAGCCGTAGCGGATCGGTTTTCCTGGAGCGATCACCGTGCCTTCTGCAAGACCGGAGAACTGAATGCCAGCGACATTGGCCTGCGTGGAAGCCGAGGCTCCGGCTGCCGCAGGAGCGGCTGTTATGACAGGGGTTGTCACGACCGGAGTTGTCACGACCGGAGTTGTCGTCACCGGAACCGTAACCACTGGAGTCGTGACGATTGGCGACGTAGTCACGGGGCTGCTGCTTGATCCGCCGGAAGAACTGATGCCCGAAGAACCAGAGCTGCTCGTTCCACCACCACCGGTATTCGCATTCGAGGTTCTGGCATTTGTGGAAGCCGATGGGGCGGATTCACCAGAATCATTCAATGAGGTGATCTCGTAGTAGTAGATCGTGTTGGAAACAAGACCCGTGTCTGAGTAGGAGACCGTTGAACCCGAGGATACGGTTGGTTCCCCTCCCACGCGCGCGTAGGTGCCGTCCGAAGTTGTGCTGCGATAGATGTCGTAGCTCGACGCGCCACTCACCGCTGTCCAAGACAAACTGATCGACGTGGTTCCACCAGCTGAGGCCGCCAATCCACTCGGCGTCGATGGAGCGCCAGATGCAGCAGACACCGGGGCGTAGGTGGAGAAGTGGTTGGTGACAGCCGCGATGCTGAAGTGATCACAGGACGAGACGGTCGTCGGACTGGCCACGATGTTATTGCTTGAATCTTGACACTTAATGGTGGTTGGAAGCCTTTTCCAAGTGGCAAGAGTGGTGTCGTAGGCACCCATTTGAAGGGCGTTCACCTCACTCAAGGTGTCAATCGCTGTTCCGTTGGAACTCGTTTGTGCGGCCAATTCTGCCGGGGTGTAAGTAAGATCAATCGTGACATCGCCTTGGAAGTTCGTCACCAATGTATCTCCTGTCTGGGCTGTTAAGGTAACGCCTGGCAAAGGAGTCACGGTTGGGGTCTTGGGCGCATTGGTTTCCTGTGCCGTGATGTTCACGGATGACCCATCTGCCGTGAGGACATTTTGACCTGCGATCACGGAAACACCGGCCGTTGTATCCTCGTAGGTTCCGCCGTTGCTTGCTGAAATGGTCTGCGTGGTCGGCGGATTCAGACTCACGGTTGTGACGACCGTGATGTTCTGACCGGTTACAGCTGAGGAACCTACGACCACAGAGGCTGGGCTTGTTTCTGCGTAGCCTTGTGCCAAAGCCGAGATGCGCCAGGTTCCGGCTGTTACCGGCAGACTGTAATTGCCGCTTGAGTCAGCCTGGGTTCCGGCAAAGCCTGATGTTCCTTGTTGCGTCGCGCGGATGAAGGCGTTAGCAGCGCCGGTGGATCCTCCGGGGAGGAACACTTGTCCGGAGATGCTGAGCGAGGATTGCGTCATGGCCAAGGTCTGACCTGTCATATCAGCGGTCACGGTGAGCGTGGTGGGTTGACGGACATATCCAGCCTTCATGGCATTGATGTTGTAAGAACCATTCGGCACTTTGACCGAGAACACGCCGCTCGAGTTAGCCTTGGCTCCCATCACCATGTTGCTGCTCACCTGCGTGATCTCAACCCAGGCTTCGCTGATGGCTGCAGATCCATCCGTGATGGTTCCGGAAATCGTGCGCAAACCCGTTGGCATGGTGACATCCAAAGTCTCGGTACCATCCACGACTAAGGCGCACGTGCTGGCGGTAAACGCGGTTCCGGCTCTTCCCGCAACATCCGTGCAGGCGAGAAGCGCTCCGGGAACATCCAGCTTCACTTGATACGTGCCATTAGGGATGCTCATGCTCACGGACGTGGCGCTGTGCAAGCTCGCGTGATTGCCCAAACCCGTGGTGGAGACGAGATCCACAAACCCATCAGCCGTGGTGGTAGAGAACACAAAGGTTACGGTGTTGGGGTTGGCCACGGAGATGTCTTTGCCCGTAACGTCGGCCGTGACATTGAAGGCGGCTAAAGGCGGCGTTTCCCCGGTGGTCGGGCTAAAGGCGCGAACTGTGTAGCCGTTTCCAGATGGAACCTGACATTTATAATTGCCCGCCGTGTCTGTCACACATTCATTGAAGTTCGAGCTATTGCGGATGCGCACAAACGCGCCGACCATTTCTTCTGCAGGGCTTGCGCCGGAATCGTAGGAAGAGTTGCCATTACGATCATTGTAGACGCGGCCGGAAACCGAGTAGTAGGTGCCGGTCAAACTCGGCGAGAAGCTGATCGAAGACTGGCTCGACCCGCTCATGGTCACGGTCTGTGCCGCCATCTGGCCGTATCCAGGCGCAAAGGCGCGCACGCTGTAAGAGCCGGTGCAGTTCACATACAAGGTATAGTTGCCGCTTGAATCGGTCATGGCATTGGCAAAGCCCGGGCCCGTGGTGAGATTGGCGAACACGCCGGAATTCTGCAGAGCATTGGTGCCGTCGGTGACGCTACCGGAGATCGTACATTCAGGTTTCGCAACCTTGAGAACAAAGGAGCTGGCTGCGGCTGCCGGAGTGATCGCGGTTGTGGCGCCATCAATCTTGAGATAGGTCGTCGAGTCTGAAGTGACGACGACGGAAACTTCACGGCTTTGTACCCCGTTGAAGTTCGCGCCGACGTTATAGGTTCCATCCGTGACATTCAGAGTGAATGTCCCATCCGCGCCTGTCACGCCGCCTGTTCCAAATCCTCCTTGTGAGTAGGCGAACACCGGAACATTAGACATCACTTTACCGCTCCCATCTTTCACAATGCCTTTGATGGTCTTGCTCGCAGAAGTCAGCGTGTAATTGGCCGTGCAGCCTGCCGTTCCATCAATATAACAAGCGCTTCCGGTGACTTTGATATCTTTTGGACGCGGCAACACGTAATCCGGAGCTTGTGGTGGGCCATTGGTGTTGAACCCGCTGTTCATTTGCGGACCCACTCCCAGAAAGCCGCTGAATCCATCGGGCAAAGCAAGGGTTACGGTTTGCGGACTGCTGGAGAGCGTAACCGATTTTACGCGGAAGTCACCTGCGCCACCGGCAAACACGTCCACGCTCTTGCCACTGCCACCGGTGATCACCACGGAGACGTTGACGAGGGATCCGCCGCTTGCAGCTGCTAAGGTGAAGTTATCCGTGGTATTTCCTGACACCAGCACGCGATCTGGAATCATCTTGCCGGTGAAATCTGTAGATCCACAGGTGATGGAACGATCCGTGTTGATGAAGACGTCACCAGCGCCGATGTTGCTAAACGTGTAAGTCGTGGTGGCTGCTCCAGTAAAGGCCGCTGTGGTGGAACGCGGGCCTGTAGTCGGAGACATCAGATACACCGTGACATTACAGGTGCCACTGTTGCCGGTCATGGTAATGGTTCCGCTCACCGTATTGGATCCGCGCGAGGCTTGGATAAAGAACGGCGCCGAGGTCATGGATTCTCTGAGCGTCGAACCGCTGAGGGTCTTGATATCTACCGTCAGTCCGGTTGTTCCGATTCCGCTTGGGGTTGGCGGGTTTACGATCCCATCCAGATCAATGTTCAAGAAGTCATTGGCATTGGTGGCTGCTGAGATATAAATCGTGACGGTGCGAGCCGTTGAATTAACGACCACGCCGTCATTGGCCGCGCCGCCTTGAGCCGCACCTGTGTCATCCGCATTAACGGTGCTCGCACAGGACAGTGGAGCTGAACCCGTGCATTTGAAGGTCGGGGTTCCGGAAGCGCCCATGTTCCAATCGGCCTTGAACGGACTCTGCGTGTCTTGCTTGGCGCCAGAGACGTCTGTCCCATTCGGGAAGGTGAGAACAATCTTATCGCCAGCGGCCAGGGCCGTGCTGATCGGAATCTTGACAAAGTATTTGCTGGTCAAACTCACTTCTGGCGAGGCTGGGCGTACTTCTGGAGAGCGGATAAAGCCCATGTTGGTGTTGCCCGTGAAGCTGCTTGCGAAGTTGGCTGTTCCGCCGCCTGCGGCAAAATCACTCCCGGTTCCCATGCGTGCGCCGGGTCCGAGAGATCCTCCGGTCGTGGCGCTGCTGCGTACCGGCGCGCGGCCGGTGTTTCCGGTTGACGTGACCATGAGGTTCCCTGACAGATCGCTCGCGCGGTTAGGTCCGGAGGTATCCATCGAGAAGTACAGCTCTTTGCCTCGAGCCGCCACCAAATCTAGCCCTTCGATCAAGACCGTGCCGTTGTCAGCATTCCAAGTGAAGCGTGCAGCAGCCAAACTCACATCCGTGCCAGCGCTGGCTGGATTAAAGCCCGCGTCTCCGTAACGGATCACGTCATACACCGAGGGATTGAGCACGCTGTTGTTCCAGTTCAAAGTATTCAGCGCGTTGACAGCCATCATGGGCTCGAAGAATGTTACGGAAATGGCGTGATCATCAACGTTGATGTAACTGATCTGCCCCGGCGTCGTATCGGCACCGCCGGTCGTGAAGGTGCGCGCCACGGCCGTTGTCAGCGCGGTTCCGTTGGAGGCTTTTACGTCTGTTGATAGTCCGAGAGAGTACGTGGTGGTCGGACTCAAGGCCGTCAGCGGAACAAAGACCGCGCGACGTTCAAGCGGCTTGTACGACACGGATCCGTTCACGTTGCTCGAGCCGGCCATCACGGTAAAGGAGTTCGTGGTGATGGTAGATGCATCCATGTTCGTATTAAACGTCATGCTGATGCTTCCGATATTCACCCCGATATTGGTGGCATTATTATCCGGGAAAGATCCGACAACCGTCGGCACGGTCGTGTCCGCGCCTGTGCCGGTGCGGAAATCCGCGCGGAACATCTCTTGAGATGACATGCCCGTAGGCCCGATCGTGATCCCAGACCCGCCCTTGGCTCCTCCCAACACCTTGAGGCGATACGCCGTGCTCGCGGTCAGAGAACCGCTTAGCGTAAGCGTTACATTTTTTTTGGTGGAATCCAGCGAGGTTGCCGTGACGAGCGAGGTCTCGGTCGAGTCGCTTGTTGGGAATACTTTGATGAAGTTGCGGAGGAAATACGGGGAGCTGTCATCAGCCAGGGCTTCGGAAAAATTCACGTTCATCACCATGTTCGTGGGGTTATCCGTAGATCCAGGCCCTGGCAAAGAACCCATCACGCGCGGAACCGCGGTGAAACTCGCGCCCGTACCAAAACCTCCGCCGCCGGTAAACGAACCTGAGCCGCCGGAAAAGGATTGGCCCGTGGTAAAGCTAAAGGCATAGCTTCCATCCGGTTGGTTGCTTTGAATCGCATTGCCGGCGGAATCCGTGACGTTCCCGGTCACGACAACTCCGATGGTTTTGTTATCGCCAAAGGTGCTGGCGCCGCTGAGTGTCCACACGGCCATGCGCGCCTCTGGAGGAACGCCCGGAACACTTGGCGCCGTCGGATAGTAAGTCCAAGAACCCTTCGTGGTTGTGATGTTCGTTGCCACTCCCGTAGAAATGTTAATCTCTTTGACAAGCAAATTCGTGGAAGTGAGCGTGGATTCGCTCATGTCCTTGTTGAACGCCACGCACAGTTTGAAGTTCGAGTCGCCTCCGGGAATATTGGTGGAATTATTCATCGGACAGGTGAAGCGCACGGTCGGACGCGTCGTGTCCCCGCCAAATCCGCCCGTGAATCCACTGGCCCCAAGCTGCACCGTGAGTCCGGTTGTGCCAGAAGGAATCCCCTGCAAACGCCGTTCGCCAAACCCATCTTTCACGGCCACGATTTCATACGTGCCTGGGAACAGACTGCTCAAGGTGAAGGCACAGCTTCCGTCGGTCGTGGCTGATGATCCCGTACCTTCCGCGTAGACCGTTGCTCCTTGCACCGCAGACGGACAAGCGCCCGTGGAATCTTGAACCGTACCGGTGATGGTCGCAGATCCGACCGTAGCAGCGGTCGTCGTGACGCCGCCATTTGGGAAGCTAAAGGTGTTGGTCCCGTCCGAAGCCTGCATCTGGTAACGGGTGACCACGCCTGCGGAACCGATTCCGCTGCCGCTCGCAGGAATGGTAAAGCGATAGTAACCGTTGGCGACAAGCGTTCCATTCACGACCGTGTTTGGCGTGCAGCCGTTCCCCTGACAGTGGAGAATCTTGGCCTGCAATGCCGGACTTGTTTGAGCCATGGCCACATTGTCCACGACACGGGCAAATACGTTCAGAGCTGCGCTGGCTGCCGCTGAATTCACGTTGGCGTGGAAAATACTCGGGGGAACCGTGTCCGCAATCGTGACCGCCGTGGAAAAGCTCTGCCAGATGGTTGATTCAACCGGAATCGTAGAGCCGGTCACTGCCGAAGCGGCCGAAGGTTGACCCTTGATTTGAAGAAAATAGGTGGTGTTTGGCGTTAAGGGAGTGGGCGAGGTGAGCACGCGAAAACGTGACACGCCATAGCTCAGGTTACATTGCGTGCTGTTGCAATGACTCGTGCTCTCGCTCACGGTCTTATCAAACGCATAATCCCACAGCGGGGTGAGCGAGCCGGAAAAATCCAAACCGCTCTTTAAGATGATTTCATAAGAGAGAACACTCGAGTTTGCGGTCTGCGAGAAGCTGATCCCTGGAATCGTACCAAGTCCTGTGGCGCCATTGGCTGGAAGCAAAAGATTCAACCCGGCCATGCCTCCGGCAAAAACCGTAAAGGCATTTGGCATGGTCACGGTCTGCGTGCCAGTCTTAATCTGCAAATCACGCGGACCGGCAACAGCGCTGGCGCTGATGACAACCGGCAACGTAATGTGCGTCGCGTCTGTAAAAGTGACGCTCGAACCTGTGGTTGTGCTCACGCCATTGGTGCCCGGCGTTCCTGGTGGCATCAAGAACGTCACCTGGCTGCCTGCGGTAAAGACCGTGTTCGAACCCACCACACTCACGTTCATGCTCGTCGTGTTCTGCGGACCCCCGGCTGGAGTCACGCTTGAAATTCCCGGAATCGAACCGCCGCTTGAGCTGCCCACATTCACGGTATACACGCGTGTGCTGTTGGCTGCGGCTGAATCCGTCAGCTTCACCCCAAAGCTAAAGCTGCCACTCACATTGGCGACCGTACCCGTGATTTTGCACGTATCGGCAATCAAGGCCAGACCCAACGACGTGAGGGTCGAAGTGGCGACCGCATCAGCCGGTGAACAGAAATAGCCGCTTCCACTTCCTCCGGCTCCGATAAAGGTCACGAGAGGCGAACCGCTAGTAAAGACTGTAGCCGCAACCGTCGAGGACACGTTGGAATTGAGGATGCCGATGGGACTCGTGATGTTCACATCCGTCGTGCCTACGACATTGCCGGCCATATCCGCGCACTTATTGCTTCCGCATCTGAACTGCGAAGGCGAGCCGTCCGTGATGTCACTGGCCGCCAGATTTCCATTCATCGTGACCAGAGCAGCGCTTTGACCGGCCATGTGGGACACTGAAGAAATAGCCAAACCGCTTCCGTTGTTGGTGTACACAAATTCCGAAGCTGTCAGATTTCCACCACCTACTTTCTGGACCTGTTTATTGAATCGGATAGTAACCGTCGGCGAGCCGATGAACCCTTCTACGGCGGAAATGGCCGGGGTCACGGTGTCACATTTGTAACTATTGGAATTGAAAACGCTTGCTGGGCCATTGCCGTCGGACGAGGTGATCACTCCATTGATAGGGATCGTCGCGATGACACGGTCTCCGTTGGAGATCGTCCCTGAGGTCTTGAACACGACATACAAAATGCGTTCCGTAGAGGTCAAAGAGACGGTTGAGGTAGAGGCGGGCGTGAGGATGATGCTTGAGGTACCCGAGGTCCAGTCCGGCACTCCGGCCAAACGCACGACCTGATCATTCACATCAAAATTCCCGTTGCTGCTCCCATTGTCCGTGTATAAGGCGACACCAGAACCCGTGGCTGAACCGATCGCAAGAAGATCAGACGTCGCAAATCCGGTTCCGCTAAAATTCACCTGCACGGAAGTGAGCTGACCTGCTGTCGCTACGCTCAGACGCAACTTGACGATCGCCGTCGCAGGCGACGATGGCGCGATCAACGCATCTGGCGCAAAACCATTTTGCAAACCAGACGTGTCAACGCCGACCGTGGCCGCGGCTTCTGCGAGAGGGATCATCGCCGGAAGCGTCGCACCGATCGTACTCACGACCAACGTAAAAAAAGTTTGCAGGGCAACAGCGGAAAGAAGCCTTTGGCTTCTCGAAGAATGGAGCATAGAAAAGAGAATGTACTCTTTAGATGTATAAAGGATAAGCGAAGTATACAAGAAGAGATCAATGAATAACATCATGAGTTATCCACATCCGACCATGGGGACAGGTGTCGTACCTGTCCCCACACAGGGGGACGGGTGTGACACCTGTCCCCCTCTCCTCGACAACTTTCCAAAAATATGACACGGTGTGCCGTCGGGTTGTACATTGGAAAAGCGCTGTCATCCTGAGCAAAACGAAGGAAAGGGAGATTCTTCGCTCCGCTCAGGATAACAGACTCAAGGAGGAGAGGAGAGGATACGATGAAAAAGAAAATCAGAATCACGGGGGTCGTGATGGCAGCCTTGCTGCTCATCGCGATGCCTGCGAGCGCGCAAGACGCGGCTCTCGAAACGCGCCGCGCGGCGCTGCAACTTCTGACCGAAGGAGACTTCGCTGGGGCGCTCGAGCGCTACAGCGCGGCTCTGAGTCTCTCGACAGACCCAGAGAACGTGGCCCTCGCGAATCGAGGACGCGCCCGCTCGTACGAGGGGCAGATCCTCACGACCGTGGACGACGCGGTGCGTGTCACGCGCTACGAAGGCGCGATCGAGGCGTACCAAGTGGCGCGCCAGGCGATCAGCGCCGTACCACATCCCATCGAAGGGATGACGGACGAAGGGCTCACGGCGCGCATCCACGCGCTCGAGGCTCCGCTCGCGGAACTTCGACACAGGATCGAGGCTTCGCGTCACGCGACGGCCCCGCCGCCGATCATCCCCACCACTCCCCGACTGCAGCCGACGCGGTCGCACATGCTCGCGTGGATGCTCGTCGCAACCGGCGGCGTGCTCATGATCGGGGGCGGTGTACTCGGCGGATTCTGTCTGGATTCTGGCGCGGACGTGCGCGCGATCCAGGACAGGATGATCTACCAGCCCAACGCGACCGCGGTCGCGGTCCACGACGCGACCTGCGCCACGTGGCCCATCGCGCTCGGCGTTGGCGCCGCAACGACCGGCGCAGGAATCATCCTGCGCCTGGCGCGCGGCGGCTCGATCGAACGATCCGCGACGCCAACCGTCGCGCCAACGTTTCACGCCACGGCAAACGGCGTCAGCGGAGGTCTCATCCTCCGCTTCTGAACTGCATCGGAGCCGGTAGGGCGCTGCTCAGCACTCTACCGGCTCCGGTCGCCCTTTCTTTCACCAACCTCTATAATAAGGGCACAGGCTCAGCCTTGCTTTTTCTCCGCAGAGATCAAACTTATTTGATCCTTCCGGAGAGAACGCGATTTCCGCGGTCTCGACTTTGACAACGAAAGGAAGGCCCAATGAGCACAAGGACTGAAGAGGAGAGCGGGGAGGAGAAGATCCAACCCCTGCTCGACATCGGTACCAAGGTCGGCGGACGCTACCGTATCGTGCGGTTCATTGCGGCCGGCGGAATGGGGCAGGTGTACGAAGCCGTAGATGACCAGGGCGAACTCAACAAAGCCGTAGCCATCAAGATTCTGCATCCGGATCACGCGCGCTCAGCCGAGGTGCGAAAGCGCTTCCTCGTGGAAGCGCGTGCTGCGGTGCACATCCGTCACCCAAACATCGTGGACGTGACGGAGATCGGCCAGCATGATGGAGAGCTGCTCTTCATCGTCCTGGAGCTTCTGGATGGCGAACCCCTGGCAAATGCCATCGCCGGTGGCAAGCTCACGCTCCCCGAAATCCTCGATATCTTCGAGCAATCGCTCGATGGACTCGAGGCAGCCCACAAGAAGGAGATCGTGCATCGGGACCTCAAGCCCGACAACATCTTCCTGACCAAGGGCCTTCGCGGCGCGAGGCACGTCAAGCTCCTGGACTTCGGGATCGCCCGCGTGAAGCGGAACACGATCTCGGGACAGCGAACCCAGACCGGCGCGGTGATGGGAACGCCGCACTACATGTCTCCCGAGCAGTTGCTCGGGGAGCAGGTGGATCGGCGTACCGACATCTGGGCCATGGGGGTAATCCTCCATGAGATGCTCACGGGCATCATGCTGTTCGACGCCGAAACGCCTACGGGAATTTTTGCGGCGGCCACCAAGTGGACCCAGGCTGGCATGCCATTGGCTGAAACGATCCCCGCCGAGCTGGCCGCCATCATCCGTGGCTGCTTGCGGATCAATCGCGAACAGCGATACGCGAGCGTCACGGATGTCAAGGCGGATGTGTTGCAGCTGATGGAGAAGCTGCGGCCGTCGGATCCACGGGCTTCGTCCCTGCCGAGTGGGGCCGTTCCCACGCTCGATCCGCCGCCGGGTCAGGAGCCGCCTCAGCCGAGGCGGTCGCCGCAACCCATCGCGACCAACATCGACGATGGGTGGCAGACCCATCCCAAGATGCCGACGGCCAAGCGACGCAGCCTGATCGGCGTCAGCGTGGCAGCCTGCTGCGTGGTCGGGATCGTCTTGGCCAGCATGGCCCTGCGACACCCTGCCTCGCATCCGGCTCAGCGCACACCGCCGCAAGCGGTGAGCAACGTCGAACGGCGGCCGATCACCCTCGTGACGTCGCACGAGGTAAGCCACGTCGAACCGCCGACGCCCGTCGCCATCGCGCCGCCGGTCGAACCACCGGTTGTGACACCCGTCACAACGCGCCGTGGAAGACGAGCGCGCGTCGGACCGACGACGCCAGCCGTGACGAACGTCGTCGCGACACCGCCCACTCACCCCCCATCCGCTCCGCCGACGCCACGCGTCTGCGAGAACCCGGACGGATGTCCTTAACAACGGGCGCACGCCGCCTGCCTCACCGCAGAGCGGGTCCGCCCCTTCTCCCCTGGCACCTGTGTGGTGCGCGAAGAGATCTCCTCGAAGATCCTCGCGCGCCGCACGGGTGCTCTTAAATTTCGGTTCCAAAATCTCATCGTAGAGATCAGATCTCAGAACCGACGGGGAAGCGTGAGGGCATTCCCCAAGAAAGAGAAGAAAAAACGACTGTCAGGCGTGTTCGTTCAGCGACGACGCGGCATGCGCTTGCGCCGGCGCCTGAATCTGGAAGACGTGGTGCGCGCCCGTGTCGATGAAGCCGGAGACGCACACCTGCCCGTGGTATCCGAGGGACCAGGCCACGACCGCGACCACCCAGAGAGAGTCGCGCTCGGTCCACGTCGCGCGCATGTCCGGACGCAGACGCGGGATCGCCGCATCATCATGTTCGAGTCGCACGTGATCGCGACTCAGGAAGCAGTTGCCCGTTCGAGGATCCACGAAGACCAGATCCCCGATTTGCGGCACGGTCCTGCGCCGTGTTTCGCCGCGGCCACCGAACATTTCAACCATGGTGTCCTCCTACCCCTTGCCGGCCATCAGGTCCTCGACCTTCTGGCGCAGTTGAATGATGGATGCGTCGTCAATGCCCATAGAGAAGGGATCCACCTCGGGCACGATCGTTCCTTCCCAGCCGGACCGACGAACCAGATCGCAGAACGCCTGGAGCGGAATGATCCCCGTGCCAGGGAACACGTTCCTGCCCATCAGGCGGCCGCGGCCAGGAGTGCAGTCGCCAAGATGGATCTCGCGCACGAGATGCCTGAGCTGCTTCCATCCTTCGGCAAGATGCGCGAGAAGAACCGTGGGGTTGCGAGGAAGATCCTCGATCTCGCGCACGCCCAGCTTCCTCTTCAGGTAAAGCCGAGTGTTGAACACGACGGAGAAGTTCCGGACCAGCTCGAGAAGGTCCAGGAACGCGTCCCACGGCATGCCGTAGGCTCCGAGCCAGTAATTGGGATGTCCAACCGCCTCCTGCCAACGATCAGCCCTGACCATGACCGGCTCCTCGAGGTCGTTCGGGATGTGTTCGTCGAGCCGATACCCGTCCCGCGGCAGAGCGCTAAACAGGTCGGCGACGACGTTGAGGGGATGCGTCGAGTCCTCGGCCCGACTCCACGCCTGGCGGTAGTGGATCGTGAGCCCCAGCCTTCCGGCCAGAGCCCGCGCCTCCTTGCGATGGCTCATGGCTGCGGGCGTGATCAGGATCTCGACGCCCTGGAAACCAAGACGGTGCGCTCGTTCGAGATCTCGCAGCACCGTCATCCCTGCGAGAGACCCATACGGAAACAAAATTTGGGACATGGTGTCCCTCCTTCCGGCCAAAATAAAATCACGCTTCTCCGCGAACGTCAACCTCCGAAGAGCCGTGAATCTTTAGATGGTCTTACATTAGGACTTACGCGTTTGGATGCAGGACGAGGCAGCAGCGAGCAACGGAAGGAGCTGTATGGAGCATACAGCGACTGAGTCGCGCAGCGATAACGACGTCATGCGCCAAACGCGTCAGTCCTATTACACTTGAATTTTGGAAAAGAGATAGCTCCCCATCCCCAAAAAAAACGCGCTCACTCCTACAAGCACGAGCAGATCCAGACGGAACCCAAAATGCGTAGAGTTGGTGAGAAGAAATCGCAGCGCGTCTATGCCATACGATAACGGGTTGAGCTTGGCCACGATGGCGAGGGCCTTGGGCAAGCCTTGCAACGGAAACAGCGAACCGGACAAAAAGAACAGCGGCATCACGAGAAAATTCATGATGAGTTGGAAGCCTTGCATGTCTTCCAAGACCGATGCGATTGCGGTGCCGAGAGCGGTGAATAGGATCGCGATCAGAAGCATCACGAGGATCGCGAAAGGAACCCAGCTCCAGTTTGCTGGACGAAACCCGGCGATCACACAAATGACAAACACAATGATCCCCTGAAACGTGGCGACCGTTGCGCCGCCAAGCGTTCGTCCCAGCATGATGTTCAGACGAGAGACTGGCGCGACCAGTGTCTCTTTCAAAAAACCAAACTGCCGATCCCAAATCATTTCAATGCCAGAAAAAATCGAGGTGAACAAAATGCCCATGCTCATCACGCCTGGCGCGAGAAAGAGCAGATAATTCCCCTGTCCGGCGCGCTGAAAGACGGGGCCTAGACCATAACCGAGAGAGATCAAAAAAAGCAGCGGCTGCCCCAAGGATCCGATGATACGCGAGCGAGAACGGAAGTATCGTTTCAGTTGCCGCAACCACAAAATGTAAATGGTGTTCATAATTCGACAAGCTCACTACCTCCGCCACATCTTGCGATGAAGACGTAAATTTTCTAAAGCCCCCGCTTCTTCCTCACGTATCGTCTTTCCCGTGAGCGACAAGAACGCTTCTTCAAGCGACGCGGTCTTGGTCTGCTCTTTCAACGCTTCTGGTGTTCCTGCGGCAATCATCTTTCCGTGATCAATGATCGCGATACGCTGTGCTACGCGCTCTGCCTCTTCCATGTAATGCGTGGTAAAGAACACCGTGATCCCCTCGGTCTTATTCAAATTTTGTAAATAACTCCACAGGTGATTGCGCGTTTGCGGATCCAATCCGATCGTCGGTTCATCCAAAAACAAAATTCTCGGATGATGCAAAAGCCCACGCGCGATTTCAAGCCGCCGCTTCATCCCGCCGGAAAATTGTTTGACCAAACTGTCCTTGCGATCCCACAGCTCGACAAACGTCAGCAACTCTTTGATGCGCGTGCGACGCAGCGAGGACGATACCCCGTACAACACGCCATGAAATTCCATGTTCTCATACGCGGTCAGCTCATCATCCAAACTTGGATCTTGAAACACAATGCCAAACGCACGACGCACTGCATCCGCATCGCGCAGCGGGTCATGTCCATCTAACGTGATCTTCCCGCTCGTCGGATGCAAAAGCGTGGTCAGCATCTTGATGGTCGTGCTTTTGCCAGCGCCGTTGGGACCTAAGAACGCAAAAATCTCGCCTTGCGCCACCTGAAAAGAAACCTGATCCACGGCCGTGATTTCTCCAAACGTTTTTGTCAACTGGTCAACTTCGATGATATTCATAAACGGTTGTTTCAACGTAATCTCAAACATCTCGCGCAACAGGCGTCATCAGCGTCATAAGGACTTCAAAATTTGGATGAGAGCGCCGGGCTGGAGCGAGCAAAGACCGGAAACGTATGCGGTATACGTTGAGGATCTTTGCGAGTGAAGCCCAAGCAGATCGCCAAATTTGGGAGTCCTCTTATTAATCAGCGGCAACCACGTTCCAAATATTCGCAAACACAAACCCCATGATGTAGCCCATGATCCCAGCCATGATGATCAAACCCAGCGCCGTGAGAGGCGCAAACGGCCCGACCACCAATAAGGGGGTCATAAAATGCATGCGGAACACCCAATCTACCCAGGCTTGCCCCAACCCAAGAGCCACCAACACGGACCAAACCAGATGAGCTGCGGCCAAAAGACCGCCCAACGCAACCCCGACCTTGTGTGCATGGAGAGTAGACATATGCCTCAAGCATACTCCTCTCTCTTAAGAGACGCACTAGAGCCGCAAACTGTCACTCACATACGCTACACCCGCAGCTTCTGCGCTGGGGTTGTAATCACCCACGCCATTGATCTCTGCGCTGAATTGATAGTTGGTGTAGAACGCATCGGAGATGTCATCAATGAACTGATTCCATTTCACACCATAGAACGAACGCGCTACGGCCTCGGTCTTGATCCAGCGCAACACCCCGCCGCGGCTGACCGCGTATACATGCTCGTCGGTCTGAAACTTCACCATGCGCGCCCCAGGCTTATAGGTGACGTTCACGCCAAGCGGAATGCTTGCGAGCGCGCTTGGGCTTACAACAACCACGGTATCGAAATTCGCATACCAGGTGAAGTACACTTTCGAGTTCGGAAACGCGTGACGCTTGCCATCACTGCCGATGTAGTAGACGGCGGTGTCTTCTTGCGTCAGCGGATTGCCATCATCCGGAAGCTTCACGAGCGCGTGCACCGCAATCCCAAGCCGGTTGAGATTCTGAATGAGAGGATTGGATGATGATGGAGGAGGAGAGGTTGGAGGAGGAGAGGTTGGAGGTGGGGAGGAGGCGGGGGGCGCGACCGGAGCGGGGTTGATCACCAGGATGAATGCGCGCGTGTCCGTGTGGGCAGCCGCATCGCTGACCGTGAGATTGAACGCGTAGGTGCCTGCAACGGTCGGTGTTCCGTAGAACGTTCCTCCGCTTGTGATGCTGAGTCCGGCTGGCAAAACCCCAGAAGTGAACGTCCATTGATACGGCGTGGTGCCGCCGGTGGCGCTTAAGATGCGCGTGTAAGCAACGCTGACTGCCGCATCTGGCCAGCTCGCAGGCGTGATCGTGAGGGTGGTGGGCGCAACCGGAATCGCGTTAACCGTCAACGCATAACCTGGGTTCTGTTCATGGCCAGCAGCATCTTGCACATGAAGGGCGAATTCATACGAACCGGCTGTGGTCGGCGTGCCGCTCAAAACACCGGATGACGAAAGCGACAGTCCTGCCGGTGGCGTGGATCCTGGATACATTTGCCACGTATACGGAGTCGTGCCTCCGCTTGCGCTAAACGTTATGCTGTAGGCGGTTCCAGCCGTGGCATTCGGGATATTCGATGGACTCACGCTAATCGTTACGGCTGCGGAGCTTATCGTGGTCGTATAATTTTTTGTCGTAGAATGGCCGGCGCTGTCATCGGCTTGTACGGAAAAATTATAGGTATTAGCCGTCGTCGGCGTGCCGGAGAGAACACCGCTTGCAGACAAGGTTATTCCAGGCGGCGGAGTCCCGCCAGAAATCCAGGTTGTATATGGCCCGGTTCCTCCGCTGACCGTGAGCGTCTGGCTGTAACTGACTCCGACGGTCCCGTTGGCAATGGTCGCCGGAGAAAGAAACATCGGCGGAACCGTAGGATCTATGATCAAGTTGTAGCTGCGCGTCCCATACTGCCAAGACCCGCCAGACACAGATACGGTAAATGTATACGTACCAGCTGTTGTTGGTGTTCCAGACAGAATACCCTCACTTGAGGAAAGCGTGATCCCTGGTGGAAAAGCCCCTAAAACACGGCCCCAGGTGTACGAACCGCTGCTACCTACTGCCGTAAATAGCTTCGAGAAAGACTGCCCGACCCTGCCACGATCCAGATTCGATGTCTGAGGATAAATAGCTAAGTCCACATCTATGATGTACGTTTTGTCTCCGAAGACAATGGGTGATCCGCTGTCGCTGGCAAAGATCGTAACCGTGAACCGTCCAGCGCTCGTGGGCGTGCCTGAAAGAACGCCGCCTGCGGACAGATTCAACCCCGGAGGCAACGCGCCGCCGCTGATCGACCAGGTGTAAGGCGCAATCCCATTCGTGGCTGTCAGTGTTTGAGAAAAGCTCGCACTCACTTCCATGACGGGCAAAGAATCTGGGGAGATGTTGAGTGCTGCCGCCTGCACCGCGATTGGCGCAAAGGCGACGAAGCTCATCAAGGCCACACGCACGAACCAACGGCTAAAAAAGTTTATCATAGAAGATCAAAGATAAGAGTGTATCCACTATATCATACACGTCTAAAATTTGACTCCTTCATCCCGACCCCCTATCCTATTTTTCGGAACATCCATCCATTCACAATCCTATCAAGAGTGCAGACGAGGGATCTGGCCCGCGGACTCTGCCGACAACCGCTTCTCCTGTTCCAAAGAAGGCGGTGCCCACTCCAGCCCCATCACGGGGAAAGATAGCGTTGTATTTTACAAACTCTTTCCGCGGAAAGAGCCTTTTTATTTCTATGGGTTTCCATGCCTCAACCTACACGGTCGAAAGTGTCACTTCCGGTCATCCGGACAAAGTGTGCGATCAAATTTCTGATGCGTTGCTCGATGCGTATTTAAAACAAGATCCGACGAGCCGGGTGGCTGCGGAATCGTTTGGTTCGCATGGGTTGCTCGTGCTCGGGGGAGAAATTACGAGCGCCGGGGAAGTGGATGCCGAAGCCGTGGCACGCAAGGTGTATGAGGATATCGGCTACAATCAAGATTTGAAAGTGATCGCGCATATTGCCAAACAATCCCCGGACATTGCCCAGGGCGTGGACACCGGCGGTGCAGGCGATCAAGGGATCATGTATGGATACGCGAGCAATGAAACCGAGGAATATCTTCCACGCGCGCTCGTACTCGTGCATGCCCTGGCTCGTGGGCTTGAACGTTTGCGACGGGAACGATCAGACATTTTTGGATGGTTGAAACCCGACGGCAAAACTCAAGTCACGGTACACGACGGCAAGATCTCCAACGTGCTTGTGAGTTGTCAGCACGATGAGGCTGTAACGCAAGAGGCGATTCGTGCCGCTTTGATCGAGCATTTGATTCAACCCTTGGTTGGTGATTTGACGAATATCGAAGTGCTCGTGAATCCCACGGGAAAATTCGTGCAAGGAGGATTTGAGGCCGACGCCGGTTTGACTGGACGCAAGCTCATGGTGGACACCTACGGCGGATTGATCCCGCACGGAGGCGGCGCATTTTCCGGAAAAGATTCCACCAAAGTAGATCGCTCGGCCGCGTACATGGCGCGCTTTGTCGCGAAGAATCTCGTAGCGAGCGGCTATGCCAAGGAGTGCGTCGTGTCTGTCGCGTACGCGATCGGCCGCGTGGATCCGCTCATGGTACAAGCGACGAACGAGCAAGGCGCCCCGATCGACAAAACCATCCTCAGCAAGTTCGATTTCCGTCCCCGCGCCATCATCGAACGCCTCGGCCTGCGCCGACCCATCTTCCAACAAACCGCGGCCTACGGCCATTTCGGAAAACCCGGGCTGCCGTGGGAACAGGTAGAAACAATGTAATCAGCTCCATTCGCTCGGCCCGCCAGGACTCGAACCTGGAACCATCTGTGTATAAGACAGACGCTCTACCATTGAGCTACGAGCCGAGTAAAAGGATCTGATGGTTCCTATTCTTCAAGAACCTCTGGCCCTTGTCAAAGATGAAACGTTCGGGTTGCAATCCGTGCGCGTATTTTTTATTCTGGAAACGGTGTTCAATCGTCTCTTGGGAGGAGAGGTGTGAAATGCTCACGAGCGAAACCGTGGCAGACATCGAAGATATGGGAGTCGCTCTGCGCGAGGACGCGGCATCCCTGTTCGGCGAGATGGAACGCCTGCGGAGCGTTCACCCCGAGCTGGATGGATCCTGGATCTTCTACGACCTGGTGTCTCAACTCGTGGAGGCGCTTCCCGAAGATCTCGCCGCGGAGTTCGATCCGCACAAGATCCCGAAGCTTCCCAGGAACTGGATCCGTGCCGTCTTCGCGGCTGACCGCGTGCAGCTCGTCGACCACGACAGGGTCTATCCCTGGCCGGGCCGTGAGCTCGAAGAGGCATTCGACGCGCTCACCGCGCACACCAAGCCCTCGCGGATGCGCACCCTCGCGCATCGCATCGCGCATCGACGGGCGCTCGACCTGTGCCTCCAGATCTGTGGGTTCTTCTTCCCGCGGCTCGCATTCCTTCGACCGCAACCTCGTGGTCGCCGGCATCTGCGCGTCGTGTGACACGAATCGCTCGCCAAACGATCCTCATCTCCCTCTGCCCTCGAGACTCGCTCTCGGGGCTTCGCATTTCTAGGGGCATCCGCTATGATCGCTTCATCTATGACAACCTGGACGATCGACAAAACCCGTGCCGGAGAACGGCTAGATGCGTTCTTGCGCAAAGAGCGCTCGGATCTGTCGCGCTCGGCGTTGCAAAAACAGATCAAACGCGGCGCCTTCACCGTCAACGGCAAAACCGTGGCCGTGCATCGCTTTTTGAAAATGGGAGACGAGGTTGCTTGGGAGATAGAAAAACCAAAACTCCAACCCCCCACACCCCCCTTATCAGGGGGGTTAGATCGAGTGCCTATGGCACTCATCCCTCCTATCGTCTCCGAAACTCCCGACTGGATCGTGATCGATAAACCTGCGGGCCTGCTTGTGCATCCGGATGCGGTGACCAAACATCCTACGCTCGTGGATTGGTTGATGGAACATGATCCGGCGATCGCGCGGGTTGGTGAAAATCCCGAACGTCCCGGCATTGTCCATCGTTTGGATCGCGAGGTGAGTGGACTCATGGTGATTGCGAAAACCCCGCAGGCTTACGAATCTCTCCAGCAACAGTTTGCCAAACACGAAACGAAGAAAACCTATCTCGCGTTGGTGCACGGAGAACTTCCCAAAGACGAGGGTGACATTAAATTCCGCATCGCGCGCTCCACAAGCAAAGCGCGCATGGCGGCCCGACCCGAACACGAAGACGGAGGACGCGCCGCGTGGACGCACTATGTCGTCAAACAACGCTGGGTGGGCGCAACGTTGGTGGAACTCGAAATTCTCTCGGGCCGCACGCACCAAATCCGCGCGCACTTGCACGCACTTGGCCATCCTATCATTGGCGATCCGATCTACACCCTGCGCAAAACCGATCGGAATATCGTGGCGCCGCGTCTCATGCTCCAAAGCATTGGGCTAGAATTTCGTGATCCGACCGACGGCGACCTCCGTACCTTTTCCCTCAACCCCGATCCCCTATTTTCCTCCCTCCTCCCTCCTCCAGCCTCTAAACCTCTAGCCTCTGACCTTTAACCTTCCCTTCCCGATGTCTCCCCTTTTTCTCATCACGGGTGTCTCAGGCGCGGGAAAATCCACGTTGGCGGATCGCTTGCTGAAACAGCATCCGGATTTCACGCGCTTCGTGACCTCGACCACGCGTGCGCCACGTCCAGGTGAGCAAGACGGCAAGCAGTATCACTTCCTCACGCGCAAGGCGTTTGAAGATGGGGTTGCTGCAGATCATTTTTATGAATGGGCCACCGTATACGGGCACTATTACGGTTCTGACAAACGTGAGATGGAACGCCTTCAAGCCGCCGAGCAACCGATCATCCTCGTGATTGATGTTCAGGGCGCGCGCGCCATCAAGCGTCTGCATCCAGAGGCGCATCTCTTTTTTATTGATGCCCCGCGCGAGGATCTGATGCGTCGTCTACAGGATCGAAAAATGCCTCAAAAAGATTTTGAACAGCGGGTCAAAAAAATCGAAGAAGAACACGCCTTGCGCGCCGAGGCTGATGTGGTCATCTTGAATCGTGATGGGTCGCTCCCCCAAAGCCTCGAAATGCTGGAACGCGCTATTGAACGGCGCCTCTCTTGACCAAATCATTCAAATCGTGTGGAAATACCGTCGGAAGGAGGTTCCTTATCATGGGAATCAAGGCCCTGCGTGACACCAACATTATTCTCGTGAAGCCCCTGCCGCCTCAGCCTCACGGCGATGTCAGGGAGCGATCCATCGCGCGCGCCGCGCTTCTTCCCATGCTTGGCTATTGCGTGCGCGTAGCCTTTACAGATCGTCATCGCGAGTCCATCGCGACCGCGAAAACATTTCTTCAACCGCACACGATTCTTCCGGCGCTTGAATTGAAGGCGGACGAAGAAGCGGATGCGCTACGTGAGATCCTTGTTGCGGATAACGTGGGCGGCTCCCCCTTCGGAGCGTGGACGCGGGCACTTTCCTGGCGATTGCCGGCGTCTCCCATGATCCTCAAGCGCTACGTCGAAGGCGCGATCTACGCGATGAACCAATACGTGTCTGCGCGCCACCCACCGCTCGGAGAACGAGATACGGTGGTCGTGGTTCTCGAACATGGCCCGCTCCTTCTCACCCTCGCGAACCGTCTCCTGGACCATAGCTGGAAGGACATTGGCGTCGAGGCCGTTACTCAAGGCGCCGTTGATCTCCGAGCCGGCATGGCCCTCATTCGTCCCTACGGCTTTTGGGGCGGATGGATTGATCTCGCCCAACCCTAACTCGCGCCCGCAGAGCTTGACCGCCCGGGCGCGTTCGACATTTTTACAAGGACGCGACGCATTCCATCTTTCTCCAAGATGATGACAAGATTGATCTTTCTGTCGGCGTGACCCGCGAGCCACGAAGCAAGATGCTCGGGCCATTCGATGCAAAGAATGGCACCCGGTTCAGCGAGCGCTTCATCAAGCCCAAGCGGAAGAATGTCCTCGGATTTTTCAATGCGATACGCGTCGACGTGAACTATCCGCGTAGGGGTCGACGGCGTCGACCCAGACTTCGGCACAAGACGATGGACGCGCACCAAAGAAAACGTTGGGCTTTTGGGCGTTTGGCGTGAGCCGAGAACACGGGCGAGGGCTTGGACGAACGTGGTCTTGCCGGCGCCGAGCGGGCCAGAGAGGGTGATGATCGTGCCGGGACGCAAACGTAGCGCAATTTTTTTCGCCAATGTGTCCCAATCTTCTAAATTTTTGATAAAAAATTCGGACATACCCCCTCTAGCTCCCCCTTCGTAAGGGGGAGGATCGTGTAAGAGACAACTCGGGATCTACGTCGATTTTTTTCCAGTCGTGATGTTCGCCGCGACGCAAACGCCAATAACCGGCTGCCGCAATCATGACGGCGTTGTCCGTGATGTAGGCGCGATCTGAAGGAAGGAACGCCACGCCGTGAAGTTCACTCGCGATGCAAGCGCCAAGTTGATCGCGAAGCGCCTCATTCGCCGAAACGCCACCCACGAGCACAATGCCTTTGACGCGATGCGCCTTTGCCGCGCGCATCGTCTTTTCCACCAACACCTCCACAATCGCCTGCTGCACCGAGGCGGCGAAATCCTCTCGACGAACTTTTGGCTTTTGACTTTTAACTTTTAACTTTTCCTGCGCTTCCCATTCCTGCCTCACCGCCGTCTTCAACCCACTGAAAGAAAAATCAAACGACGCATCCCGCATCATGGGACGCGGAAACGCGATGGCATTTGGATCGCCATCTTTGGCAAACCGCGCGATCTCTGGTCCGCCCGGATACGGCAGACCCATCAACTTCGCGGATTTATCAAACGCCTCCCCTGCTGCATCGTCGCGCGTTTCGCCGATGATTTTATAGCGACAAAAATCTTTCATGAGCACGAGTTCGGTGTGACCGCCGGAGACGATAAGCGCAAGCAATGGAAAATTCCAATGACGACGATTCGCCGCGTTCAACCACGCAGACGCGAGATGACCTTCCAGATGATTGACACCAACGATTGGCTTGCCAGAAACAAACGCCAGCGTACGCGCCGCCTCAACTCCGACACGAAGCGCCGTCGCAAGCCCAGGGCCGCGCGTCACCGCGATCGCGTCGAAGACCCCCCTTTGTCCCCCCTTCGTAAGGGGGGAAAGGTTCAGCGCTTCACTGATCAACCCCACTATCTCCGGCACATGCGATCGCGCAGCCACTTCCGGCACCACACCGCCATACAGGCGATGAATCGGAATCTGCGAAGAGACGAGATGTTTCAAAACGCGAATGCGCTTGCCGTTATCCCCGATCGCCAACAACGCCACTGCCGTTTCGTCGCAGCTGGTTTCAATCCCAAGAATCCGAAGACCCCCTCTTACTCCCCCTTCGCAAGGGGGAGACGTTCGCGCTATCATGTTTGCGAAACTACACGAAACTATGTGGATTGTCTACGGTCTTCTTGCGGCTCTGACCGCCGCGCTCATGACCATCGTGGGAAAGTTGGGTTTGAAGAAAGTGGATCCCACCTTGGCCACGGCGGTGCGGAGTTTTTTCATGTTCGGATTCATGGTGATCACGGCTCTCGCAAGTGGCAAACTCAAACAACTCGACCAACTCTCTTTCAAGAATGTGGGAGTGATCGCCTTGGCCGGTGTGTTTGGCGCTGCGTCCTGGTTTTTCTATTTTCTCGGCCTCAAAGAAACAACCGCATCCAAACTCGCGAGTCTCGATCGCCTCAGCCTTCCGCTGATTATCATGCTCTCTCTTCTCTTTCTCGGTGAAGCCTTCTCCTGGAAACTCGTCCTCGGCGGCGCCTTCGTCACCCTCGGTGCGATTTTGATCGCGTTGGCATAAAAAACAACCCGACGTAAAACATCGAGTTGTCCTCCAAGGAATTTCCTTTTTTACTTTTTCTCCATCCCGCACACACTCCCATCCACGCAACACTTGCACGCGCCCAACATGAGGAGAGCGGAAAGACCGACCAGCACGTAGACGAGGCGCTCCACCATGGGCCATGACCCCAAAAGGGCCATCACCAAATTATAATGGAACACGCCAACAAGTCCCCAATTCAGAGCACCGATGACGACCAGCGCCATCGCGATCTTATGAAGGACGCACATGCCTCCTGATCTAGACATACGAACAAAAGAAAAGAATAAAATAACTTCGCCAAGTATAGCATGAGAGGAGGAAGGGAGCAGAAGGAAGGGTCAAGGATCCGTCAAGAGCCGATCAGATGGACGACTTCCGTCAATCCCCACACGCCCAAGATGACAAACGCCACGGCGCCTACCAACGAGATGACCGGATTTTTCACCGCGCGAATGGTGCGCGCGGGCGACAGGTATAAAAACAGATTAAGCAGCATGTGCCCCGCAAAGACGCCGATAGCAAATCCAAAAACATTCACGATACTAAAGAGCGGCACGTAGCCGGCAAAATCATCCAGACCTAACAAAAATGGAATCGTAAAAGCCAACCCGAACAAGGACCAAAAAGATTGCCCGACTCCGGAACGCACGCGCAGATCCGGAATAATATAACGCAGCACCGGCGCAATCAGACGATTAAGACGATCGAGAAATTTCTCCAAGCCCGTTACGATAGAACGAAACCACGAGGGAAAACGCTTGTCCTCGTCTTTGGCATGCTCCAAACTTTCTTCCGCAAGTTTGAACAGCACGAGCGCAGCCAAGAGAATCATGAGCGCCAGTAGCCAGCGCACCTCTTTAAAGAATGACCACACCGCCAAAATGAGAAGCGTGCCCATCGCATTGCCAAGCGCGGTGCCGATCTCAATCGCAATGCGACTCTTCCAGCCCCCGTTCTTGCTCATCAGATGTCCGATGTAGATCGCAAAATCAATCGAGGTCTTCAAATAGATCGTCAGCCCAACGACGATATCCCACCACCGAATGCGCGGCACAATGTCCGTTGGCGTGAACCGATTCAAAATCAGAATCTCCATCCACAACACCCCGGTAAGCGCCGCCGCCACAACAACCGTCAACATCAACGGAATCACCTGCCGCTTTACAAGAGTTTCGGACATCTTTTTTATGATATCACATCGGATTGCCAAACAAAGATACGATCGTTATGCTATTCATGATTTATGACGCAACATCTCACGCCACTCGTCACCGGATTGGCAGCGCATGGTGGAAGCGCCGAAGGATGCGTTCGGGTTGTGCGTGGCGCAAGTGATCAGAACGCGTTTCGCGAGGGCGACATTTTAGTTGCTGGAACTACCGAACCCTCCATGGTCATCATGATGAATAAAGCCGCGGCTATCGTCACCGACAAAGGTGGGATGACCTGTCATGCCGCGATCATCGCACGCGAACTCGGCATCCCCTGCATCGTTGCCACCAAAACAGGAACCACGATACTCAAAAATGGGATGCGGGTCATCGTAGATGGAACACGCGGAGAGGTACGCGCTGCCGTATGAGCCGTCCGTCGTGGATCGAGGAATACACTTTCGCTTTTCATCGCGGCTTCGCCAACATGATGCCGTGCAGTTGGGGGCCGATCGATGGGATGGCCATGCTCGCCTCTCTCGATGGAACCTTTCTCGACAAGTTGCATCAGGCCATCACACGCGTGTCAGCGCATCCCCTCTCTCGCGAAGAACTTCGCGCGCTCTTCCCTTCTCCATCGGGACTACGCATCGCCATCTCTTTTACGATAACCGAATACGCACACAGCCATACAAAAAATGTACAAGCGTATCGCGAAACGCTCACGTGGTTGGTCCAGGCTCTGCAAACCTTGATCCCTGAAGATACGTTTGCCGCTGAAAGCAATCGTCTGCACACTCCCGAAGAAATTTCGTCTATGCTCAAAAGCACCGCCTGGCAAACGGCTGATCCAACTCGCGCGCGAAATCTCGGACGACTCTACAACAGTCTCTCCGCTTCTGTGCTCGCGCTCTCCACAGATTTTTTTCCGCAAAATATCCATGACGTGTTCGGGCCGTATGCGGCGAGCGAACGATTCGGCGCAAGCCCCATACTCACGATCAAATATTTTCCTGCGTTCGGCGTAGAGCTCCGACAAATCTATCGCGACGTGCGCTTTCGTTGTGAGCTGATCGGGGCACACGCTTTGTACGAAGGCGATGTGATTGATAACATGCTAGCGTATGCGCTTCTCGCAAACGGCAAAGAAGAAAACGATCCGGCCAAAATCGCGACGCTGACCGCTACGTTCGCCGAACAAGCGA